>Ga0181526_10001306_pt1 | contig 23969 bp, 20 predicted proteins | sample PEATcosm2014_Bin_35_FD_119750 | JGI IMG/M metagenome (GOLD analysis project Ga0181526, IMG submission 119750) | Peatland microbial communities from MTU Mesocosm Facility, Houghton, MI, USA - PEATcosm2014_Bin06_30_metaG | ecosystem: Environmental > Terrestrial > Soil > Wetlands > Peat | place...
TTCCCGACGGGGCACTGGGCGAACCTGCCTGTAAGCGAAAAAGGATGTGGCGAATGTCTAACCTAATCGAGTTTGTTGGCCGAGTCAGTTCATTCGGCTTCCGCGTCATCGGGGACGGAGTTCGAATGCCCTTCGAAGGCGCTCAAATTCTAAACCACATCATCGAAGCAGGCTACAAATCCCTGCCGCTCGTGGTGCCCGCGGGCTTCGCTCTGGGTACGGTGATGACCCTTCATACTCGAAATACCTTGATGACCTTCGGCGCCGGCGCTATGATCCCTACGGTCCAGGCGCTCGCCTTCTTTGTCGAGATCGGTCCGCTAGTCGCGGGCCTCCTGCTAGCCGGCCGAGTCGGGTCAGGGATCGGGGCGGTGCTCGCCAATATGCGGGTGACCGAACAGATCGATGCCATTGAATCCTTATCGATCGACTCCTTCAAGTTTCTCGTGGTCCCCAGAGTACTTGCATGCGTCGTGGCGCTTCCGCTCTTGACGCTATTCATGGATTTCGCGGGCCTCCTCGGCGGCTACCTGGCAGAGTACTCGTCGTCAGGGGCTTCCTTCTCTCTTTACATCAGGCGCGCATTCGCCGATCTCCAGTGGGCTAATTTCGTCGCGCCGACGCTGAAGACAACGGTGTTCGGGTTCATTATCGGGACGGTCTCATCCTATTTCGGCTTCACGACAAACATGGGGGCGGCGGGCGTAGGGCGAGCGGCCACCAATAGTGTCGTCGTGTCGTCCCTGTTGGTCATCCTGGCTGACGTAATCCTCGTCAAATGCATTTTCTTCGCATTCCCGGAGAACGCTCTATGAGCGGACATACGGGGCCGGCCGTCGTGTTCGATCAGGTATTCAAAGCTTTTGGACCGAATCATGTGTTGCGGAACGTGTCGTTCTCGGTTCCAGCCGGGGAAGCCCTCTGCATCCTGGGCAGGAGCGGCACGGGCAAGAGCGTGACGCTGAAACTCCTCATGGCGTTGATCAAGCCGGACCAGGGAAGCATCTGGGTTGACGGCGACGATATCACGCGCCTCAAGCCCGCCGGTGTTTCAAAGGCGCGCCGAAAGATGGGCTTTCTCTTCCAGGATGCCGCCCTCTTCGACTCACTGACCCTGTATGAAAATCTGGCGCTCCCTCTTCGCCGGCTCACCCAGAAGACCACGGCGGAAATCGACTTCGCGGTCGACGATGTCCTTCGCCATGTCGGCCTCGCAGGCGACAAAGACAAGTTCCCATCCAGCTTGTCGGGTGGAATGCGAAAGAGAGCGGGCCTCGCGCGGGCGCTCGTCCTTGAACCCAGGGTTCTTCTTGCGGACGAACCGAGCAGCGGCCTTGATCGAATCACCGCGTCTGAGATCGACGAGCTCCTGCTGCGTCAGAAACACGACAAAGGAATGACAGTCCTGGTGGTTACTCACGACGTACATGGCGCACGGCGGGTCGGCGACCAGTTCGCCGTGCTGCATAAAGGAAACCTGATCGCGCACGGAACCGCGTCAGAAATCGAAAGCAGCGGAGACGAGACGGCGCAAAAACTGATTTCGGAGGACTATCCCGCATGAATCGCTTCATGATGGTTGGAGTTTTCGTTATAGCCGGTCTTGCCCTGTTCACCACGGGCTTATTCATGATTGGCAATCGGCACGACGCTTTCGCCCGGCGCGTGGAGCTATATACCGAGTTTGCTGATGTTTCCGGCATCGTCCCAGGTGCTGGCGTTCAGGTGGCGGGAATGAATGCGGGCGCGGTTCTTGCCATGGAGGTCCCAGACGCTCCGCCGGCAAAGTTCAGGGTCAAACTTCGCATCAATGAGAAGTTCAGCGGCCTCGTGCGGGCGGACTCTGTGGTCACCGTGGGGACGGAAGGGGTGGTGGGCAACCGATTCCTTCAGATCAGCGCAGGCAGTTCGCGCGCGCCCTCTGCCGTCACGGGTACGACGTTAAAGGGTATCGAACCGACGGACCTCTCCGCCCTCCTGGAACTGGCAAAAGGCACAATTGCCAACGTAGACAACACGGTGCGCAACGCGAACAGTTTGGTAACCAACGCTAACGGATTAATCACGACGGTCGCCGGCAACCTCAACGCTACCCTGGACAAAACAAAACTAACAATCTCGAATGCCAACGACGTCGTTACATGCCTCAAGCAAGGGCGCGGGCCCGCCGGAATGCTGCTGCGCGACGAAGTGCTCGCGGATCAAGTCAGGCAAGCAGTGACAAACGCCAAAAACGCGACAACGGAGTTGAATCGGGCAGCGGCACAGGCGGGCACGCTGATGTCCGAGCTTCAGTCCAAAGGCCTTCCCGACCAAGTCGATGACACCGTTAAAGCGGCGAAGAAGGTCGTGGCTAATTTGGATACGGCATCGGCCCAGGTTCGGCAGGCGATTACGGACCTCACCGGCCCGGACGAAGGCGGGATCACAGCGTCTGCGACCATACGGGAATCGTTGTCGAACGTGAATGTGGCAGCGGCGAATATGGCGGATGGCACCGAAGCCCTAAAACACAACTTCCTCCTGCGCAGTTTTTTCCACAGCCGGGGATATTACAGCCTTGCTAACATTTCGCCAGATCTGTATCGCAAGGATCGCCTATTCGCCTCGCAGAACGCCGATCGCGCTTGGCTGCCAGCAGACCAGTTGTTCGACTCGAACTCGAGTGGTGTTGAAGAACTCACCCCTCAAGGAAGATCCGCTCTCAACTCGGCCCTGGCGGGTTACGGCGAACGGATTCTCGACAGCCCCGTCATTGTCGAAGGCTATTGCGACGGCGACGAAAACAATGATCGCCTTGCGGCTTCCCGTCATCGGGCGATTCTGGTCCGCAATTATCTTCAGAGCCGTTTCAACCTCGATACCAACAGGGTGGGAACGGTGGCCCTGGAGAATCGTCCGCCCGAGGGTTCATCTCACACGAACTGGAACGGCGTCGTGATCGTTCTGCTCAAAGTGAGGCATTGATCGTGCTCGCGCTGCTGTATCAGCGCCTCGGATCGTTTTTCAGCTTACAGAACCAGACGGTTCAACAGCGAACTTCGCGGCGAGTCTCACTAAGGTGGCGAAGGAGTCTGCCTCCATTTTTTGCATGATGTGTGCTCGATGGATTTGAACAGTATATTCTGTGATCCCCAGCTCAAATCCGACTTGCTTGTTCAGCAACCCGCGAACTAATAGCCACAACACCTGTCGTTCTCGGGGCGTCAAAGTCTTATATCGAGTGGCGAAGTTCCGGTGTTCGACCGCCTCCAGGCGATTCTCGCGGTATTGCTGGAATGCCCTTTCAACCGACTTAAGCAGGGCAGCATCATCGACCGGCTTTGTAAGAAAATCGATCGCTCCTTCCCTCATTGCACGCACCGCCATTGGGATGTCGCCCAGGCCAGTGATGAAGATTATTGGTAGAAGGCGGCTCTCGCGTCTAAGCGTCGCCTGCAATTCAAGGCCAGACATACCGGGCATTCGAATGTCGGCAACAAGGCACGAGGCTTCTCGTCCGGCTGTGGAATCGAGAAATTCCTCTGCCGACTTGAAGCAGAGGGCGGGCAGCCTTTCCGATTCCACCAGGTCCAGCAGTGCAACGCGTGTCGATTCGTCGTCGTCGAGAATCGCCACAAAGCTAGAGTGTTGTTCTAGTTCCATCTATGAAACGTACCGCTCTTGCGATGTTGGCGCAATACCGCCTGCGTCGAACAAACTACCACTTTGGTAGTACCCGAATACGACTCTCTAGGGGATGGATTCAGTCACTTATCTGGACGAGAGGTCGAGTTTGTCGGCCATACGGACTAGTTCGATAAGCGAGTCGGCTCGCATCTTCTCCATGAGGTGGCCTCGGTGGATTTTTACTGTCGCTTCGCTCGCTCCGATCTTCGCAGCGATGTGCTTGTTGAGCATGCCAGAGATCACCAGAGCCATCACCTCTCGCTCACGCGCGGTTAACGCACGATAGCGCTCCTGCAAGTCATTGATGTCCGCCAATTGTTCACGTGCGGCTCGGTCTCGTTGAAGCGCCTGCTGAATGGCATCCAATAAATCCTGATCCCGAAACGGCTTGGTCAGAAACTCGACGGCGCCCGATTTCAGGGCCTTGACGGACATTGGAATATCCCCATGCGCGGTGATAAAGATTATAGGAACACGCACGCCCACTTCTGCCAGCTTTTGCTGAAACTCAAGTCCACTCATCTGCGGTAGCCTGACATCGAGAACCAAGCAGCTAGGACCGGCAGTATGTGGTCTTTTGAGAAACTCCTCGCCGGTTGCAAAAGCCTCGGCGCGAAGGCCGATAGACTCAACCAGATCCTGAACCGCCTGGCGCATTCCGCCGTCGTCATCGATAACGTACACCGTAGGAACAGCCGTGGCCATCATGCATGCGCCTCTGCTCCGCGGGGGAGAGTGAAATGAAAAGTCGCCCCTGCGCCCGGATTCGCGGTCGCCCACACTCGTCCTCCATATGCCTCCACGATCGACCGTGTGATCGTCAGCCCCATGCCGGTCCCCTGTGGCTTCGTCGTATGGAAAGGATCGAAAATGCGGTCAGCGCCGTCCGCCTGCAATCCGACACCGGTGTCCTTGATGGAAACGATCAGGTGCCCTTCGGAATTAGCCCCTGAACTGATCGTCAGTGCCCCACCGCAGTCTTTCATGGCCTCAATCGCGTTCAGCATCAGGTTCATAAGGATCTGTTGCAGTTGCACCCGGTCCGCCAGAATGTCGGGGGTATCCGACTTCAATTCGGTCTGGATTGTTACGGAATACCGGGCGGCTTCCGTCTGTAGCAGCATACGCATTTCTTCGATGGTGCCCATAACGTCAACCACCTGGCATTCACCAGGAGTGCCTGTTTTGTAGAAGGCCCGAAGACTGTTGATAATATCAGCCGCACGGTTTCCCTCTTTGTCAACTCGGACGGCCGCTGCGCGCGCCCTCTCCAAATCGGGAGGATCGTGTGCCAACCAGCGCAAAAGGGCGTTTGCACTTGTAACCGAGGCGGCAATCGGTTGCTTAATTTCGTGCGCCAGGGCAGCAGCCAATTCTCCCATCATATTTACGCGGGTGGTATGGGCAAGTTCAGACTCTAATTGACGCAGCCTTTCGCGCTCCTCTTCGGCGCGTTTTCGTTCCGTAATATCCATAGTGATGCCGATGTACTCGCCGACTTCTCCAGATGGATCGTGATGTCCTATCGTGCGGAGGAATCGCGTTGTGCCGTCCGGAAGACAAATGCGAAATTCTTGAATGTCGTAATCAACGCCAGTGCGGATCGCATTGTTGAGAGCTACAACTACATCGGGCTTGTCCTCCGGGTGAAGGGTATCGAAGAATCGCTCCAGCGGCACAGGACTATGTTTGGGATCGAAGCCGTGCAGACGAATGGTCTCGTCCGAGACGTGATGTATTTGCCCCGTCGCGAAATTAGTCGCCCAACTGCCGATGTGAGCCAAGCTTTGCGCTTCCGCCAGGTACGCTTGCTCCCGCCGCAACTCCTGAGTCAAAAGCTCCTGTGCTGTAACGTCCATCGTGGTGCCGTGAAATCCCTGAAAAACTCCGTCTTCAACCACCGGAATACCCACACAACGGACGTAACGTACCTCTCCATCTGGTCGAACTATTCGCTTAGTTACATCGCACCCGCAGCGTTGCTCATGCATGGTCTTTATTGTTTCACCCATGGCAGCTCGGTCCTGGGGGTGGATCGCAGCTAGATATTGCTGAAGGCTCGGAGTCCCGTTTCTTGGATCAAGTCCGTAGATCTTGTAGACCTCGTCAGACCAATAGATAATTAAATCGTCGGACCAACGGATACCTAAATCTCCTGACGCCCAACTCCCCATGTGAGCAAGGCGCTCACCTTCGCTTAGGTAGAACTGATTCCTCCGTAGGGCTTGTTCTGCGAGCTTGCGATCAGTGACGTCCTGGCATGTACCAAACAGTTCGTACGCGCGCCCCGAGGCATCTCTTTTCACAGTTCCCAAAACTTGAACATAATGCACTTCGCCGCCGGGACGAACGATACGATGTTCGGCCTTCAAGTGGGTCCCGCTACGAATGATCTCCTCGATTGCTCGGGCGGCGTATTCCCGATCCTCTGGGTGGATCATTTCGAAAACTGTCGCCATGTCAATCGGGCCCTTCACCGGGGGTAGTCCCCAGATACGACAAAGTTCGGCGGACCAAACGACGCGATTCTCTACGGGGTCAAATTCGTAATGTCCTATGTGAGCTACTCGTTGAGCTTCTTCGAGCCTGACGTTGCTTTGCTGTAAGGCGCTTGATAGGGTCTGGCGTTCTTCCTCGACGCGCTTCCGGTCAGTGATGTCCTGGGTCGTACCGAACATTTGGGTTCGCCCCTCGGAAGTTTTTCTCACGTCACCCAAGCTATGTACGACGCGCATCTCCCCGTCGGGCCGAAAAAGCCGATGCTCACAGTCGGCGCGAGTCCGAGAACGAATAGCCCCCTCAGTTGCCCGAGACACAGCGTCCCGATCATCGGGATGGATCATTTCGAATACCTTCGCTACGTCAAACGAACCTACTTGTGGCACCAGTCCAAAGATGCGGGAGGTTTCATCCGACCAGATCACCTTATTCGTTTCAAGATCCCATATCCAATAGCCGAGGTGGGCTACGCGTTGGGCTTCCTCAAGCCAAGCTCTGCTTTCCTGTAAGTCTTGTGCCAGGGCATACCGGGCTTCCTCGGCGCGCCTCAGTTCCGTGATGTCTTGAACGGTACCGAACAGCCTGTGGGTTTTTCCGGATTTCCCTTTGCCCGGATCTCCCGGCAGCGCGCTCCAAAGCTTTGAGGTGATGGCATGCACAGTGCGCACCTCTCCGCCTGGAGTGACGATCCGAAAGTCGGCAACCGGATGCACGCCGGCATCCAGCTCCACATCCACTGTGCTGTAGAGGGCCTCCCGGTCCTCCGGGTGGACCAGTGCGCGGACCGTTTCAAAGTCCATCGGACGCTCTCCCCGTTCGACCCCAAAAATACGATAGGTCTCATCCGACCAGACGACGACATTCGTTTCAATGTTCCAGTCCCAGTACCCCACATGTGCGACGCGTTGTGCTTCTTCCAGCCTGGCCTTGCTCTCTTGCAGGTCGCGAGACAGCAACAGGCTCGTGAGCAGTGTGGCGATTCGGTGACCGATCGCTGCGAATAATCTTTGTTCCTGCCCGGTCCAGCTCCGCGCGTGCGTGCATTGGTCCAGTCCCAACATATACGGCTCGTCGATTTTCGGGTAGATGGCCAGACAGATTTGGGATCGGACGACAGGGCGTTGTGCGTCCCGGTCCGATATCGCATCGTGGGGTTCCGCACCGAAACAGACAGGAACATCCGAAGCGCGGACGAGTCGATGCACTTTAGAGGTCGGCGCGTCGATCGGCACATCAGCAGATACAGGCACAGAGTGAGCAAATGCCGGGCGCGCGCAGTCCGCTACCGTTCGGCATGTCTGGCTGTCCGGATCACAGGGATAAACTATCCAGGCTCGATCGCAACCAAAAATGGACAATACTGCATCGAGGACATGAGTCGTCTGTTGGAGGTCTTCGGTGTCCTGAATAGCCTGGTTCACCCGGTCCATACCCTCGAGAAACCAGAGCCGATCCTGCGGCAATTCGTCGGTTCGCCCGCCTTCGGCGACGCTTTTGTTTTTCGGTTCCATGAACGCCCTATTCGATTACAGACATCCCACACATTCTAGGCGGAAACGCCGCCTGCGGAAACGCCGCCTGCCTGGGAGCCTTCGCAACTCGCTTGAGTTTGCTCGAAGGGTTTTCAATCCGCCCCTCCTCCCGAAGACGCAAGCGGGCAGCAGTTCTGCCACCTCTTCATTATGTTGGAATTCTTTATGGACCGGCATTTCCTACGATGTCAAGCACGGTCTTCCGCTGCACAATTCCGAGTTTTTGCATGCGTGACGCCAAAGTGGTTCGCGGCAACCCGAGGCGCGATGCCGCGCCGTGGGGGCCCGATACGACGCCATTGGTCTGCTTGAGGACGTCAAGAATGGCTCCGCTCCGTTTCATCCAGCATTCGTCTGATCGCGCCGGTTTGAGGTGATGCCGCCATCAACTCCTCGATCGAAATCTCGACCGTCGGGCCAGGTGAACGGATGACCGCGCGCTCGATGACATTTTGCAGTTCCCGAACGTTGCCGGGCCAAGTGTGGCGCCTGAGGCATTTGAGTGCCTCGTCCGCGATCTCACAGACGCCCTTATTCATTTGTGATGAGAGCATGCGGATAAGATACTTGGTTATGAGCGGGATGTCATCCGGACGGTCCCGCAGGGGTGGGATGAGGATCGGAAATACATTCAATCGGTAGAAAAGATCCGCCCGGAATCGCCGTTGCAAGACCATCTGCTCCAAGTCGGCATTCGTGGCAGCGATCACGCGCACATCAACGCGGATCGTGCATCCGCTGCCAACACGCTCGTACTCCCGTTCCTGAAGCACCCGAGAGCTTCGGCTGCAACTCTAGCGGTAGCTCCCGGATTTCATCGAGAACTAGCGTCCCGCCATGCGCCTGCTGAAAACGGCCGTCGGTGCGCGCCAATGCCCCGGTGAATGCTCGGGGCTCGTGACCAAACAACTCATTCTCGATCAGCCCGGAAGGTATCGCGGCGCAGTTCACTTTCACATAACGACCGTGCTCGCGGGGACTCCCGTCGTGAAAGGCCCTCGCGATGAGTTCCTTGCCGGTGCCGGTCTCTCCAAGAATCAGAACTACTGAATTGGTCGGTGCGACCATCTTCAGCGCGTGCCAAACAGACCGGAGGCCAGGATTAGAGCGGAGGAGAGCAGAGGTAGACGACGCTGGCGCCATCCCCGTTGCGCTTGTTGCGACGAGGCGCTTCAAATTATCGTGCATAGGTCATTCTCCGGCTTTGATGCATTCGAGTATCTCGGCTACGCGGGCGTTGAAGGCCCAAGTCGCTTTTGCGACCCGGCGTTCCTGCTCCGCTGTTAACAGGCGACTCAACAAGCATCAGCTCTGCCATCCCCCGCCCAGCGCTTTGTAGAGTTGAACGACGCTCAGTAGTTCGTTCAGTTTGATCTGGCGCAAGTCCAGTTTTGCCTGAAGGAGATCACGGTCCGCGTCAAGTGCGTTGAGCTGCGTGTCAATACCGCCCTGGTATCGCATGTACGCCAAGCGTTTGCGCTCCTCAAGGACAGCAACAAGCCCCTCCTGTTTTACCCTGGCCTCTTGCACCCTCTGATGGGCAATGAGTGCGTTCGAGACTTCGGTGAATGCCGTTTGGATCGCCTTTTGGTATTGCACCGCTGCGATCTCTCGTTGCGCTTCCGCCAGGCGCACGGTCGACCGGAGTCGGCCCGCTGTAAAGATCGGCTGGCTGAGTTGTGGAATGAAACTCCAGGCGGTGTTTGGTCCCCTGAAAAGGCTCGACAATTGAGTGCTTTGTCCACCAAGGAGCCCACTTAAGCTTAGCGTGGGGAAATATGCGGCCTTAGCGACCCCGATGTTTGCGTTCGCGGCGATCAGGCTCTGCTCGGCGGCCCGGATATCGGGCCGCCTCTCCAGCAAAGCCGATGGCAGGCCGGCTGGAACGTCTGGCGGCAGAATATTTTCGTCGAAAGCACTTTTGCGCACAATGCCAGAAGGACTCTCTCCCAACAGCAACGAGATCTGGTTCTCGGACTGCTCAATCTGCTGCTGCAGGTTCGAAATCGTCACGTCGGCGGTGCCGACGAGTTGCTCCGCCTGCTTCACATCCAGCTCTGTTGCGATGCCGTAATTGCTGCGCGACAGGGTGAGCTTCAGGGATTCTTGCCGGGTGGCGAACGCCTGCCGGGCAATCTCCAATTGCCCGTCAAACTCGCGCAGAGTGAAGTATGCGGCCGCCACATTTCCGACGAGCGTTGTGAGGACGACCTTGCGATTCTCTTCTTCGCTCAGAAGATTGGCGCGCGCCGCCTCCGTTGCTCGTCGCAAACGTCCCCACAGATCCACTTCGAATGACAGCAGGTTCAACTGCGCCTGCCCCCAGTTTCTGTTCTGCGACGGAACGAAACTGGCAGGGAGTGGAAACGCGCCGTTTCTCGAAAGCCGTGTGAAGTTCACGTCACCGCTCGCACTGGCTTGAGGAAACTGGTCGGAGCGCGTAATCCCGAGATTCGCTTGCGCTGCTTCAACGCGACCCACCGCTACCCGCAGGTCATAATTCTGGTCGAGTGCGGTTCTGATGAGGCGTTGCAGCTCTTCGTCTCGAAACACCTGCCACCACCTCAGATCCGCCAACGACACTGCTTCAGCCGTCGGCAACGGTTCCGGTGTGTGGAACGATCGAGGCACCGCCACCGCCGGGCGTTGATAGTTTGGGCCAAGGGTGCAACCGGTCAAAAGAACCATAGCCACCAGGACTGCGATCGCGCGATGCCTCATTTCAATCTCCTTGCTGTGGCGATGGGAGCATCGGCTGCTCTCTTCCCGTCGATCTCGAGGTGGATGAAATCTTCTCGACGAGGTAATAAATCGCTGGCACAAAGAAAATTCCCATCCCGCTCGCTGCCGCCATTCCCCCGATTACGGTTGTCCCCATCACCTGGCGTGCCACCGAGCCGGCGCCAGATGCCGTCCAGAGCGGCACGCATCCCAGAATGAAGGCGAAGGAGGTCATCAGGATCGGGCGGAGCCGGAGCTTTGCCCCTTCCAACGCGGCTTCTGCCAATGGTTTTCCGCTTTCATATTCTTCCTTCGCAAACTCCACGATCAGAATCGCGTTTTTGGCCGCCAGACCAATCAACATCACCAATCCGATCTGGGAATAAACATCGCTCTCAACTTGAACCATGTATGCGGGTTCAAACGCAGAGACCACGACCCGCCGCAACCACAGGACGGCGAACCCGCCAAATATTGCTACCGGCGTGCTCAGGAGGACACTGAAGGGCAACGTCCAGCTCTCATAAAGCGCCGCAAGAATTAGAAAGACGAAACCGAGCGAAAACGCGAAGATGACCGAAGCCGGGATGCCTTCTCTGGCCTTCTCCTCCTGATAAGACATGCCCATGTAGTCGAATCCCATTTCGTGGGGCATGGTTTGTTTGAAAACTTCCTCCAACGCAGCCGTCGCCTGGTCTGAGCTGTATCCGGGGGCCGCGCTGCCATTGATTTGGGCAGAGCGGTACTCGTTGTAGCGCATGGTGAATTCTGGTCCTTCACGAGGGGTGAACTTAGCCAGGGCGGAAAGAGGAACCATATCGCCTTGGCTGTTGCGTACGAAGAACTGGCCGAGATTGTCGGCGTTCGCCCTGTAATCAGCCTCGGCCTCGACGTACACTTGCCATTGCCGGCCGAAATCGCTGAAGTAGTTGATGAATAGGCCACCCATATACGCTTGGATCGTCCTGTACACGTCGCTCAGTGGTACGCCCTGCTTCAGCACCTTGTCACGATCGACATCGACAAACCGTTGCGGCACATGCGGCAAGAAGGTCGTTGAAACGAATCCGATCTCCGGTCGCTTCTGTGCCGCCGCCAGGAACTTGGCCAGGTTGTCCCCCAGAAACTGCACGTCGCGCCCGGCGCGGTCTTCGAGTACGAATTGAAAGCCGCCGGATGTCCCCACTCCGGGAATCGCAGGTGGCGAGAAACTGAAGGCGATTCCGTCCGGAAGACTGGTCAATCGCTGGTTTAAACGTGTCTTAATCTCTTGAAACTGTTCCGCCCTGCTGGTCCGCTCATCCCAAGGCTTCAATGTCACGAAGAAGAAACCGTTGTAGCTAGTGCGGACGAAGCTCAGGAGGCTGAAACCAATCACACTCGTGGTGTACTGAACTCCCGGCGTGTCAGCGAGGATTTGTTCCACCCGCTCGCCCGCCGCCGCTGTGCGCTCAATCGAGGCCGAATTCGGAAGCTGCATATTGACGTACAGATAGCCCTGATCTTCGTCCGGCAGGAAACTCGACGGCAGCCGGCCAGCGAAAAAGAGACCCGCGGCGCCCGCAGCCACGAGTAGAGCCATGGCGACTGCGCTCTTTCGGAGAAGCGCGCCAGACCAATGCACGTACCCGTCTGTCGCGCGATCGAAAACGCGATTGAATGCATTAAAGGATTTCTGGAGCAACCCATCGCTTGCCGCTTTCGGTCGCAGCAGGAGTGCGCCTAGGGCGGGGCTTAAGGTCAGGGCGTTGAAGGCAGACAGGAGCACGGAAATAGCGATAGTAACGGCGAATTGCTGGTAGAGCCTTCCGGTAATGCCCGGAATAAAGGCAGTCGGCACGAAGACTGACGACAGAACGAGCGCGATCCCAATGACGGGTCCGGAGAGTTCCTCCATCGCCTTCCGTGCCGCGTCCTTCGGACTGAGACCCCTCTCGATGTGCCGCTGGACGCCCTCGACAACTACGATTGCGTCATCCACTACGAGTCCTATGGCCAGTACAAGTCCGAACATCGACAGCGTATTGACCGAGAATCCGAACAACGGAAAGAAGACGAACGTGCCGACAAGCGAGACGGGAACCGCGAGCAGCGGGATGAGCGTCGAGCGCCAGTCCTGGAGAAAGATGTAGACGACAATAATGACGAGCACGATGGCGATGAAGAGCGTCTCAACGATTTCTTTCATGCCTTCGGTAACGGCGCTCGTCTGGTCCAGAGCGATGGTGTAGTCCACGTCCTCAGGCAGGCGCTGCTTCATCTGCGTCATCAGCTTTCTGACAGCCGCGGCCGTTTCCACCGCGTTGGAGCCTGGCAGTTGATAGACGGCGACAATGGCGGCCGGCTTGCCATTCAAGCGGCTGACCATGCTGTAATCCTGCGCGCCCAACTCGACCTGGGCGACGTCCTTCACGCGGACAACCCCGCCATTCGGAGCTGCGCGGACCACTATGTTGCCGAATTGCTCGGGCGAGGTCAGCCGGCCCTGTGCCAGAACTGAGTACGTAAACTTTTGGTTCTTGGGTGCCGGGCTGCCCCCGATCTGCCCCGCGGGATTCACCGTATTTTGCGATTGGATCGCGCTCACGATATCGGTAACAGCGATTCCTAACTCCGCGAGATGGTCGGGCTTAACCCATAACCTCATTGCGTACTGGGCTGCACCGAAAACTTGCGCATGGCCAACGCCGGGCAGGCGCGCGATGGGATCGTTTAAATTGATGTAGCCATAATTGGCCAAAAACTCGGCGTTCCGGGTGCCCTTTGGCGAATACAGGCCAACAAGCATAAGGGGCGCCGTCGCGGATTTCTGCACCGTGACGCCGTAGTTATTTACGTCGGCGGGAAGCTGCGAAGCGGCTTGAGTCTGACGGGATTGAGTGAGGATCAGATCATTGTTGGCGTCGGTACTCACATCGAAATTCACGACCACGGTCGTTTGCGAGTTACCCGTGGCGTTCAGCGAATACATGTAGTTCATCTTGTCGACGCCGTTTATTTGCTGTTCGATCGGAGTCGCGACGGATTGTTCAAGCGTCTGGGCGTCTGCACCGACGTACGTGGCTAAAAGCTGGATTTCAGGTGGCACGATGTCCGGGAACTGCGAGACCGGCAGTCGTGCAACGGACACTGCTCCCACGATGACGGTAATGATTGCGATGACCATGGCCACGATCGGCCGCTTGATGAAAAAGCTCGACACGTTTGTCTCCTCTGCGTTCGATGAGCGGGTCGGTTACGCGCCCGGCTTCTGCTGGGATAGCTTGGGTTTTACCCGCATGCCCGTTGTGACCTTTTGAATTCCGTCGATTATCACGCGGTCGCCCGGATTCAGACCATCCAGAATCACCCATGATGAGCCGATTTGGTCGCCAACCTTGATCGCCTGAATATTCACAGCGTTGTTGCCGTCCACGATGGCGGCCTCAAAGCTGCCCTGAAGTTCTGAGACGGCTTGCTGCGGAATAAGCAACGCATTGTGCAGCGTTTCGACTGGAACACGCACCTTGCCGTACTGTCCGGGCCGCAGAATATTGCCGGGATTCGGAAACAGGCCCGTGGCCTCAATGGCGCCCGTACCTTGGCTGACTTGACGCCCCGTGAAAGCAAACCTGCCCTCGTGTGGATGAACGCTTCCGTCGGCGAGAATCAACTCCAAGGGCGACACAGGGTCGGTCGGTTTGCGTTGTTTCGAGAGCCTGAGATATTCCTGCTCGCTTACCGCGAAAGTGACCTTGATCGGGTCAAGGGTGGAAACCGTGGTTACAGCGTTCGACACCGGGCTAACCAGATTGCCGATCTGGATTTGTGCCGTACCAGCAATACCGTCGATGGGCGAGTACAACTTTGTGAAGCCGAGGTTTACGTTCGCCGCCTCCAACGTCGCCTTCGCGGCTTCGACTGCCGCCGCCGCGCCTTGAATTTGTGCCTTTGCCGCTTCAACTTGTGCGGTCGCCACCTTCACCTGAGCTTTGGCCGAAATATTGTTTTGCACTGCGTTATCCAGATCCTGCTGCGTGACCGCACTCTCCTTTGCGAGCGGCGCGTAGCGGTCTTCATCAAACTGAGCCTTGCGTTGATTGGCTTCGGCGCTCGCTAATTGAGCCTCAGATTGTTTGTATTGCGCTTGCGCTTGTGCCAGCTGGCCATTCGCCTGGGCAAACTGTCCCCTCGCTTGGTCCGCTGCCGCCTGAAGCGGCCGCGGATCGATTTGGAAGAGTAATTGACCCTTCTTGACGAATGAACCCTCCGAATAGTCTTGGGTGAGCAGATAGCCTGTGACCTGTGACCGAATGGCGGCGTTGACCTGCCCGTCCAACGTCCCGATCCATTCGCGGTAGACAGGGATGTCTTTCTGCTCGACGGTGGCCACTTCGACCTCCGGCACCGTTGGCTCGGCCGCGCCCGCTGACGTTCGGCCACAGCTCGTCAGTTGAAAGGCCATCGCGGCCACTAACAGAGCCATACCCATCTCGGCAATTCCGCAATTTCGCTTCTTGTTCATGGGCATATCCTTAGCTTGTCGCCAGCAAACCGCCGAGATCCGGTCCTATGTGCCGAAGCGGACGAGGACGGTTATCTCTCGGTTCGAAGACAGCGTCGATCCACCCGTCCGGCCGACTTGTGTTAGACCAGAGCTGCTTTCTGCGACCAGAACAGCCTCATCGTATTCGGGGGACGCATCGAAGGGCTATTACATATTCTCGTTAGTCGAACGCGGCGTTGACCACCGCCTTGCAAAGGCGCCTTGCCCGATGGGAGCGGAGGCGTTGTACGGAAGTCCCGGTTTCGCTTTGCCATTGGCAAACGGATCGCCATGCGGGATATTGCCTCACGATGAGTACTGAAAATATGTAATAGATCCGATGTTCCGTCATCATTAAGATCAACTGGTGACCTGCGAACGCAGAGAGTACCAACTTGGCGCGCCGGACACACTTCGTCGTTTTTTAGTGGTGTCCGAGAGGAGCTTAATTTAGGATGATCAATTCGCCAATCGTAAACGACCGCCCTCGCCGGGAAGCTGCGGCGATCGAAGCCTTTCTTGAGTCGCCTAATGAGGAATCGTTTACCAAGCTGTTCCTAACTTTGACGCCCCGACTAGTATCCTTCTTCCGCTCGCATGGTTGCGCGATGGATGTGAGTGAGGACCTCAGCCAGGAAGTGATGCTGACCGTCTATCGGAAATCGGGGCAGCTTCGCGATCGAATGCGATTCCGTGCCTGGCTATTTACAGTTGCACGCCACGCGCTGCACCGCCATTACGGAAAACACTCCCTTGAATTGGGCACTATAGATTTGCAGGACATCGTTGACACAAGGACGAAACCAATGGGCTCTTCAGCTCTCGAATTTCATCATTGGATGACGTTCTTGGAATCGAACGAGCGCGAGGCGCTGACGTTGCGCTTCGTCGAGGAATGGGAGTACCACGAGATCGCCGCGGCAAAAGCGATCCCGATCGGGACGGTCCAGTCGCGAGTCTTCAATGCCAAGAAAAAGCTGGCCACTCGCCTGAAGGCACTTGGGCTCCCCGGAAGAAAAGCAGCTTGATAAACCGAAAAGAAAAGGAGAAACACGCATGAACAAAATCGCGAAACACTACATCGACGGGGCGTTCGTTGAATCTCACGGTACGGAGGTCATGGACATCATCAAGCCAACAAATGGTCGAGTGATCGGCCGCGTCACGCTAGCCGATGAAGAGGACACGAAGCACGCCATCGCCGCAGCGAAGAACGCATTCGCCGGTTTCGGCCGATCGACCAAGGAAGAGCGCACGAGGATTCTGCGCCGGCTGCATGAGGCTGCTTCGGCGCGCCTTGACGATCTGACGGCCGCGATGGTCGAGGAATATGGAGGCGTCGTCCGGTTCGCCGGTCTCATCGTGAAGTCCGGGATTGACGCGTTTCTGGCCGCCGAGCAGGCGCTCCAGGAGATTCCATTGACACGCAGCTGGGGCAAAACGACGGTCACTTTGGAGCCGGTCGGCGTGGCCGGTCTGATCACCGCTTGGAACGCGAATGCCCTGTTCATTTGTTTAAAGCTCGCCTCGGCCGTCGCCGCCGGTTGCACGGTTGTGATCAAGCCCAGTGAACTGAGCGCTATCCAAACCCACGTATTGATCGACGCCCTGCACGGGGCCGATCTCCCAAAGGGTCTGCTTAACGTGGTCACGGGCCGAGGCAATGTCGTCGGTGCCGAACTGGTGCGCAATCCTGACGTCGCCAAAATCTCGTTTACCGGGTCGGTTGGCGTTGGCAAATCGATTATGCGCGACGGGGCGGAAACGATGAAGCGCGTGACGCTTGAACTGGGAGGTAAGTCGCCCACTATTCTCCTCGATGACGCTGCTCTCGACCAAGCCATCCCGTCGGCCCTCGTCATGGCTTTCCTAAACAGCGGTCAGGCATGCGCCGCGGGGACGCGCCTCCTGGTGCCAAAGAGCCGGTTCGATCAGGTCAAGCGGGCAATCGTGGAAGCCATGGCCGGCTTTCCCGTCGGTGATCCGGCTGATCCCAAGACCGCCGTCGGACCGATGGTGTCACAGAAACAGTACGAACAGGTTCAGTCCTATATCCGCAAGGGCATCGAGGAAGGCGCGGAGGTTCTTGTCGGTGGCGAGGGTCATCCAGGAGGTTTCGAGGGGGGGTTCTTCGTGAAGCCCACGGTGTTTGTCAATGTGAAGAACGATATGGTAATCGCCCAAGAGGAGATTTTCGGCCCCGTGCTGTCTGTCATTGCTTATGACTCCGAGGACGAAGCGATCCGAATCGCTAACGATTCTAGATATGGTCTCCATGCCGCCGTGCTTGGGGCCGACTTGGTGCGCGCGCGCCGCGTGGCTTCGCAGATACGGGCCGGGCGCGTCGTGATCAACAACATGATGGATGATCCGCAGGCGCCCTGGGGAGGATTCAAATACTCCGGCATCGGCCGTGAATATGGCCGCTTCGGAATCGAGGCGTTCCTCGAAACCCGCGCTATCCTCGAATAATCGGCCTCCTTAACGGGCAGCTTCAAACCCAAGGACACCAACCATGGCTAAACACGCTAGCATCTCTCCTGAAGTAGCCGCGGATCGCCTCGCGATCCGAGAACTCATCGAGGCCTACGCACACTGCGCCGATCGCCGCGATGCAAAAGGTCAAATGGCACTCTTTACTCCAGACGCCCATTTCGTGGTGTACATGGACGCCAAAGATCCGACGCCCTCACAGGAACTGCACTCGCGCGAGGCTCTCGCGCCGGTCTTCGCCGACCTCAATCAGTACGCCGCGACCATGCACCTCCTTGGACAGACGACGATCCTGTCACTGACCGGCGATCGAGGCACCGGAGAAACCTATTGCATGCCCCATCACCTCATGATCGACGGCAAAAACCGACGCCTGATGCTTGCCGCTCTCCGCTACGCCGACACCTTCGTGAAAATGGACGGTACCTGGCTGTTTGCGGAACGTAAGCTTTACGTCGACTGGCTGGAACAGCGCGAACTGTCATGAGTATTCAGGCGGCGGGCCAGAAACGTATTGTGATCGTGGGCGCCACGGGAATGGTCGGCGGCTACGCCCTTCGCTATGCGCTGGACCACCCCAGCGTTGGACGGGTGACGGCGATCGGCCGCAGGAACCTCAGTCTTTTGCACCCAAAGCTGACACAGGTTCAGCATCTTGATTTCGCGGACTGCTCCGGGCTCTTGGAGACGCTTTCGGGCCAGGACGCCGCGATCTTTTGCCTCGGTACCTATACGGGGGCGGTTTCGGATGCGGAACTCCGCAAGACCACTGTGGACTACACCATCGAGTTCGCGCACGTTCTCCACGGCAGCAGTCCTATCGCGACGTTCTCGTTCCTGAGCGGGAATGGTGCCGACCCGACGGGACGAAGCCGGATAGCGTTCGCACGCTATAAGGGCCAGGCTGAGAACGCGCTACGCGCAATGGCCTTTCCACGCGTTTACATCTTCCGGCCCGCTTACATTTACCCCGTTGAGCCGCGAAGAGAGCCCAATTTCAGCTACCGGCTGTTGCGCGCGATCTACCCGGTGTTTCGGGTTCTGTTCCCCAATCAAGTCATTCCCGCCAACGACTTGGCCCGCGCCATGGTAGATGTCGCCCTTCGGGAAACACAGGAAAAGGGAGATCTTGTTTTCGAGAACCGTGACATCCGAGCTCTGGCCGCATCGCCCGATACCGCGCGGTGACGAAGTGCCCTCTGCGGCGCTGAAAGGTTTAGGTTCACTCTGATGGACATGACGTCATGTGCAGTGCATACAGCGTTCCGTACCGCCTTGCTTCTGGGGGGCGCAACTAAGACTGCCGAATTGGCGGTGCTCGACGGAATTGACGCTCGCGAGAACATCTCTCTTCGTAGTCTGCTGATTGAAACCGTGCGGTCGACGATTCGGAGGCGAGCCGAATCGCCAGCTGGGCTTGACGGGATCAATCTGCTTCCCCCTGAACTCCGACGACTTTTGTGCCTGCGGCCAATCTTTCGGGACTGCTTTGTTCTTCGAATTCTTGTCCAACTGCCTCCTGAGGAGTGTGCGGACCTTCTCAATATTTCCACCACCGAATACGAGGATGCTTTATGCGGAGCACTGAATCAGCTTCCGCTCCTCTCTTCTTTTAAGGCGGCCGACGATGCCCAAGGGTAGAATTGAATCGTTCAGCGATTGCGTCATCGCCTTCGCGATTACACTGCTCATTCTCGACATCCATCTACAAGACGTCCGGACAACAACCAGCAGTGCAGAGATGATCCACGCAATTATGGCGCTGGCGCCTCATTTCTTGATCTACGTGATAAGCTTCCTGATCTGCACAGTCGCGTGGATCGCGCACCATGAATTCATCCATGATCTGGACCACGTGGATTCCAGGCTTCTTTGGCTGAACAGTCTATACCTGATGTGGATCGCCTTTCTGCCCTTCCCAACAGCTTTGCTTGGAAATCATCCGGAGCAGCCCGTGGCCATCGCCGTTTACGGGTCCGTCTGTGCCGTTACGTGCCTTTCCTTTTCGGCTGTGCGTTTGTACGCCTCCTTTCGAGGCGGTCTCATGAAGAAAGGAATCAGCGACGGGAAACTGGACCGCGACCTGCGGCTTTCGCTGTGTGTTTCTCTCCTTTACGTCGGGGGCGTGGCCGCTGGGTTGTTCTTTCCGTCCGTCGGTTTATTCCTATACGCTGCTATTCCGGCATCTTACGCCATCAGCAGACTCGCCGGTCGCGAAGGCCGTGTCGACCCGCGCTGATCGCCGGCCCGGCTGCGGGTAAGAGTATCGGCTAAGCGAACTGACTTGAGCGTGAGGCGACCTAGGCCCATCGAGAGGCGATCTCAAGGCCGAATGAACGCAATCGTCACAGGAAGCGTAGCTATCGGTTCCACCGACAGGAAAGTATTGAGGAGAAGGGGCACGAGGTCGTCTCTGTCGGGCCGCAAGTCCGGTGACTATCACGCGGACATTTCCGATCCCGAGAGTCTGAAGGCGATCTTTAGTCGGATTGGCTCTTCGATGCGGTGGCCAACGCCGCTGGGAGGCGTATCCATCGGGTCCCTCGAAGCGAGCACCGATGAGCAATGGGTGAATTCCATCAAGTTCAAGGGGATCGGCCAGATCAACCTAGTCCGGGCTGCGCTCCCCTTCATTGCCGATAGGGGATTGTTCACATTGGTGTCGGGGGCCCCGACCGATGAATACCTGCACGGCGGCACCATCGGAACGACCATCAACCATTTAGTTTCGTGAAACGGCCGGTCGTCGAACTGCCGCGTGGCCTGCGGATCAATTAGCCCGACGGTTCTGGCCGAATCGGGTCGCGGGGTACACGCGAACCAACTCCGGGGCGCAACTGGTGGCAGCCACGAATCGGGCGTGGATCGCATTCCGGGCACGTTTCCCAGGCCCGTGGCATTTGCCGGAACGGACAAAAGCGAAGTGACCATCGCGAAAGTTTAGCCGCGGATAACGGGCTATACATATCCGATAGCCGCGCGCGGCGCCTGAGCAAAACACTAGTTGTTTTTGAACAAAAGCCCGCAGAGTAGACTCTACCCAGGTGTGGCCCTGCGCGGAACCGAAAAGGAACACGTATGGAGAAGACGAACGGCAGCAAGACAGTAGTAATTGTAGGCGGCGGCTTTGCCGGGCTCAACTGCGCACAACTGCTCGCCGGTCATAAGGACCTACAGATCGTTTTGCTCGACCGAAATAACTATCAACAATTTCAGCCGCTACTGTATCAGGTGGCGACGGGTTCCTTGTCTCCCGACAACGCCGCGTTCAATCTCAGAGCTGTATTGGCGAGTCACGAGAATGTAGACGTCGCGATGACCGAAATTCATTCTGTCGATCTGGCCACACGAACGGCGCATTCGGTCAGCGGCGACGCGTACCAAGGCGATTTCCTGGTCCTCGCTGCGGGAGCGGAGGCGAACTTTTTCGGCATTCCCGGAGTGCCGGAACATGCTCTGCCGTTGTACTCGCTGACGGATGCGGAACGTTTGAGGTCGCGTCTTCTGGAAGCGCTCGAAAAGGTAGACCGGAACGCAGGGAAGCACCAGCAGCCGCCACGATTTGTTGTGATTGGGGGTGGTGCTACCGGCGTGGAGATCGCTGGTGCGATCACGGATGCTTTGCAGAGAACACCCGACTATGTGTTCAAGCACGTCGATCTGAGCCGGGCCTCGGTGACGTTGATTGACATGGCGAATACCGTTCTCGGCCCATTCAGCAAGCACTCGCAGGAGTACGTTACACAAGTGCTGCGCGAGCGGGGCGTGGAGTTGCGGCTCGGCGCATCCGTCCGGGAAGTGACGAAAGATGGAGTTCTGCTCTCCGACGGGACGACGATTCCCACACAACTTGTGATTTGGGCGGGAGGACTGAAAGCCTCACGGCTCTCTGCGTCGCTTGGTATCAAGACCGGCCATGGGGGAAGGGTGGACGTGCAGCCGGATTTGAGTGTCGGCGGCTCTCCTGGGGTTTACGCGCTGGGGGACTTCGCCAACTTCAAGACGCCCGCTGGCGACTCGCTCCCCCAGTTAGCCTCCGTCGCTCAGCAGGCCGGAAGGCATTGCGCCAAGAACATCATCGCCGCTGTGGCCGGGAAACCTGGAACGCCATTCGAATACCGGGACAAGGGGATTATGGCGATGGTCGGTCGCAATGCGGCTGTGGCTGAGGTTGGCGCGCATCGGCACACGATCACCGGCACGCTGGCATTCGCCGCTTGGCTGGGGGTCCACGCCCTGCTCCTCACCACCGCTCGGGCGAAGATAGCGACCTTTCTGGAGTGGGCATGGGAATACTTCGGGCATCTCCATGTCGACCCAATCCTCGATCGCCCCGATGTGGACTGGTCCAACCAGGCCGGTGCCGCGCAGCGGGAATAAGTGCAACTGACAAGGAGAAGACAATGTCATCGAACAAACCGATTGATCGCATCGCAATTGTCGGCACCGGCGTTATCGGCGCTAGCTGGGCCGCATACTACCTGGCGCGCGGATTCGACGTAACTGCAACCGATCCTATGCCGAATGCCGAGGCCAGCCTTCGCAAGTATATTGATGAAGCCTGGAGGACCCTCAGCAAGGATGGCCTGACTGCCGGCGCCTCGCGTGACCGCTTGACCTTCAAACCAAGTATGGCTCAGGCGCTCGCCAACGCCGACTTTGTTCAGGAAAACGCACCCGAACGTCCTGAGTTCAAAATTAAGTTGTTCGCGGAGATGGACGACGCCACGCCTCCGGATTCGATCCTTGCCTCGAGTTCTTCGGGCATCACTATGGACGTAATACAGTCCGGATGCAAGCGTCCCGAGCGTTGTGTGATCGGACATCCTTTCAACCCGCCTCACATCATCCCGCTGGTTGAAGTAGTGGGCGGAGCCAAGACGTCACTCCAGACGATTGAAGAGGCCATGGCGTTTTATTCGTCCATTGGGAAGAAACCGATTCGCCTGTTCAAAGCGCTTCCCGGCCATGTCGCCAACCGGCTGCAGGCGGCGCTCTACAGGGAAGTCCTCTATCTCATTCAGCAGGGCGTACTAAGCGTGGAGGACGCCGACGCTGCCGTGAGCTATGGGCCTGGGCCTCGATGGGGCGTCATGGGGCCGAGCCTCCAGTGGCACCTGGGCGGGGGGCCGGGGGGGATTCACCATTTCATGGAACACCTCATGGGCCCTCTCGAGACTATGATGAAGGCCCTTGGCACACCTAACATTACGCCCGAGCTGAAGGAGACTGTCGCGAACGGAGTGATGCGCATCGCGGGCAATCGCACGGTTGAGCAACTTGCTGAAGAGGAGAACCAGATCCTAACGGGGCTCTTGAATAGTCGAGCAAGGGCTGGCCTCTAACCTTATAAACCAGATTGAATAAGAAGGCTTTCCATGGGTGCGGCTATTTCTACCCCTGTCGATGCAAAAGCGGAGCAGTCAACCATTTTCGCGCTCTGGTTTTCCGGATCTCGGCGCCGGCCGCGCATTGTCCACAAACCGGTTAATCCGATTTGAAGGCTATCGTCAACGGAGGCCGGAAATTCGCAGACGCACTGGCGGTCGACGCGGCTGCCAGCCGGCCTAGGCGGAGCTCAAGCGCATCAGATCAGCGACGCGCAGAAACTGCGAACCACAACAAAGGCATTTTTGGAGAAAACATGACGACAACTTTGAAGTCAACCACCGCAGCAGCAACGCTACCCAAGCCGAACGGCGATTTCTACCAACTTATTGAATCCCTAAGTGACGGCGACCGAGCGGTCCTGCAGAAGGTCCGTGCATTTATGGAGACAAGCGTGGCTCCCGTCATCAACAAATATTGGTCGGACGACAACTTCCCCTTCGAACTGCTGCCGGGCTTCCGCGACCTCAAGATCGCCGGGTTGGGCTACAACGGCTACGAGTGTGCGGGCGGCAGCACGATGCTTGCGGGCTTTGCCGCGATGGAAATCGCGAGAATTGATTCCTCTTTCGCCACTTTCTTTGGTGTGCACAGCGGACTAGCGATGGGATCAATCTTCCTTTGCGGCTCGGAGGAGCAGAAGCAAAAATGGCTCCCGCCGATGGCTCGCCTCGAAAGGATAGGCTCCTTCGGACTGACGGAGCCACTGGTTGGTTCGGGAGCTTCGGGCGGCCTTTTGACGACCGCGCAACGAGAGGGCGATACCTGGGTTCTGAACGGACAGAAGAAGTGGATCGGGAACGCCACCTGGGGAGACCTCACGATTATTTGGGCGCGTGATGTGGCGGACGGACAGGTGAAGGGATTTATCGTCGAAAACAAGACGCCCGGATTCAAGGCGGAAAAGATTGAACACAAGATGGCCTTGCGCGTCGTGCAGAACGCGCTGATCACTCTCGACAACTGCCGCGTTCCTGAAGGCAACCGCCTTCAGAAGGACACCTCCTTCCGCGATACCGCGCGTGTCCTGCGCATGACCCGCGCATTCGTAGCGTGGGAGGCGGTCGGTTGCGCGATGGGAGCGTACGAGAACGCCCTCGCCTATGCGCAAACTCGCGAGCAGTTCGGGAAGCCGATCGCAA
>Ga0181526_10001312_pt1 | contig 23889 bp, 17 predicted proteins | sample PEATcosm2014_Bin_35_FD_119750 | JGI IMG/M metagenome (GOLD analysis project Ga0181526, IMG submission 119750) | Peatland microbial communities from MTU Mesocosm Facility, Houghton, MI, USA - PEATcosm2014_Bin06_30_metaG | ecosystem: Environmental > Terrestrial > Soil > Wetlands > Peat | place...
CCGTCCCGCGCTTCTCCACAATCCGGTCAGCCTCATGGGCATGGAGCCCGTGGAGATGGGATTTGCCCGGCTTCGCCCGTACACGATCCTGGTATTCGTCCTCGCGGGGCTGGCCGCGGCTTGCGTGGGATTCCGGCCCGGGGGGCGGTGGAGGACAGCCAGGTACATGGGTGCGGCCGTCGGAGCGGCGGTGGCTGTCGCGGCCTATCCCTTCGTGCTCTTCGCCTTTCCGCGCATCATAGCATACGCGGACTTCGATGCGGCCGAGGTTCGGTATTTCATACCGCTCGCCCTAGGCATCTTCCCCATCGCCCTCTGCGTGGCCTCACAATCCTTTCGGGAGTGCGCGCTGCCCCTTTCGCGCGCCGCCCGCCTTGGCCTTTCCGTAACGCTGGGCCTGGTGCCCTTCATATATTTCAGCGAGAGAGCGGCCGACCGGTACGAGGTCGCCATCAGCTACAGGACGCTCCAGCCCGTACTCGCGAGGGCGATGGAGTATGCACTGGGAAGCGCCAAGATGGCGGAGGTCCGCAGCCAGCAGGACAGGATCCCGCGGGGCTCCTCGCTGATCGCCTGGATCTACGAGCCGTTTTTCCTCGACTACTCCCGTAACACGATCTTCGACGCGGAAGTGGCGGGCATATCAAACCCATGGGCCGTCCTGCCCGCCGCCGACTATATACTCTGGGAGTACCGCGGATACCCGGACCTCAAGGCGCGCACCCAGTACCTTCTGGGAAGGCTTCCGGCGGTGAACAGGGGGCGATCGGCCCCGCTGGCGGAGTTCGAGCGCAGGCTGTCCGAGCAGCTCAAGAGCGGCACCGTCATATTCAAGAACGAGGAATTCGTCCTTCTTCGCACCGCAAAAGGTGGGCCGTGAGTCCGGCGGCCCGATCCCGCGACGATGGTGGGTCAGCTTGGGAATCCGTGACGCGGTCCGAAGGGCATGCCTGCGCGATTATCGGCCTAACACACGGTCAATTCGCGAGCATGTGGAGCACCACAATCGCCAATATGCCCGCGGACGCCATCGTCGTCCCGGCGATGAAGAACGTCGCGAGGGGAGCCGGGATCGAGACGAGCGACTGCCGTCCGGGGTGCCGCAGCTCGGCGTCATGGGTCCAACCCCGCAGCAGCGTGGTGCACCCGGCAACGAGCACCGCACACGGCAGAGCCAGCAGCAACAGCCATAGCGTCCACATCCGCGCCGAATACCACATCACGATCTGCTGAGCCAATCGGGCCAGGCCGTATCGCGGTGCGTCGCCCGCGCCCACGAGCACCGCGGACATGAAGATTGCGGCTGGAAGGATAAGCGCCAGTTGCATTGTTGCGATCAGGCGTGCGAGGGTGCGCATCGAGCCTCAGTAACACAAAGAACTACCGTCCGCAAGGAGCTGATGCTCGCGGAGCCCGCACACCCGGTTTGCCAAATCTGAATCTGGCCCACGACCCCCGCGACAATACCCTTGACTCGCGCCGGGGCGTTTGAGTCCTTGGCCAGTTCAGAACGCAACCACGATCATGGCCAACACACACTCAGCTATCAAGGCAGCGCGAAAGTCCGTCCGCCTGGCTCTCCGCAACAAGTCGGCCAGGACCCTCCTGAAGACCCTGCACAGGAGCTTTGACTCCGCAGTGAAGGCCGGCGACGCCAAGTTGGCCAAGGCAGCGGGGATCGCCTACCTGTCCGAGATGGACAAGGCCGTGAAATCGGGCGTCGTCCACAGGAACGCAGCCTCGCGCGCCAAGTCCCACGCGGCAAAGTACGTGCTCGCGAAGTGACCGCGAATTTGGGATGGCTGCGTGCCGTCCCAAATTGAACACGAATCCGGGCGCCGACCTGCTTCTTTCGCGCTTCGCCGAGGGCGAATGGCTCGGGATCGTGCGCCCATGGCTGGAGGCGGGCCGCGGCAGGCTCGAGCGCGCGGTCGTCGTGGCGCCTACTCGGGGCCAGACCCACGCGCTCAAGCAGCGCTGCGTGGCGGAGGGAGTGCCCTTGCTCGGCGTCGAGTTCCTGACCCCGAGCCTCGCCCGCGGAAAACGGGCGGCGACCCGGGGGATCGGCCGGAGCCTCCAGGCCCTCATGCTGAGCAGCCTCATCGAGGCGCGCCTGGCACCGCTCGGCACCGCGGACCCGGCGCGCGGCCTCTGGAAGAGCCTCGCCAGCGACATCGACTCGGCGCTCGACGACTTTGACGCGCTGATCCGGGGGGGCTTCGGGCCGGGGGACTTCCCGCGGGCCGAGCTGGGCGAGGTCTTCGGGGAGTTGGCTGCCTGGATTCGGCGGAGCGGCTACGCGCTGGGACCCGCGGATGACGAGGCGGCGGCCCTGGCGGCGCCGGCGCCGGGGACGGCCAGCGTTGGCGACAGGCTCCTCATCCTGGCGGGCGGCGCTGAGGGATGGGGCGACTTCTTCGGCCTGGCCGCGCTCGCGCGGCTCAGCCCCCTGGTTACGGTGGTGCTTGCCGAGCCCGAGTTCAGCGGAGGCGGTGGGCCCGGCGAGGAGTGGGTCGAGGTCTGGCAGGCCCTCCTCGGAGTCGAGGCCCGAGCCGTGGACGCTCCGGAGCCCGCGGAAAGCTGCGCGCCGGTCGCCGAGCTCTGGAGCGCCGGCTCCGGCTCCGCCGAGCGGGCCCGGGTGATCGTCGGCCGCTCGAAGTCGGACGAGATGGACCTTGTCGCCGACGCGGTGGCGTGCCTCCTCGGCGGGGGCTCGGACAACGTCGCGGTCGTCTTCCCCGGGCCCGGCGCGGCCCATGCGCGCCTCGTGCGCCTCCTCGATGAGCGCGGAGTCGCCTTTGCCGATCTGATCGGGACCGCCGGGACGCCGCCGATCGACACGCGCATCCAGCGCGCCATGGCCGATTTCTACGAGCGCGGCTGCCGGATGGAGGAGCTGCTCGCTGCTTGGCCCCTCCTGCACGCGCTCAACCTCGCGCGGCTCACGCAAGCGGAGGCCCGGGCCGCCTGCGAGGGGCTCTTTGCCGAGGTGCAGTCGCACGGCCTCGAGCCCCATGCGGGCCGCCTCGAGGGGTCGGACGACCTTCGCTGGCGCGAGGTGGGGCGCGTGGCGCGGATCCTCCTGCCTGGCTGGCCGGAGCGCCTCTCTCCCGTGGAGGCCTTGGAGCGGTTCGAGTCGGCGAGGGACCGGCTGAACCTGGCCGAGCCGGCGGGCTGGCCCGCCCTTCGCGAGTTCGCGGGGCGGGTCGCCGATCCCATGCCGGCGCGGGCGCTCCTCGGGGCGATCCGCGCGTTCCTCCCCGGGAAGGGCCCGGCAGGGGGGCCGGGACGGGGCGGGTTCGCCCGGGTCACGCTGACCACGTGCCGGCGGGCCGCGGGCGTCGCCTGGTCGGATGCAATCTTCGTGGAGGCCAACGCGGGCATATGGCCCGGGAGGTGCGAGTCGAGCTGCTGGCTCGGCGACGAGGCGAGGCGCGCGCTCAACGCCTCGGGCCGGTTCTCGCTGGGACTCGCGACGAGCGACGACCGCGCGGCGCTCGAGCGAAGGCTCATCTCCGCTATCGCGCGTGACACCCGCCGCACGGTCGTCCTTAGCTCGGCGCTCTACGGCGAGGAGGAACCCGAGGTGAGGCTAGGACCCAACGCGTGGCTCGAGCGGGTGATGTGGAGCAAGGGCCTCCTGTCCGTGGACGGCGGCGAGGAGGCATTCGAGAGGCTGGCCGTCGCGGCGCCCCCGCGGACCGGGGCCCGAGAGGGGCCTGCGCCGCCCGGGCGCTGGTTCGAGATCTGGAGCCGGCGCCGGGACCCGGCGCGCCCCTTTGATGAGTTCTTCCTTGCCGAACCATCCGGGGCGCGCAGGCCCCGGTCCCTCTCGGCGCGCCAGATCGAGGCCGGGATCATGGACCCGGCCCGGCTGTGGTTCGATGCGGTGCTGCGGGTGCGCAGGGTCGAGTGGAGGCCCCTGGAGCGCCAGCGCGGCAAGGCGATCGGCAGCGCGGTCCACCGCGCCCTCGCCGCAGCGCTGCGTGGCGAGCCGGCCGACGGCCCGTTCTTCAGGCTGCCGGGCCGGGCTGCCGCCGGGGAGAGGCTCTCCGCGGAATTGTCCGCCCTTCGCAGGGCGTGGCCGGCGGACCGGTACTGGGATTCATTTCACATGGACGTGTGCCGGGCGGCCCGGGAGCTGCTGGGCCGAGTGTACGAGCTCCCCTCGGCATCATTCGGCGCGGCGGAGGCCCAGCTGCCCGGCGGCTCGACGATTCCGGCGGGGGACGCGGGCGCGGTTGAAGTGACCGGGCGGGTGGATCTGGTGCTTTCGGACCGGCCCGGCTGGGAGGGCGCGAGGGTGGAGATCGTTGACTACAAGACCGGGGCCGGGCCGGCGCTCTCCGCAAGGCGAATGGCGTCGACTGGCGCCGCGCTGCAGCTCGGCGTGTACCTGCAGGCGGCGCTCTCGGCGGGGGCCTCGGGAGGCGTCTGGATGCTCAAGCCCGAGGAACCGCCGAGGAGGATCGGCGCGGAGGAGTTGGACCTCGCGTGCGCGAAGCTGAAGAACCTCGGCGCGCACCTCTCGACTGGGATCTACGGCGCGCTGACCCCCGACCGGGGCGAGTACACCCGCGGGTTCGAGTGGCCGCTCGCGTGCGCGCCCATAGGGCTGGCGGTCCTGGAGGGAAAGTTTGCCAGGACCTTCGGCTTTCCGGCCGCCGGGGGACCCGGGAGCGACGACGATGGCTGAGCTGCCGACCGACCAGGCCGCGCGGGAGCGCTTCACGAACGAGTGGCGCGTGAACATGGCCGTGGCGGCGAACGCGGGCTCCGGCAAGACGACCGCCATCTCGAGGCGTCTCGCCGCGATGGCCCTGTCTGCGGAGGGGGCCGAGATGCTGGCCCGGACGGCCGTGGTCACGTACACGAAGAAGGCGGCGGCCCAGATTGTGCAGCGCGCCCGCTCCGTGCTGATCTGCCGCATGGCCGGCGCGGGCACCTCGGACCCGGCGCCGCTCGCGCGCCTGGACAGGGCGTTCTTCGGGACCATCCACAGCTTCTGCCTGGTCCTCGCACGGCGCCACGGAAGCACGCTCGGAATCCACCTAAACCCGGTGCTGGTCGAGGACGGGGACATTGCTTGCTGGCAGGAGTTCCTGGAGCAGGACCCGATGACGTTTTCCTCGCTAGGCGACGCCCAGGTCGCGGCGTTCCTGCGCCACGCCTCGCTCGACGAGATTTTCGAGCTCTCGCGGGGGCTGGACGCCAAGACGGCGCGCCGGCTGGGCGAGCTCCGCGTCGCCGCCGCGCCGCCCGCGCCGCCGCCGGGCGCGCTCGACGAGATTCTGGCTGCGTCCGGGCGCAGGGGCCCCGGCGCGGGCGCGCTCGCGCGCAACAAGGAGACCGCGGGGCGGTGGCTGCGCAGGTTTCTTGAGGAGTCGGAGCCCTTGCCGATCCCGAGGGCCGAGGGGACGGCGGCGGGGATCGTGGATCTCTACCGGCGGTTCTTTGCGCCGCTCAAGGGCTGGCTCGCCGACGCGGGCGGGGTCCTGGCGGCCGAGCTGTCGCTGCGGTACCGCTCGTGGCGGCTGGACCGCGGGCTCCAGACCTACGCCGACCAGATTGAGACGGCGGCGGCGCTGCTGGACGACGCGGATATGCTCGAGCGAATTCGCGACGAGGGCTGGAGGGTGGTCCTGGACGAGGCCCAGGATGCCGACCCGAAGCAGTTCGCCGTGCTCGTGGAGATCGCGCGCCCGCGGGGAGCCCCCCCGGGGACATGGCCCGGGGGCGGTGTCGGCCCGCGGCCCGGGCACTTCTGCATGGTCGGCGACGCGCAGCAGGCGATTTACTCGGACCGGGCGGACATCCGGAATTTCCAGCGCCACATCGCGGCCTTCTCGGAGGGGGACGGGGGCGAGAGGCTCACCTTCGACGTGACCTTCCGGACGCCGCAGCGCGTCGTTCGCCTCCTCAACGGCACCCTCGCGGGAGCGTTCGGCCGTGGCCGCGGCCACAACCTCGGCGTCCCGGCGGCCGAGGGCGCGCCCGCGCCGCTTCTGCAAGTGGCCTACGAACCCCTTGTCCCGGGGCCGGAAAACGCGGCGGGAGGCGCATGGATGCTGCCGGTCGACGACAGCCCGGTCGAGGGCACGCGCCGGGTTGACGACCGGAGGCTCGCGGACGAGGCCCGCCAGATCGCCCGCCTCATGGCGTCGGCGGGTCCCGGCGCGGTCGGGGCACAGGCCTGGGGCGACATCTGCGTCATGGCGCCGCGGACGGCGTGGCTGGCGATAATAAGGGACGAATTCGAGTCGGCCGGCATAAAGGTCGCGCTCCAGATGCGCCGCAACCGAAACGGGGACAACCCCGTCTACGCCTGGGTCAGCGGCCTGCTCGCCGTCATCTGCGACCCAGAGAACACCTTCGAGTGGACGGGCGTCCTCAGGGAGGTCTTCGCGGTCAGCGATTCCGCAATCGCGGCCGCCGTCGGGGGCGGAGAGGGCCTGCGCTGGGACGAGCCCGAGGGGCATGCGGAGACGGTCAGGGCCGCCCTCGAGGCGCTCCGGCCCTTCATCTACCGCGCCGATTCGGAGGGGGAGTCCCTGGGACGATTCGCGGACGACCTTGTTGCCGCTTGCGGCCTCGCCCAGATGGCCCGCCTCGCCGATCCCGATGGCGGCCTGGGGGACGAGCTTTCGCGCCTCCTCGCTCGCGCAGAGGAGCTTGGGAGCGGGGGCGCCGGGCCGCGGGCCTGGCTTCTCGACCTGCTGGAGTCGGCGGACGGCTACCGCGCGGCCGGAAGGCCGGCGCGCGACGCCATCAACCTGATCACGTCGCATTCGGCAAAGGGTCTGGAATGGCCGGTGGTCATCCCGGTCGGCCTGTGGCGCCGGATCGGCTTCAGGGAGCCGAGCGGGCTCAGGGTCGTGCCTGGGCGGGGGGGCGCTCCCCAGGTCGTGTTCGACAACGACGGATTGGGCGCGGACGCTCGCGAGTCGAGGGAGCGCGAGCATCAGCGGGAGCTGGTGCGACTCCTCTACGTCACGCTCACGCGGTGCCGAAGCGCGCTTGTGGTCCCCTGGCCGGTGAACACTGCACCGGCGGAGGGCAGCTTTGCGGCGCTCTGGGAGCTGGAACCGGGCCAGCTAGATCCGCTGCCCCGGCCTGTGCCGGGCGCCTTGGGCAAGGAGGCGGCCGCCGGGGCCGCCAGGCCCGCGGCGCAGGCCGCACCCGCCCCTGCCGCGGGGGCCAGCGCACCAGCCCTGCCCAGGCGGGTCCTCCCGCACGAGCTTGCCGCCGTGCCGGACCGTGCGCGGGCGGCGCGCCACGAGGCGGCGGAAGGGGAGCCCATGCCCGTCAAGGAAGGGTTGGACCCGCTGGAGTACGGCATCTGGTGGCACGAGGCGCTCGAGGCCATGCCGTGGGAGGCGGGCGCCGGCGCCGTCGAGGCGCATGGCGAGGCAATGATGGCCAAGGCCGCGGAGATGGGGTTCGGGGCGCGGGCAAGGCAGGAATGGGGGCGGCTCCTAGAGAGCGAGCCCTGGCGCCTCATGCGCGACCCGCGGTGGACAAGGCTGGCCGAGGTCGGGATTCTGGCGCCCTTGGGCGCGGACGCCTGGATCGACGGGGTCATGGACCTCGTGCTCCACGACCCGAACTCCCGGGAGGCCTGGATCGTGGACTGGAAGACTAACCGCCGGGACGGCGCAGAGGACGACGCGGCGCTCCTGCGAAGGCTCGCCGCCGAATACGCGGGCCAGCTTTCCGCATATGGGCAGGGCGCGTCCGGATTCTTCGCGGGCTGCCGGGTCCGACTCTGGATCTACGCAACGGTTGCCGGGGTGTGGACCGAGGTGCACGGCTCGGCCTGAGCCCGGGGGAGGGAAGATTGCACTGGACAGCGCCGGGCGTGGTTTGCACCTTGGTGGCACCGACTACCCCATGGGAAATCTAAAGAAGAAGCGCCGCCTCAAGATGAACAAGCACAAGCGCCGAAAACGCTTGAAATCTAATCGCCACAAGAAGCGTACTTGGCAGAAATGACCAAACCCGCCGCACCCCGCGGCGGGTTTCTTCTTTGAAGTAAGGGTAAATACTTACGTTCCCGTGATTAATGCCGGTTTACCCTTGAAAGTGCCTCTGGAATATGCTGAGGTGACCGCCCTTTCCCCGCAAACCGGTCGCATTACTGCGGGGAATGACTGCCCTTAATCCTACTTCTATTCCCAAGCCCTAATGTTTTTTTCAAAGAAAACCAAGGGATACTACGTCGAGATGAACGAGAATTCGGTGCTTTTGGCCCGAACAAGCTCGGTTTCGGCACCCATGGAAATTGAGGAGCTTAAGGAATGTTCGCTGGCCGAGCAATCGGTCGTCAGCGACACTCTAAGGCAGCTCCAGCCGCGCAGGCCCCCCAGCGGCTACATGCACGCGGTGGTGGGGGCCTACCCCCCGAGGCGCATCGTGCGCCGGCACACCCTTGAGCTCAAGAAGATGAAGGACCAGGGGTACATGGCCGACGTTTTCGCGCAACAGCTTCGCGTCGAACAAGACAAGTTCACGATCGCGATGATAAACTCCAACGACGGCGCCGACTACGACCTGATCAAGTCCAACCAGAAGGAAGTGATCTTTTGCGGCGCCCCGAACGACGACATCAGTTCGACCCAGGAGAAGCTGCTCAACGCGGGGATCTACCCGGAGCGCCTTGAGCTCGGCAGCGTGGCCACCCTGGGAGCCCTCGTCGACTGCCTCTCGTTCGAGAAGTCCAAGACCCCGACGCTTGTCCTCGATGTCGGCAACGACACGACCCACAGCTTCATCCTTTCGGCCAACGGCGTCGAGGCGTCGCGGCCGATCCCCCAAGGCCTCGAGGCCATGGTTCCTGTCGTTCAGAAGGAGCTCGGGCTGAAGGACGAGGAGTCCGCGAGGAAGCTGTTTCGCTCCAACAGCTTTGACTTCACCGGGATGGGGCCGCTCCTGATCAAGCGGCTGCTGAAGGAGCTTCAGTCCTCCATCGGGTTCTACGAGGTCCAGACGGGCCAGTCCGTCGGGCAGGTGATTTGCATTCAGCTGTCCCCCAAGCTCGCATGGCTGGAGGGGGCGCTCGCCTCCTCGCTGGGCATCACCACCCTGAAATTCGACCCCCTGCCGTGGCTGCGGTCGCGCCGGGTGGTTGTCCCGGACGCGCTGTCAAAGACGGCGGGGGACTTCCACTGGTTCGGCCTGCTTAGTTTGATGGTCCAGTACACGCCCCACGATGCCGCCGTCCCTAACCAGAAGAAGTGACGCGTCAGCGTCGACGGTGCCGGCCTGGCACCCGAACCTTCGGATTGTCGAGCAGCTGCCCGACACGAAGGTGGTGCGCACGGCGTTCTTCATCAACGGGGCGGCCGCGCTGCTTGCGATCGTCCTTGCGCTCTACCTCGGCCACCAGGAGTGGAAGCTTCACGGGGTGAACAGGGAGATATCCGACTGGCAGAGCCAGATCGACGCCCACAAGAAGGAGAGCCAGGACAAGGTGGCGCTGTACGCGGATTTCAAGCTCGAGGAGGCCAAGACCAACGAGGTGGCCGCCTTCGTCACCTCCAAACCCATCGTGTCGGAGGTCGTCCTGAGGCTCGGCTCGATCACGCCAAAGAAGATCGCCCTCGACGGCCTCAATTTCCAGGACAACGGCCTTTCCATCAAGGCCACCGTCAAGGGCGCGCCGGACCGGGCAAGCGGCGATGCGTCGGCCTACGAGAAGCAGCTGCGCACCGACAGCGTGCTGGGGCCGATGTTCGCCGACGTGAACCTGCTGACGATGAGGCGCAACCCGACCTCCGGCCGCCTGGTGATCGAGATATTCTGCTCGTTCAAGAAGGGCTCGAAGAAGACATGACCAACGCGGAATTCATCGCCTTCATCCGAAAGAACGTGGTCTGCGTCAGCTGCCTCCTGGTAAGCGTCGTGATCGCCGTCGTCCTTTACCTGCGCAGCGACCTCCTGCCCGAGGCGGAAAAGGTCCTGGCCGAGAAGTCGCAGCAGGGCCAGCTCATCCAGGCCAACCTCGAGGACGCGCGCCAGCTCACCGAGCAGCACGCGGCGGTGGTCGCGGCCAACCAGGCGATCGCGGCCAGGATGATCCGCGTGGGCCAGCTGGCGGAGAACATGCAGTACTTCTACAAGCTCGAGAACGACACGGGCACGAAGCTCACCGATCCGCGCCAGCTGGCATGGGTGCCGCCGCCGAAGAACGCCCCAAAGACGTCCTACACGCCCGTCAGCTTCGCCATCACGGCCCAGGGGAATTACGCGCAGATCGTCGACCTGCTGCGCAGGCTGGAGAACGGCGAGCACTACTGCCGCGTCAACACCTGCAACATCCACCCGTCCACCGAGGTGCAGCGGGGCTCGCCTCTTATCATCAGCCTGTCCCTCGATCTGCTGGGAATCCAATGAAACCGGCGATCCACATCCCGCCAGCGGCCCTCGCGGCCCTCGTCGCCCTAGCCGTGTTCGGCCCATCGGCGTTCGCGAGGGTGGATTCGGAGATCGCCTCGCCGGAAAAGCGGCGCGTCTCGGTCGATCAGGCGGTAAAGCTCGCCAAGCAGACGAAGGCCGCGGCCCTGCCCGCCGAGATAGCGCTTCCCTTCGCGCCGCCGGGCTTCGAGCTCACGGACGCCGAGGAGGCCGCCGCGGCCGCGGCGGCCGCCAGGCTCGCGGCCGCATCCAACGGGAGCAACGCGGCCGGACCGGCTCCCCCGTCGGACCACGAGCTCCTAGAGGCGATCGTCGGGAAGATCAGACCCTCCGGGACCCTCGTCCTCGGGGGCCAGCCGATCCTCATGATTGGCAAAAGATTCGTGAAAACAGGCGCCCACTTCACCGTCACGTATAAGGGATCCGACTACGATCTTGAGTTGACCGAGATAGACGGCTCTAACTTTACGCTCCGCTACAAATCCGAAGTAATCACCCGGCCAATACAAACAGGTAAATCATCACCATGAGAATCCCCATATTTCTCCTGACCGCCATCTCGACTATGCTGGCCGGGGCAGCTCCGGCGCTAGCGCAAACCAAGCCGGCCAACCCGCCACCGTCGGACACCTCGGCCCCCGCGGTAACCCAGTCCGGGCCGGAGGTGTCGGTCAAGGAGGCTGCCACACCGGCTGCCACCAAGAGCAAGGACGATACGGGCCACGACACGCTCTCGGTCGACTTCCCCGACGAGGAGATCCGCAACATCCTGCGCAACGTGGCCGAGCTCTTCGACCTGAACATCGTGATCCCCGACACCCTGCAGGGGAAGACGTCGATCAAGCTCCACGACGTGACCTGGCGGCAGATCTTCCAGGTGGTGCTGACGCCCGTCGGATACACCTTTGTCGAGGACGGGAACATCATCAAGATCGTGAGCAACGAGAGCCTGACGCAGGAGCCGGTGTCGACCGAGATATTCGTCATCAACTACGCCAAGGCCTCCGAGATCCAGCCGACGCTCGCCTCGCTCGTGGACACGACGGCCGGCGGCAAGATCGTCATCGACCCGCGCACGAACAGCCTGGTCATCACCGAGCGTCCCTCGCGCATGAAGCGCATCAAGCCCGTCATCGAGCAGCTCGACCGCCCGACCGACCAGGTGATGATCGAGTCGAAGTTCGTCGAGATAGCGAACAATGACATCAAGAACATCGGCGTGAACTGGAGCTCGCTCAGCGGGTACACGGTGACCGCGACGCCCGGCTCGACCGGCCTCTACGGCTACTCGAAGACCTACGGCTCTGGCGGGACCAGCACCAACGGCGTCAACAACGGCACGTCGGGCTCGAACACCACCTCGAGCTCGAACTCGCTGAACAACGGCTCGAACAGCAGCTCCTCCGTCTCGTCGGCAAACGGCGTCGTCACCAACTCCTCGACCACCGGCACGACCAGCTCGCTCGCCAACACCCTCGGCAACTCCGTTACCAACGGCGTGAACACGGCGAACACGCTCACGCAGTCGCTCCAGTCGGGGTACACGACCAACAACGTGCTCTCGGCCGTGTTCTCGGCCGACCAGTTCAAGCTCGTCCTGTCCGCGCTCCAGCAGCTCAACGACTCCAAGATCGTCTCGAACCCCACGGTCGTGACGCTCAACAACACCGAGGCTCAGATCAACGTCGGCCAGCAGTACCCGATCCCGAACTACACCTTCAACCAGCAGACGGGCACGTTCGAGGTGGCCGGATTCACGTACAAGGACATCGGCATCATCCTCAAGGTCACGCCCCAGGTGAACTCGCGCGGCTTCATCAAGCTCACGCTGTCGCCCGAGGTCAGCCAGAACCAGGGCACGACGAGCTTCGGCGGCGCGAGCGGCGCCTCGATCCCGATCATCGGCACGCGCAAGGCGACGACGCAGGTGTCGATCAAGGACGGGTACACGATGGGCATCGGCGGCCTCATCAGCACCAACTTCAACAAGGTCACCAACAAGATCCCGTTCCTGGGATCGATCCCCGTCATCGGCTACCTCTTCAAGCAGGAGAACACGAACGACGTCGTGGACAACCTGGTCATCTTCATAACGGCAAAGACGATAAGCGCCGAGGGTGCGCCGGTCGAGCAGATCTACAACTCGAAGGACCTGCGCCAGTTCCAGCTCAAGCGCTCGGACCTGCCTGGCTACCGGGACGGCTCCGATCCGTTCGTGGACGAATCTAGCAAGGGTGCGAAGGGTTCAAAGTACGGCGTACGGAACGCCAGCACCTCCAACTGATTAACGCGGCATTAGAAAAAAGTCCGCATGGAGTGAAATTATGAAAACTCGAATCCCGCTTCTTACGGCCCTCCTGCTAGCCGCCGCGGCCCCGGCCGCCCTGGCGCAGCAGCAGCAGCCGCTCCTTTCGGTCAGCCTGACCGAGATCGACGTGCTCAGCAGCATCAGCCCGCCGACGATCCAGACGATCTACGGGGCCAACCCGATCTACGGTACGGGCGGCATACTGCCGCTGAACGGCGGCAACGGCCCCTACAATGACTACGTCAACATCTGGGGCCTTGCCACCGGAACCCTCCCCTCGGGCGGCTTCACGTACACCTTCTTCGTAAACGGCCAGACGCTTGGAAGCGCGATAAACGTCCCGGCGGGCGGGCCCGGCGATGCGTATCCCCAGGCCGTCAGTTGGGTTCCCCCGCAACCGGGCGTCTATTACTTCTCCTGCGTGGCCACCGACGGGGAAGGGCACACGGCCACCTCCCTTGCCGTCGAGTACTATGCCACGGGCATCACGATCGTCAGTCCCGTGACGAATTCGATCGTGCCCCTCGGCTCCTCCGTCGTCGTGGAGGCCGCGTCGGCGATCCCGAGCGGCGCCATCTCCAGCGTCGAGTTCTATGCCGATGGCGTAGCCATCGGCGCGGCCGTCAACTACCCGTACTCGATCATCTACACGCCGCCCGGGCCAGTGGGGCAGGTGCACTTCCTGAGTGCCACCTCGTACGACGCGAGCGGGCACGTGGCTTTCACCTCCGCCCTCACCAGCATCGTCGTCGTCGCCCCGGTGACCCCGATCCCTCTGTGCACAATCATTTCGCCGGCGGGCACGCCGGCGTCGCCCACGACCATTGCCATTCCCGATTACAGCGCGGACGCGGGCGCTTTCATCCCGGTCGTTATAAACGCGAGCGGGGCGCTCAACATCACGCAGGTCCAGCTCTACATCGACGGGGTGCTCTTTGGCACGATCTCGGCGTTCCCCTATATCTTCCAATGGCAGCCATCGGTGACGGGCATCTACAATCTGACGGCGCTGGCCTATGACGGTAAGAACAACGTCATCGCGTCGACCACCAGCTCGGCGCCCACGCTGACCCCGGCCCCGACAACCGTGATCATCGGGGCGCTTCCCTCGGTTGCGATCACGCAGCCGAACAACGGGTCGACGCTTAACGGGGGTGCGCCCGCGACCATCAGAGCCAGCGCCTCGGATTCCAACCTGGACGCCAGTGGCAATCCGATCGCCGTCACCGACGTCCAGTTCTTCCAGGACGGCAATTCAGTGGGCGACGACAATCACATGTCCACGACCGGCGGGAACATCTACTCGGCCACGTTTACGGCCAAGCAGAACTTGGACCCGGTTACCCTGCTTCCCCTGCCGAGCCTGTTGACGGCGCTCGCAACCGACGCCCTTGGGTTCTCGGTGGTCTCCCCGGCCGTGCAGGTGAACGTCACCGCGGGCGGCACGGGCGGCGGCACCATCGTCGGCATCCCCCCGACGGTCAACATCACGAGCCCCACGCCCCAGGAGAGCGTCGTCGTCAACACGCCGGTCACGATCTCTGCGACGGGGAACGCCCCCAACGGCAACATTGTCCAGATCGAGTTCTTCGTGGACGATACAATGCTGTCCACCGCGACGAAATACCCGTATTCGGTGATATGGACGCCGGCGAACCTCGGGACGTACACGATCACCGCTCAGGTGACCGACAACCTGGGTGACAAGGTTACCAGCGCCCCCCCGATCACCGTCTCGGTCGTCCCCGAGCCGCCGCCGGTGATCAGCATCACGGCGCCGTCTTCCGGCGGCATCGTGACGGCGGGCGTGGGCACCACGATAACCGCCAACGCCTCGTCCCCGACGGGCACGATCGCGTCGGTCCAGTTCTACGCGAACGGCCTGCTGGTGGGCTCGACCTCCACGCCGCCGTACACGGTGTCGTGGACGCCGCAGTCGGCGGGCGTCTACACGCTGACGGCGATCACGACGGACAACTCTGGCGAGACCACGACCTCGAGCGCGATCATCGTCGAGGCCGTGACCAGCACCGGCGGCCTCGGGAACACGGTCTATTTCGGCCAGTACCAGGGCCTGACGGACAGCGGGCGCTTCGCCTTCGCCATCGTCGACGGGACGTTCGGGACGTACATCGCGCACTCCAGCGGGGGCGCGTCGCCCTCCACGGCGTTCTATCCGGACCTCAAGGTCAGTACCGCGGGCGGCTTCTCGGCGCCGGGGATCAACGGAAGCGCCTCGGTGACCGGGGTGACGGGCACGCTGTCGCCGAGCCAGGACATGTTCATCGGCACCGTAACCCAGACGGGCAACAACGCAGTCGCGGCCGGCTACTACACGGGCAGCATCTCGGGCGTGGCGGGCAGCCAGGTCTCCGCGATCGTCGGATTCGACGGCGAGATCATGGTGTACGTGAAGTCGGGGTCGTTCTCCGACGCCGGGGACTCCACGGTCGACTCCAGCGGCAACTTCACGATCGCGACCCAGTCGAACAACACCTTGCAGGGCAACGTCAACCCGACGACCGGGTTCATGACCGCGACGCTTACGGGCGGGCCCGGCGGCGTCATCTACGCGGGCAAGGTCTCCGGCGGCACCTTCAGCGACGGTGTCCTCAGGAACCTCTCCACGCGGGGGCTCGTCGGCTCCGGCGCGAACGACATGATCGCCGGGTTCGTCGTGGGCGGCACCGTGCCCAAGCAGCTGCTGGTCCGGGCCGTGGGCCCGACGCTGGCTAGCCTCGGGCTCTCAGGGGCGATCGCCGGCACCGAGCTGTCCATCTACTCGGGCTCGACGCTCGTCGACTCGAACACGGGCTGGAGCTCCACCCAGGCCAACGAGACCGCCGTGGCCGCCGCCGAGGTCCAGTCGGGCGCGTTTGCGCTGCCCATCGGCAGCGCCGACTCCGCCCTTGTCGGCACCTTCGCCCCGGGCAGCTACACCGCCATCGTCTCGGGCACGGACTCGAACACGGGCATCGGGCTCGTCGAGGTCTACGACCTCGACACGCTCCAGCTGTTCTCCTCGCAGAAGCTCACGAACGTCTCGACCCGCGGGAACGTGGGCACCGGCGCCAGCATCATGATCGGGGGATTCAGCATCAGCGGATCCGCCCCCAAGCGGCTGCTGATCCGCGGAGCGGGACCGGGCCTCTCGGCGCTGGGCGTCTCGGGGACGCTCTCGGCGCCGCACCTGCAGCTCTTCAACAACGCAGGGGGGCTCATCCGGGAGAACTACTCGTGGCAGACCGGCAATGACGCAGCCCTCCTGTCGGCGGCCGAGGCGGCGACAGGCGCGTTCGCATTTGCGACCGGCAGCGCCGATTCGGCGATCCTCATCGTCCTCCCGCCCGGCACCTACACCGCCGAGCTGTCAGGCGTCGGAGGGGCCACCGGAATTGCCCTTGTCGAGGTCTACGAGGTTCCCTGATCCCGGCACGGGGACCCCGCCCTGCGCGACAATTGGATGGTGATTTCGTGATTTCGGGCTAGGGTTCTGGTCGTCGATGACCAGGACCCAAAGCCCCGTCATTTCGCCTTCCGGCACGTCCCACCCGTTTGCGGGGGTCTTCGCGATGCTGGCCCCGCACATGGCGGCGCTCGACAAGTTCCTGCAGGGGCAGCTGGCCGCGTTCGAGCCCGAGATAAGGGCCAACGTGAACTACTGCATCGACACCTCGGGCAAGCGGATAAGGCCGGCCCTGGTGTTCCTCAGCGGCTGGAATGGGGCGGGCAAGGTGTCCCCGGACCTGGTCCGGGCGGCGGCCGTGGTCGAGCTCGTCCACCTGGCGACCCTCGTGCACGACGACATCATGGACTCCGCCGAGGTGCGCCGCAGCCGCAAGACGGCGATGCGCGAGTTCGGCCCGACCGCGGCGGTCCTGCTGGGTGACGCGCTGTTTGCGCACGCGTTGCATCTTGCGACGCATTTTCCGACGACCGAGGTCTGCGCCGCGGTGTCCGAGTCCACGCGCCGCGTCTGCGCGGGCGAGATCATCCAGAGCCTCAGCCGGAGGTCGACCGACCTCACGCCGGCCGAGTACCAGCGAATAATTGACCTGAAGACGGCCGAGCTCTTCCGGGTTTCCTGCTACCTCGGCGGCCGGCTGGCGGGCTTCGAGGACGGCTACGTGGACGCCCTCGACCGATTCGGCCGCCACCTCGGCATCGCCTACCAGATCTACGACGACCTCGCCGATTTCTTCGGGAGGGAGGAGAAGATCGGGAAGACGCTAGGAACCGACCTCGCGAGCGGGAAGTTCACGCTGCCGCTGTTCGCGTTGATGGACCGCTTGCCGCCCTTCGAGCGGGCGGCGCTGTCGGGGGAGATAGGCGGGCTGCGGCCGTCCCAGCCCGCGCTCCGCCTCAAGCAGATGCTCGACCTCGGCGTCTTTGACGCGGTCGAGGGGGCGGTCCAGGTCGAGATCTCGGCGGCGCGCGCCGCCCTGGCCGAATGGCCCGGCCACTCGCCGACGCCCCACCTTCTAGCGCTTGGCGATGTCCTTCTCGCGCAGGTCGCCGCGCTCCGGCCCGTCGGGTGAACGGCCGGAGTCGGCGCCCCGGCCCCCGGCCGGCCAAGCGTTTCGATTTGCCAAGCCACGCCACCGGGACTTCCCTGTCGTCGCCCCATGAACGCCAGCAAGGCCATTGGCAAGACGCTTGTTGCGTCGCCGGAGCGCAAGCTCGAGGCGGATGCCGACATGGCGGTGGTGCGGCAGGTCCAGGCCGGCGACGTGGCCGCGTTTGACCGCCTGATCGTCAAATACCGGGAGCGCGTCCTCGGAATCGTCTACAACATGACCTCAAACCGGGAGGATGCCGCCGACCTTGCCCAGGACGCCTTTATCAAGGCCTTCCAGTCGATCCATCGCTTCCAGGGGCAGTCCTCCTTCTTCACCTGGCTGTACCGGATCGTCGTGAACTCGACGCTGAGCCACCTGAGAAGGAACAGGCTGAGGTCGTTCTTCAGCCTGGAGTCGATCCGTGAGGACGATCCGGTGTCCCGGGAGCTGGTGGACGCCCTGACCGACAAGACGGGTGCCGGCCGGGAGGCCTTCGTCCGTGAACTCCAGGAAAAATTGAACGATGCGATGCAGAAACTGTCTATCAATCATCGGACTGTGGTGACTTTATTCGAAATCGACGGACTCAGCCACCAGGAGATTGCAGAGGTTATGGGCTGTTCGATCGGAACCGTCCGGTCTAGGCTCCATTATGCAAAGCAATTGCTTCAGGCCGAGCTACAACCCTATTTGCGATGATGAAGGATCCCGAAAGGAAGGTAACGGTTGAGGACCTCCTGCGCCTCAAGAGGGCGGAGCGCCCTCCGCAGGAATTCTGGGAGCGGTTTGAGTCCGAGATCCGCGCGAAGCAGTTGGCTGCTATCGTGATAAGGCGGCCGTGGTGGGACGGGGCCTCGAGGATCTTCGCGGTTGCTTTGCGGAACCGCCTTCCCTTTGGGGCTGCGGCGGCCATCGCCCTCACGTGGGCCGGCGTGCACTACGCGGGGGGACCCGCAGGGCCCGCTCGCTCGGCCCGTCCAGTCGCCTCGTCCCCGGGCCCCGTCGCCCGCGCGGGCGCTCCCGCATCCCAGGTCCCAGCCCCAGCGGCCCAGAGCCGGGAAGAGGTCGAGAACGCGGCTACCGGGACCGCAGCCCGCGAGGCCGCCCGCTCGCCCGGGCAAGTGGTGGCGCAGATCGCGTCCCATCTGGCAGAGGCGCCACCGGCCTCCAAGGCCGAGGCCGCGAAGGGGACCCAGTTTGCGGATGGGGTCGCCGCCGACTTTGTCGATTTTCGTGGGACGGATCCCGACCTCGCGAGGCGCGATGTCTTCGGGTCCGACCGGGAGTTTGAGGCGTCATTCGCCTCGGTTCACCAGCCGCCGGCCGAGCCCCTTGCCCGCATGGACCCGTCCGGCGAGCGCCTTGAGAGGCTGCTGGTTCCGGCGCTCCCTTCCGATTCCTCCTCCGGCGCCACCCTGCTAGGGGCCTACAGGATAAAGCAGAAGGCCTCGTACGACAGGATGTACGAGTCGCTCGACCGGTATGGGGCCGGGGGGATGTCGCTCGAGTTCAGGTTTTGAGCCGCTTGGCGGCTGACGGGGGCAGACAGGCCGCGCATCCGTTTGCGAAGAAATCGTTGCCCTTGTCGTCGACGAGGATGAAGGCCGGGAAATCCCTGACTTCGATCTTCCACACGGCCTCCATCCCGAGCTCGGGGTACTCGAGCATCTCGACCTTCGAGATGTTCTCTTTCGCGAGGATAGCGGCCGGCCCGCCCACGCTCCCCAGGTAGAATCCCCCGTGCTTCTTGCACGAGGCGGTTACCTCGGGCCCGCGGTTGCCCTTGGCCAGCATCACCATCGAGCCCCCGAGGGACTGGAACAGCTCGACGTAGCCGTCCATCCTGCCCGCGGTGGTTGGGCCGAACGATCCGGAGGCGTATCCCGTGGGGGTCTTGGCGGGACCCGCGTAATAGACCGGATACCTCTTGAAGTAGTCGGGAAGGCCCCTGCCGGCGTCCACGCGCTCCTTGAGCTTCGCGTGCGCGCCGTCGCGGGCGACCACCATGGTGCCGCTGAGCGACACGCGCGTCGTGACCGGGTACTTCGACAGCTCGGCCCGGATCTCCTCCATCGGCCGGTCGAGATCGATGGGGACGACCCCCGTGTCCTTCAGCGTGCGCTGCGCGGGGGGTATGAAGCGCCCCGGGTCCGAGTCGAGCGCCTCGAGGAAGACCCCGTCCCGGGTGATCCTGGCCCTGATATTGCGGTCGGCCGAGCACGATACGCCCATGCCGACAGGACAGCTCGCCCCGTGCCGGGCGAGGCGGATCACGCGCGCGTCGAGGGCGAAGTACTTGCCGCCGAATTGCGCCCCGATCCCCGTCTTGCGGGCGATCTCGAGGACCTTCGCCTCCCACTGCGTGTCGCGGAATCCCCGACCGAGCTCATTGCCCGAGGTGGGGAGCGAGTCCAGGTAGCGCGCGGAGGCAAGCTTCAGGGTCTTCATGCACGCCTCCGCGCTCGTTCCGCCGACTACGAACACCAGGTGGTAGGGCGGGCAAGCGGCCGTCCCCAGCAGGGGAAGCTTATCCGCCACGAATTTGGCGAAGCTGCTCGGATTCAGGAGCGCCTTCGTCTCCTGGAAGAAGAGCATCTTGTTGGCGGAGCCGCCGCCCTTCGCGACGAAGAGCAGCTCGTAGGTGTCGCCGGGCGTGGCGAGTATGTCGATCTGGGCCGGGAGGTTGGTGCCGGTGTTGACCTCATTCCACATGTCGAGGGGGGCCACCATCGAGTAGCGCAGGTTCTCCTTCGTGAAGCACTCGTAGACGCCGCGGCTGAGCAAGAGGGCGTCATCGGCCCCGGTCCAGACCCGCTCGCCTTTCTTGGCGAAGACCGCGGCCGTGCCCGTGTCCTGGCACATCGGAAGGATCCCCTGGGCCGCGATCTCCGCGTTCTTGAGGAGCGTCAGCGCCACGTAGCGGTCGTTCGTGGAGGCCTCCGGATCGTCCAGGATCGCCGCGAGCTGGCGCAGGTGGCTCGTGCGCAGCATGAAGGCGCTGTCCCGGAACGCCTGCTGGGCGAGGAACGACAGGACCTCGGGCTCGACCTTGAGGACCTCGCGGCCCTCGAAGCGGACGGTCGAGACGCCCTCCTTCGAGAGAAGGCGGTATTCGGTGTCATCGCCAGACAGGGGCAGGGGGTCCTGGTGCGCAAAGGGCGGCGTGGCCATGGGCTAAACCTTGCCCAACTCCGCGCCCAAGTAAAGGTGGCGTCTCGGCTGCTCCCCTCCCGCGGGGCGGGGGAGCCCAGTCACCGCGGGCCGCCGGCGCCGGCCATCGCGCGCACCGTCGCGTGGAACCGGCCGAGGTCGGACGGGGTCACGACCTCGCCCTTGTCCCGGCGCCAGCCCGTGTCGCTTGGCCAGACGCCGCGGGAGAGGAAGCTGTCCACGGTCTTGGAGAGCCCCGTCACGCTCACGTAGTCCTTCTGCTCCTTCTCGTCGCGCTCGCGCGAGACGAGGTCCGCGGGTATCGGGCTTATGGTGCCGCTCGAGACGTGCGCGAGGTCGTTGAGCACGACGAATGGGCGCGAGTCCTCGATGGTCGTCGCGGGCCTCGCCACCTCCCCGCGCAGGTAACGGCAGTACTCGATGTGGTTCTCCTCGAGGCCGTCGAAGGGACCGCTCGACGCCCGCTCGGTCCTGCCGTCCCTCCACGCGATCTCGACCTGGCCGCCGACACCGTACCTTAAGATCGCCTTCTCGCAGATCACGGTCTCGGAGCTCGTGCTCGCGCCGGCGCAGGCGTGGGAGAGCGCGAACCTGAGCGTGCAGCCCGCGGTTAGGTCCGCCTCCACGAAGAACGTGTCGGCGCCCTCGATGGCGTGCGCGCGGTAGAGCTCCGCCCGGACCGCGGCGACCTCGGCCCAGCTGTAGAGGCCGGGCGCGCCGGTCCAGAACAGCATGTTGTGCACGAAGTGGGAGATCGCGTTGCCGAAGCACGAGTCGAGGACGACCTGGCCGTCGATGATGAGCCGGCCGGACCAGCCGTTGCGGGTGAAATAGCTGGAGGGTCGCGGCCAGAGGGCGCTCAGGGTGCCGCCGCGCGTCGCCCCGAACTCGCCAGAGAGCAGCCTCTCCTTCAGCGCCAGTCGGCTCTTCTCGACGATGTAGTTGAAGCCGACGAGCGAGGACTTCCGCACGCGCCGGTCGGCGGCGACCATCCTGTCGAGCTCCTGGTAGTCCAGGGTGGGGGGCTTCTCGACGTAGGCCGGGAGGCCGGCGGACGTGATCGCGTCGTGCATCGCGGCGTGCAGCTGGATCGGGGTCGGCGTGACTACGTAGTCCAGGTCGCCGCTGCAGGCCTCCAGCATCGCCCGGTAGTCGTCGAACGCCCGGACCCCGCGCGGGCCGAAGCGCCAGGCCTGCTGCTCGGCCGCGAAGGAAGCGAGCTTGGGGTCGCAGGCGCAGACCAGCCGGACGATGCCGCGCTCCTCGAGCCTCGCGACGGTGTTGTGATGGGAGCCGGCGAAGCCCCCCATGCCGACGATGCCGATGCGCAGGGGCCGTGTCACACGATCTTGAGCTTCGGAAGGTCCTGGCCGTCGATGAGCCCCACGGGCCTTCCGGCCGGGTCGACGACGATCAGGTCGTCGATCTTGTGGAGCTCGAAGAGGCGCAGTGCGTCCACCGCGAGGGCGTCGTCGCGGATCACCTTGGGCGAGCGGGTCATGAAGTCCGAGACGGGGCGTCCGAGGAAGCCCGGCCCCGAGAGGGCGGAGCGGCGGAAGTCACCGTCGGTGAGTATGCCGCTGAGCTTTCCGTTGCCCGCCCGGACGAGCGCGATGCTGCCGCTCTTCGCCTTGGTCATCGCCAGGATCGCGTCCTGGACGGTGACGGCGTCCTTCGCCACCGGAAGGCGGTCGCCCGTGCGCATGATGTCCCGGGTGCGCAGCAGGAGCACGCGGCCCAGGTTCCCGGCAGGGTGGTACATCGCAAAGTCGTCGCGCGTGAGCCCGCGCGCCTCCAGCAGCACCATCGCCAGCGCGTCGCCGAGGGCGAGGGCGGCCGTGGTGCTCGCCGTGGGGGCGAGCTTGAGCGGGCAGGCCTCGCGCGTGGCCTGGTAGAGGAGCCGGAAGTCGGCCCGGCGCGCGAGGTCCGACTTCGGGTTGCCCGTCAGGGCGACGATCTTCAGCCCGAAGCGCTTGAGGATGGGGACGAGCCTCAGGATCTCGTCCGACTGGCCGCTGTTGCTCAGAATTATCGCGAGATCGCCCTCGTCGCAGAGCCCGAGGTCACCGTGGAGGGCCTGGGTGGGGTCGAGGAAGCAGGAGGAGACGCCGGTGCTGTTGAAGGTTGCCGCGATCTTGCCGGCGATGTGGGCCGACTTGCCGACGCCGCTGAAGATCAGCTTGCCCCCGGCCGCCACGACGGCCTCCACCGCGCGGGCCGTCTCTGTGAACTCCTTGCCCAGTCCCCGCGAGGTCTCCTCGAGGGCGTTGCACTCGATTCGGATGCACCGCCGGGCGCGGGCGAGCGCGGTCTTCGGCGAGATGGCCATCAGCGTCGGTGGTCGAATGGTCCCATTTAGGTTTGAGTCGGCGGGGGAGAGGGAGGAATTTAACGCACGGGTCCGGCCGTTCAACCCCTTTCGCTTCGATGACAACACGTTCAATCATTCTTGGGGCGGCGGCGCTGCTCGCGCTCGCCGCCGGAGCCGGCTGCGGGGGCGATGCGCCCTCGCTTTCGTCCGAGATGGATGACTCGAACTACCGCGACGGCCAGCAGCTGGAGCGCCAGGGCCGCTGGGACGAGGCCCTGGCCGCCTACCTGAAGGTCATCGACCGCCGCGGCGACGCGGCGCCGGAGTCGAACCTGGACGCCGGCCTCATCTACCTGAACCACATCAGGGACCCGATCTCCGCCATCTACCATTTCCGGAGGTACCTGGAGCTGGAGCCCAACTCGAAGCAGGCGGTCTTCGTGAGGGGCATGATCGACTCCGCGAAGCGCGAGTTCGCACGCTCGCTGCCCGGCCAGCCGCTCGAGAGCCAGACCGAGCACCTTGGGGTCCAGGAGCAGGTCGAGCGCCTGCAGCGCGAGAACGACGAGCTCAAGGCGGAGAACGCGGCGCTGCGCGCGGGCGCCCTGGTGCCGGCGACGCATTCAACCACGATAGACCTCGGGTCGATCCCGACCCAGCAGGCCCCTGCGGAGGGGACGACCACGCCGGCGACCGGCGCGGCGGGCCCGCCGATCTCACTGGCGCCGGCGGGAACAGGGGACGGCGCGGCCTCGTCCGCCATCGCGGACGCGCCGCCGGAGAGCCCGCCGCCCCAGGCCGAGCCCCCGAAGCCGTCGCCCACCCCGAGCATCCGCCACCACACGGTGGCCAAGGGCGACACCCTCTTCAATCTCGCCCAGAAGTACTACGGGAACCGGTCGAAGTGGCGCGACATATACGCGGCCAACCGGGACGTGCTCCCGAGCGAGAACGCCACCCTAAAGATCGGCGCCGAGCTGAAGATTCCCTAGGCGGCCCCAAGCGCCTCGTCGAGGACCGCCAGCATGAAGTCGGCGTCGGTGGACGAGAAGATCATCGGGGGCTTGATCCGCAGCGTGTTGCCCCAGAGCCCGCCCTTGCCGATCAGCAGGCCCATTTCCTTGCAC
>Ga0181526_10001314_pt1 | contig 23856 bp, 19 predicted proteins | sample PEATcosm2014_Bin_35_FD_119750 | JGI IMG/M metagenome (GOLD analysis project Ga0181526, IMG submission 119750) | Peatland microbial communities from MTU Mesocosm Facility, Houghton, MI, USA - PEATcosm2014_Bin06_30_metaG | ecosystem: Environmental > Terrestrial > Soil > Wetlands > Peat | place...
AAGAAAGACCATCCGTCGCAAGTCAAAATAGCCGCTTGATTTTGACTCAGCACCAAGCCAACCGCTCATTCTATCACAATCCGCCCGCCTCAACAGGGGGACGCTCCTTTACCGCTTACAAATAATGAAAGGGTCCTCGGAATCAAGTAAACAAAGGGATGAATATAGGCTTGACGGTTGTTTCGGGGACGGAACTTGCCCGCATTCTACCGGACCGCTGAATTCACAGATGCTTGTCGGCAAAATCGAGGAAGACTTTCCAATCGCCCCGCGTCATTGAGTGTTTTCCGGGGCGGATAAAAAACCCCAGGTTGCTGTCAATCACTTGGTTTGTCCCGGGCATCGTTTGCGCGGCCAGGCCTTCGGCGCCCGTCAAACGATAGGCTCCGCCGGCCGCCTGCAACATCTCGAAGGCCCCGGACGGATTGGCCCATGTGTCCTCCACCGCCGCGCCGAGCAGGACGGGCCGCGGCGCGCACAACGCAATCAGACAATCCTGGTCGAATGGCAGCCGTTCAGGCTGATCGTTGAACTGTTTAAACACGCCGCAGAACCACTCCGGGAACCTGGTGTTGATCTGCTTGACGGATTCGCCGGTCCTGCCGCGGCTCGGCGCTGTGCCGCCGCAGCCGGCTTGCAGCGGTATGACCAGGGCCGCCCGTTCGTCGAACGCGCCCGCCAGGAGCGCGGCCTTGCCCAGGCGCGAATGGCCGACCAGGGCGATGCGCTTGCTGTCAATGTCCCGGTCCCTGGCCAGATAATCCATCACGCGCTGCATTCCCCAAGCCCAGGCGGCGATGGTTCCCCAGTCATCAGGAGCGCGGGGCACATGAATCATTTCTCGCACGCCGCCCCCGGCGTTTGTTTTGTCCAATTCGACATCGCCGCAATAATAAGTGGCCACGGCATAACCGCGGTCGATGGATTGTTCCAGCGCCCAGGTGTCAGCCTCCTGGCCGCGCCCCGCTTCTGTGGCGTGGTTGTCCACCACGTGGGGGAGTTCGGGGAGCATCCAGGCGGCGGTCACCGGCACTTTGGGATCGGCGACCAAGGTGTGATTTCCGCTGAAATTCATCCCCAGAAAAACCGGCGCCGGTTTGTTGCGCCGGTTCGGTATCACCATCAGCAAATGGACCTGGGGCGCCGGGGCCTTGCCCAGGCTTATCGTCGCCAATTTGAGCGTGGCCTTGCCGTCGAAAAAGTTCCTGTCAGTGTAAGTGGTTTTCCCGGTGACTTTCACCGGCGGCGGAAACCAGCCGTACATGTAATGTTGGAAAAGCGCCTTCAACTCCGGACGGCGTTTCTCGAACCATTCCTTTTTCGACGTGACTGGCGTCCCGTCCACCATGACCAATGGGTCGGGCGTCTCCGGGCGCAACGGAAGTTCCGAAACTGGAGGAAAAGACTCCGCGCCGCTGGCGCCGAAGGCCGAAAGGAGTAACGCAGTCATAATCAAGTGCATATTCAATGATATTCCTGTTTGCCGATGGTTTCCCCCGCACGCCCGGCGCGGTAGCCGTAAAGCCCGTAAAAGGCGATGTAGGCAAAGGCGGCCATCGGGACGACGAAAGAGGACTGAAGGCCAAATCTGTCCGCGACCGTTCCTTGGAAGTAAGGCAGAATGGCGCCACCCAGTATGGCCATCACCAATAGCGAAGAACCCTGGCTCTTCAATGGCCCCAAGCCTTCGATGGCCAATGAAAAGATATTGGACCACATGACTGAACAAAAAAGTCCGACACCGAGGATGGCCCATTTGGCTGTCCCGCCAACAGTCAATATTCCAAAGCCCAGGAGAATGATGATCATAACGCTAAAAAGCGCCAACATACGGTGAGGGCTGGCCTCGCCAAGAAAGAAGGCAGTCAACAGAATCGCCAAAAGAACTCCGTAAGGCCACACATTGGCCAGACCACAAACCCCGGCCGCCTGCGGCGCCCAATCCTGATGCAGGAGCCGGGCAATGCCGGCAAGGTTTAAAATCACAACGAAAGCCAGGACCGGGACCAATAAAACCAGGGCGTGCTTTATTGTATTTCGCAAATCGCTTAGCGCAAAGGCGCCCATGAATCTCCCTATCATCAGCCCGCCCCAATAGAACGACACATACGGGCTTGCGGCAGCGTGTCTTAATCCGGCAATTTGAGGCTCGGCCAAAAAATTGATGATCAAACTGCCCACCGTTACTTCGCCACCCACGTACATAAAGATGGCCAGCATTCCCAGGGCAGTATGAGGATGCTTCAATGCGCCCCAGCCGCGACTGATCTTTTCTGTATTGGTGAAATTTGGAACATGTGCGAATTTAAAAAATATCGCCAGAACCACGAACGCGATGGCAAATCCCATGTAGGGAACTTTGACAGCCTCCGCCCCGTGCGCGTCCTTCGACGTGAAATAGGTGAACACCAGGAAGCCACCTATGATGGGACCAAGAGTGGTGCCAAATGAATTGAATGCTTGAGACAAATTCAGCCGGCTGGAGGCAGTGCGCTCGGGTCCCAGTATTGTGACATAAGGATTGGCTGCGATCTGAACCATGGCCAAGCCGAGGCCGATGACGCACAGACCCAGGAGAAACAGCGGGTAGGAGATGGTCACGGCAGCAGGGTAGAATATTGCGCAACCAGAGGCCGTGATGAGCAGGCCTGCAATCACGCCGTTTTTGTAGCCAATGCGATTGATTGGATCGCCGGAAAACATCGATATGAGGAGGTAAATCAATGCACCGACCCCATATCCGCCAAAAAACGCGAAATCGACAAGCATCGCTTGTCGATAACCCAGGGTGAAAGCCTCCTTGAAACGCGGAATGAGAATATCATTCCACACTGTAATAAACCCCCACATAAAAAAGAGGATAGTCATGATCGCAAAGGGGCCGCGATAAGTTTGTCCGGCACTTTCCCGGGAGCTGGAAACGGTCCGATCAGAGGGGCTGCTGATGATTGCCATATTTGATCGACGAATTGTTCTCTGCCCATTAATGCCGGGTCTCCAAAGGCATTGCAAGTATCCCCTGCGGCAGCAGGAGTCATCCATGGGTCTGCTTGAGGCCGATGTCCTTTTCGTACGAGCCCAGTGTCTTGGTCGGGCTTCTCTGGCTGGACTTCAACTCGGACTGCAAAGTGGCCAGGCGGCTGATCGCCACCGTGGCCAATGCGCCTCCGGGAAATCTTTCAATAATGCGATGCAGGGCGCTCTCCGCCGCCGCCGCGTCTTGGGCAACCTTGATGTGCAACGTCGCCAATAAATTGAGCCAGCGCGCGACGTGTTTGGGTGGTTCGGCCGGCAGGGCAATCAGTTGCTCCAATTGATCCGTGGCCAAATCGAGCCGGTGAAATTCCTCGGCGTAGAGGATCGCGAGCTTTTCCCGGGTGTCAGTATCGGATGGGTGCAACTCCAGTTGCCTGACATATTCCTCCGCCAGGGCGTGAGGATCGGCGGGGGCTGAAACTGGCGCGCTGTCCTTGCGCAAACCGATGTCGCGCTCCCCATGTTCCACTGTGAATTTGCTCTGATAACGGACGCGGCTCGTTTCATCGGCTGAACCAAGGTGCGCGATGCGTTGTTCCGCCGCGTGCGCGAATGGCGTGCCGGGATAAAGTTGGGCAATGCGTCGCAACGACCCGATCGCCGCCTGGGCGTCCCGTCCGAACTGCAATTGCCAATCCGCCAACAAGTGCAGCGCGCCAGCCATTTCATTGGGGGCGCGGCCGGGCAGTTGCAGAAATTCATCCAGGGTCGTCTGCGCGGCGGGCAAATCCTTCAGATCTTCCATTTGCATCGAGGCCAGTTTCATGTACCCCTCAAAATCGCCCGGAAATTCTTCCAATTGTTTTCGCACCTCGGCCATCGCCTCCTCATAAAGCCCCTTCCGGCGTTTCCCCTCAGCTATGAAATAAAATGGCTTTGCCTCGGCCTCCTCGTCGCCGCCATCAAAGGCGCTTGTCAATGGGCTGGCCAGAGCAGCGCCAATGCTTGGAACCCATATCCGGCCAAGAATAAGCGCGGGAAAAAGTATGAAGAAAGGTTTGATGGTCATGAAGAGAGGATGACCTGGAACCCGGAACCAGGAAATGAACCACATGATCAAAACCAGCGCCGCCGAAATGATCCACCTGCGAACCAGAGCACCCCGGTCATCACTGCGCCTGTAACTCCGATAAGCCAGAATGGCCAGGGCCGGCAAAACAATCACCCAACAAACCGTGTCGACTGCGTTGGCCCACGGGTGCGTCATAATTCATTTATTTAAATCAATTTTCAGTTCCGTACGCGAGCCTGTTTTTTTGTTGCGGATCTCCATTTTTTCCACTTGCCACCGGCCATTGACTTTTTTGAAGCTGCTGCCGTGCAGGGAGTATTCCTTGACGACGTGTCCCTGGGCATCATAAGCATCCGCGATCAGCGGGGCGCCGAACTCTTTGTCGATGTCGGATTTGACGCGGACAATGTCCCGGGCCTGCGGATCGCTGCTTTCCAGGACATAGCAAGGTTCTCCCAGGCGCATTTCGCCTTTTAACTGCCGTTGCACGGGCCAATGCAGAAACTCCAGCCCCAAATCCGCCAGTGAAAAATCAGAGCCGGCCAGGGCAATGGAAGCATCCGCCGCCGGCACGGGCGCGGGTTTGGGCAATGCGGCGGAAGGAGATGCGGCCCGCGAATATAGATACTGGTTGGGCCCGTTGGTGCTGTGCAACACCACGAGGCGCTCCGCGCCGGATTGGGCGGTCCCGGCCGTTTCATAATCCGTCTCCCAGTTGGTCGGGTTGATGGTAACCCGGCAAACGATTGGGATTTCCCTTGGCGCGCCTTCCGACTTGATGATCAGCCTGCCGTGGAATTCAGAATTCTCCTCCGGGACCGCGGAGCGCAGATGTTCGGCCAGGGCCTGGCCGGCGGCGAATTCCTCCGGCCTGCCGGGGCCGGTCTCCGCCCCCAAAGGCGCGGCGATGAGGCTAAAAAAGCGCACGGCAAAACAAGCCAGGAGAATGGCGTGGAAAACGCGGCGCATTATTTTGGACACAGAGCCAGGGTAATCATTTGGGAAATATTCCTGACAAAATGCGCCTTCAATTTCCGCCGCACCTCGACCGGCACTTCCAGCCAGTCGTTGCGATTCTGGTCCGGCAGGATGACTTGCTTCAGTCCGGAACGGGCCGCGGCCAGCACCTTCTCCTTGATGCCGCCGACGCGCAGAACGCGGCCGCGCAAACTGATTTCGCCCGTCATGGCCAGATCGGAACGGACCTGCCGGCCGGTGAACAACGAGGCCAGGGCGGCGACGATGGTCAACCCCGCGCTCGGGCCGTCCTTGGGCGTGGCCCCGGCGGGGACATGGATATGGATATCGCGCTTGTCGTGATCGCTCAAGTCAATCTTCAAGGCGTCGGCGCGATTGCGCAAAAAACTAAAGGCCGTGTGTGCGCTCTCTTTCATGACTTCGCCGAGCGATCCGGTGAGAATAAGGCCGCCCTTGCCGGGCATGCGCGTGGCCTCGATAAACAGGATTTCCCCGCCCACCGGCGTCCAGGCCAGGCCGATGGCAATGCCGCATTCGGTGATGCGCTCCGCCAGCTCGGAGGTAAACTGAGGCTGGCCGAGATAGCTGACCAGCGCGCCCGGCGTGATGGTCAATGGGCCGCGCTGGTTCCGTCGCGCGACAATTTTGCGGGCGGCCTTGCGGGTCAACGCCCCGATTTCGCGTTCGAGCTGGCGTACTCCCGCTTCGCGCGTGTAATCCTGGATCACCTGGCGGAGGGTGGCGTCGGGAAAGTGGACCAGTTTTTTCTTCAGGCCGTGCTCCTCCAGTTGGCGCGGCACCAGGTGCCGCCGGGCAATTTGCACTTTTTCCGCGGCGGTGTAGCTGGGCAGATCGATCACTTCGAGCCGGTCGCGCAACGCGGGATGGATGGGATCGAGCCAGTTTGCCGTGGTCAGGAAGAGAACGCGCGACAGGTCGTAAGGGATGTCAAGATAATGATCGGTGAACGTGTTGTTTTGGGCCGGGTCCAGCACCTCCAGCAGGGCGGAAGCGGGATCGCCGCGAAAATCCGACCCGACCTTGTCCAATTCATCCAGCAGGATGACCGGGTTGCTGGATTCGACCCGGCGCAATGTTTGGAGGATGCGACCGGGCAACGCGCCAACATAAGTCCGGCGATGACCGCGAATTTCCGCTTCATCGCGCATGCCGCCCAGGGAGATGCGGGCAAATTTGCGGCCCAGGGCCTCGGCCACGCTTTTGCCCAGGGAGGTTTTGCCAACACCCGGCGGCCCGACCAGGCAAAGAATCGGGCCTTTCAATTGTTGCTTGAGTTTGATGACGGCCAGAAATTCCAGAAGCCGGTCCTTGACTTTGCGCAGTCCAAAATGTTGTTCATCCAGCAGACGGCCCGCGGCCGCCAAATCCAGTTTGTCCTCGGTGAATTTGGACCAGGGAAGATTGATGAGCCAATCGAGATAATTGCGCGTCATGGTGTACTCGGCCATGGACGGGGACATTTGCTGCAACCGCTCCAGTTCCTTGAGGGCGGTCTTTTTCGCCTCCTCCGGCAAAAGGTTCTGCTCGATTTGATCGTGCAGCTCCTTGGCTTCAGTCGCGCCGGTATCGACTTCGCCCAACTCGCGTTGAATGGCGCGGATTTGCTCGCGCAGGAAAAAATCGCGCTGGTTTTTGGACATCGAGGCCACGACCTCGTTTTGAATTTTCGAGCCCAGCCGGAGCACCTCCAATTCGCGGCTGAGCAACGGCAGCAGGCGGGTCAGGCGGTCCTTGACCACCGGCGTTTCCAGCAGGCGCTGGCGCTCCTCCAGGCTCAGATTGAGATTGGCCGCAATTAAATCGGCCAGTTTGGCCGGGTCTTCCGTGTTGAGGGCGGCGACTTTGACCTGCTCGGCCAGGGTGGGCGAGAGTTTGACCACTTCCTGAAATTCGCGCTCCGCATTGCGCGCCAGGGCCGTCAATTCCAGCGAATCATCGGCCACGTCTTTGAGTTTCTCGATCCGCGCGATCAGATAAGGCGTTTCCGTGGCGTAGTCAATGACTCGAAACCGGCGCAGGCCCTCGACCAGCACGCGCACGGTGCCATCGGGAAATTTGAGCATCTTGAGCACCCGCCCGGCGCAACCATGCGGCCATAAATCGGCCGGGGTGGGGTTTTCGATCTCCGCATTGCGTTGCAAAACCAGCCCGAGAAAGCGGTCTCCCGCAACCACGTCGTCAATCAGACGGATGCTTTGGGGCGATTCGACCAGCAAAGGCATGACTGTTCCGGGGAAGATGACAATGTCCGACAACCCCAGGATGGGCAGGGATTCGGGAAGGGATTTGGACCATATTTTGGTCCCGGACGAATCGGGCGTGCCGCCAGCCCCAAGGATGCTGATAAACTCAGTTTCCGGTGTGGTCATGCAGTGGAGTTAAGTCTCGTCGTTGCCGATCAGGTTGGAACTGGAAGACTGCAAGTCCATTGGCACATCAACACGCAGAAAGCCATTTTGGTAAGCCGCCTTGGCCCGGCTCAAATCATAGCCCTCGGGCAGTTCGATCACGCTTTCGAACCCGCCGTAGTTGATTTCCATGACAAGGAATTTGCACTGCGGCGGCCGGCATCCGTCGGGCCGCTGGCCGCGGATGCGCAGGCGGGGGCCGTCGATGGTCAGCTCCAAATTCTCGCGTTGCATGCCGGCCAGTTCGACTTTGATGATGATCGCGCCGTCGGTGATATAGACATCGGTATTGGGGACCCAGTGGGTATCGTGTTCCTTGGTGAAAGACATCTTTGTCTTGGAAAAGGCCAATGCTGAACTGATCTTTTGCATGGTAAGAGGGGATACTATTTCACGGTGAGGGGTTTGGCAAGTGGCAATGAAGTTTGTCACGGCGGTTATTTTGACTTAACAATGATTTGCGCGCGCTGCCCCTTGCGCGCATGAAAGACGATCGAGTCTTTTGACCCTGACGGGGAGGCGCATCCGCAATGGGTGTCGCGCTCGAAGCTGAACTTGCGCTTGCGCAATTTCGCCCGGAGAAAGGCCCCCGCGGTGACACCCACTATGACAAATGATGCGATCTTCTGCCAATCCATTCCGTTAACATAGCCGTTTGTTGGCCATGCGCAACTGGATGTTTGCACATTGACCCTTGCGATCAGGAGGGGCTTCCCCAAAAAGGCCGGCGCCCCGCACCGGCGGTCACTCCGCCTTTGGCTTGCCGCCGGGGCGTTTCACCCATTCTTCCAGTTCCTTCACGCGCCGGATGTGTTCGGGCAGTTGGTGCAGGGCGATGAGTTCACGCTTGGCCTGGCGATTGGGCTGGGCCGGAATGCCGAACCATTTCCCGGCTTCAGGAATATCGTGCATGACGCCGGATTTGGCGGCCACGATGGCCTGGTCGCCAATCTTCAAATGGCCCGCAATGCCGACTTGCCCCGCCAACGTCACGTAGTTCCCGATCTTGGTGCTGCCGGCAATGCCAACCTGGGCAATGACCAGGCAATTCTCTCCAATCGTCACATTGTGCGCGATCTGCACCAGGTTGTCGATCTTGGTCCCTTTGCCGATGATTGTCGGCCCCAGCGCGCCACGATCAATGGTGGCATTGGCCCCGATTTCCACGTCATCGTGGATGATGACCTGTCCGACCTGCAGAACCTTGCGGTGGATGCCGGCGTCGAAAACATACCCAAAACCGTCAGCCCCGATCACCGCTCCGGCGTGTATCCGCACCCGCTGGCCGATTTGTGTCTGGTTGTACAAGACGACGTTGGGGAAAAGCTGCGAGTCGGCCGCAATGGCGCATCCATTTCCGACATGGTTCCCGCCGCGCAAGATCACCCGGGGGCCGATTTTGACCCGCTCACCGATGACACAGTGCGGCCCGATATGGGCGCTGGCATCGATTTGCGCCGATGCCGCCACCACCGCCGACGGATGGACGCCCGCGGCAAAAGTCTGCTCCGGAAAGAACATCGGCAGCACGCGGGCGGAGGCAATGCGGGCGTTGGCCACGCGGATGATGACCTTTTTCTCCGACTTGAACGGGCCATCGATCAGAATGGCGGAAGCCGCGCTCTGTTCCGCCTTGACGAAGAACGTTTCGTTCTCGGCAAAGGCAAGGTCTCCCGCCTTCGCGGTGGTGGCAGGCGCGAAGCCGGTCAGTTGGACGGATCCGTCTCCCTCGACTTGTCCGTCAAGTTCCCTGGCGATGTCAGCAGCGGTGAACATGATTTCTTTTGTCGGGCAATCTTCAAGTCACGATTGACTTGAATTTCATCTGTCACTATATAGGCCGGGTACTGAACGATTCAACTATTATGTCAAACAAACCTCTTAACGTCGGATTGGTGGGCGGCGGACGCGGCGCGTTCATCGTCCATCCGCATCAGAAGGCAATTCACTTTGACGGCACCCGCCGGGTGGTGGCGGGCGCTCTGTTTCCCGATCCAAAGATTGCGCTGGAGGAAGCGGAGAAATGGCTGTACCCAATCAAGGGTTACGGCTCATACGATGAGATGATTACGGCAAACCAGACCCTGCCCGAAGATCAAAAGCTGGATTACATCGTCATCGTCACGCCTAACTTTGTCCACTACGACCCTGCGATGAAGGCCATGAAGGCCGGCATCGCGGTCTTCTGCGAGAAACCCCTTTGCCTGAACCTGAAGGAAGCAAACACCCTGGTCAGGACCGCGCGGAAACTGGGCGTTCCCTTCGGCGTGGCGCACACGTATCTGGGCCATTGGACCAGCCGGTTGAGCCGTTACATTGTGCAGAGCGGCCTGCTGGGCGAGGTGCGGTGGGTGGACAGCTACTACCTTCAGGGCTGGCTGGCGACCAAGCTCGAAGCCAGCGGGCAGCAACAGGCGGCGTGGCGCGTGGACCCGAAACGCGCCGGAGGCTCCGGCTGCGGCGGAGACATCGGGACACACGCGCTGATGCAACTGCGCTACGTCACCGGTCTGGAAGTCAGGGCCGTGTCCGCGCAGTTGGTGACGTTCGTCGAAGGCCGCCAATTGGACGACCATTTTACGATCTATTGCAAACTGAGCAACGGCGGCAACGCCCTGGTGCGCGCGTCGCAAATTTGCATCGGGCACAAGAATGACCTCGGCATCGTCATCGCCGGAACCAAAGGCTCGCTCCGCTGGCGCCAGGAAGAACCGGAGAGCATCACGATTTGTCTGGCCAACCAGCCCGACCGCACCTATTGGCGCGGCGCCGTCACCCCGGGGGACGGCTTCCTGCCCAAAGACATGCCCGCCGAACTCATGGCCGAGCCAACGATTCCGAGCGGGCACCCGGAAGCTTTCCACGACGCCTACGCGCGGCTGCATCGCTGTTTCGAGGCCGACGTGCGCCGGTGGAAGGCCGGCGGGAAATTTGTCGGCGACGGCAGCAAGTACGCGAACATTGAGGACGGGTGGATGGGCATCGCCTTCATCGAAGCGTGCGTCAAGAGCAGCGCCAGGAAAGGCGCCTGGACCGCGCTGCCGAAGAAGATTTGATTGACAGATCATCCGCCCGGATGGGCGGCGCGCACGCTGGCATTTTGGCGCAAGGCCGCCGCCGTGTCGCTCAGGATGATCCGGCCCGTTTCAAGGTGTGAGGCAGCCGCTCTCAAGAAACTCATAATCACCACCCAAAAGAACGGGATGCGCCCCTATTTTAACTGGTGTTCCATTCTTTCTTGCAACCCGGTCTCAAGTGGCCTAACCTCGCAGGGTGAAAGAGTCGCAACCGCCGCAGGGCGAGGATGACGGACATTGTCCGCAGCCTTTCCTTTGCCCTTTGAGCCAGATCGGCACGGGCGTCGCCGTGCGCATCAAACAGCTTTCCGCCTCGCCGGAAGTGACCCATCGCTTGCGCGAAATGGGCTTTTGCGAAGAACAAAAAATCAAGCTCCTCAGCCGCCAGAGCAGCTTGATTTGCCAGGTCTGCAATGCCCGCCTCGGCATCAGCACCCGCCTGGCCGAAAAGATTCTGGTCGAGCCTCTTTCCCGCAAAAAGGTCGCTTGATATGCCATCCGAAAGTCAACCGCTGACTTCCCTCAAGCTCGGCGCGGCGGCCACCGTCAGTCAAATCAATCTCCGGCCCGACCAACGCGGTCGCCTCCTCGAAATGGGCTTGCTCGTCGGCACGCCGGTGCAACTGGTGCGCTTTGCCCCGCTCGGCGACCCCGTCGAAATCAAGGTGCGCGGCTATCATTTGACGCTGCGCCGCCAGGACGCCGAACAGATCCTGGTGCAGGCCGCCAATTGACGCGATGGAGACGCAACCGCCACCCGCCAGCCGGCAAAGCTCGATTGAGACTCTGTCTCAATTCGGAGGGGGCGGCGCTCCGGCCGTTTCGGAATCGCGGCGGACTCCTGCCTATGTCGTTCTGACCGGCAATCCCAACTCCGGCAAAACCACGGTTTTCAATGCCTTGACCGGCCTGCGGGCGCGCGTGGGCAATTATGCCGGCGTGACCGTCGAGCGCAAGGAAGGCCGGTTTCAAGGCGGGCCGGGCGATCCGCCCCTCCGCGTCCTGGACCTGCCGGGCGCCTACAGCCTCAGCCCTCAATCGCTCGATGAGCAAATCGCCCGGGACATTTTGTTTGGACGTTTGCCCGAGGTGCCCGTCCCCGCCCTCGTCATCGTCGTGGTCGATGCTTCCAACCTCGAGCGCAACCTCTATTTTGCCAGCCAGGTCATTGAACTGGGTTACCCAACAATCATCGCCCTGAACATGGTGGATGTGGCGCAGGTTAATGGACTTTCAATTGACGCCGCCAAACTTTCCGCGGCCTTGGGCGTGCCCGTCATTCCCTGCGTTGCCAGCGCCGGAACGGGAATCAAGGAATTGCAACGGCAAATCGTCCAGCGCGTGCGCGAAAACAGCCGGCGCGGCGATCCGCCGTCCTTTTGCGAATTGCCCCCGGCCTTCAAGGCGGAAATAGAAACCCTGACCCAACTGCTGGCCGGGCCTGCCGGACAGCGCGCCACCTCGCCCCAAGCCGAGGCCCTGCTCATCTTGTGCGACGAAAAATTCCTGGCGGGCAGCGACGGCCATTATCCGCCTGAGATCAAACAAGCGGTCCTGGCCGGAAGACAGCGATTGGAAAGGGCCGGGGTGGATTGGCGCAGCGCGGCCATTGAATCACGTTACACACGCATCAACGCCATTCATCAAGCAGTCACCACCGAAGCCGAAGGGCAACGGGAGCCTTTTAGCGACAAGCTCGACCGCATCGTGACCCACAAATTCTGGGGAATGCTGATTTTCGTGGGCATCATGGCGTTGATGTTTTTCAGCATCTTCACCCTGGCCCAACTGCCCATGAATTTGTTGCAGGGCCTTTTCCGCGTGGCGGGCGATTTCACCGGGCGCCATATTCCCTCCGGCGATCTGCAGGAATTGCTGGTCAAGGGGGTCGTGCAAGGGGTTGGCGCGGTCGTCGTTTTTCTGCCGCAAATCTGCCTGCTGTTTCTGTTCATTGGATTGCTCGAGGACACCGGCTACATGGCGCGGGCGGCGTTTTTGATGGACCGCTTGATGAGCAAGGTCGGTTTGCACGGCAAAAGTTTTATTCCGATGCTCAGCTCCTTTGCCTGCGCGATTCCGGGCATCATGGCTACGCGCACTATCGAGACTCCCAAAGACCGGCTGGTCACCATCCTGGTCGCCCCGCTGATGAGTTGTTCGGCCCGGTTGCCGGTTTATACGCTGCTCATCGCGGCCTGTATTCCGGGCAGCCTCGTCACGCAAAGCCTGACCATGTTGAGCATGTATTTGCTGGGCATTGTGGTGGCGCTGGGCATGGCGTGGCTCTTCAAAAAAACCCTCCTGCGCGGCGACACGCCCATGCTGGTCATGGAACTGCCGCCCTACAAGCGGCCGCTGCTGAAAATTGTTTTGCGCCACATGTGGGACCGTTCCCGGCTTTTTCTGCGCCGGGCCGGCACGGTGATTTTGGGAATCAATATTCTCCTCTGGTTCATGGCCAGTTATCCGCGCCACGCCGCCGTCGAACAACCTTTCGCCGCCCAACGCGCCGCCGTGCAAAAGAGTTTCAGTCAAACCCACGCCAGCCCGGAGCAGCAAAACAAGGCCCTGCAACGAATCGACACCGCGCAGGCGGGGCAACGTTTGCGCGGCAGCTTTGCGGGCCAGGCTGGACGGCTCCTGCAACCGCTCATTGCCCCCCTTGGTTTCGATTGGAAAATTGGCATCGGGATCGTTTCCTCATTTGCCGCCCGCGAAGTCTTTGTCAGCACCATGTCCATCGTCTATAACGTGGCCGAGGGAGCGGATGAAGACACCCACACCAAAGATTTGGCCCAGGTTCTGCGCCAGCAAAAACGGCCTGACGGGACCCCGGTTTACACCACGCTCACCGCCATCACGCTGATGGTGTTTTACGTTCTGGCCTTGCAATGCGTCAGCACCGTGGCCGTGGTGCGAAGGGAAACCAATTCCTGGAAATGGCCGCTATTCCAGTGGGTGTATATGGGACTTCTTGCGTGGGTTTTTGCCTTTGTGACTTACCAGGGAGGCCGGTTATTGGGCTTTGATTGATGCGCTGCCCGGCAAAAATGTCCCAGAGCGGGACAGTGTAGGACAGTGTGTGTCCCATTTGGACACATCGGCAACGGCGTCAATTATCAAGCCAACCCGCGCGGCTTAATTCTTGAGATCCGGTGTGCCGAAGTGGAAACCAGTCTCATCCTCATAACCTTCAGGCACTTGCGCATTGATTGTCGAGCGCACTTTTGCCGCGATTGCCGCAATGACCACCAAGGCTAATGCGAGGAACGGGACTGATGCTTTATTTATAGTACTAACCATGCCAATACTCTCAGCATCAGGGATGCCAAAGTCTGATCCAGACGCTCTGCCGGGCGCAGACCCTTCCTCAATGGGGGTCATCCCCGAAAAGCAGGTCGGGGAAGGGACACGGCAGGTATTGTGCTGTCTCGCCTTGGGACAACTGATTTGCCGCGAAGAACGGCCAGAAACGCAAGATATGGATGATAGGTCTGGAAAACCCGCAACATCCGCTACAACATTGATAGTCAACGACTTAGCCCGTAACATTTGCCGTTACAAACCCGTAACAAGCCCGTTACATTAACGATATAGTTCGCCTGTCACGTTCCGGATTGCAGGCCAAAACGAACCGTTGGATTCCAACGAATCGAGCTTGTAGCCAGGGGATTGTTATGGGTAAATTCCCCCTGTATTCAGAGAAACAAAAAATGACGATTAACTAATTTTTACAAAATAATTCGCGTAGCTTCGGCTACGGGCTGCATCGAAAACCGGTAATTTTCCAAGCCCGTCAAACGACCTACCGAGCACGCGCCCCATCGGGCGCGGCTTGGCGTGCTCGTTTGACAGGTGCTTACCGGTACCTCGATGCAGGGCGCGTTGAGTTCGCGCCCCTTCTATTTTAGATTTCCCGTCGTCGCAGTTGCGCGAGCAACCACGCCGACATAATGGCCACACTCGATTTTAAGGGGAAAGCCCTGGTTCAAAATTACCACCTCACGGTGAAATATCACGAACTTGTGCCGAAGAAGGACAAGAGCCTCACGGACAAGGTGCGGCTCGATGACAATCTCATCATTCACGGCGACAACCTCAAGGCGTTGAAGGCGCTGCTGCCTACTTATGCGGGCAAGGTGAAGTGCATCTACATTGACCCGCCTTACAACACCGGCAACGAAGCCTGGGCATACAATGACAACGTCAACTCCCCTATGATGCAGGAATGGCTCGGCAAAACCGCTGACCGCGACGACCTCACCCGCCACGACAAGTGGCTGTGCATGATGATGTCCCGATTAAAGCTACTGCGGGAACTGCTTCGGAACGACGGTGGAATTTTCATCAGCATTGACTATAATGAGGAAGCAAACCTGCGCTTGCTACTCAACGAAGTCTTCGGCGAAGAAAATTACCGCAACACTTTCGTAGTCGCGCGTGTGAAGAAAAACATTCACGAAAAGGAAAAGGTCAAGGCAGTCAACTTTGGATACAACGCGGTTCTATTTTATGGCAAGTCAGACGATTGCTTAATTGATCCACCCACCCGCAAACATGAGAAAGCCGAACGGTGGCACGCTTTCGATGCGCCGGGCTTACGATCCACAATGGAGTATGAAATCTTTGGTCAACGTCCGCCGAAGGGGAGGCATTGGATGTTTTCCGAGGACAAGGCAAAGGAAATGATTAAGGCTGGTGAATTGAGAAAAAGTGCAAAATCAGGGACTATACAATATCTCATCCCGGCTTCAGACTTCACACTTTTGGATACGAATTGGACGGATATTCAGGAATATGATTCTGAATGGAATTTCCCGAACGGCGAAAAGAACATTGAGCTAGTAAAACGAATCCTCAAAATGCTCGATGAGCCTGGTGCAATTATTCTCGATTCGTTCGCTGGCTCTGGCACGACGGCACACGCCGTTCTCGCGTTGAACAAGGAAGACGGCGGCAATCGCAAATTTATCCTCGTCGAGTGCGAGGATTACGCCAACGAAATCACGGCAGAGCGCGTGCGCCGCGTCATTAAGGGTGTTCGCGGCGCAAGCAACGAAAATTTGCAAAAAGGTTTGGGCGGTTCGTTCAGTTTTTTCGAGCTGGGCAAAGCGATTGAACTGGACAGCATTTTGGACGGCAAAAATCTGCCAGAGTATCACGAACTGGCGCGCTACGTTTTCTACACCGCCACCGGCGAGGAGTTTGACGAGCGCAAGGTGGACGAGAAACGGCAGTTTGTCGGCGAATCCAAAAACCACGAAGTGTTCCTCTTTTACAAGCCGGACATTGATTACTTAAAGAAAACGGCGCTCACACTGGAACGGGCGGAAGAACTCGGCAAACTCAAGGCGAATGGCAAACGCCGCCTCATCTTCGCGCCGACAAAGTATCTCGACCAGGAACAACTCGACGCGCTGCGGATAGACTTCGCGCAGTTGCCATTTGAGATTTACCAGCTCGCACGATAGCCAGTCATGGAACTCAGAGAATATCAGCAACGGACGCTGGCGCAGGTGAAGGCGTATCTTGAAGCGCTGAACCACTGGCGCGAGAAGAACGAGAAAGTCATTACGGCGGCGGGCAAGGAATCGGCGTTAGACGTGCCGCTGAAAGCGTGGGAACAAATCGGCGCAAAGAATTATCGCTCGCGCAAAAATGGCTTGGGTGAATTTCTGCCAAACTTCTGCCTGAAAATCCCGACGGGTGGCGGCAAGACGTTGCTGGCCGCGCACGCAATTGATCTCATCAACCGCATTTACCGCCAGCGACAAACCGGGCTGGTTCTTTGGGTGATGCCGACGACGCAAATTTACCGGCAGACGATTGAGCATCTGCGCGACCGCGACCATCCGTATCGGCAGGTGTTGGACATTGCGAGTGGCGGGCGCACGGTGATTTACGAAAAGACCGACCGCTTCACGCCGGAAGACGTTGCGGAAAACCTGGTGGTGCTGACACTGATGTTGCCATCGGCGTCGCGGCAGAACAAAGAGACGTTGAAAGTTTTCAAAGACAGCGGCGGCTTCGGCGCGTTTTTTCCGAAAGATGACGACGTGCGCGGCCACGCGAAGTTGCTGGGGCGGTTTCCCAATCTTGACACATTTGGGGATGGCAGGGGATTGTTTCAGCGCCAGGTAAAAACGTCGCTGGGCAACACGCCGCGGATTCTTTCGCCGCTGATCATTCTGGACGAGGGACACAAGGCTTATAGCGAAACGGCACAAGACACGCTCCACAAATTGAACCCCTCCATCATCGTTGAATTATCGGCCACGCCCACGGAAGCGAGCAACGTGCTGGTGGACATCAAGGGGGTGGAGTTGAAACGCGCGGACATGATTAAGCTGGACTTGCACATCAACAACAAAGATAGCGCCGGATGGAAACACACGATGCACGCGAGCAAAATCAAGCGTGACGCATTGGAAGCAGCCGCAAAGACATACGAAGCGAACACTGGCAATTACATCCGCCCGATTTGTCTCGTGCAGGTGGAGCGCACTGGAAAAGACCAGCGCCACGGAAATTTCATCCACGCCGAGGACGTGCGAGATTTCTTGTTGAAGGATTGCGGCATTTCCGCTGATGAAGTCGCGGTGAAATCCAGCGACAAAGATGACATCGAAGGAATGGATTTGTTTGCCCGCAACTGTGCCGTGCGCTACATCATCACGAAACAGGCGTTGCAGGAAGGCTGGGATTGCTCATTCGCTTACGTTCTGACGATTCTCACCAACCCGGCGTCGAAGAACAATCTTACGCAACTGGTCGGGCGAATCTTACGCCAACCATTCGCGCGGAAAACGAAGGTCAAGGAACTCGACGAGAGCTATGTGTTTTGTTTTCGGCAGAGTGCCAAGTCACTGCTGGATAGTGTTCGCGCGGGTTTCGGTCAGGAAGGCTTGGGCGATTTGGCCGGACAAGTCGTGATGGACTCGCCAGACGACGAGCCGCAAGACGACGAGACGATTGAACTGCGGGATAAGTTCAAAAAGTTTGCGGGAACAATTTACCTGCCCACGTTCGTCATCCGGCAACGCTCGCAGTGGCGCGAAGTCAGTTACGAGACGGACATCGTGAGCCGGATTGATTGGACGCAGGCGGATTTTTCGGCAGAGCGGAATCTGCAACTGGCGGATGCGGATTCACAGGACTTGGAAATCGTCGTGACGACCGGCGAGACGAAAGCGGAACTCATCAAAGAGCAGGGCCGCAAATACCAGACAAGCACGGATGCGGGCGTTGATCCGGTTTTTGCGACGCGGCAGTTGCTTGAAACGATTCCGAACCCGTGGATTGCTCACGACATCGTGAAAGAGGTAATTGCCACGCTCACACGAAAGAACGGGCTGGACCTAGTGGCGAAGAATTTCGTGTTCATCGTTGAGGAGTTGGTCAAGCGCGGTATCGCGGAAAGAGATCGGCTGGCCGAAGGAGTTTTCGTCCGCCTTGTGAATGAGAAGCAACTGCGTTTTCTGCTTTTGAAAGACGATGTTGGTTATCGGTTGCCGAACACAATCAAGATGCGGAAAGGCGCGAGGAGGTTGAACCGCGAAGACGACTCACCATTGCAAATGAGTTTATTCGAGCAAGTGCCAGCGGATTGTGTGAATGACGATGAACGCAGCGTGGCTTGGTATTTCGACAAGCAAGGCCAGTTGCTTTGGTGGTATCGCAACCTGTCGCGGCAGGACTACCGGATTCAAGGCTGGCGCAAGCACGGGATTTTTCCTGACTTCATCGCCTCGCGCACAAGCCCTACGGACAAGACGGACTTCGACAAAGTTTTCGTTGTCGAGTCCAAGGGCATCCACCTGAAAAATGAGGACACGGACTACAAAAAAAAGATTTTCAAGCTGTGCAACAGACTTGCGGAAGAAAAAAGCTGGACGGAATTGGGGTTGGAGTTTCCTGAAAAAAAATTCGTTTTCAAACTGGTTTTTAGTGATGAATGGCAAAGAGAACTGAATGCCCTTTTCGGTAGCTAAGAAAGCTGTGTTTTACGAGTTCCGCGACAAGGGCGTGACGATAGAAAATATTCTACAATTTGCCCGCGTGCGAGAACGCGGCAGATAGTGGCTCACTTTTTTAGTGTGTGAGTTGGCAAACTGAGATCAAGGCGTTTAGTTAGATTTCCCAATTATGCAGATTATTCATGCAGTGCGCGTGAGTGCCGATCAATACATGGCCACATGCTTCCATGAGGGTGTCGAGCCTCCATGTAAGTGCCCTCACTGTGATGCGACGAATGCCCTCAGGGCATTGGGCTATTATTCCCGCAACGTTACCAGCCCGAAAAGTGGTGTCCTCCGCATTTTAGTGCGGCGGTTTCGATGTTGCAAATGCGGCAAAACAGTCAGTGTCCTTCCCTCATTCGTGCAACCGTACCGGCTGGTTTTGAATGTCACAATAAACGAGTTTTTCGGGGGAACCCTCAGCGCCAACGCGCTTTCATGGCTTCCGCTTCTGAAACAGTACTGGAACCGCTTTTCAGACTGGCTTCCATGGATTGATCGAGTCATCGGGTCCGTGGTCTCGCGCTCACCGCCTCACTTGGACGCCGTTGGATGGTGGCAGGTCATGGCCGAAACTTTCGGTGATCTTGAAAAGATTACAGCGGCGCTTGTGGGCCGATTTGGCGTCACTCTGTTCGGTCGTTATCGCTGCCACTCTCCGTGCTCCAACGGGATGCCGGCGAACTAACGCGGCTCCACACAACTTATGTGTTTTCCTGAAAGCCGACGCGTGGAACTCTTTCCGCGTCAATGAAAAAGGTCACTGAATCAGCTTCGAGCAATAAACGGCGTCTCTTTGTAGGCGTACGTCCAAAAGCCAGGGAACTGAAAAGCCACGATTTTGCCGTAGGCACTCGTGGCAACGAACTTTATTTTGCATGAGCACCAGCCAAACAGTCTTACCACCCAACAATGCGGCCGCTTATGTGAGAATGTCCACGGAGCACCAGCAGTACTCGACCAGCAACCAGATGGACGTCATCCGGGAGTTTGCCAAGCGCCGCGAAATGCAGATCGTCAAGGAATACTCAGATGAGGGCAAAAGCGGTCTGAATATCCAGGGCCGTGAATCCCTGGCGCGGATGATTCAGGATGTTCAGAACGGGCAAATCAATTTCTCGTCCATCCTTGTGTATGATGTCAGCCGGTGGGGGCGATTTCAGGATGCCGATGAGAGCGCCTATTATGAATACATCTGCCGCCGGGCCGGAGTCTCGGTTCATTATTGTGCCGAGCAATTTGAAAATGACGGCAGCCCAGTCTCCACTATTGTCAAAGGTGTCAAGCGAGCGATGGCCGGCGAATACAGCCGCGAGTTGTCCTCCAAGGTTTTTCAAGGAGCCTGTCGGTTGATCCAAATGGGGTTCAAACAGGGCGGCACTGCCGGATTCGGATTGAGACGAATGTTGATTGACGAGAGTGGCCAGCACAAAGCCGTGCTCAAAATGGGGGAGCAAAAGAGCCTCCAAACCGACCGGGTGATCCTAATTCCCGGACCGGATGAGGAAGTCAAAGTAGTTCGATGGATCTACCAGGCATTCGTCAACGAAGAGAAAAATGAATTGGAAATTGCCAAGGTGCTAAATGCCCAAGGAGTACTCACTGACTTTGGGCGCGCATGGAATCGTGCCACTGTTCACCAGGTGCTTACCAACGAGAAATACATCGGCAACAACGTGTATCATCGCACCTCGTTCAAGTTGAAACTCAAACATGTGGTGAACCCGGAGGAAAAGTGGATTCGCGCGGATGGGATTTTTGAAGGCATTGTGGAGCCGAGCGTTTTCCACACGGCACAGGGTATAATTCTGGCGCGGAGCCGGAAGCTGACCAATGAAGAAATGTTGGAAAAACTGCGCGGAGTCCTCAAACAACACGGGCGCATCAACGGTATATTGATCGACGAAGCGCAAGACCTTCCGTCCAGTGCGGCCTTTCGACATCGTTTCGGCAGTTTGGTGTCCGCATACCAACTGATTGGATACGACCCTGGCATTGACTACAGTTTCATAGAAATCAATCGGAAGCTGCGCAAGGAGCACCCCGAAATCGTCGCGTCAGTGATTCGGCGGATTGGGGATCTGGGTGCCGTTGCCGCCTGGGATGATCAGACGCAGTTGCTTCATCTGAACAACGAATTGCGTGTTTCCATCGTGCTGTGCCGCCACTGGATCACGGCCGGTGGTTCGTCGAGGTGGATCATAAGGTTGGATGAGGGGCTAAAGCCGGATATTACAGTCGCCGTTCGGATGACTGAAACCAACGAGGCCATCCGCGATTATTATTTACTCCCGGCCATCGACATGACATGGGAAAATCTGCGCGTCGCAGAGGAGAACGGCATTTACCTGGATGGCTATCGGTTTGATACGCTGGACTATTTCCTGGGCATGGCCGAGCGCATTAAATTACAGGAGGCTGCATGAATGATGAAGTTAAAATGATCCCGATTGACCGAATTCGCATTTTGAATCCAAGACATCGCGAACGAAAAAAATTTGAAGTGATTGTTCAGAGCATCAAAAACCTGGGATTGAAGAAGCCGATTCAGGTCAGTCTCCGTTCGGCACAGGAGGTGGAGGGACCAGGGTATGATCTGGTGTGCGGCCAGGGGCGAATTGAGGCATTCATCGCACTGGGGCACAAAGAAATCCCGGCAGTGGTCGTCGAAATTTCAAAAGAGGAACGTCTGCTCCGCAGCCTGGTTGAGAACATGGCTCGCCGATGCCCGTCACCCTTGGCCCTGATACGTGAGATTGAACGGCTAAAGTCAGCGGGTTACTGCAACACAGAAATCGCAAGAAAGCTAGACCTTGATAATACGATGGTCGCCGGGTTGATCGCCCTGCAAAAGGCCGGAGAAGAGCGGTTGCTGGATGCGGCTTCAAGCGGGAGGATTCCTCTCGGCGTCGCGATGGACATCGCCAAGGCAAATGATGTGGAGACGCAACGTGAATTGCTCAAGGCCTACGAGACTAAGCAACTTAATCAATTGTCTATTCGTACGGTCAAACGCCTGATTGACCAGCGACGCTTCGCTGGCAAGCAACGTGACGCCAGCACCCGGCCAGGGCGGAACAGACTGACCAGCGCCGAAAGCCTGGTTCATGCGTATCGGCGTGAAAGCCAGAAGCAAAAGCTGATGATAAGGAAAGCAAAGATTTGCGATGCCAAATTGGTCTTCATCGTCACGGCATTTGACAAACTTCTCAGTGACGAAAATTTCGTGACCCTGCTGCGGGCTGAATCCCTTTCCACGATGCCAAAATATCTATGGGCTAAACTTGGAACCAAACATAAGGAGGCTGCATGACTGATGTAAAAGTTGGATTTGAAATGCGGAAGATTCGGCTTTCGCTCGCCGTGATTCTTCCAGTTCGTCAGGTGAAGGACCCACAGAAGAAGATCCGGCGCTACCAAACAATCCGCACCTCTATAAAAGAGGTCGGTTTGGTTGAGCCGCTCGTGGTGCATCCACAGAAGAGTGGGACTGGAACATATCTGCTTCTGGATGGCCATCTCCGGTATTTTGCGCTGAAAGAACTCGGCGAGACCGAGGTGGACTGTATTATCGCCAATGACGATGAGAGTTTCACGTACAACGCGCGAATCAGCCGGCTGGCCCCCATCCAGGAACACAAAATGATCGTGAAGGCGGTTCGAAACGGTGTGAGGCCGGAGCGGATCGCAGCAACGTTGAACATTCCCGTCAGAAATGTACGAGCGTCAATGAAGCTGCTGGATGGAATCCACGAGGAGGCCGCTGATTTGTTAAGGGACAAAGCAATCGCTCCAAAAGCCATTCACCTGCTTAAACAGGTCACCTGCGTGCGGCAGATCGAAATCGCGGAACTGATGGTCAGCACCAACAATTACACGGCCGGCTATGCGGAGGCATTGGTTTTAGGCACGTCGAGAGACCAGTTGGCCCAACCTGAAAAACCGAAGGTTAAAGAGGGGTTAACACCCGAAGAAATTGGCAAGATGGAGCAGGAGATGGAATCTCTTGAGCGGGACCTGAAAGCCGTTGAGGAATCATACGGGGAAAACATGCTGAACCTGACCTGCGCTCGCGGGTACATTAAAAAACTTCTCGACAACGCGAAAGTGGTCAGGTTTTTGAATGCCAATTATCCTGATATTTTCCCCGAATTCGAGGCTATTGTGGCTGCCGAGACTTTATGATGCGAATCAGCCATTGGAGCCGTTGCACCCAGTCATAGAGTGTAGCCATAGGCAAGGTGCCTGGCCGGGCCGCTGGTCTTGCCACTGCCGGTTGCCCCAAACACGCAACACCGTTTGCTAGTGAAATTCGGTCAAGTCGTCAGGGTCAGAAGCCATGCGGGAAAGCGTGCGAAATCACTCCTGAATCCTCAAGGGAAATCGGGCAAAAACAGTGGCAAATGGGGTACGTAGCATTTGCCAGCGGCGGCAGGGTCAAAGTCCTTGTCGGTAGGTGTCGGGGCGAGAAAGCCCTTTGGGAAAAAACCCTTCAAAAAAAGTTGACATGAAATCAATTGTGCCGTATTTTATGTGCCGTAATGAATATTTTGAACCTGCGACTGTTGTTGATCGCGCTGCTCCTGTGCTGCGCGGCGGTTGTGGTCTAATTATTCGTTCCAGAAGAATTTTCAAACCCCATCGCCGACAAAACCGGCGGTGGGGTTTTTGATTTTTACAAAGGAAAATACAAAGGAAAAATTATGAAAAACAATCAGATCATCATATTCGACACCACGTTGCGCGACGGCGAGCAATGCCCCGGCGCGTCCATGAATTTGCGCGAAAAGCTCGAAATCGCCCGCCAATTGGCCCGCCTGAATGTCGATGTGATCGAGGCCGGCTTCCCCGTCATCAGCGACGGCGATTTTGCCGCCGTCCAGGCCATCGCCAGGGAAATTAAAGGGCCGGTGATTTGCGGATTGGCCCGTTGCGTTCCGCGCGACATCGACGCCGCTGGCAACGCCATCAAGCCCGCCGGCAGGCGCGGACGCATTCACGTCTTTTTGGCCACGTCGAAGATCCATCGTGAATTCAAATTGAACAAGGCGCGGGCGGAAATACTCCGGCTGGCGGTGGACGGCGTCAAACGGGCGAAGGGCTTTGTCAGCAACGTGGAGTTTTCACCGGAGGACGCGTCGCGCACGGAACCGGAGTTTTTGGTGCAAGTCTGCCGGGCGGTGGTGGCGGCGGGAGCGACCACGGTCAATATTCCCGATACCGTCGGCTGGGCCGTTCCGGATCAGTATGGAGCGCTGATTCAACATCTTTACGATGCGGTCCCGGAATTCCAATCCGGCCGGGCC
>Ga0181526_10001315_pt1 | contig 23855 bp, 22 predicted proteins | sample PEATcosm2014_Bin_35_FD_119750 | JGI IMG/M metagenome (GOLD analysis project Ga0181526, IMG submission 119750) | Peatland microbial communities from MTU Mesocosm Facility, Houghton, MI, USA - PEATcosm2014_Bin06_30_metaG | ecosystem: Environmental > Terrestrial > Soil > Wetlands > Peat | place...
AAAGGAGCGGACGGTTAAACGTGCCGGAAAAACCAGGGCCAAAAAAGTGGCTAAACCGTTGGAGAAGAAGGAGATGGATGGTGGAGATGAGCAGGAATCCAGCGAGGATCAGTCAAAGTCAATCAAAGTGAATCAAAGCGATTTGCCACCGGCAGATGATGGAGGATTAGGAGCAGGATTAGGAACCAATGAGGCGAAAGAAAGCCTGAAAGATGGTTCAGGTCTCCCAAGTCCTATCAGTCCTATCAGTCCGACCAGTCCTACGAGTCCGATCCGTCCGACTTCCCCGGCAGACGATTCCGACGCCCGGGACCTGCAACAGGTGACAGCCCTGGCCGAAAAAGGCGATGCTTACGGTAAATACTGCCTGGGCACGCGTTATCGGGATGGGTTTGGTGTTCCGCAGGACTTGGCGAAGGCAAAGGCGTGGTTGGGCAAGGCAGCTTCCCAAGGGCTGGGCAACGCCGTGCGCGAATTGCATGTCCTGACATTGCGCTCGGGGATTGAGGTTTGAAAGATTCCATGCCGCGGGAAAGATTTGGGTTTTTTGCTCGCGCTGTTGAACCGGATCAAATACTTTGGGGCGCAAGAGGGGAGAGGGCTTTTGATATTAGTATTGACAAAATGGAAAATAAATATGAATACACCCAGAGTTAAAGAAATCCTCAGTTGGTACGGCAGTGATAATCCCGGCACATTGGGCAATCTGGCCCGGCTGCTCAACCATGGCAAATTGGCCGGAACCGGAAAGCTGGTCATCCTGCCGGTGGACCAGGGCTTCGAGCATGGCCCGGCGCGGAGTTTCGCCGTCAACCCGCCCGGCTACGATCCGCGCTATCATTTTCAACTGGCCATCGAGGCCGGCTGCAACGCTTACGCCGCGCCGCTGGGATTCATCGAGGCCGGCGCGCGCGAGTTTGCCGGCGAACTGCCCTTGATCCTCAAGATCAACAATCACGACGTTCTGCTGGAAGAAAAGGATCCCCTCTCCGCCCTGACCAGCGGCGTGCATGATGCTTTGCGGCTGGGCTGCGCCGCGATTGGCTTTACGATTTACCCCGGTTCGTCCGCGCGCGTCGTCATGTATGAGCAGCTTCGCGCCGCCGCCGCGCTGGCCAAGGAAAACGGATTGGCGGTCGTGGTCTGGTCCTATCCGCGCGGATCGTCCCTAAGCAAGGAAGGTGAGACCGCGATGGACGTGGGCGGTTATGCCGCGCACATTGCGGCCCAATTGGGCGCGCACATCATCAAGGTCAAATTGCCGAGCGTTCATCTGGAGCAGGAAGCGGCCCGCAAGGTTTATGAGAAGGAAAAGGTCCCGATTGCGACCTTGACCGAACGTGTGCGCAACGTGGTCCAATGCAGCTTCAATGGCCGCCGCATTGTTATTTTCTCGGGCGGCGCCACCGTCAGCGATGACGCGGTGTATAAGGAAGTCACCGCCATTCGCGACGGCGGCGGGTTCGGCTCGATCATTGGCCGCAATTCATTCCAGAGGAAAAAAGAGCAGGCGCTGCAGTTCCTGGACAAGATCATCACCATCTACAAGCAGTAGGACGCCGCGGACAAACAGGGCAGGGGACCGGGCGGAACGATTTGCATGTAATTGCAGTCCAACGTGTTACAACTGACGGCGTTGGGCTGGCCGTCAAGAAGAGTTGCTTGATGAAGCGCCTCTAATACCTGCTCAAGTTTCGTCATTGTATGCCGATGTATAGCATACGACGATGAAATTTGACAGTATGGCCTTTTCGCAGGGAGGCCTGTGCGCGGCTTTGCTCGTATCATTGCTGAGCGTATGGGTCTTGGTGGGGCTTTTCCACCATCTCAACCGCTACACCCGGCGGGAGTATTTCAGCATCTGGACGGGCGCATGGCTGTTTTACGCCCTGTGGCTGACGTTAAGTCTCGGCATGGGAGACGCGGAGCCGGGGAGCGCCCTTTTCGCGGTCAATCAGTTTTGCGTGTCGATTTCGGCCGCCCTCCTTTTGTGGGGCAGCATGCGTTTTCTCGGCCTTCATGTCCCGCAGAGATTGTCCGCCGTGTTCGCGGTTTTCCTGACGGTCTGGATTCTGGTCAGTCCGCAGAGGATGACCGATCCGCTGCAAATCCATTTGCCGGTGTTCATCCTGCTGGGTTTGAGCACCCCTTTTGCCGGCGTTTGCTTTCTTCGGTTGCGCAAGCAAAAGGCCTTCGTCGGCTTGGCCATGTTGTCGCTGGGCTTTCTGCTTTGGGTCATTTACATCGGGAGCTACCCGTTTCCCAGCGATTATGGAAATCTTTACAGCGCGGGTTTCTTTGTTGCCGCGGTGCTGCAACTCTTCATCGCCATCAGCATGATCGTCCTCCTTTTCAAGGAGATTCAGCGCGATGCGCAACAAGTGCGCGCGGAAATTGAGGCCGTCCGGCTGGAGAAGGAAGCCTTGAAGTCCAAAGTCATCACCACCAAGGAAGAATGCCAGAACCTTTACAATCGGATGCGCGCGACTGAGGAAACCGAGAAAGCCCTCTCCGAGCGGCACCGCACGCAACGGGCCATCGCCGAGCGGGAACATCTCCAGGCCTTTGGCCAGATGACTGGCGATGTGGCCCACGACATCAACAATGCCCTCTCTCCCATCACCGCTTACTCCGAGTTGCTGCTCACCACCCTGCCGGATTTGCCCGATGTCCCGCGACAACGGCTGCAGCGAATCAGTCAGGCCGCCGAGGACGTGGCTCAGATCGTCGCGCAGATGCGGGAATTCTACCGCCCCGACGCGGACGCCCGTCCAGCGGACAACGTGAACGCCGACCAGGCCATCGAACCCGGCCCGGAACTGAAACTCGATCCCGACCTCCCCAATGCCGGCGAACCCTGCCGCCCGTTGCGCATCCTCTGCATCGACGACGAACCCCAGTTGAGGCAAGTCATGCATGATGTCCTCGAATCGGACCACCACCAGGTAACAGTCGCCACCGGTGGAAGGGAAGGGCTTGATATCTTCCGATCCAGTCTCCACGCGGGCGAACCGTATGAGGTCGTCATCACCGATTTGGGCATGCCGGACTTTGACGGGCACCATGTGGCCCGCGCCATCAAAGCTGAATCGCCGCAAACACCGATCATCATGTTGACCGGCTGGGGCGCGCTGCCGAAAGTGGACGGACAACCAGCTCCGGAAGTGGATGCCGTCATCGGCAAACCGCCGCGCATGCAGGAGTTGAGCAACCTCCTCTTCCAAATCACCGCAAGGAGCGCCACTTGAGCAAGTATATGGCGCGTAATTTCTGGCCGCTGGCAAGGTTTGCCCTGTTCTGCGTGGTTCCCCCAGTTCCACGTGGTCTCCTCCCATCCCGCCCCCTGTCGGGATAACGAACGGGCAACACCGCCAGCGGCCAGTGAATGGCTCCGCCTTGCCCAAGGCGGAAGTTTTCCCTCATATCAAGGTTGACAGAAAGGCCGGGCTGGAGCTTGTTATCTGCGCCATGAACAATGCCGTGCCGCCTAAAGAACCGGTCGATCAGTTCATCCGCAAAGCCGATCCTTGCGTGATGGTCATTTTCGGCTCTACCGGCGATCTCACCAAGCGAAAGCTCATTCCCGCCTTGTGCAATTTGGTCGCGGCCAAATTGTTGCCGGACCAATTTGCCGTCATCGGCGTGGCCCTGAATGACCTGACCACCGAAACTTTTCGCCAGCAGTTGAGCGACGCGATAAAACAATTTGCCAGTTGCCCGATTACGCCCGAGTTGTGGGACTGGTTCGTGAAGCGGCTCTATTATGTCCGCGGCGAATTCCAGGACCCGAAAACGTTTCAATTGCTCAAGGCGCAAATCGCCACGGTGGAGAAGGAACAGGCCGTGCCGGCAAACCACCTGTATTACATGGCGGTGGCGCCGCAATTTTTTGGCGAGGTGGTGCGGCAGCTTGGCGCGGCGGGTTTGGCGCAGCAAGATGACGGACATTGGAAACGGGTCGTGATCGAGAAACCGTTCGGCCGCGACCTGGATTCGGCCAAAGCCCTCAATGCTGAGATCAAACAAGTCCTGGAAGAACGGCAGATTTACCGCATCGACCATTACTTGGGCAAGGAGACAGTCCAGAATATTATGATATTCCGTTTCGGCAACGGCATTTTCGAGCCGATTTGGAACCGGCGTTACATTGATCATGTGCAGATTACGGCGGCGGAGACGGTCGGCGTCGAATTGCGGGGCGGTTATTATGAAACGGCGGGGGCGCTGCGCGACATGGTGCCGAACCACCTTTTCCAATTGGTGTCACTTACCGCCATGGAACCGCCCATTTCATTCCAGGCCGACGCGGTGCGCGATGAACAAGCCAAGGCATTGCACGCCATCCAGATCCCCTCTCCGGAAGAAGTGCTGACCATGGCCGTCCGCGGACAATATGGGGCGGGACAGATCGGAGACCAGCGGGCGGCGGCTTATCGCTCGGAGCCGAAGGTCGCGGCGGATTCGACGACTGAAACCTTTGCCGGCCTGAAATTGAAAATCGACAACTGGCGCTGGGCGGATGTCCCTTTTTATCTGCGCACCGGAAAACGCCTGGCCGCGCGCACGACGGAGATCGCCATTCAATTCAAGCGCGCGCCCTTTCAATTGTTTCGCGACACGCCGGTCGAAGCCCTCGAAACCAACCGGCTGGTGCTCTATATTCAACCGGAGGAAGGGCTTTCCCTGCGTTTTGGCGCAAAAATTCCCGGCCCGATCATGCACATGGGCCCGGTCGAGATGAAATTCAACTACGTCGATTATTTCGGGCGGACGCCGAGCACGGGCTACGAACGGTTGATTTATGACTGCATGATTGGCGACGCCACTCTCTTTCAACGGGCGGACATGGTCGAGGCGGGGTGGAGCGTCATCACGCCGATCCTGGATGTTTGGAAGGCGCTGCCGCCGCGCAGTTTTCCCAACTATGCCGCCGGCAGTTGGGGGCCGAAGGAGGCGGACGACTTGCTGGCGCGCGACGGGCGGCATTGGAGCAACATTGAATGAGAATCCTTGTTCTCGACGTTGGCGGGACGCATGTCAAATTGCTGGCCACCGGGCACAGGACCCGGCTGCAATTTGACTCCGGGCCGGATTTGACCGCGAAAAAAATGGCGGCGGCGGTGAAAAAAGCGGCGGCGCAGGCGGGATGGAAATACGATGCGATCTCAATGGGGTATCCAGGGCCCGTCCTGCACGACCGGCCTGTCATGGAACCGCACAACCTTGGCAAAGGATGGGTCGGGTTTGATTTCCGCCGGGCCTTTGGCTGCCCGGTCAAAATTATGAACGACGCGGCCATGCAAGCGGTGGGCAGTTATGCCGGGGGACGGATGTTGTTTCTCGGCCTGGGGACGGGGCTTGGCACGGCCTTGATTGTGGATTCCGTGGTGCAGCCAATGGAGCTGGCGCATCTGCCCTACAAAAAGGGGCGCACCTATGAAGATTACGCCGGCTTGAAGGGATTGAAACGGTTGGGCCGGAAGAAATGGCGCAAAGAAGTGGCGGCGGTGGTCAAACTGCTCAAGGCAGCCACCCAGGCTGATTACGTGGTCCTGGGCGGAGGCAATGCGCGGCTGCTCAAAAATCTCCCCCCCAACACGCGCCTGGGCGACAACAATAACGCGTTCCGCGGCGGTTTTCGCCTCTGGCGAAATGCAAAACTCCGCCCGGGACGAAACCAATTTGCCCATTAAAAAGTCATCTGCCATGAAAAGGAGGAAGGCAGCGCGGCCGCGGGTTGTTTTTTTGTTTGACGTGGATAACACCCTGCTCGACAACGACCAGGTGGCCCTGGATTTGCAGAAGCATCTGGCGCGGGAGGTGGGAACCGGCGGCGCCAGGCGTTACTGGGCCTTGTTTGAAGAACTGCGCCGCCAATTGGGCTACGCAGATTACTTGGGCGCGTTGCAGCGGTATCGCATCGAATATCCGCATGATTTGCGGCTGCTGACGGTTTCGCGATTTTTGATCGAGTATCCATTCGCCAACCGGCTCTATCCCAACTCCCTGGATGCCGTCGCACACGTCCAGCGCTGGGGACCGGCGGCGTTGCTGACCGATGGCGATGTCGTTTTCCAGCCGCGCAAGGTGGATCGCTCCGGACTTTTCGAGGCGGTCGGCGGCCGGGTGATGATTTACGTCCACAAGGAACGCGAACTGGCCGATGTGGCGCGACGACATCCGGCGGGGCATTATGTGATGGTGGACGACAAATTGCGGATTCTGGCCGCGATAAAGAAGATCTGGCGCAGCCGGGTGACCACGGTATTTGTGCGACAGGGGCATTACGCCCAGGACCCGGCCCTCGTGGCCGGCTCTCCGCCGGCGGACCTGACGATCGGACACATCGGCGATTTGCTCAATTACGATCTGCGCGGCATTCTGCGCGCCGCGCCATCCCCGGCAAAATGAATGCCATGGAAAACACCACGGCCTTCGGCGCGCCGGGGATCGAGCCGCGCTGGACCTCCAGTGCCAAGGAGGGATTCGGCACGGCCTATCACACCAGTTGCCGGCTTTGGTTCACCCTCAGCCACGGAATTGTCAACGAGATTTATTATCCGTCGGTCGATCAGCCCAACACGCGCGATTTTCAATATCTGATCAGCGACGGCGAAACCTTTTGCCACGAGGAAAAAATGGATCTGGATCATGAGATGGAATATCCGGAGAAGGGCTGCCTTTTTTACCGGCTGACCAATTCGGAGCGCAACGGCCGCTACCGGGTGATCAAGCACATATTGACAGACCCGCACCGCTCCGTGCTGCTCGTCCGCACCAAACTGGAGATACTGGACAAAACGCTGCGGGACAAACTGCGGCTCTACGCGCTGCTGGCGCCACATCTCGAGCGTTGCGGCGCGGGCAATTCCGGCCGCTTTACCGAAATCAGCGGGAGTAAACTGCTGCATGCGCAACGCGGCAAATTTCACCTGATCATGGGATGCACAACGCATTTTTCGCGGATGTCGGTCGGCTACGCCGGGGCCAGCGACGGCTGGCAGGATTTGCGCAATTTCAAAATGGACTGGGAGTTCGCCTCGGCCGAAAACGGCAATATTGCATTGACAGGAGAGATCGACCCGCGGCGGGGCGAAGAATTCACGGTGGCCATTGCCTTCGGCCAAAGCTATCCCAGCACATCGGCCAAGTTGTTGCAATCGCTGGCGGACCCTTTTGAGAAACATCGGGATACCTATGTGCGGCAATGGAAGCGCGCGGTGGCGGACGCGTCGCATGAATTCCACGAACACACCGGCGATGGTGCTTCCGCCTACCGGCTCAGCCGCTGCATCCTGCTTGCGCATGAGGACAAGGTTTTCGAAGGCGCCATGGTCGCCTCCATGAGCATTCCGTGGGGCGAAACAAAAGGGGACAATGACCTGGGAGGCTACCATCTGGTGTGGACGCGCGATCTCGTGCAAAGCGCGACCGCGCTGCTGGCTACGGGCCAGACGGGCACTCCATTGCGCGCCATGATCTGGCTGGCGGTCATCCAGCGGCCTGACGGGCGGTTTCCGCAAAATAGCTGGATCAACGGGCATGCCTATTGGGGTGGATTGCAATTGGATGAAATCGCCGCGCCCATTCTGCTGGCCTGGCGCTTGCGGCGGGAAGGTGTGCGCCTCGGCCAGTGCGATGCGTGTCCGATGATCCGGCAGGCGGCTGCCTTCCTTCTGTTGGAAGGGCCGGTCACAGAACAGGATCGCTGGGAGGAAAATGCGGGCTACTCGCCTTCCACACTGGCCTCGATCATCGCCGGGCTGGTCTGCGCGGCGGATTTTGCCACCCTGGAAGCGGACAAGGATTTTATTCTGGCTTATGCCGATTGGCTCGAAGCGCACATCGAAGATTGGACGGTGACGACGCGCGGGGAGTTGGTCGAGGATTTTCCGCGCCATTATGTTCGCATCAACCCGACCGATCCAATCACGCCCGATCCGCACGCCGACCCGAATACGACGATGATTCAAATCGCCAACGGCGGCGGGTTGCATGAGGCGCGCAATGTTGTGGGCGGGGATTTTCTGCACTTGGTGCGTTATGGGATACGGGCGGCGAGCGATTCGATCGTGCGCTCTTCCATCGAGGTGATTGACCGCGTGTTGAAGCGGGACTTGCCGCAAGGGCCGTGCTGGCGCCGTTATAATCACGATGGCTACGGACAAAAGCCGGATGGCGGCGCTTTCGATGGGACCGGGGAAGGCCGGTCGTGGCCGATTTTGACCGGGGAACGCGGGCATTATGAATTGGAGGCGGGACAAGATCCAATGCCGTTCATCAAAGCGATGGAAGCATTTGGCAACCAGGGCGGAATGATATCCGAACAGCTTTGGGACGCCGATGATCTACCTAATGACAGAATGCAAAAAGGGCGTCCGACCGGGGCGGCCATGCCGTTGTGCTGGTCGCACGCGGAATACATCTCCCTGGTGCGGAGCCGGCACGACGGGGTCTGCTTTGACCGGATTGAGCCCGCCTACCAACGTTATGTGGCCAGGCCGGTGACTCACCGCCACGAGATGTGGACGTTGCGCCATCAGATCCGGCGGATACCGCGCAACAAAATATTGCGGGTCATCCTCGCCGACGCGGCGGCCATTATATGGTCGGCGGACCACTGGGCCGCCACCAACAACATGGAGACGGCCCGGCACGAGGCGCTCAATTTGTGGTTTGCGGATTTTGCCACTGAAAACTTGCGCCAGGGCGCGGTGCTGGAGTTTACTTTCTTCTGGAAAAAAAGCCTGCGGTGGGAAGGGCGAAATTTTGCGGTGACTATTGAGTAATGGACCATTATGAGCGAGAAGATTCGAGGCTATGCGGCGACTGCCCCGGGCGGAAAATTGCAACTGTTTGCATTTGATCCCGGCCCTCTCGGGGATGACCAGGTGGAAATCCAGGTGAGCCACTGCGGCGTGTGCCATTCGGACCTGTCAATGATTGACAACGAATGGGGCATCAGCGCCTATCCACTGCTTCCCGGGCACGAGGTGGTGGGAACGATTGGCGCCGTGGGAGCGCACGTCAAGCAATTGCAGCCGGGCCGGCGCGTCGGGCTGGGCTGGTTTTCCTCTTCCTGCATGGTTTGCCATCAATGCATGTCGGGCGATCACAATCTGTGCCGGCAAAGCGAGCAAACCATGATCCATCGCCACGGCGGTTTTGCCAACCGGGTCCGCTGCCATGCGGCGTGGGCTGTGCCGCTTTCTGAAGAAATTCCGGCGGCCAAGGCAGGGCCGCTCTTTTGTGGCGGCATTACCGTGTTCAATCCCCTGGTGCAGTTCGGCGTGAAGGCGACGGACCGCGCGGGGGTCATCGGCATTGGCGGGCTCGGGCACCTGGCCTTGCAATTCCTGAACAAATGGGGCTGCGAAGTTTATGCCTTCACTTCCAGCGCATCGAAAGACGCCGAAGCCAGGCAACTGGGCGCGCATCATGTCGTCAATTCACGCGAGGCGGAACAACTCAGGAAAATTGCCGGTTCGCTCGACTTTATCATTTCGACGGTGAACGTCCCGCTGGAGTGGGGACTTTATCTCAAGACGCTGGTGCCCAGGGGCCGGTTGCATTTCGTGGGTGCGGTGGCCAGTCCCCTCGGCTTCACGCCGGCCGAGTTGCTGGACGGCCAGAAAACAATCTCCGGCACGCCCATGGGCAGCCCGGCCACCCTGGCGACGATGCTCGATTTCTGCGCGCGTCATGCCATTGCCCCGGTGACGGAAGACTTTCCCTTGTCCCGCGTGAATGAAGGACTGGACCGTTTGCGCTCGGGCAAAGCGCGCTACCGGATCGTTCTGACCAACGACCTCACGTGACTGCGGCATCGGATGTAGCCAGTCAACGCCGGATGACGGTCTGTTATGCCGCCGGCTGGCATTTTTTCCGGGCTTATTTCTCGATTTATCATCGCTTCCGGGTGTTTAACGTTGAACGGGTGCCGCTGCAAGGGCCGGTCATCCTGGTGTCCAATCACGCCAGTTATATCGATCCGCCCCTGGTGGGCGCGGGCGTGCGACGGCAAATCAACTATCTGGCGCGTGATTCCATTTTTCGCGTGCCGGTTTTGGCCTCCATCCTGCGCTCGTGGGAAGTGGTGCCGGTGGACCGGGACGGCGGCACCGGCCGGGGCCTCAAGGCGATACTGGATCGATTGGCCCGCGGCGGGGCAATCATTTTGTTCCCGGAAGGAACGCGCTCGCGGCATGGGGAATTGAACCCGGCGCGCTCCGGGGTCGGTTTGGCGGTGATCAAATCCACCGCGCCGGTGGTGCCGGCGAGGGTTTTTGGAACCTACCAGGCCTACGGGGCGCAAATGCTCGTGCCGCGTCCCCGTTCGCTGGCTGTCAAGTATGGCCGGCCGCTGTTGTTTGAGGCCTTGCGGGCGGAGGCGCAAAGCTGCTCCAAACCGCGCTTGAAAGAGATTTACCAACAGGTGGCGGATGAGATCATGGCGGCGATTGCCAGCCTTGAACCGAAAGAAGATTGATCATGAAAGCTGTTATTTTGGCGGCAGGCAAGGGAACGCGCATGGGCGGGTTGACCAGCGAACTGCCAAAACCGATGCTGCGCGTGCAGGGCAAACCGATCCTGGAACTCATTTTGCAGGGATTGATGGAGGCCGGGGTGCGGGATTTTTTTATCGTCACCGGCTTTCGCGCGGAAGTTATCGAACGCCATTTCGGCGATGGGAAAAAATGGGGGGCCCGGATCAGTTATGGCCGGCAGACGGTGCAGGACGGAACAGGCAAAGCGCCGGAAGTGGCAAAGGAATTTGCCGCTGGCGGCGATTTTGTCCTGACTTACGGGGATATTCTGGTCCGGCCGCAAACTTACCAGGACATGCTGCGGCGCTTTGCGGAGGGATCTTTTTCCGGACTGGTCACCTGCACCGGAAGCGAGGATGTGACCAAGGGCGGACTCTTCTTTTTCGACAACGCCTTCTGCCTGCGCCGCCTGATTGAAAAGCCCGGCCCTGCGCAACTGGACCAACTCCGCCGCGAAGGCGAACTGCCGCCTGGAAGCATCGCGTGGTACAACGCGGGCATTTACATTTTCAAACCGATATTGTTCGACTTTACAGCCCGTCTGCAAAAGTCGCCCCGCGGTGAATACGAATTGACCGACGCGATCAGTGCGATGCTGGCGGCGGGCCATCGTTTGGCGGGATTGGAAATCCAGGGCCGCTGGGTGGACGTGCGCGACCCCCAAGTGCTGGCCGCGCTGGAAAAAGAAATGTGAGCGTCAATCCTCCTGGCGCGACCAGAAATAAACACCCGCAATGATGCCGATGGCGGCCAGACTCATCCAGAAAGCGGAACTGATCACCCAGGAAATGGCAATGAGCGCAACGCCGCCAATAAGAGGCGGAGCCGAGCGCTGCTTCTTTCCGTAAACCCAGAAACCAAACCCGATGCCGCTCCACAACACGGATGCAAGCATGTAGCTGGCATCGATTTTAAACGGGAGGATGTGATCCAGGTCCATGGCGTGATTTCCGCGGAAGGTTAGTCAAAACAACTTTTCATTTGGCATCCTGCTGTAGTGTTACAATGAAACCTGTGCATGAGCCCCTCACCCGGACCCTCTCCCCGCAAAAGCGGGGAGAGGGGGCAGGGAGGGAGGGTCGTTGTAAAGCCTTTCCTGTAACAGCACTCTAGCCCTCCTCCCGCCTGGCGTCTATGGGGTGTATTCCCCATCCCGGCCTGAAATGCTCCCTGACCAACGCCCGGGCGCGCTCGACCAACGCGCGGTCTTGCGCCAAGTCGCCAAAGCGCAAGGGCGGCGCGCCGCTCTGCTGCCGCCCCAGCAGTTCCCCGGGACCGCGCAGCCGCAAATCCTCCTCGGCAATGCGAAAACCATCCGTGGTTTCTTCAAGGATTTTTAACCGCCGTGCCGCATCCTCCGTCTTGACGCCGGCGATGAGAATACAATAGGACTCCGCCGCTCCCCGGCCGATCCTGCCCCGCAATTGGTGCAATTGCGCCAGGCCGAATTGTTCCGCGTTTTCGACCAGCATCAGGGTCGCGTTGCCCACGTCCACCCCCACCTCGATGATGGACGTCGCCAAAAGCAATTGCGTTTCGTTGGCGCGAAAGGCCGCCATGACCCGGTCTTTTTGTCCGTCTTTCAGGCGCCCGTGCAAAAGGCCCATTTGCCAGGGGGCGAAAATCTTTTGCAAATGTTCGAATTCTTTTGTGACAGCTTTTATTCCGGCTGCCGAATCGGCCTCTTCCAGGCGGGAATAGACGATGTAGCCCTGCCGTCCCAGGGCCAGTTGCTCGCGCATGAATTTCCAAACCTTCGGCAGGCTCCCGGCATCGCGCACAAATGTTTTGATCCGGCCGCGGCCGGGCGGGCTTTGGTCAATCACCGATATTTCCAAATCACCGTACAATGTCAGTCCCAACGTGCGCGGAATCGGCGTCGCCGTCATAACCAGCAAATGGGGGTAGGTTCCTTTGCGCAATAATTCTTCGCGTTGCACGACGCCAAACTTGTGTTGTTCATCAATGATGACCAGGCCGAGTTTCTCCGGCGAAAACGTCTCCTGCAACAGGGCGTGCGTGCCGATGAATAGCGTCGGCGCGGCGAAGAGGCCGGGCTGGGCCGCCGCGTCAGACTGGCGCGTGCTGGCGGTGCGCAATTCCACCCTGACCCCCAGCGGCTCCAGCCACCGCCGAAAAGTCCGGTCATGTTGCGCGGCCAGAATTTCGGTCGGCGCCATCAAGGCCGCGTTGGCCCCGCTTTCCAGGGCCATCAACGCCGTGCAAGCCGCGACCACCGTTTTGCCGGAGCCAACGTCGCCTTGCAGCAATCGCCGCATCGGCAGCGGTCCGGCCATGTCCCGACGGATTTCCCGCAGCACCTTGGTTTGGGCCTCTGTCAATTGGAATCCCAGCGCGGCCAGCAGCGGCCTGATCCAATGATTGTCACCCGCGCAAGGAAGGGCTTTGGCGTTCTTCTCCAGGTTCTTGCGGCGCCGGTGAATAGCTTCCTGCAAGGCAACGAACTCATCCAGGGCCAGCCGCGCGCGCCCAATTTCGATGTCGCTCATCTCCTCTGGAAAATGAATCAGCCTCAGGGCCTCGGCGCGGGCGGGCGTCAGCGCCAGCTCCGGATGCGGCTCGGCGATGGCGGGCGCAAAATCTTCCACCAACCGCCAGAGCAAAGACCGCAACCAGCGCTGGGGCAATCCTTCCGTCAATGGATAAATCGGCGCGATCCGGTTCAAGTGAATCGAGGTTTCAACCACCACCTCCGTTTCGGGATGATCGATGGTGCGGGGGCGCAGGGAAACCGGTTTGCCGAACACGACCACTTCGTCGCCCGTCTTGAAATACTTTTCCATGAACGGCAGATTCCACCACCGGCAATGCAGCCGTCCGCTGCCGTCGTCCAGAATAAACTCAAACACCGAACGTCCGCCGCCGCGCCAGCGTTTCAATCCGGCCGCGACAATCCGGCCGCGGACCAGCGCCGCCTCCTGCAATCGCAAGTCCATGACGCGCTGAAAATGGCGGCGGTCCTCGTAACGGCGCGGGCGGTGCAGGAGCGCGTCCGCCACCGTGCGCAAATCCAGCCGCAGCAATTGGGCGGCGCGTTCCGGGCCGACGCCGCGCAATTCACGGAGCGGCATCCGCAACGGGTTTTGCGAATTTGACACACCCAACTTATAGAAGACGGACTCAAAACCTGAAACTTTAAACTTTAAACTTTAATCCCCGGACTTTGTCCATACCCTGTCGTCATGGCAGAATCGTTGCCCGACCGGCTTTGGAAGGAATACAGTCTGGCTTTTGAAGAGTTCGATGATTTGACGCTGGCCCGCTGGCTGGCCCAAACCCTCAGTCAATTGCAGGGACGAACGTGGCGTTTTTCTCATCCGTTGATCGGCTCCTACCGGCTGGCAGCCGAAGTGGCCCATCGCCGCCAGATTTGGCTCAAGCGCCTGGCCAATGTCCCGCCCGGCTTTGCCCCGGCGCCCTGCTGCCGCGCTCCCACCCTGCCTCTCTTCAGCCGCGACATCCTGCAGAGCGGTTTGATCTGCCAGCATTGTTCGGAGACTCTTGTGCCCTTTGAAGAACTGCCCGCGGACCTGCAACCGCCCCTTCAGCGCTGGGTGGACGACTACTCCGCCGTCCATGCCGTGGCGCATTGGGACGATCACCAGCGCAAGAGCGTGGCCGATTACGACCAGGCCTGCGACGATGCCGCGGCCAAAGCCGAAACACTTCTGGCCTTTGCCGCAAACCGCCTGCTGCCGCACTTTCTGGATCATTATGCGGCCATCCTCTGGGAGGACCAGGATGAGTGCCTGGAGGTCCTTCCGGAAGACATTGTCCTGTCATGAAAATCTTATGAGACGTCTTATCCGCTGGGCGCTTTATCTTTTCATTGTCCTGATCGTTCTGGTCGTGGCCGCGGTTCTTTTGCTCAACACGATCGTCAAGCAAGTGGTCGAGAGCCGGATGCGCGCCAGGACAGGCATGGACGCAAGAATCGGACTGATCGACGTCGGCCTCCTCTCGCCCACCATCACCATTGAAAACTTCAAACTCTACAACACGGCGGATTTTGGCGGCTCGATTTTTATCGACATGCCCGAACTGCACCTGGAATACGATCCCCTGGCGGTCCGCTCCGGCAAACTTCATTTCAAACTGGTGCGGCTGGATCTGGCCGAGGTCGCCCTGGTGCAGGACAAAAAAGGCCGGTTGAATGTGCAGGATTTGGAGAAAAGAAGCCGCGAAGCATCCCGCGGAAAAAAATCTTCCGCCGATGATTTCAAATTCACGGGGATTGACACGTTGAATCTGAGCCTGGGCAGATTCCGCCTGTCGAACCTGGCCTCGGGCCGCGAGGAGGAGATTCAGTTTGGCATCAAGAACCAGATCTCCCACAACGTAAAGTCCGAGGCCGATCTGGCGGGCTTAAACCTTCTTCTGGCCACCCGCGCCGCATCGGTTTCGTCATCCACCAACCGCACCCTCGACTTGCCCGCGCTTCTGCAAAGCCTCACCGCGCATTAGTGTGCAGTGGGTTGCAATATACACATTTGAGAAAACTGTCCCAATCACGGACACTTGCATTTATTAGTTGTAAATTGCTTGAATCCAATTGGATACGTTGAATTCTTGCTTTTCAATGCGCCAGCTTCCGCACTGGCACCGAAGGTGCTGATTTCAAGGTAGTTGCAAGATCAAGAAGGCACGAGGGTACCGGAAATGAGCAAGTCAGTGCAGAATTAGAGAGTATGAAAACAGGACAGAACCCAACCTTCGAAATAACCGCATCGGCGATCATCGGCTGCATCCTGATGGCTGGTGGAGCAACCTCCGTTATGCTGGCTATGACATTGTGTGCCTTGGTTCTTGCCAGGCCCGCCATAATTAAGAGTGCGGGCCTTCGCCTCAAAGCATGCCGTGTTTCCACATCTGAAAATGATCCCCGCGCGTGAAACGCGCGGATGATCCCTGCAAAACCAACCAATGAAACCATTGCAACCACCGGACAGTCATTACGTCTCAGCCGCCGTTGGCTGGTTGGGCCTCGGCAGGCGCATCGAGGCGAATGAAGAGCTGCAAAAAATTGCGCCAGAGAACGCAGCCCACCCGGACGTCCTGGAAGCCCTTTGGCACATTTACGCCGCAACCGGGCAATGGCAGTTCTGTGTGGAAATCGCCGCTGCGATCATCAAGCTCGATGGGGAGCGTTCGTTTGGCTGGCTCCACTCTTCCATTGCGCTGCATGAATTGAAACGGACGCAGGAAGCATTCGATCAACTGAGGCCCGTGGCGGAGCGGTTCCCCAACGTGTGGAGGATTCCTTACGCTCTCGCTCGCTACTGCGCCCAATTGGACCGATGCATTGAGAGTCAATTGTGGCTTCGCAGGGCGATGGCCATTGACAGGGAAACCGTGAGAAGCACGGCCATTATTGATCCTGATCTGCAACCATTATGGGCGAGCATGCTCGGCAAAAACGCCATGCGCGGTTTGACCGTTGATCCAAGCCCCTCCGTTCGTCGCATCTATTGACCAATCCTCTTCGCGCGCATGCCTTGATTGCAGCATTTGCAAGCCTTTGATGGTCACAGTGACGCGAGTGGTGGAATGGTAGACACGCCAGGCTTGGGAAGTGAACAATGGCTGTTTCTCGCCCTTTTTCTCGGTTTCATTTCGACGCGCGAAAACCGCCATTTCAGAGGGAGAACAGGTGTTCCCTGCCGTTTTCATCCGCGAAGGCAGCGACACTCATGGAACAGTCGAGTTTAATGACCAAGCCGTTCGTGCCAGTAACCTGGATCCCGTTTCATAGGCACGGCTCACAACGTGAAGGGTGAGATGCGGTTGCAGCGGCTTCGGGACACCTTGATCGAAGAGGATTCTCAATGCGTCGGGGCCGGTAAGGATCGAATTTTCAGTGCGGCGTCCAACTGCACCCGGCTGACGCCATCATACCATTCCAGGAATTGATCGAGGGTGCCGCCGTGATCCAGATGATCGAAGAAGGTCTGCGCCGGAATTCGCGTGCCTTGGAATACAAGGGCACCACTCATTACATCCGGGTCTTGCGAGAACACGTCGGGCAAGATTTCGACTTCATTCATGGTTGTAAATTACCCCTAACTGACAGCCGGGTCAATTGCCAACTCCGCCAATTTTGATTGCCAACGCCTGACCTGCAGAGGTTTTTAAAAAAAACCAAAAACACCAAAATCCGTGCAACGCAGAATTTTGTCATGCGCACGTTTTCATTTCGCGCCGAATTGGCCCCTTGCGCGGCCAGAACCATTTGCTACTTTTAGACATGATGAGCCTTTGAATTTGTCGTGCTCAGCATTTAAGTTGTTGCGAGTCTTTGATGGTCACAGTGGCGCGAGTGGTGGAATGGCAGACACGCCAGACTTAGGATCTGGTCCCTCAAGGGGTGGAGGTTCGAGTCCTCTCTCGCGCACCATTTTTACGAGGGAGAGCAATGAAACAGAGTTTTCGCGCACAGATTCCGCACAGAATCCGGTGGGCTTGGCTGACACCGCCTCCGGCCCTGGCAAAATGAAATTCCCGGTCAAAGTCCGTTTCCGCAAGGCCGAGGTGAAAATCTACGGCAAGAGCGCCGCTTACCCGTTTTATCGGCTCTGCTATTACGCCGCCGGGAAGCGCCGCATTCAATCGTTCTCCACTTACACAGTGGCAAAAGCCAAAGCCGACGCCAAGGTGAAGGAACTTGCAAGCGGAAGTCAGTCCATCGCCTTGACCGCCAAGGAAGCAACTGCTGCCCTTGCCATCCGCGACGCTCTGGACGCGTTCAGACGCGACACCGGGCGCAGTTTCACGGCCTTGGAAGCGGTTACGGGCTTCCTTGATGCCGTAAAACCACTGCCCCCCGGCTACGGCCTTACGGAGTCCGTCCGCACGTTTGTCCGCACTCTCGCCACGATCAAGCCAAAGCTGATTTCCGACGCCGTCGAAGAATTCCTTGCCATCAGGAAACCAAAGTCACGGGCGGCGGAAGGCAAACGGTCTCAACTCTCGCCTTGCTATGCCTCGCATGTCGAATGCTGGCTGCGGGAATTCGCCGCAACCTTTCCGGGGCATCGCCTTGGCGACTTGAACCGTGATTTTCTGGCCCGCTACATGGCGGCTCACGCCGCGCTTGGCCCAAAGTCGCGCAACGACCGCCGCGCTGCCGTGGGGATGTTTTTGCGCTGGTGCGTGCGTCAGGACTATCTCCCGCCGACTCACCGCCTGCTTGACGCGGACGCCTTGCAAAAAGAGCAGCTTGACGCCGCCGCGACCGACTTTTACCGGCCCGCTGAATTGCGCGGCTTGCTCGAATCGGCGGAAGGCCCGGTGCGTGCCATAATCGCCCTGCAAGGGCTGGCCGGGCTTCGCCTTGACGAAGCCTTTCGCCTGACATGGGAAAACGTGTTTGGCATCCCCGGCCATATCGAAATCACCGCGCAGAACGCCAAGACACGCCGCCGCCGCCTGGTTGAAATCTGCCCGGCCCTGGCCGCATGGCTCGAACCGTTTCGGGGAATGGAAGGCAGAGTATGGAACCAAACCACCGGAGTTAATGCCTTTGTCCGGGCGTTCAACCGATTGCGCGAACCGCTCAAAGTCCCGTCCCGTCGCAACGGTATGCGCCATGCCTTTTGCTCGTTCCATTTTGCGTTGCACGCCAACGAGAATTTGACCGCCGCGCAAGCGGGCAACTCCCCGGCCATGATTCATCAGCATTACAAGGGGCTGGCAACAAAAGCCGAGGCCGAAAAATGGTTCAACGTCCAACCGGGCCGGGCCGCGAATATCATCCCGCTTGCCGCCGCAAAAAGCTAAGAAACCGAATGGACTTGTGAGCCGAGACACGCGCAACCAGACAGCCTCATCAAGAATTTCGTTTCACGAGTCCGCCACGTTCATGGATTATCTGCACGGCGATCTGGACAAGGAGGAAGTTGAGCTTGCTTGTGCTTACGAATACGCGCGAGAGTCGAACGAGCTATGGGAAGCTGCAAAAAAGCGTGACGAGATTTTGGGGAAATATCCTAACTTGGATTGCGAAAAAATTGTTCTCACGATTGTTGGGCAGGACGCAAGGATCGGGCGTCCGCATCCCATTTGGGAATGGTGTTTTTTGATGTGCAGGGGATTCCCCACGAAGGATTGGAACGAATTAAGTGAGCCGGAACGGGTGAAGATTCTCAGGCGCTACGAAACACGGCAAGTTCCCCCCCTGCCCATGCCGGACTTGTTGTGGATGCCCCAGGCGGTGTCAATGCTCGCCGGTTTCAAGCAACTGGTGGACGCGAACACGCCACCGATTCCATTAGTGCAGCCGGGCGAGGAGAGTCCGCCAATGAAGCCCGTGCCCGCGATGCTGCAAAAAGCCGGTTCAGTTTATTGGTGTTTGTTTGCAGTGGATTTTTCCGAAAGCGAAAACCGCACTTCAGACCGATTTCTCGAATGGCTGAATCAGAGTGCCATTACCAAGCTTTGGCAGAAGGACAAAGACCACAGAAAAAAGAAAGCCGGAGGCGTCATTCGCGCAGTGAGAGTGCGCCGATGCTGCAATTCCATCTACTTCTGTCTATTTCAAGTGGACTTGTCGGCCCGCAAGAGTGACTTGACAGGACACTTCAAGAAATGGCTCGGATTACCGGAAAACAGACGCCGATTGCGGCGATACTGCAAAGAAAGTCGCGGCACCACGGGGCGACCGTTTGACAGCCTCAAGGACTTGGCGGCGTGGCGGCTTTACCGTGAGAACAAGAATAATTGGGACGAGGCCAACAAATTTGCAAACGACCACCGAAAAACTTTCAAGAACTGGTCGGAAGTCTATGCAACGTGCAAACGGGTGAACGGGAAATGGCCATACAAGCCAGGTGATCTACGACCTTTTCATAACGCGAAAAACATTCCATCAGTTCCCGCCAATCAAGCCAACTTGTTTTCGTGTGATGACGATTACCGCCACGCAAAAATGAGGGTCATCGAGCGTCTATTGGAGTCGTATTACAGCGAATTCCGCAAGCCGTCGCCTGCGATGGTAGCCAGACTCGCAAGGCTAACAGAATTAGCCCAAAAGCAATAGTCACCACGTTTGGCTGGCAAGATTTTTTTCCTTCTTCAACCCACAGACGTTCCTTCCCTTCGGTGCAACTTTGTAGGCATGAAAGATCAGAAATCTATTCAAATGCCCGACGCCCCGCCGGGTCAGATGTTGGCGGCTAACGTTGATAATGTCACCACGCCTGCCCATCCGGGACTCTGGGATACCCGTGAATTAATGCGTCACATTCCTCTTTGCCGTCGAAGCATTGCCAATCTTCGTGCGAAGGGAATGCCCGCTATCGTCCTGGGCAGACGGGTGTTTTTCTCGCCCGCCTCCATCCAGGCTTGGTTGATGCGCAAGGAACGCGGGGGCGTGCAATGACAAAAAACCCCGGCGGCAACCGGGGCGTTGCTTGTCGGGGCGGGCATGGTGCAGGGCCTGGTCTTCCAGCCGTGGCCTGGGGTTCGAATCCCCACCGCTCCACCCATCCACCAATGATGAAAGCATACCACCGCAGCGGGGCGCACGTCAACACCAAGGCACGGACATGAACTCGCTTGAAGCATTTCGCGCCGAAATGCGCCGGGCTGGGCTGGAGTACTCGGGGCCGATTATGGCCGATGGCCGGTTGCACCGTGTCAAAGTCGAAGGCGACAAGGCCCGCAATAGCTGGTATGTGCTTTTTGCTGGCCCGCCATTGGCCGGGGCATTCGGATGCTGGAAACGGAATTTCAAAGACAACTGGCACGAGCGCAACGGCGATTTATCGCAGACTGAATGGGATGCTGTCCGCCGTCGCAATAAAGAGACTGAAAAGATTCTGGAAGCCGAAACAGAGGCACGGCAAAAAAAGGCGCGAGAGGTTGCCGACTGGATTTTCCGGCGGGGGAATAGATTGACCATTCACCCTTACCTGACCGCGAAAAACGTCTCGCCTCATGGCGACATGAAGGAGTACCGCGGGGCAATGGTGTTGCCGCTGCGAGACACGAGCGGCGAGTTTCGCAGTCTGCAATTCATCAGCGTGGACGGAACAAAACGCTTTTTGCCCGGTGGACACATCGCTGGTCGTTTCTTCACGTTGGCCGATAAACCGGACGGCCCGCTGGTGATTTGCGAAGGGTACGCAACCGGCGCGAGCATTCACGAGGCGACCGGCTTTGCGACCGTAGCGGCCATGCACTGCGGAAACCTTTTGCCCGTGGCAAAAACACTCCGCGAAAAATTTCCGCAACGCGAAATTATTCTGGCAGCCGACAACGATCAATGGACGGAGGCTCCAAAGAAAAATCCGGGCTTGACGGATGCGAGCGCCGCCGCGAAAGCCATCGGCGCGAAACTGGCCGTGCCTGCATTCAAAGACACGGCGAGCGAACCGACTGATTTTAACGACTTGCACCAGTTGGAAGGAATGGCCATGGTACGACAACAGATCGAGGCCGCTGTTATTCAAGGGCCAGCCGATGACTTGCAACGCGCCTTGGCCGATGCCCGCCCAAAAATCCGGCTTCCTGGCGCTGACCGGCTTCTGTCCGATTTTGGACGCGAGCTTGGCGAAATCGTGCGTGGCAAAGATATATTTTTGCGAAACGGCGAGGTCGTGGTATTGGCCGATGGCCAGTTGAGGACCATGTCTCCGCAAACTTTCCGCTGCTGGGCGGAACAATTTTTCATCGGCTATCGGGCAAAAACTGTCGGCGAAAACACATTTGAATTCAACGTGACAATGGCCGACGGCGAGGCCCGTGGCGTATTAGCCGCGCCTCAATTCATGGAGAGGCTGCGGCAAGTCCGCCGCATCAATCACGCGAGACTGCCGACTTTTGGAAAGGATGGCAAATTGGCTTTGTTTCCAGAGGGATACGAGGCCGAGACGGGAACACTCACGCTTGCCGATGTTGTTTATGATTTCGACCTGCCTGTCGGCGATGCTGTGGAAATGCTCAATGATTTGCTGCGAGAATTTTGCTTCGCCGATGGGGAACGTTCAAAGGCCGTTGCCATTTCCGCGATGATGGGAGTATTTGCGAGTCAACTTGTGCCTGAAAAATCATTGCGACCTTGTTTTGTTTTTGTGGGGAATGCTGAGGGCTGCGGGAAATCCCTTTTGACTCAAATTTGCATCGTGCCGACGCTGGGCGCGATGCCTATTGGCTCAAAGGCCAATGAGGATGACGAGATAAGGAAGGCGCTTCTTACCGCCATTCGGGAGGCATCTCCCGTCATTGTCTTTGACAACATCAAGGGCCGATTGTCGAGCGAACCACTGGAAGCCTTTTTGTCTGCGCCGGTATGGAGTGGGCGCAAACTTGGCGTAAATGAGAATATCATCGGTGAAAATGTCAGCACGGTTTTCCTGACCGGGAACGGAATGACCGTTTCGCCGGACATGCGCCGACGTTCTCTGTTTGTTGAACTTCATTTGGAAGCGGAACGCGCCGAAGATCGGATATTTTCGCGCCTGCTGGATTTACCAAGCCTGCTTGAATTGCGCCCGCAAATGTTGGCCGCTCTTTGGTCGTTGGTAAAGTTTTGGGACATGCGGGGCCGTCCTGCGCCGTCGCGCAGTCATTCCGCGTTTCCATCATGGGCGAACATCATCGGCGGGATTGTCGAGGCCGCTGGCTTCGCCTGCCCGCTCGCAACGGCGAATGTGACCGCCGCCGCCGACCCGGACGGCGAGGCTATGCGCAGTCTCGTTGCCGCAATGGCTGAGAAAGCAACGCCTTTGACCTTTGGTGAGCTAATCGCCTTGGCCCAGGAGCAAGGGCTATTCGAGACGATCATTGGGAGCAATGACGGCGAGCTTGACCGCAAGGCAAAAGCCGCCCTGAGCCGTTTGCTGGCACGGTACGACCGCCGCCTTGTGTTGGATTGGCGATTTATGGCGGAAGGTCAAGGGAGAACCCGACGTTACAAGGTTGAATCACGTCATGCTGGTAATGCTGGTCATGCTATTCCAGCCGATAAACTTCCACTATACGCGCGTGAGCCGCAACCGGAAACACCATGACAGACCATGACACCATGACATCCGCCTGCCCCGGAATGCCCCCGCCCGTGAGGTTCGTAAGCCGATAAAAGTCGTGCTAAAATTGCGGCATGAAGAAGAATGAATCCACTAAAGTTCCCAAACCAACATGGAGACAAGTCGCTAAGTGGTTTTGCGAAGTTCAATCAAATGAGCCTTCTGCGCCTTGGTACCATAGGCCGTCCAACAGGCGATTAAGAGAAAATCCAGTATATCGTTTTCTGATTTGCGTGGACACGTCCAGCCGTGAAGTTCAAGAATCGAGGCTATATCTAGGGCTGAACCAAGCCGCTCGGAAATATGCCAAGCGTGTTCATGCTCCATCATCGGCCAAACGCCGGTTGTAATCCACTGGCGAAAGGCTTGGTCAATAACCACTCTAAGCTTTGGCTCGTAATCAATGTGTCGAGCGAGCCTCTGGATTTTCTCAAAAGGTTTTGTGCCGTCGAAACCCCATCTTTTCGTTCTTGCGATTTGATATTGCTTAAAAATGCGTTCGGCAGCCCGGCGCAATGTGGTGGACTTTTTATTGCTCATTATTCTTTCGTTTGACACGAACCTACATTTGACATCGGGCGGGCAATCTGGCAGGCTGAAAATGTGATTGCAGTCTGCCGTCCGTCGGCGCTCTTTCGCCTGGGTTCAATCCAGCGAAAGAAAATCAACTTGGCTGTTGCGGCTCCAACCGTGACAGCCCTTTGAGTTTTACAGGGCCAATGTGAAGACTTTCCACGCGGAAGTCAAAAACGAACCCCGCGTCTTTGTCTCGCCACGTTTCCGGCTCCAAGCCGGGCCTTGCCGACACCCGCCCGCATGAATTGACGGTGGGCTGCTGGGAGCTTGCGGGCACACTGGCCCGCATAAAACGCGATGGCGGACACATCCAGAGCATCAGAACAGTCCCGCACCACACACAATCGCCAGTGGCTTACTTCCGCTGGCGACGGAAAAGCAGCAGGGAGCACAGGCCCATACTCGTCAAGGCAATTATGGTGGGTTCCGGGACTTCTTCCGTGACAATAATCTCGCCGTTAGGTGAATCGTCGGGACTTGCCACGCCGGAAACCTCAAGCACGTCCGCTATTGCAGAAGAATCAATGATGGAACCGCCGCCGCCACCATTTACATATCCGCCGCCGCCCCCGCCGCTGTAACAGCCGCCGCCGCCGCCGCCAGACTGGGTGTCGCCGCCGCCGCCGCCGCCGTAGCCGCCTGCCCCGGCTGAGGGGTAGCAGCTGTACCCGCCCCCGTAGCCGCCGCC
>Ga0181526_10001316_pt1 | contig 23838 bp, 25 predicted proteins | sample PEATcosm2014_Bin_35_FD_119750 | JGI IMG/M metagenome (GOLD analysis project Ga0181526, IMG submission 119750) | Peatland microbial communities from MTU Mesocosm Facility, Houghton, MI, USA - PEATcosm2014_Bin06_30_metaG | ecosystem: Environmental > Terrestrial > Soil > Wetlands > Peat | place...
CAAGATCGATTCGACGACCTGCATCTTGAACTCGCGGCTGAAGCGACGGTAGGACCTCGGCATGACTCCCTCCAAGCGGGTAGGCAAGCCATTCTTTCTGTGTCAGGCGTGGGGAGCACTACACAACGCCCGCTGCAGCCACTTTGACGAGCACCTCATTTGGGCCGGGCGCCGGAACCGGAATCTCCTCAAGCTCCAGGACTTCCGGTCCACCATAGCGATGCACGCGTATCGCTTTCATCCCAACTTAGCCGCTATTGCCCATTTGACCGTCCTGTTCGAATCGCTGCCGGCCGATTCCGGCCGTTTTTCCAGGCTCTGGCCGAGCCAGACCGCAGACCCGATGCGAAAATGATGCCCCGCCGGTTGCCGAAGCCTCTGAGGTCGCGCCACCAAGAGCCGAGGCGGCTTAGCCCGCTCCGCGCGGCAATGCACAGGAGCGCGAGAGCGGCGATGCAACTTTGCAAGCGCGAACCATGCAGCGGCGCAACGCCGGAAACCTTTCAGAAGGAGGGTGCCGCAATCTTCTTCGGATTGGAGCACTACACGTTCGGCCCGAGCTGGCCGTCTTGGCTGAACATCAATTACTCACCAAATGTCGTGAGGTTGGATTGCGTTTAACTTTTAGCTCTCCCGCGCGATGCGGGGTCGTACGCAATGGAGTTAAATAAAGTGTGCCCTTCGTGCGCGGAGCGATTGGGGCATTACCAAGCGTTGACGTTAGGGCGCGTTAGTATGATACGGAGAACACAGTGCCGCAACCCTTATCACAGCCCGAAAAGTCTGAGCTTCCACCACGTAGGGTGACACCGAAAAATGTACCGTCTACGTAAATCAAGTTGCCATCGGGAGTGTTTCCATCTGGTGGCGCACCAAAGGAGTAGAGCACATTCTCGGTTCCGGACGTGGTAATGCTGAAGAAGGTTCCGTAGCCGTTGGCACCGCCTCCGGGCGTCGTGCCATAGAGCGTGCCGTTAACGTTAAGCAATCCCGTAAAAGGAAACATGCCATCCGGTGTGCCGGCGAAGCTGTGAAGTACGGATTCCTGTCCCGACGGCGTGATTTTGAACACCGTTCCATAGTTTCCCGTACCGCCGTCCCCCGTTGTGCCATACAACACGCCGCCAACATTGGTCAAGCTCCCCCAGGGATACGAGCCATCTGCCTTGGGCCCGGAGAAGCTGTGAAGCACCGTTTCCTTTCCGGACTTTGTAATTTCAAACACGGTACCCTGCGCGGTTGCGCCGCCTTGGTAAGTCACACCGTAAAATTTTCGCTTGACCTCAACCAAACTCTCGGGGATCGCGCCGTCCTTCTCATTGAAACTATACAGAGACGTTTCCTTATTTGAACGAAGCGCGACCTTGTACAAATTGCCTAAACCGGCTCCACCCTCCGTGGTAATGCCATAGAGCGTGTTTCCAATCTTGATCGGGGGTGTGGTGGGCGCCGATCCATCCGCTCCGCCGAAGTAGTGAAGGACTTGTTCCACGCCTGATGGCGTGATGCTAAAAACGAGGCCGCATCCGCAGCCGTAGGGAGGGGCATTTCCGCCATAAAATGCTGTGCCGTAAAACTTGCCGTCGCCCTTGATAAGGCCTGCCATAGGGGACGCGCCTTGCGACCCGTTGAAATCTAGAATTATTGTCTCCACACCATTGTTGATAGCGAATACTGTACCGGCGTTTATGGTGCCACCAGCACTGGTCGTGCCATAGAGGGTTCCGTTCACGTCGAGTAGGGCCCCCATCGGTTCTTGGCCGTCCGGCTTACCGTTAAAGCTGTAGAGAACTCGCTCCGTGACGGATGTGTGACGGAGTGATTTGGAGGACGCTCTCGTTTGCGTTAGGTCAACAAAGTTTTGGGATATCGCGCCGTCCGCCGCTATCGACTGCGCTCCGCCGCATCCTGCGAGCATTGCCGCGGCCACGCAGCTGCATAGCGTAACGCGGCCAAAACCCAAGCTCTTCATGTGCCTTGCTCCTTGAGGGTGAGGACGTTCGGCGCCCAGCGTCGGTTCCATCGCAACAGCCAGCTCGCCAAAGCTTCCTCGGCCCAGGCCTCCGTGCCCACCGCCCCGATCGACGGCCCCTCGTCGCTGTAGAGCTGGCTCCGGTCGAAGCCGCAGGCCTGCTCCATGCCAGGCCAGGTGCTACGCTAGGGCTTCGACGTCAGATCGGGCTTCATCGTGTTGAAGTTAATGGGAACAGAGACATGTTCCATGACAATCAGCCACTTGCCGTTGATCTTGCGTAAGACGTCAGTCACGCGCACGGTAAGCGCCAGAGGTTGCCCGCTGGTCATCGTTCCGGAGATGTGCTGAATGCTGTGCGAATATGCAACGTCGCCGCTGATCGCGATGCCCATCTCCGCAATTCCAAACGACGGAACCTTTGAGCCCTTCCAACTGGCGAAAAGACTCTTCCAATCGGCACGATAGCTGTCGGAACCAACGTGCTCGCGCGGCGTGCCGACGTCAAAGACGAACAGGCTCGGGCCTGCAACATAAACCGACATGATGCCGTCGAGATCTTTGTGCCGAAACGCCGTCGTGAATTGCTGATACAGCGCGTTGATCTGTGCGCTGTCGTCCGAGGCTGCCCGCGCGTGCAGGCCAAAGGCCAGCGAGGATGCAACGACAACGGCAAAAAGAGCAATAATGGTTCTCTTCATGAATCTTCCTCTAAGCAGTAGGGTGCTGCGACGTTCGGCCTCTCGGACCGCTGACCTTCGACCCGAACCCAGCTACGGATCTTTTGCGGGCTCCACAAGCACATCGCACTTTGCGGCGAAGATAAAATCGCTCTCGGTTAATCCGCCGATCTTGTGCGTCCAGATTTCAACCTCGAGATGGCCCCAGGAGACGTGGAGATCGGGATGATGCTGCTGCTCCTCGGCCATCTCGCCAACGAGCACGGCTACACGCAACGCCTGCGCAAAATCGCTAAACCGATAGGAGCGCGTGAGAATGGTTATCGTTCCGTGTTTGGGATCGGGACGCTCCACAACGTGCCAATCCGCGCCGATTTGCGCGAGCAACGGCGCGATTTGGTCGCCGGTCAACGGCGGGACGCCGCCACGGCACGGCACGCAAGCGCGCGCGGCCAGATCGCTCATCCCAAGCTACTGATCAGCTTGGCTATCTCCCGGGGCCGCTCCACAATTGCGTAGTGCCCGCAATCGGGCAGTTCGACAAAGCGCGCGTTGGGAAGTAGCGCGGCGACCTTGCGCTGGTACGTTTCGGGGTTATCGCGTTCCGGCGCGACGACGACTGCCGGCGCGGAAATCGTTCGCGTCGCTTCTGCGAAATCCGCATTCGCCCAGGATTCGAAACTCTCCAGTGCCGCGTCCCGCGGTGTCTTGCCGGCCGCATCGCAGAGCCTCTGGAGCAGCGCCGCGTCGGTCTCTCCCGCGAACATCGCCGACAGCCATTTTCGCGCAGCGGCCTGGTCCCCAGCCGTTGCCCGCAAGTAGTCCGCGCCTTTGGGCGAAAACCCGGCGCCGCCCGCGGGAACCGGTGCGATGAGAATCAATCCGCTGACCAGGTCCGGCGCGTCAACGGCCAGTCGTAGCGCGACCGTCGCGCCCATCGAGTGGCCCACGACAACGAGCGGAGCGATACCGAGTCCTTCAACAAGCTCGCGAAGGTCGGCCGCAAAGCGCTCCAGATTGTGCGGTCCGCCCGCGCCAGAAGACGCGCCGCTTCCGCGCAAATCCACGGCCACGCTTCGCGTGCCGGAGCCAAGCTCGGAGATGACGTCGTTCCAGACGGTGTGATCGGCTTGCCACCCGTGAACGAACAAGAGCCAAGCATTGCCCGACCCTTGTTCGACGTACGCGAACTCCGCGCCGTCACTCGCCCGAAACCGTCCTTCGACGGAGCCTGTCCTGAGCGAAGTCGAAGGGCTCAGGATGACATTACTCCGCTCAGGATGACACGCGCTAGTTTAGACTGGTGGCCGTCGGAACGGGACGGCCTTCGTCAAGGTCGAGAAGGTCGAACCAAGTGACGACGTCTTTCCGGTCTGGCGCGACCTGCGAACGAAGACCTTCGAAGTATTGCGCCCCGGGCGATCCCGGTTCGGGATGCCAGCGCATACGCTCGGCGTTGTACTTGTCGATGTCGCCGGGGCTCTTCTTGGAGAGAAACTGGGACTGCACCCAAGCGCCAATGGCATCGTCGGTCCCGAGTTCCTTGACTTTGCGCGCGAATTCCTCACCGTTTGTACCGAGGAATTCGAAGACTGGTTTGTCGTGAGGACAGTCGTAGTCGTACTCGCCAAGCTGTCCTTCATTGTACGCTTTCGCCTTGTCGATGACGCGCTTAAGCGAAAGGAGCCCAACAAGCTTATCCTTGGGGCTCCGCGGTTTTTCGATCGTTAGATTCATGGTCTCCCCTCAAAAGTGGTGTACGGCTCTAATGCGTTAGAACGCCGCGAGGTTGCACTTGGGGGCGGGCGACCGTTAGCTTGTTTTAGCCTTTCTTCAGCTTCAGCTCGATCATGTCGTTGCTGTAGACGCTCCTCATTGGGATGTGCGTGCGCACATCGTTTACGATCGCGGGAATCTTCGCGACCGGGTCATAGACGATGCTTTGCTTCGACGTCGCCTTCAGACTGCGTCCACTTTGTTGATCGAGCGTGCCCTGCGCCGTGATCAGGATCAGCGGGGCGGCGTTGGCGATGGGGCCCTTTCCGTGCAGGGTATAGTCGCAGTCCCAGGTGGTGGATTGGCCCGCCATGCCGGAGGCTCCCGGCACGATTGCCGCCTTCACCTGATAGCTCCGCGCCCAGCTCGACTTCCCGCCCGGCGATAATCCATGGAAAAAGTTGTGCGCCAGCAGCGGAAACAGCGTGAGCTGCATCGGCGAGAGCGCGTAGGGAGCCTGCGCGCACCGCACGTTGCTGTTCGGGTACACCTCGCACGTATTCGTCGCCCGTGGCCGTACCGTGTTCCACCAGAAATCGGTTCCACTCACCATGACGCCGCCGTCGGCGACGGGTCCGGAAATGTCGATAGTCGTCGTCCCGGTCCCTTGTCCGGCGCTCGCGGCTTTGGTATTGTAGCCGAATTCGTATACCAGGTGGCGAACGGGCGCCGACCCCGGCGCTTGTCCACTAAGTCCAACGAGTACCGCTAAGAGTAACCCAATAGTTTTCATTTTTGCTGCACCTCCGATGCGAAGCTACTATTCGGCAGCGGAACTTTCCCCAACTGCCGCGAGCCGGGATTACTGCAAGTGGGGCTTCGGCCGATACTCCAAGTCCTCAGGCTCAAAGCGGTGTTCGTGCAGCTCGCCGTCGGGCTTCTTGTAGCGAACGACGATGGTCCGGGTATCCACTTCGATGACCTCGCCCTCGATCCCAAGGTTTATAATGAGCACTCGATCGCCGTAGCGTAATTCCATACGGCGCTCCTTCGGCCGACCGCAGGCCAAGCCTTGTCGAGCGCCTTACGGCACCTCAGACTCCATTTCTTCGGGTTCTTCGCGCGGTTTGAACAGCGCTTGCGCGATCGCCGTGGGAACGACCGCCGTCAGAATAACGACGGTTACCAGAGCGGTATACTGCGCCTGGGTGATGTAGTGGTGCGTCAGTCCATAAAGGCTTGAAATCGTCCCGAACGTCAGGCCCGTCGCCATCATCAACGTTAGGTAGTTCGCATTCGAGCTCGGATACTTAAAGGCATAGCGCGCGAGCGGAAATACCGCAACGATCTTCGCGATCACCTTGACGAAGAACAACGTGGCAATGAGCGCCGCATTCGCCAGGGCAGCCCCAAACTGAATATACGTTCCGGCCTTGAGAAAATAAAAGGGCGCAAGCAGCGTCATCGTCATCGTTTGCAGGCGTCGCTTGACGTCCGGATAGGTAATCATCATACCCGCGCACGCTAGGCCGAGAAAGTACGCCGGAAGAACGCCTTCGCTCTTCGCATATGTGGCCACGGCGGCAAGCAGGAAGATAACGGCGAATAGTACGCGCAGCGCGGGTTCGCTGACGTATCGGCGCGTGCGGTCGATCAGGGCCGGCAGCAGCTTTGGAACGAGTACCATGGCGGCGATGATCGACGCAATCAGCGCAACCAGCCAGAGATTGTAGTTCGCAAAGAGCAGCCCAAGGGCAACGACCGTGCCGAGATCGGTAAAGAAGCACGCAGCCAGGATGATCTGGCCAAACTCTTTGCCCGCAAGTCCCGACTCAATCATCACGGCGTACACGACGGCGACGGAGGTCGTCGACATTGCGATGCCGGCTATTTTTGAGGCGTCGACGCTCCAATGTCCGAAAAAATATGCGAACGCCATCGCCGCCAGGAACGGCGCGCCAAACGAAGCCGCGCCAAGCACCGTGGACGGGACGAGTTGCCGTCGCAGTACGACCGGATCGATCTCCGCGCCGGCAAGAAATGTGAGCAGAATGCTTCCGAAGCCTGCGACGAAGTCGATCCAGGAATTGGTCCGAAGCGTGATGAGGTTTCCGGCAAGCATGCCCGCGATGATCTCGACGAGCGCCGCCGGCATCTTGATCCGGATGGCGATGAACGCGCTGACAGCCGCGAGCAGCATCCACGCGCCCGCCACCATCCACATGTTGCTACTATCTAAGAACTGGTGCAAAAGAAAGACTCCTGTCTACGATGTCGACAGGAGCCATCAGCCGTTGCAGGCGGTTAGACGGGAGCTCCATCCCGCTGTTAGTAGAGAGCGGTTCAGCCTTTCGGGTTTGATTCCTTGCTGAGCGTCGCGCCCAACGGGACGTAAAGCCCGGTAATTGTTTTAAGTGCCGAACCGCCGGCCGGGTACTTCCATATGCCGGCATCCCCCGCACCCGCATCGGGGCCGATCAGCTTGGAGCCCGCGATCCAGAACTGAACGACGTCCGCGGCGCCGGTAAGCGGCGTCGAGCCGATCTTCGTTCCTTTCTTTCCGCTCACGCTGAACTGGTAGACGACGTTCGTGCTCTGGTCTCCGACCGCGATGTGCTTGCCGTCCCACTGGACGCCGCCTGGGTTTCCGATGCTCTGGCCCAGCGTGATGTTCGTGAGCGTCGTGCTGCCGTGGCGAAGCTCGGCGAATGCAAACCCGCTGCCCTTCGTTAGGCCGTCGACGAAAAGGTTGCCCTTGTCGTCATAGCCGCAGAGCAGCATTTGGTTGATGTTCGGATCGGTGTAGTCACCCTTAGGCTTGCCCTTGGCGTGCGTGAAAATAACGACGTTCCCTTGACCGCTGCCGCTGCTCGCAAAGTTATTTGCTACGCCGAGATTCCCAGTGGTTGGATCGACGGAACAGCCGAAGGGAAAGTAGCCGGGGTCGTTCAGGGTCGCAATTGGCTTCGTGCCGCCATGCGCGTACTCGATCACGTCCTCGTCGCCCGTGTTTGTTATGAAGACGTTGCCGTTCTTATCGACGCACTCGCCTCCGGGATCCCTGAAGTCCTTCAGCGTTCCAACGAGCTTGTCGCCGGGATACGAGTACACGTACACCTCGCTCGTCCCGGTGTCCGAGATGTACAGCAGGTCCTGGCTCGTCGCTTGCGGATTCATCCACGATTGCGTACCCTGCGCCGCCGTCCCAGGTGCCCCAACCGGCAGAGCACTGTCGCTTTGACGCATTGAGCCGCAGCCCGTCAGAACGGCGGCGACGGCGCAAACGGTTAGCGCGGAACGGACAAAGTGTGAAATCATGCGTGTCGCCATTCGTCGCGAAGAAACAATCATCATTCGGAAGATGCGGCCCAGTTAGGCGTCGAAGCCTCCGGCGTGATCGTAAGCCGCCATATGGTAACGCTGTGCACGCTCGCGGCGATTTGTGGGTTCTTTGCCATTCCCGTGGCCGCCCGAGCCTGCGCGGAGCCCAATCGGGAAGCCACGGTAACCAAAGCGGAGCAGCCGGAGTACCCGCAATCCGCAAAACCGCTCGGGCTTGGTCCGGTATCGGTTCAGATCGCCATTACGGTCGATCCGTCGGGTAACATCGTTGAGACGCACGTCTATAAAAGCTCGGGGAATCAGGCGATCGATGAAGCCGCGCTAAAAGCCGCTTCGGGGTCGAAGTACTCGCCAAGGCTCGTCAACTGCCAAGCGGTCGTGGGGAAGTACCTGTTTCGTTCGGACTTCGAACCGGACACATACATGCCGGTGCCCGCCGACATACCGCGCGGCTCAGAATGGGAGAATCCCTTTTGCAACGGCTCTGCAATTGTCGTACCGTGGGACGAAGCACAGAACGTCGCCGCTTACGCGTCGAGCAGCAAAACGGTCGCGGTATTTCTCTGGGCGAATGCCGATTCCGACTACGCCGCTCGAGTAACCCTGATCGGCAACGGCGCAGCCTACACGGTCGACATCCCGCGGACTGCGATTCCCAATAGCCCGGACGGCAAGCGCCGGCGATATGCCTATCTGGTCTCGCTTCCGTCCCCGATCTTTCTCAATTACTATTTCGTTGACGGCGCTGGTGTGGACGGAGCGCCCGTCAGCGACTGTCCGTCATTCGTGAAAGAAGTTGCTGCACCAACGGAGTCGGATCCGAGCCTCATTGCCGCGCCTGCGAGTTTCGCTCGTGTCGGGGCAAAGCTGATGCAAACCTTGCCGCCCCAGCCGTGTGGCTCGATCTATAAAGGCCCCGCGCTCGCGAAGCCGTTCACGCCGGTCATCGGCTTTTACGGCTATGGATCGCGAACCGCGCAGGTTGCGGCCTTCATAGACTCTTCCGGGCACGCCATTCGAACGGAGATCTGGCAATCGAGCGGCGTGCCCGGAATCGACGCTGCCGCCCTGGCGGCGGTTCAGGGTACGAGCTACCAACCCGCGCAATTCTTATGCACGCCGGTCGTTAGCATCGCGATTTTCCCGATTACCTACGAGGCGAGGTAGCCCTCAACTCGGCATCACCAGTGGAACGCACCCGCGGCGTGCGGTTTCACCCACACGATGAGATCCCATTGCGTCGGAAACTCGAAGATCGTCGCGATATAATTCGCGCTCGGCACTTTACCGATCTTCACGACGGTGTCGGCCGAAGGCTTTGACAGGCTGCCGCCCGCGGCCACGAAGTCACTGTTCCAAATCCATTGGTCGTACAGCACGCTGCCGCTCGCGGGATCCTTGACGACATAGTGCACGTGTCCGTTGAACTCATACCAGCGCCCGGGGTCGATCCCCCAAATCTGTGGTCGCGGCTCTCCGTTGGGGCGTGGGACCGAAAAATCGGCGCCCATGAGATTCCCGTCCTTGTCGTACCAGAGCTGGCTGGGGTGCGTCGGGTCCGCCGTCCATTGCTGGTTGGCGTAGCTGATCGCACCCGTGTCGTCGGCGCTGGTGTATCGAACGTAGCCCGCCTTTAAAGCGTCGCTGACGTTCGGGAATCGCGCGAGAAGATCGGCGCGAACCGACGCAACGAACTTCGTCTCGCTAGGCGTCAGCGGCCCTGTATTGGTGGCCTGCTCGTCCGCCCGGGCGGCAGTGGTGGCGAACGTGCAAATAACCGCCAAAAGGGCGGCGGTCAGCAATGCCTTCATTGAACCTCCTCGCGTCGTGCCGTGCTGACCGTACCAACGCGGCGGAACTTCGAACTGTGACGGCAAACCCGCAGCCCACGAAAGGTGGCCGGCCCTCGGCAGCCAAAGCCGTAGCTGCGCCTCAGCGCCAGTCACACCTCAATAACCTAATGAGTCGCATACGAACGTTAGGAGAAGTCATTGAGCTCGATATATAGACGTGAACTGCAAATTATCTCGAGCGTGGTGTTTGCGGTATCGCTTGCCGCTTGCGGCTCCCATGGGATGACCGGCGCGCTGCCGGCATCGGACGTGCAGCACCAGCAGCCGGACAATACTTTCACATTCACCTTCACCCATGCAGTCCAAAAATTCACAGTGCCCAAGGACGTGGCGCAGATAACAATAGATGCCTACGGCGCTGCGGGCGGCGGCAAGGCCGCGAGCGATGAATCGCCGGGCGGTCTCGGCGCCGAAGTGAAAGCCACCGTTCCCGTTACGCCAGGACAGAGGCTGACCATTTTGGTGGGCGGCAGAGGCATCCAGTCGAAAAATCCCGGCGGCGGCGGCGGTGGCTTCAACGGCGGCGGCGGTACAGGCGTAAGTGGCTTTGGCGGAGGCGGCAGCTCGGACGTGCGGACCGGAAAGGGCAAAGTATCGGATCGCATCCTTGTCGCTGCCGGCGGAGGAGGCACGGGCGAGAGTTTTCAGTTTGAGAATGGCAATAGCGGCTATTATTGGTGTTACGCTGGCGCCGGCGGGACCGGCGGCACCAGTAACGGCGCCCAGGGCGGCGCAGGCGAGTGTGAAGGCGGCGCCGGCGGGGGTGGCGCATTGCAGACCTCCGGTGGAGGTGGCGGCGAAGGCGGATCGAGCGGTTCGGGAAGCAGCAGTAGCTGCGACGGCGTTACGGGAGGTGGCGGAAGTCTGTTCACCGGTGGTACCGGAGGCGGCGGTTGCTCTGGCTCCGGCGGTGGCGGCGGAAGCGGCTACTACGGCGGCGGTGGCGGCGGCAGCGGCGGCTGCTGCGGCCAGTACGATGGTGGCGGCTCCGGCGGTGGCGGTGGCGGCGGCTCCTCGTACGTCGAGCCGTCGGCGAAGCACGTGCACGAAATTGCGGGAGGCGGAAAGCCCCACAACGGCCTGATAATTTTCTCCTGGTAAATCGCTATGCGCAGGAGGTGCGCGATGCGTCCGGTTCTTGTCGTAGCTCTCTGCGCGCTCGCTGCGGTCCCCGCGTTGGCGCAGACGAACACACGCCGCTCGACGTGGTCCAGCAGGCAAAGCTCCAAGGCCACGTCGGAGCGTGCTTAAGTCGGGTCAATTCTTTGATCCGGCCTACGCGACCGCTTGACCTCGAACACCGTATCTGTTGTTGTGTCGGATGTGGTTATCGTAACCATGCCGACGTCAATGCGGCGCTGGTGATTCGGGGGCGCGCGCAGTTGGCGCGCAAGAGCGGGCTACATCCGGCCGGAAAGCCGGTCGCCGCGGTGAGGATGCCGCGGCGTAGGCACACACAACGAACGCTGGGAATAAACGACGGGCGTGCCAGAAGCTTCAACGACATGTTCGACTTCAAGCGCTAAGTCAGTACGACGGATGATCCTGGCAGCGCTCGACTAAAGGATCGTCGCTTGGAAAGACGCTGAACATCGTCCCGCGCGGAACGACGATGTCCTTGCCCTTGCGAAAATAGTTGAACGCGCCGACTGCGGCTCCCACGCCAAGCAGCGGAATCGCACCGAGATAGCCTGGCAGGCTATCGTTTCGGCCCGACTCGTCGAGCGAATCGGTATTATGATTGAGGACGACCTCCAAATGGTGGCCGTTGGGCAGGATCAGGTAGCGCGGTTCGAGCACCAGCGTCCCCGGCCGCGCGTTGCGCCCCGCGGGCGACGCGACGGCGACGATGCCTTCGCCCATCGTTCTTTCGGGAACCACTACCGACGCGCCGGTCGTTACCGCATTAACCGTTTCGAAGCGGAAGAAATCGCCCGGCCGCGCGTCGGATGAGTTGACCGTGTCCATCATTTGAACCGCCACCACCGTGCAGCGGTCGACCACCAGCGCGTGCGCCGGCGCGCCGGTTGCGATGCACAGGATCGCGCTCCACGCCGTAAACCGTCGCAACATTTGGGCGTTACCGGCCACTACGAGTGCTTCGGAATTAGATGCAACTCCCCGTTGGCATAATCGAAGCCGACGACGAACTGCTGCCAGAAAGCCGCACCGAGGTGGCCCGAGGCCGTGCCGTGCAAGGTCCACGTCGTTCCGATGCGTTGGGATTCCGCGCGGTATCCGCCGATCGTCACCGCGCCGATCTCGCCGAGCAACTCGACGCTGCTGCCGCCGATCCCGCTGACGAAGCGGCGGCTCGTGACGGTAAATAACCCTGGATGCTTGGCATAAAAATCGTACGCAAGATTGACGTTCGACTCGTCCCCGGTATCCACTGCCAACTCCGTGTCGAGATTTCCCAGCCCGACGCGAACCACCGGCACCGAGTGTTGGAACGAAATCGGAACGTCAATCGCGTGCGCTGCGAGCGGCGTGCCCAGCGTCACGAGGTGCGAGGCGAGGTCCATCACGACCTCGGTCGTGCCGAAGATATCGGCGCCGAGCACGACGTCGTAGCCGTAGCGTTTCAGATCGCTGAGGACCACGTAGTAGGCGTTTGAATACGTCGCATCGCCGAGGCGCAGCGGGCCGGCCCGAACGACCTGCGTCGTGTAACCGCCCAACCCGCGAACTTGATACGTCCCGACGACCGCGGCGCCCAGCCGGGTTGCAAGCTCGGTGCTCATCGAAAGCCCCGAGTTTCCGGTGTCAATCAGGCACCGCAGCGCGATTCCGCCGACGCTGCAATCCACGATCGGCTCGATCGCCTTGGCATCGGTTGGAATTACCGCCGGCGCCCCATGCACCGACGACTGTAAGCCGTGTGGCGGATAATAGGTCGATGAAACCGCCGCCCGATCGTCGTACCGCTCGAAAAGCTGGCCGTCGTGCAAGACTTCAAAGGGAAGCGTGAACGCGCCGACACGCCGGTAGTCGCGGAACTCGAACGTGTCGTTCCCGCCGAACTCGCGCGCGTACCGGACGAGGCTGGTGTTTGGATCCACGTACACGCGCATCGGAATCGAGAAGCCGTCGCCCACGACGATCGTCCGGTAGATCTTTCCGTTCAACATGGCCGTTCCGGCATCGCCGAAGCGGCCGCCGTGCGTAAGGAACGACGGCGCCAGGAAAGCCAAGCTGGCAACGAGGCGCAGCGACCGCAAGTACGGCACCGGCTGCGGCGATTCCGGCAGCGCCGTGCCGTTGAGGTTCACCGTAAAGAGGCGTTCGCCGTCAAAGTAAGTGCCGTCGCAGAGTTCGCCGGTGCAGTGGCGCAGCGTGACCCGAAGTCCCTCGCTCTCACTCGAAACGACCGCCGGCTCGCCCTCGAACGTGAGCCGGGATACGGAGACAAAGTGCGTCGCCCACACCGGTCCGGCGGCACTGCTCATCCGTTCGAGCAGCCGCACGACATCGTTTTGATTCCCGGTAGCTCCCAGCTCCGTTAGTAGGAGCGCGAAGAGCATGCCGGTCCGTGCGGCGAACCCCATGGCCGATGGACTTCGAGTTGCTCGACGGCTACCTTCTCGATGGGGTGCCGCCCAAGGGTGAGGTCGTGCGCCGGCTGCTCGAAAATCGCTCGCAGGCGCAGCCAGCCGCGGCCTTCTATGAAGGTTTGCAACGGCTGGGGGCCCGCACGCCAGACCTCGCGCTCATCGCGCTGCGACTGGTGCTCGCCGGTGGAAAGGCCGACGACGCCACGGTGACGCGGGCTCGCGACCTCATCGCACGGGTCCACGCCGGCGACCCGGCCGCTCGCGACGAGTATCGCGCGCTCCTCCGGTCTGGGGAGTAAATGAGCCTTTCGACGCGCGCACTCGTAGCGGGCTATCCCCGGCACGTGCGGCCCGCGCTCGATCGCGTTTCGCTCGAGGTCGCCCGCGGCACGACGCTTGCAATCGTCGGACCGTCGGGAGCGGGCAAGTCCACGCTCTTGCGCGTCATCGCAGGCTTGCTTCGCGCCCGCAGCGGCGACGTGCGTTTGGATGGCTCGTCAATCGCCGATCTGCCGCCGCAGGAGCGGCGAGCCGCGCTCGTCTTTCAAGACGACGCGCTCTTCGTCAACATGACGGTGCGGGAGAATCTTCGCTTCGCACTTCGTAGCAACGGCAAGCCGGGCGACGAGCGCGTTGCCGAAATCGCTGCCGCCTTGCACGTGGCGGAGCGGCTCGACCGCCGCCCGCGCCAGCTTTCCGGCGGCGAGCGTCAGCGGGCCTCGATTGCCCGCGCGCTCTTGTCGGAGCCCGCGATGCTGCTGCTCGACGAGCCGCTCGCGCATCTCGATCCTTCGCTGCGGCGCAGCGTCCGCGACGAAATCATCGGCGTGCGGCAGCGCTTCGCCGGCCCGGTCCTCTACGTCACTCACGATCACGTGGACGCGATGAGCGTCGGCGACCTGCTCGCCGTCCTGATTGACGGGCGCCTCGAAGACGTCGGCGAGCCGCAGCGCGTCTACGATGCGCCGCGAACGCTCGCGGTCGCGCGTTTTCTCGGCGAGCGCCCGATGAATCTTTTCGCCGATGGCGGCGCGCTCGTGGGCATTCGACCGGAACGCGTCCGCCTTTGCGCCGATGGGGCGGTGCGTGGTCGCGTCACGCGTCGTGAAACGACGGGCGCCGACGTCTATCTCGAGGTGCAAACCGACCGGGGAACGATCATCGCGCGCGTCCCCGCGACCGATCCGACCCTGCCGGGCGAGAACGCGACGCTGGATTTGCCGGCGCAATGGTGCCGGCGCTTCGATTCGGAGACGGGGGCGGCGGTCGCATGAGTGAGGTTAGGGAAAAAGCGCGTGGCATTATCCTTACCGGCTTGACGGATCTTCCGACCGCCCGCGAGCAGGCCGGTTTTGCCGGGCACGTGCTTTTCTCGCGCAACGGCACGTCGGTTGCCGAACTGCGCTTCTTCACCGATATGCTGCGCGCAGAGTACCTTGGCGCGCCGCCGATCCTTGCCATCGATCAGGAAGGCGGCACCGTCGCTCGTCTGCAGCAGGGCGTCGAACTGATTCCGCCGATGATGGCACTGGGCGCCGCCGGTGATCTCGAGTTGGCGCAGCGTGCCGGCGAGCAAACCGCCTTCGATCTGCGCCGAGCGGGCTGTACGATGGACTTCGCGCCGGTGCTCGACCTTGCGCTCGAGCCGGGCAACACCGTTATCGGCACGCGCTCGTTCGGCTCCGACCCGCAAAACGTCGCATCGCTTGGAGCTGCCTTTGCTGCGGGCCTGGCGCGCGGCGGCATCACGCCGTGCTACAAGCATTTTCCCGGTCACGGCGCAACCTCGGTCGATTCACATCGAGCGCTGCCGGTGCTCGATGCGGACGAGAAGACGTTGCTCGCCCGAGATTTGATTCCGTTCGCTGCCGTGGCGCCCGATGCGAGCGCGTTCATGAGCGCGCACGTGCTCGTGCCCGAACTCGATTCGCAACGGCCGGCGACGCTCTCGCGACGCATTGCGACCGATCTGCTTCGCTCGAAGCTTGGCTTCAAAGGCGTGCTCGTCACGGACTGCCTCGAGATGGATGCGCTGGCGGGCTACGGACCGGTTGAGTCCGCCGTCGAAGCATTGATCGCCGGCGCCGATCTGCTGCTCTTCAGCCACCACATCGAGCTGGCAATCGCCGCCGCGGCGGCAATCGAGACGGCGGTGGAAGAAGGGCGCATTCCGCTCGAGCGTTTGGAAGAAGCGCACCAGCGCGTTCTGCGCCTGCGCGAATCCGCGAGCCCGGCGTTGCCGTTGGATGCGTTTGCACCGCATCCCAACGTCGGCCGGGAAATCGGACGGCACGCGGTTACGCTGCTGCGCGGCGTTCCCGAAGCCGATCCCGTCACGTCGGTCGCGGTCTCGTTTGGGGGCGATGCCGCGGCTTTGCAGCACGAAGCGCCGGTGCTAGCCGCCGTTTGCGCGCCCCTCGATCCGAAGCCGGAGGATCTTGACCGAATTCTTACGTCCCTTTCGCAAAGCGGGCGACGCGCAATCGTGCTCGCGCGCCGCGCCCACTTGTATCCCGCGCAAGCCCAAGCGATCGCGACGATTCTGCAACTCTATCCCGATGCGGTGGTCGTATCGCTCATGGAGCCGTTCGATCTGGCGCTCTTCGCAGCCGCGCGTCATCTGCTAGCCGCCTACGGCGATGACATCCCCTCAATCGGCGGGCTCGCCGACGTCCTCTTCGGCAATAGTATCCCCACCGGCTGCCTCCCAGTGTCGTTGTCATCCTGAGCGCAGTCGAAGGATGATGAGCCACTTCCCCAGAGTAGAAGAAGCGCTCGAATCAGCCTGTGGCATCGACTTCACCGCGGCCGTCGCGCGCATCGAGCATCGCGGCAAACCCGTCTTCGAGCGCGCGTACGGCGTGACGCGCGCCGATGCGTTGGCCAAACCGGTCTACTGCGATACGCGCTTCGACCTCGCATCGCTCACCAAGCTTTTCGTTTCTACGCTCGCGTTGCAGCTCGTTGCGGCGGACACGCTCGCGCTCGACGACCCGCTGTTGCAAGTGCTTCCCGAATGGAAGGACAGCGATCGCGCGGCCATTACGCTGCGCACGCTGCTGGCGCACAACTCCGGAATGAATTCCGGCGCCGATTATCGCGCCATTCTCGATGAGAACGTCGAGCGCTTCGCGCTCCATTCCGAGCTGCTTGCGCGACCGGGCGAGCGCGTCATCTATAGCGATCTTGGCTTCATCGTTCTCGGCGTCGCGATCGAGCGCGCAACCGGCCTTTCTCTCAGCGCGCTCGTACGTCGCACGTTCGGCGGTTCGCTCGGCTTCCGCCCGCGCTTTTCGGAGCGCACGGCAATCCCGGCGACGGAAGAAGATGCTTGGCGCGGTCGCGTCGCGGGCTTCGTTCACGATGAAAAGGCGTATCTTATGGGCGGCGTCGCGGGGCACGCCGGACTCTTTGGAACCGCGGCCGATGTGGCAGCCGTGACGGAGTCGTATCTCGCCCCACTCACTCGCTTACGAAGCGGCACGCTTCCCTTAAATCTCATTCGCGAAGCAACGCAAGAAGAGGCAGCCGACTCCGTTCTTCGCCGAGGTTTGGGTTGGGCGCTCAAGACCAGCAACGACAACTCGTGCGGTCGTTGGATGGATCGCTCGTCGTTCGGTCATACGGGATTTGTCGGAACCTGCGTCTGGGCCGACCCGGTGCGCGACCTGCAGGGCGTTCTGCTTACCAATGCCGTCTATTTTGGACGCGACGCCACGCCGAGTCCGGGACCCGGATTACGCGTGCGCTTCTATGAAGCGATGGTCGAGGATTTGGCGCTCTGATGCTCGCCGCCGGCTTGATGAGCGGAACCTCCCTTGACGGCATCGACGCAGCCCTGGTTCGAATTCTTCCGCGCGGATTAACGTACGAGCTGGAACTCGTGCGCTTCCAAACATTCCCATTCGATCGCGTGCTCCACGATGAGTTGCTTGCGGCGTTGCCGCCGAATGCGGGCAGCGTTGGCGCCGTCGCGCGGCTGCATCACGCCTTAGGCTGGGCGTTCGGGGAAGCGGCAAACGCCGTGATTGGATCTGCGAAGATCGACTTTGTGGCATCGCACGGTCAGACGCTCTGGCACGATGGTCCTCAACACGTCACGCTGCAGGCCGGCGACGCTTTCATGATCCGCGAAGCAACTTGCGCGACCGTCTGTTACGATTTTCGCAGTGCCGATTGTGCCGCGAACGGCCAAGGCGCACCGCTCGTGGCTCGCATCGACGCCTTGCTTCTCGGCGACCCCGCCGAGGATCGAGTCGCGCTCAACTTGGGCGGCATAGCGAACGTTACGCTGCTGCGAAAAGGTTCGTCGCCCGAAGAAGCCGTCGCGTTTGATACGGGCCCCGGCACGATGCTGCTCGATGCTTTCGTCGCCGAACGCACCGATGGGCGGCAGCGCTTCGACGCCGGCGGCGATTTGGCTCGCGCGGGGCGTGTGGACGAGGCGCTGCTCGATGAGATGCTCGCCGACGAGTTCTTCGAAGCTCCGATTCCCAAGACGACCGGTCGAGAACGCTTCGGTAAACACTTCCTCGCGCGGCACGCGCGCCTGAGGGCGCTCACGCTCGAGGACGGCGCGGCCACGCTGTGCGAGCTGACGGCCGTATCGGTCGCTCGCGCGATCCGGGATGCCGGATTGCAAAACGCGCGCGTTATCGCCGCCGGCGGCGGCGCCCGCAATCGCACGTTGATGGAGCGTTTGTCGGGACGGCTCGAGCCCGCATCCGTCGAACTCTCCGATGCGATGGGGCTGCCGGCGGAAGCCAAGGAGGCGATGGCCTTTGTAGTGCTCGGTTACGAAGCATTGCGGGAGCGTGCCGGCAACGTTCCGGTGGCAACCGGCGCGGCTCGTCCCGTTGTGCTCGGCGCGATCGCGCCACTGAACCTGCGAGAGCTGCTCGCGCGAGTCGAACGCGAATGCACGGCGTCTTCGTAGGCGTTGACGCCGGGGGCAGCCATACGATCGCGGCACTCGCTCGCGGTGAAGAGCTGCTTCGAACGGTCGCCGGCCCGGGTGCGAATCCGAATCTCATCGGAATCGAAGCCGCCGCCCAGTCGATCGAACGCTGCGTCGCGCGAGTACTTGAGGGCGAAAGCCCGGCGGCAATCGGCATCGGCGTAGCCGGCGCCGGAGGCGAAAGAATAGCGGCGCTGTTACGGGCATCGTTGAGCCGCGCTTTTCCCGGCGCGCGAATCGCGCTCTGCCACGACGCGCGCATCGCATTACGGGCCGCGCTACCGGAAGGTGACGGGCTGGTGCTGATTGCCGGAACGGGTTCGATCGCGTATGCGGAAATCGGCGAAAAAACGTTTCGCGCCGGAGGCTACGGCTATCTGCTCGGAGATAAGGGATCGGGGTATGCGATCGGCGCCGCCGCCCTGCGTCAGTTGTTGGCCGCGATGGAACGAGGCGCTGCGGACAACGCAATGCTCGGCGAGCTGGCGGCGCACGTCGGCACCAGCGATCGCTCGGGTATCCTCGCGCGCATCTACCAAAGCTCGATGCCGGTTGCCGATATCGCGGCGTGTGCGCCGCTGGTCCTGCGTCACGCCGCCGGAGGCGACGAGCTTTCGACCGGCATCGTGCAACGCGCCGCCCAGAGTCTCTGTGAGTTGATTCGGCGCGTAACGCTGCGGTGCCCGACGCACGCGCTGCCGGTTGTTTTTTCCGGAGGCCTCTTACGCGAGGGCAACGCGCTCACGCAAGCGCTCGAGCGGCGCATTGCTGCTGCATCGCTCGACGTGCGCGTTCTCCCCGGCAGGGTCGAACCGTGCATCGGCGCGCTCTATGAAGCGCGGCGCCTAATGGCGGCGTCGTGATGGGTCGCCTCCCGCCGACCGAAGACGAAAACCCGCAGAGTGCCGGGCTGGATCTCTTAAGCACGCCCGCACTCGTCGAGCTGCTGATCGCCGACCAGCGGTCCGCGATCGATGCGGTGCTCGCTCAATCGCCGGCGATTGCAAACGCCGTTGACGAGATCGCGCGCCGGCTCCGGCGCGGCGGCCAGCTGCACTACGTTGGCGCTGGCAGCAGCGGACGAATCGCGATGCTCGATGCCTCGGAGATGCCGCCGACCTTTGGAACGCCGCCCGAGACGGTGCAAGCCCACATCGCCGGCGGCACAACCGCGCTCGTCCATGCGGTGGAAGGAGCCGAAGACGATGCGACGGCCGGCAACGACGCGATGCTCGAGTGTGTCCGCCCCGAGGATGCGGTGCTCGGCATCTCGGCCAGCGGAACGGCGGCGTTTGTCGTTGCCGCGATTGTACGCGCGAAAACGATCGGCGCCTACACGATTGCGCTCACCGGCGATATCGACTCCGTGCTGGCGTACGCGGCAGAGGTGGCGATCGTTCCGCCGACCGGCGCCGAGGCGCTCGCCGGCTCGACGCGATTGAAAGCGGGAACGGCGCAGAAGGTCGCACTCAATGCGATCTCCACCGCGGTGATGGTGCGATTGGGCAAAGTCTACAATAATTTGATGGTCGACGTCGTCGCTAACAACCGGAAGCTCCGCAGCCGCGCGCGACGCCTGGTCGTGCGTCTCGCGCAGGTGAATGAAGCGCGCGCCGATGAGCTGCTCGCGCAAGCCGGGGGGAGCGTGAAGATCGCCGTGCTGATGCAGCGTCGCAGCCTCGACGCGGCGCAAGCGCGAGCCCTATTGGAGCAAAACGACGGCGCGCTGCGAGGTCTTCTCTGACACAACTCGCCGCGCTGTTGATGGCAGTCATCGCATTTCTGCCGATGGACGATCGCCCCGTGACCTCCGAGTTGCCGGTGATGCTCGGACGAATCGCGGGCGTCCCCGTCGAGGCGCCGCCACCCGATTTGACCGGGCGCTTTCTCGATGCCGGTCGTTCCGACGATCTCATTGCGTGGCTCAATCGAGAGGCCGGAAAACCACAGACACGCGCCTTCGTCGTCTCCACGGATATGCTGGCGTACGGCGGCCTCACCGCCTCTCGCGTTCCCGGACCGTCCTACGCGGACGCCGTCTTTCGCTTGCGGGCGCTCGCGCAGTTGCGGCGCGAATCTCCCGGCGCTTGGATCGGCGCCTTCGGCACGATCATGCGCCTCGCTCCGACCGGCATTCCCGCGGGCACGATGTTTTTCGCCGCCTATCCCGTCTGGCCGTATTTGCAGCAGTATGCCAACCTTCACGACCCTCCGTTGCCCACCGAAACTGCAAGCGCCGAACACCTCCGCGAGTTGATTGGTGAGCCGGCGCTCGACGCGTATCTCGCCACGCGTGTACGCGATCTCGCCGTCGACCGGCTGCTCTTGCAAATGACCGCCAACGGCGTCATCGATCGGCTCGTGCTCGGGCAAGACGACGCGGGTCCGGTCGGCCTCCACGTTCGGGAAGTCGCGCTCTTGCAGTCGGAGCTGGCGGCCGCAAATCTGTCAACCCGCGCGTCGATCGAGCCGGGCGCCGACGAACTCGGAATGGCTTTGGTTGCACATGCGATCGCGCGCGCCGCGACGTGGACGCCGCGCATCGGCGTCCGGTACTCGACGCCCGCGGGCGCCCTCTATCAAGATCCGATCGAGTACGCGCCGATTTCGGCGGCGATCGACGCATTGATCGGAGTCTGCGGCGGCGTCCGCGACGACTCGCAGAACGAGATCGCGCTGTACGTGCGCGTCCCCGGCACGACGTCGTCGGAAGACGATGCGCTGATGAACGAGATGAAGAGCGATGTTGAGCAAGGCCGCTCGGTGGCCCTCGCCGATCTTTCTTACCTTACGTCGTATCGCGATCAGGCCGCGTTCGCGCAACGTCTGTTAACGTCGGGTGTGGCGTCGCAGCTCGACGCATACTCGTCGTGGAACACGAACGCCAACACCGTCGGCACCGCCCTCGCCGAAGCCATCGCCGCCGGGACCGGACGGCGGCTGCACACCTACGACGCCTTGGCGCATCGCACGTTCACCTTCGTGCGCTTCGTCGACGACTACGCGTATCACGACGAGGTCCGCCCGCAACTCAACGCCACGCTCGCCGCGCAAGGAATCACGGACCATACGCTCCTGTCGCCCGGCACCGCCGCTACGATCGCGCAGCTCGATCGCTCCCTGCTCTGGAACGATGCAGTTGCGATTCTCGCGCAGCTCGATCCGGGCTACCATGTAGCCGCCATCTCGATCGGTCTGCCGTGGAACCGGACGTTCGAGACCTCCATCAACGTAGGCATAGCCCCCAACCTGTAACCCTGACCCGTGACGAAGGGTGACCTAAGTTATCATTTCTAACTCGCGCGCTGACTCACACACTGGCTCATCAGGTGCGCGGGTGACGATGGTTACCTCCGCCCGCTGCCGAAGGGTGCGACAATTCTCGGTGTGTATGGAGGAGCTCATGTTGAAAAAACTGGCGCCAACTCTTTTAGCTTGCGCAATTGCCGCGGTTCTCGGCGCGTGCAACGGAGGCGCAACTTCCAGTTCCGCAGGGGCACGCGGCGGGTTGCTGCCCGCTTCGTCCGGAAGCGGTTCTCCAATCCAGCATGTCGTGCTGATCGTTCAAGAGAATCGCACGTTCAACAATCTTTTCGCGACGTTTCCCGGCGCGACGGGAGCCACCGTCGGCAAAGAGCGCATTAACGGCGTTACAAAATCCATTAACCTAAAAGAGACGCCGCTCGTGTTCAAAAGGAATCTCAGCCATTCGTACCCCGGATTTTTAAAGGCTTATGACGGCGGCAAGATGGACGGCTTTAATACAGTCGGGCTTCCTTCGAACGGCAGACCCGAAGGGGCGGCGCCGTATAAGTACGTCAATCCGTCCGACATCGCTCCGTATTGGTCGCTGGCGGAAGCCTACGGGCTCGCCAATGCGATGTTCACCACTCAGGGGAGCGAGAGCTTTCCGGCTCATCAACAGCTGATTCGGGGCGGCACCGCGATCAACTCGACCGAGAGTCTCATCGACAATCTGCCGTATACCAATCAGTCATGGGGATGTGATTCGCCTCCGGGAAGCAAGACGGCCGTTATTACAACGAGCCTTAAACTAGAGCCTCGCTCTGGGCCGTTTCCCTGCACGAATGATTTCCCGGGTTCGGGAAGCAGCTACTCGACGCTGAGGGACCTGTTCGACGGCGCGTCGCCGGCCATCACTTGGAAATACTACACGCCGGCAATCGGCGATCCAGGCGGAATTTGGAGCGCGTTCGACGTTATCTATCCGGTCCGCTACGGCCCCGAATGGACCGCAAACGTTATTTCACCCGAGACGACCATATTAACGGACATCGCGAATGGCAACTTGCCGCAAATGTCTTGGGTCGTCCCCGACAGCGCGGATTCCGACCATCCCGGCAGTGGCACCGACAACGGACCGTCGTGGGTGGCCGGCGTCGTCAACGCGGTCGGCGAGAGCCAATATTGGAACTCGACGGCAATCATCATCGTGTGGGATGACTGGGGTGGATTTTACGATCCCGTTGCGCCGCCGTTGCCGCGCGACAATCAGGGCGGCCCCGGCTTCCGGGTGCCGATGATCGTCGTCTCCCCTTACGCGACGCTCGGATCGGGGAGTAAGGGCGGCTATATTTCCAATGTGGTCTATTCGTTCGGCAGCATCGTCCGCTTCGTCGAGGACACCTTCGGTCTGGGACGACTCGGAACGACCGACGAGACGACCAACAGCCTTGGGCCGGAAGCCGGCAGCCAAGGCGGCGACATGTTCAATTTCGGTCAGTCGGCGCGTCAGTACCAACCGATCGGCTCGAAGTATTCGCGGTCGTACTTTCTCCATCGGAAGCCTTCGAATAAACCGGTCGACACGGAGTAGGCTCTAGGAGCTTGGGCTGAAAAGGCTTGCCGGCACTCTTTGGATTTGCGCAACCGCCGCAGTGCTCGCCGCCTGCGGCGGCGGCGCAAATTCGAGTTCGCTGGGCGGGCACCCTGACGTGCTACGCAATTCGGGAACCGGAAGCGGTTCGCCGATAAAGCACGTCGTGCTCGTCATTCAGGAGAACCGCTCGCTTAACAATCTGTTCGCGACGTTTCCCGGCGTCACGGGAGCGACCGTCGGCAAAGAACTCGTAAACGGGCGGACGAAGCAAATTAAACTATCCGAGGCGCCTCTCGAGGACACAAAGGATCTCAGCCACACATACACCGGATTCTTAACAGCCTACAACGACGGAAAGATGAACGGCTTCAATGAGATTCAGCGAAATGCATCGGGGCCGCCCGAAGGTGCGAAGCCGTACGCGTACGTCAATCCCTCCGATATCGCTCCGTATTGGACGCTCGCCTCAACGTACGTGCTCGCCAATGCGATGTTCGCGACTCAGGGGAGCGAGAGTTTCTCGGCCCATCAAGATCTCATTCGCGGCGGCACGGCAATCGACTCGACCGACAGCATGATCGACGATATCCCGAGTATCAATGAGGCCTGGGGCTGCGATTCTCCCAGCGGAACGAAAACGACGCTGATCACGACCCAGCTCGAACTCAGAAAGCGCGCGGGGCCATTTCCATGCACCGACGATTTCCCGTCGTCGGGAAGCAGCTACTCGACGCTACGAGATCTGTTCGACGGTGCGTCGCCCGCGATCTCTTGGAAATACTACGCGCCGGCGCTTGGCGATCGGGGCGGGATTTGGAGCGCGTTCGACGTTATCTATCCCGTTCGCAACGGCCCGGAATGGACGGCAAACGTTATTTCGCCGCAAACGACCATCCTAACGGACATCTCGGGCGGCAACCTGGC
>Ga0181526_10001317_pt1 | contig 23835 bp, 17 predicted proteins | sample PEATcosm2014_Bin_35_FD_119750 | JGI IMG/M metagenome (GOLD analysis project Ga0181526, IMG submission 119750) | Peatland microbial communities from MTU Mesocosm Facility, Houghton, MI, USA - PEATcosm2014_Bin06_30_metaG | ecosystem: Environmental > Terrestrial > Soil > Wetlands > Peat | place...
CCGCCCCTGGTGGGACAGGCTTAAGCCTGTTATGGGCGAGCTTCGCTCGCCGAAGAGCGGGCCTACGAGGCCCGCGCAGGCTGCGAGCCTGCCCCACGGCGGCGGACAGAATGTAGAAAAGCGCTGGGTTTTCGACCGTGCGGCCGGCGTCCACGCCGGCCTCCGCCCCACATTGTTAGCCGGCATGGCCGACCTCCCTTAAGCCCCAGAAGAATTCGTGGAACAGCCGCAACGTTTCCTCGCGGCTGAGATGCCGCAACACGTCCTCACTGAACACACCGCCATCGTTCATCAAGGCCGCGCCGTGCCGGGAAATCCGGCATTCGGCGAGAAAAGCCGACATGCGGCCGATTTCGCGCTCGATCCACGGCAGGATGGCATCGCCGCGAATCAGGCCGGACGTCACTGGCGGCTGCCCAGGCAACTGCACGCCTTGAAACAGCCAGCCCATGCCGTACGGGTCGGCCGTGAGTTTGGCCGGATTCGCCCGCAGATATAAATTGGATGCCGTCAGCAGGATCGGGTTGGGAAACACTACTTCCAGATCCACGCCGCGCACGGTCAGCACCGCGCTGGGGCGGTGGACGCCCGACTGTTTCAGGAAAGTGATGCGCTCTACCGCGCCGAGAACGCGCGTGAGGAAGCCGTCCAGTCCCAGGTGACACGATCCGCCTTGGGCGGCGTCGAGCCACATATGATTGGCGGAGTAGTGCAGCCAGTTGGGGAGGTGAATTCCGCCCACTTCACAGTCGCGCTTCGCGCCGGCTGCCGGAGCCGATGAATTTGTGTAGCCCAGGTAGACGTCGCAATAGCGGTAGGAGTCGCTGCCGCAGCGGCTCAGCAGCGGTTCGCTATACGGAATGAATCGCGAGACGGCCGCGGTGGCGCAATACTGCGCGAGGGATTCGCGCAGGTAGGGGCAAAGCGGTGAGCAAGGCGCTTGGCCTGGTGGGCATGGTGACCGATCGGAACCTCCCGCATGGCGCTGGTACACGGTGCACTGCCGGTAGCGCGGCGACGAGCACGTTTCCTGCGCCACATCGCCCGAAATCCGGATCAGTTTCCGGATCGCGGATTTGTCGCAGTACTTCACGCGCGCTTCCTTGAGGAATGGGCAATTCATGGTTTGCGTTTCTCGCCGCCGTCCGCCATGGTGATGCCGAGATGCGGGGAATCGAACGCGTGATCGTCGTTGAGCAGGCGCATGTCGCGGTCCAGTTCCGCGTCGATGCGGCGGCGTTTGCGCGCGCGCGATAGGAACTCGTGCGCGATGCCGCCCAGCATTACCAGGGCGCAGAGCGCTACGACGGCGCCGAGCACGATATTGGCGAAGTTGAGCCAGGTAGTATCCGGATCGCTCCAATTCAAGAGGGACACAATTTGCCTCCGCGTGGGGGAATGCAATTGCGGGGCCTGGGGTGTATACGAATGAAAACACGCGAACGCCCGTCTGCCTGCTGTCGGCGCGTGGCGGATTATCGGACATTACAGTCTGAATATCCGGCGCGATCGTGAGCGGCGGCGCCGCGCCCTGTGAGCGTGCGCCACGGGGGTCTATGCGCGTTTAGGCTCGCACCCCGCGCTACGCTCCAGATTCCTCTAATTGGCGGTTGCCGCTATTCTTTCCACGACCTCTCGCGTGTCGAGCTGAATCGGAAACGCCCCGCGACGCCTCGTTTCAACACGCCTTTCGAGCTTGGCTTGGCCGTCGGATGGCAGAGATTCAAGGAGCCATCGCGCACCTGGTGTGTTTTTGAATCTCACGGTAGAAGAGCAGGCAAATCGCTCAGCGATTTGAGCGGTACGGATGTCTACGTTCACGATGGCACGCCGACCGGCGTCTTCCGCGAGATCTGCAACGCCCTCGTCCTCGGGGACCGCCAGCCGACGGTCCAAGCATCATGAAAAGCGCCGGCGCGAAATCCCTATTCGAGGCGAGAGCCTTCGCCGACCTGATTGTCGTTGCGGAACGCCTGGCGGCAGACCTGGTCAACTGACTCAGTACCCCTCCTCGTCCAGCACCACCTTGCCCGCAAAGCTGCGATACGTGTACACGAAGTAGCCGGTGGCCAGCAGCATTCCCGGAATGAACCACGCCAGCCCGACCTTCAACCCATACGGAGCGGCGGCTGCGTTGTAGACCGTCAGCCCGAGCGCGGGGTCTACGTTCGACGGCAGGACGTATGGATAAAGCCCGAACGCCGCGCTGGTGAGCATCCCTACAATGAACAGCGACGAGCACAAGAACGGCGCGGCCTGCCGGCGGTGCATCGCGCGCGTGCCGATCAGTCCGGCCACTGCCAGCAGCGGAAACAAGTAGCCCCAGGGCCGCGCGCCGAAGCTCGCGGCGAGCCGCGGCTGGATCGCGAAACTGCACCAGGTAATGGCGACGGTAAGCGGCAGCAATGCCCACCATCCTGCCCGTGCTAGTTTGCGCGCGCGTTGTTCGAGCTCGCCGTCTGTTTTCAGCGCGACCCATAGCGCGCCGTGTACCGTCAGCGTTGCGAAAGCCGCCACGGCCACCAGCACCGTGTACCAATCCAATATGCCTACGTCGCGGCCGATGCCGAAGTTGGTCCACAGCGGCAGGAAGAATTCGTTGGCTTGGTCGAGCGGCACGCCGCGCACTACGTTGCCCAGCGCCGCGCCGAAGAAGATGGCCAGCAAGGCGCTGGCTCCGCCGAACACCACGTCCCAGAACGGCTTCCACACCAGGCTGTCGATATGATTGCGGAACTCGATCGAAATGCCGCGCAGGATCAGCAGCCACAGCACCATCATCAGCGGCAGATAGAAGCCGCTGAAGCTGGACGCGTAGAGCGCGGGAAATGCAAAGTACAGCGTGCCGCCGCCGGCCAGCAGCCACACTTCATTGCCATCCCACACGGGGCCGATGGAGCGCAGCACCTGCCGCCGCTCGCGATCCGAGTGGGCCACCAGAAGCTGGACGATGCCCGCGCCGAGGTCGAATCCGTCCAGCACCACGTAGACGGCGATCATCGCGGCCACCAGCATGAACCAGATGGTTTCCATCATGCGGCCTCCGGTCCGTGCTCGATCTCGTGGTACACCAGTAGCAGGAAAAGGATGGCCAGCACCGCGTACATGCCCATGAAGCCAATCAGCGTAAAGAGCGCGTTGCCCGCGGAAACATGCGGCGACACGCCTTCGGGGGTGCGCATCAGGCCATAGATCAGCCACGGTTGGCGGCCGGCTTCCGCGGTGATCCAGCCCGCCGTGTTGGCGATGTATGGGAACGGCGCCGAGAGCATCACCAGCCACAGCAGCTTGCGTTGGACGAACAACCGGCCGCGCCACAACGCGAGCGCGGCGAGCGCCATCACGGCGATGAAAATCGTCCCGAGGCCCACCATGATGTGATAGCTGAAATAGAGCAGCGGGATGTTATCGGGCCAGCGGTCGGGCGGGAAGGCGTTGAGGCCTTGCACCTGCGCATGCCAACGTTCGTAAGTGAGAAAGCTCAGCGCACGGGGCACTTCCAGGGGGTTGTCGAGCCGGCGCTTCTCCACGTCCGGTTGTCCGATCAGGGCCAGCGGCGCGCCTGCCTCGGTTTCGAACAGCCCTTCCATGGCGGCCAGCGTTGCCGGCTGATGGAAGGCGATGTTCTTGCCTTGGCCGTCGCCGGTGGGAAACAGCATCAGGGCCGACGCCGCCACGCCCGCGATCACGCCCACACGCACGAACGTCCGCCCGTACGGCTCCGCGCGCTTCACTAACAGGTAGAACGCGCCCACCGCCGCCATCGCGAACGATCCTGTGACCACCGCGCCCGTCATGTTATGCAGATACTGCCACGGCAGCCACGGGTTCAGCAGCAGCGCCCAGAAACTCGAGAGCAGGATTTCGCCGCGCGGCCCCAGCGTGTAGCCGACGGGATGCTGCATCCAGGCATCGGTGGCCACGATGAAGAATCCGGAAAGCCACGATCCCAGGAAAACCAGAAAGCCCGCCAGCCAATGGCCTTTGGGGCCCAGTTTTTTTTCGCCGAACAGAAACAGGCCCAGGAAGCTGGATTCCAGGAAGAAGGAGAACACGCCTTCCATGGCCAGCGTCTGTCCGATGATTCCGCCGGCGGATTTTGAAAAGCGCGCCCAGTTGGTGCCGAACTGGAATTCCATGGGGATGCCGGTGACCACGCCCATGGCGAAGTTGATGGCGAAGATGCGCGCCCAGAATCGCGCGGCGCGGTTGTAGTGCTCGTTGCCCGTACGCAGGGCCAGGGTTTTGAGCACAACCAGCAGCAGGGCCAGGCCCATGGTCAATTGCGGAAAAATGTAGTGGAACGTGACGGTGAACGCGAAATGCAGCCGGTGGATTGTCAGCGCATCCATGATTTCGGAGAGTATTTTCTTTATCTTCGCACACCCGGCCGGCCGGACGCCGCCCCGATTTAGCTTGGCGAAGTTGCGATAGGGATGACGTGATTCGGGTCTTGAACTACAATATTGTATGGATGTCGCCTTCCCCGCGGAGTCTTCTGGGGAATCGGAAAGCAAAATGGAAGCGATCGTTCGTCATCTATCCGGAGTAAGATTCGAGGCCGTCGCGCGCGGACACCGCGTGGTATGCGACCAGCCGATGGAGAACCACGGCGCCGACGCGGGCATGACGCCGCCGGAATTCATGCTGGCCTCGCTGGGCGCGTGCGCCGGCTACTACGCCGTCGAATACTTGCGCACGCGCGGCCTGCCCACGGAAGGCCTGGAAGTGCGCGTGACCGCCGAAAAGGCCAACGGGCCGGCGCGCCTGGCCGCATTCCGCGTGGAAGTGACCGTGCCGGATCTCGACGCCCGGCATGCAGCCGGCATCCTGCGCGCGGTGAAAGCCTGCCTGATTCACAACACGCTGACGCACGCGCCGGCCATAGAGATTGCGCTTGAAACGCGCGTTCCCGCTACAATCGGATAGCGGGAGCGCGGTTTGGAAAAGGAAATCGAAATTCAACTGGCGCGGGATGTGATGGCCGGCCAACCGGAGGCATTCGATCGCTCTTGTGGAGCACTTGGAAATGCCCGCCGATGCCTGCCGCGAGATGGAAGCGCACCGGCCGGATGTCCGCCTGGCGTTGAGTTCGCGGAGAGCTTGCGCAAGAGCCGGCGAGGTGCCGGGGCCTATCGGCGAGGCGGAGATTGGCCATTTCAAATGAGTAGCCCTCGTGGCGCACGCCCCCGGCGTGCCGTGTCGGCACTCTGCCGACACAGGCGAGCGAAGCTCGGCCAACACAGGCTGAAGCCTGTGCTACACAGGCTGAAGCCTGTGCTACCAGCGGGCCTGCGAGGCCCGCGCAGGCTGCGAGCCTGCCCCACTGCGGCGGACAAAATGTAGAAACTCCAGAGGCGAGCGAAGCTCGCCCCACGGGGGTGACTGAAGTCACTGCTTTGGATTCCGCAATCGGCTACCTTGAGGCTTGCTGAAGAAGATTCGAAGGCGCAGCGCTCCCGACCGCTCGCAACGGTTGCGGCGCACATTCCAACTGGCGTTCCTGGCGCTGAATCTGTGGATCGGCGCGCAGTTCGTCCTGTTCGTCCACTATTACGAATCGGGCGGGCACGGGGTGCGGGTGGCGCGGCCTCCCGGAGTCGAAGGCTGGCTGCCGATTGCGTCGCTGATGAATCTGAAGATCCTGCTGCTTACCGGACATATCCCGCACGTGCATCCGGCCGGGATGTTCCTGCTTATTGCATTTCTGGCGATATCCTGGCTGCTGCGCAAGAGCTTCTGCGCCTGCCTTTGCCCGGTGGGCACGGTTTTGGAATGGCTGTGGCGGCCGGGCAGGCAGACATTCCGGCGCAACTGGGGGCTGACACGGTGGCTCGATACCGGCTTGCGCAGCCTGAAGTACATCCTGCTGGGACTGTTTCTCTACGCTGTGGGCAGCATGTCCGTGCCCGCTATTCAGGCTTTCCTCGAGGGGCCGTACGGCCTGGTTTCCGACGTGAAGATGCTCGATTTTTTCCGTTTCATGGGCTTCGCGGGCGCGGTAGTGATGGCGCTTTTGGTGGTGCTTTCGGTTTTTGTGCAGAATTTCCGGTGCCGCTATTTGTGCCCTTACGGCGCATTGATGGGCCCTGCTGCGCTCGCCAGCCCGTTGCGCATCCGGCGCGATGCGACGTTGTGCATCGATTGCGCTAAGTGCGCGAAGGCTTGCCCCGCCACGCTGCCGGTGGATCGGCTGGTGAGCATCCGCTCGGCGGAGTGCACGGGGTGTCTGGAATGCGTGGCCGTTTGCCCGGCGGAAGGCGCGCTGCGCATGTCGGCTCCGGGGCGGCGGGCAGTGCCCGCTTGGATGATGGCGGCGGCTGCGGCGGCGCTGTTTCTGGGCATTTGCGGATGTGCGTGGTGGGCGGGGAATTGGCACACCGGCCTGCCCGACCGGGTGTATGTCGATCTGATTCCTCACGCGCGGGAGTTTACGCATCCGTGATAGAAGCGAGCTGCGCTCGCCGGTGCCGGCAAGAGTGCCGGCACGGCACGCAAGAGTGCGTGCGCCACGTCATCGGTTACACGGTGCGCCCGCGACGTTGAGGGCCGCCATGAGCTGTGCGCTGGCGCCGCGGTAATCGTTACGGCTTAACTCCCGGTTGCCCCAATAAGGACGTATTGCGTTCCAGGACTGAAGTTGCGGTTTCGCGAATGCTCGCCGCACGCGATCGAGCCGTTCGCCGCGAATCTCGATTTCGTCGAGCGCGCCAGGCCGCAGCCCCGCTTTATTCGCCCACAGAAACGCCGGAACCTCCGCCGGCGCGAATCCCATCAGGCTGGCACCCACCATGTCGGTGGCCACCGGATTCGTGCCTGCCACGATCACGTCCATCTTGAACGTCTTGCCCATGGCAGGTCCGTTGCCCTCCATGGCCATCGAGCCGTCGATTACCACGAGGCCGAGTTTGTTGGCGCGCACCATGTCCACCACCACGGCGGACGCGGCGGTGGGTTCCACCTTGGAGGCCAAGTCGTGCATGTGCCCGCGCACGGATTGATAGACCGTCCCTGGAAACGCGCCGATCAGGTTCTTCATCCCCAAGGTCACCGTGGCAAGCTGATGCGTTTTCATCATGGGCACGGAGCACAGCAGATCCACCTCGGCCAGGCTCCGGTGCAGCGTAATTTTGTCGAACACAAAACCGCCGGGAACGGCCACGTCCACCAAATCGCCGGAGTGCAGATTTACCAGCGGCACGCGCAGCGTCTTGGCCAGATCGGCATATCCCAATTGCTCGAAGACGTACTGCTGCATGGGGTCCAGGATGTCGCGCTTGCGGGTCCGGTAAATGCCCGTTCCAAGAACGTTGAATTTCGGCGCGGCCGCCGATCCTTCGCCGATCGAAACTTCCTTGCCGGCGCGCCGCATGGCCTCCGCGAGGGCGCGCACGACGGCGAGTTTGGTGGTCGCCTCCTTCTGCGGGGAAACCAGGTTGGGCTTCAACATCACCGTGTTGACGCTCTTCGTCACGTGCCGGATACCACCCAGAAGATCGACGGCCTGCTCGACGGCCTTGGCGACATTGTCGTTATGTATGCGGACGATGCTTACGACGGGCTTGGATTTGGCGCCGATGCCGGCGGCGGATGCCAGCGCGGTGCCAGTGAGGAGGAACTCTCGGCGGTTCAACTGCCGAATTGCCATATAATCGACTCCTTGACTCCGATTATACGCGCGGCAGGGCGGGCCTGCGAGGCCCGCGCAGGCTGCGAGCCTGCCCCACATTAGCCCGCGATGGCTTCGGCGAGCTGCGGTTGATACGTGCACCGCGGATCTTCGGCCAGATAGTTGCCTGTCAGCGCATATGCGCGCGACCGCGACCCGCCGCACACCTTCTGATACTCGCAGATGCCGCACTTGCCCTCGCGCTGGCCGACGTCGCGCAAGGAAAGGAACAGGCTGGAATTCCGGTACACGTCGGTGAGCGAATCCCGCAGCACATTGCCCGCCGTGATCGGCAGGAACCCGCTGGGAAAAATCTCGCCCGTGTGCGATACGAACACGAAACCCTTGCCGTCGCTGACGCCGGCGGTGCGCCACATCACCGCGCCGGTCTTCTCGTTCTCGGGTATCGAACGGTGTTCGGCCTTCATACGCTGCGCCACATAGCGGCGGTAGTGCATGGCTTCCGTGGTCTTGATGGCGAACGGCGCGGTCTTCGACAGCTCATACATGAAATCGAAAACCTGCTCGTATTCTTCCGCCGCCAAGTCCATGTTCTCCAGCGCGCGCCCGGTCACGATCAGGAAGAACAGGCTCCACATTTTGGTGCCGACGTCCTCGGCAATCCGGGCCATCTCCGGCAGGCGCGCCAGATTGCGGCGCGTGACGGTGGTCTGGTACTGCGTTTCAAGGCCGATCTTCTTGGCGTGATACAGCGCCATCATGGCCCGGTCGAAGGTGCCCGGAATGCCGCGGAAATCGTCGTGCGACTGGGCGTCCGGTCCGTCCAGACTGATGGCCATGCGCGAAACGCCGCACTCCTGGAAGCGGTCGATGGCGGCTTCGGTCAATAGCGGGGTGGCGCTGGGTGTGACGTTCGTGCGCAGCCCGATCTTCACGCTGTGGCGGATCAGGTCATAGAGATCCGGGCGTTTCAAGGGATCGCCGCCGGTGAAAACCATGAGGGGATTTCCGAACGATTTGATTTGTTCGAGCAGTTCGAAGCCTTGCGCGGTGTTCAGTTCCCTTGGATCGCGGCTGGACTGGGCGGATGCGCGGCAATGCACGCAGGCCAGGTCGCATGCCTGGGTCACTTCCCATATCACGAGCATGGGTGCTTGGTCAAAATTCATCGGCTCTCCTCTTCCTGCAACTGGGATGCAAGAAGAAGCAATTGTGCAGCCACGATGTGTCTATTGAAATATAAGGACTTGGGGTTGCGGCCGCCACCAAATGATGGGTGAAATCACCCAGCACTCACTTGCGCTCCGGCGACCTTCATTCAGCCCGCCACGTGCGACGGCCCACAGCGCTAGTCCGATACGGGCGCTCCGCGCCGCAGCATCGCCGGTCCTAATTAGTTGACGACCCGGCGGCACGCGACGGTTCCGGCTAAGCCGCCCGCCGGTGTGTTTACGGACAATCGGGTTTGGTTTCGGAGGGCGGCCAATCTTGGCCGCAGCCGCCTTTCGGCGGAGCCGGCTGCGGGCAGAATTGCCCGCCCTCCGAAACCAAAATGACCCACTACCAAAACCCCACCCCTCAAACTCAAACCACACCCCCCTTGACAACGGGACTCAACCGTGATTAACCTAACCCGACGTGCGTCTTTTTAAGGCCGCACCACGCTTTGGAGGGGGAGAAGATGTTCAACCGAGTGCGACTCAGTGTGTCGTTGTTGTGCATTGCAGCATCGGGAGCGGTTCAGAGCCTGGCACAGGTGCCCGTAGGATCCTTGAACGGCACCGTGCACGACCAGACCGGCGGCGTGATGCAAGGCGCCACCGTCACGGTGACGAATAGAGATACGGGACGGGAACGCCAGGTGGTATCGGCGGTGGACGGGTCGTTCCGCGTGGCGCCGTTGCTTCCGGGAAGTTATACCTTGCGGGCCGCGGCGTCGGGATTCCGGACCCTGATTGAAACCGCCACGGTGCAGGTCGGCCAGACCACCTCCGTGGATCTGCAGATGCAGGTGGGCGCGGCCACCGAAGTGGTCAGCGTGCAAGGCGAAGCCGCGCAGATCGACTATGACAGCCACACCATCGGGGGCGTGATCACCCGCCAGGAGATCGAGAACCTGCCGCTTAACGGCCGGAGCTTCCTGAACCTGGCGATGCTGGAGCCGGGCGTAACCGTCTCCGCGAATAGCGTGGGCCAGTACAACCGGCTGTTCGACGTGAATATCCTGGGCGCCGATTCCGGCAACGGTTCGGTGCGCATCACTGTGGATGGCGCCACCATCGCCGACTCGGTGACCGGCGGCACGCAGCAGAACTTCTCCCAGGAAGTGGTGCAGGAGTTTCAACTGTCGTCGACCAATCTGGACCTTTCCAACGCGATCGGCGCGGGCGGCGCGGTCAATATCGTGACGCGCGGCGGCACCAACGATTTTCATGGCGAAATCTTCTTCTTCGACCGCGACCACGACTTCTCGGCGTATCCGTATTTGCAGCGGGATCCCTACGAGCCGGCCAGTCCGTTTTTTGCGCGGCGCCAATCGGGCTTCCACGTCGGCGGACCGATCAAGAAGGATAAGTTGTTTTTCTTCACCTCGCTCGAGCACACCAATCAGACTGGCGTCTACAGCGCGTTTCCGAGCGACCCGCTGTTTCAGTCGTTCGCGTCGTATGCCGCTAGTCCCTTCCACGAAAACGAGTTCGACGTGCGGCTGGATTGGCTCATCAGCCCCAAGCACAGCGCTTCTCTGCGCTACTCCCACGATGGCAACAACGGCTACGCCCCGCCCGGCGGCGGCGACCTGCCGTCGGATTGGGACGTCAACACGAACTGGGCCGACTCCGGCGTGTTCGCGCTGACCAGTTCGCTGAGCCCCAGCCTGACCAACGAATTCCGCTACTCCTACACCTACTGGTCGAATACTAACAATCCGCCCACGGCGTCCCAATGCCCGGCGCCTTGCCTGGGGTTGGGAATGCCGAACATCAGCATCTACGGGGTATCCAACTTCACCATCGGCAATGCCACCAATGCGCCGCAAAGCCGCGTCTTGCGCCGGAACATATTTCAGGACAACATCAGCAAGACCAAGGGCACTCACAACATGAAATTCGGCGGTTACTGGGAGTATCAGCAAGGCACCGGGACCTACGCTTATGCGGCCCCCGCGGCGGCCGAGTTGTTCTCGCCGGAGATCGTGGAGTATTTCAATTCCCAGGTGCCGGCGCCGTTCCAACTCCCGCTGCCATCCTCGTTCAGCACGATCAACGACATCCTGGCGCTTCCTGTGGCCGGATTTGAGATGGGCGTCGGCGATATCAACCAGCCGCCGTCCTATAACCACGGCAACGCCGACCACGACAATACGTTCCATTTCTACTGGCAGGATGCCTGGCGCGTGAAGCCCAAGTTCGTTCTGAATTATGGGCTCGCCTGGACTTACGAAAGCAACGCCCTCAATTACGATATGACCAAGCCCGAGTATCTGGCGCCACTCTACGGCCAGGGCGGGCTGGGAAATGAGCTCCACACGCCGCACAATTTCAGTCCCATGCTGGGTTTTGCCTGGAACGTGGGGCACGATAACAAGACCGTGATCCGAGGCGGCGCCGGCATATACTATGACACGATCAACCTCGAAGAACGCCTGATCGAGCGCGCCATGATTGGGCCGAACGGCACCGGCCGGGTGCTGCTGGGCGATAGCGTTTTCTTCTCCGCCATCGCGCAGGCCAACGGCTTCGCTAATCTGCCCCCACCGCTGCAGCCCACCTCGCTGGCCAGCGAGCCCACCACGTTTAGCGGGGCCGAACTGGTCGGCGCTATCCCGACGTTCTATGGCGACGCGCAGGCCGAACTGGGACCTCCCAATAATACCAACCTGGCGGTCCGGAACATCAACGTGTTCAAGACCGGCGAGGAACTGCTGGCCCACAATTTCCGGGCGCCTTATTCCGAGCACGTCAGCATCGGCGTTCAACACGAACTGCGCACCGATCTCGTGGTCACCGCGGATTTCGTGTACCGGCTCTACCTGCACCAGATCATTCGCGACACCGACCTCAACCACTTCTTCAGCGCGCAAGGTCCAGTGATTCCGGCCTGCACGAGCGCGGCCCAGGCGGCCGATCCACTGGCGGAGTGCTCCACCGGCGTCATTCAGGGCATCGTCAGCGGCGCGCGCTCCAATTACAAGGGACTGCTGCTCAAAGCCAACAAGCGTTTTTCGCACCGCACCAGTGGGCAGTTGTCCTACGCATATTCCGACCAGAACGGCTACAACGGACTGGTGGACGACAGCAACTGGTTCGCTTCCGTGGGACCGCAGGCGGGCCATCAGATTCTGACCGGATCGATTACCGCGGACCTGCCCTGGGGCATCATCATCTCGGGTATCACCGCATTCCAAAGCGTGGGGCCGATCGAACCGTTCCTTCCGGGAGTGGACCTGAACGGCAACGGCGCCGTCGAGGCGGGTGAAACCGGCGGGTCGCCGCTGCCGGGCATCGGCTACAATCAGCTCGGCGTCAATGAAGGAAAGGCGGCGTTGATTTCGGCGGTGAATGCGTTCAACCAGAACTACGCCGGCAAGACCACCACCACGGGCGTGATTGCACCCATTGTGCTGCCTGCGAATTTTTCGTTCCCCCGCAGCTTCAACTCGCAGGATATCCGCTTGACCAAGGTAATCAACCTGGGGACCGAACGCGCCAAGCTGTCCCTGATCGGCGAGTGTTTCAACGTATTCAACATCGCCAATTTGGGCGGGTACAGCTATAACCTGCCTACGAGTTCCGCCCAAGCCGCGGGATTCGGAGTGGCATCCAGCGCGGAGGGGAATGTCTTCGGATCGGGCGGTCCGCGCGCCTTCCAGTTCGCCGCCAAGTTCACGTTTTAGTAGGGCAGCGCCATGCGCTGCCCCACCTCACTTGCGGAGCAGCGCCATGCGCTGCCACGGCGCTCGACCAGGCCACTCCTCGGAGTGGATCACCAGACCGGCAGTGACCGGGTTGAAGTGAATGTAGCGGATAATCGATCTCCGCTCATGATCGTCCCGTACCCAATGATCGTACGACTCATTTTGCCAGAAGGGCTCTCCTTTGCGCCCGAGGGCCGCATTCGCGGCTCGCGCGCTGGCGCTCTTGATGTTCATGAGAGCCTTCCGGAGCGGTATGCGCGGTCGCAGTAGGACATGGACATGGTTGGCCATAACCACCCAGGCCAAGAGCTCGTAGAAGCCCCAGGGCGATACGCCCGACAGCAGGACCCGGCTGACACATTCGGCCACGGCTGGATCTTTTAACCATTTCGGGCCAGTCGCGGCTTGATCTAATTGACGATCCAGAGCAACGAACGCCGCACTCGCGGGCACGGATCGGGGGGCTGGCACAGGAACATTTGGGAGAGACCCGTGGAGCCGCCAAGTCACGAAAAAGTCGGCATCCGCCGGGTGCCAATGGGGGAGATGACGGACATAATAAGACACACCGGATAGTAGCGGAGCGGGGCTGAAGATCTCAGCAAAAGGTGGGGCAGGGCCATGCCGGGCGGCGCATGGCGCCGCCCTACAAGTGGGGCAGGGCCGTGCCCTGCCGGTCGGCGCATGGCGCCGCCCTACTCACTCCGGATCGCCGCAATCGGGTCGATGCGCACGGCCCGCAGCGCGGGCAGGAAGCTGCCCAACACGGTCATCAGCACACACAGCCCTACGGCGCTCGCGAACGTCGGCGCATCGCCCGGCTGCACGCCCGCCAGCAGCCCTTCCATCGCGCGGCCCGCGGCGTAAGCCAACACGACGCCCGGCAGCACGCCGGCGCCCGCCAGCAGCGCGCCCTGCCGCACGATCATCCTGACGATCCCGCCCGGCTGCGCCCCCAGCGCGATACGCACCCCGATCTCCTGCGTCCGCCGCGACACCGCGAACGACAGCAATCCGTGTATGCCCACGCCCGCCAGCAGAAACGCAATCGCCGCGAACGCTCCCAGCACGCGTACTTGCGCCGTGCGCGACGCGGTCTGATCCTCCACGATATCCGCCATGGTGCGCACATCCGATATCGGTTGCTCGGCGTCCGCGCTGCGAATAATCCGGCGTATGGCCGGCAGCAGCGCCCCCGGCCCGGTGGCGGAATGAATCACGAGTTCCTTCGGCGCATAAAACGATAACCAGCCATCCGGCACCTGCTTGTACGGCAGATAGACCTGCGGCTCGCTAATCCGCTCCAACCCGCGCACCCTGATATCGCCCACCACCCCCACCACTGTCCGGTCGTGAAATGCCATCTGGAAGTGCCGGCCGAGCGGATCTTGATCCGGCCAATAGCGGCGCACAAACGATTCGCTGGCCACCGCGGCGAACGGCGCATCGATGGCGTCGGATTCGGCAACGTCGCGCCCGCGCTTGAGCGGAATGCCCAAGGTGGCGAAGAAACCCGGCGTCGCATACCGCAGGCTGGCGTTATGCGTCCCGGATCTTTGCAAATCGATCGATTCGCCACCCACCAAGACCGGCCAGATCCCGCCTCCCCACACCATCGGCAGACCGCTGATATAGGCCGCGCTCGAAACCCCCGGCAAAGCCCGCACCGCGGAGAGCACATGCGTGTAGAACCCCGCGCGGCGCGCGGTTGGATCGTACTTAGGCGTCGGCAGGGCCGTCTGCAGCGTCAGCACGCCGCCGGTGCGGAAGCCGGGATCGGTCCCTTCGATCCGCAACAGCGCCCTAACCAGCAAACCCGCCGACACCAGCAGCACTACCGAGGCCGCGACCTCGGCGACCACCAGCGCGGAGCGCAGCCGCTCCTTGCGTCCTCCACCGGCGCGCGTGCCTTCCCGCAGCGCGCTGAAATCGGATTGGCGGCAGGCTCGCAACGCCGGCAGCACGCCAAAAGCGATCCCGGTCAGACCGGATATCATCCCCGCGAAAATCAGCACCCGCAAATCGATGGAGGGCGACTGCGCGATCGGTAAAGACATAGGCACCAGCCTGGCGAGCAAAGGCACCGCGGCGGCCGCCACCAGCACTCCCAGCGCGCCTCCGGCCATCGCCAGCACCAGGCTCTCGGTAATCAACTGGCGTACCAGGCGCTCGCGCCCCGCGCCCATGGCCGCCCGGACAGCCAACTCTCTCTGGCGGGCCAGCCCGCGCGCCATCAGCAGATTCGCCAGGTTCGCGCAGGCAATCAGCAGCACGCAGATCGCCGCGCCGCTCAGCGCCAGCAGCAACAGGCGCGACTGCTGCGGCATGTCGTCGCGCAGCAGGTAGAGCGAAGCGGTGGTCTGCCTGTTCTCCTTTGGAAATTGCCGCTCCAGTTGGCCGGCCACCACGCCCATCTCCGCCTGGGCTTGAGCCAGCGAAACGCCCGCCTTCAGCCGCGCCACGACATTCAGATAGTTATTGTTGCGGTCCCGAAAATCGTCGCTGTGCTCCTGGAATCGCGTGGACGTCCATAGTTCGGCGTCGCGGCTGGGAAAGTGGAAATCGCGCGGCATCACGCCGATTACGACATACGGTTCGTTGTCCAGATTCACGCGCCGCCCGATTACACCGGCGTCGCCGCCGAACACCGCCTGCCACAACCGGTAGCTCAGCAGCACCGTTCCCGGAGCGCCTTCGCGGTCCTCGGCAGGCATGAACAGGCGCCCCATCAACGGTTGCACGCCCAGTAGCGGGAACAGGTCGGCGGTGATGGCCGCTCCGTCCAGACGCTCGGGATCGCCCTGGCCCACCAGGTTTACCGGATTTTCAAAATACGCGCCCATGCCATCGAAGGATTTACTCATGTGTTTCCAATCCACATAGTTGGCAGGCGATAGTTCCATCTGGCTGTAGGCGGCCACCTTCTCCCACAGCCTGACCAGCCGGTCCGGATCGGGAAAGGGAAGCGGCCGGATCAGCACGAAATCCGTTACCGAAAACGCCGCGGTATTGGCGCCCACGCCCAGCGCCAGCACCAGGATCGCCGTGAGCGCGAATCCGGGCGAGCGGGCCAGCGTGCGCGCCGTGTAGCGCAGATCCTGCCGCAGAATGTCCCCATGCACCGCGGCGGCGTTGATGAGAACCTCGCACGCCGTCGCGATCCATAGGGCGGGTACCGCCAGCGGACCGGAGGCGTCGCGGCGCCGGCGCGACCAGATGGCGCGCATTTCCGCGCCGTACTCCGCGCGGAATGAAGCCGGATAGAGTCTGAGGAGAAGATCGTAAGCCCGCATCATAATCCTCGTTACGGCTGGCGTTTGGCCATCTCGCGCTCGAGATCGGCCGGCGCGTAAGGCAGTGCGGGATTCAGAATTTCGTGGCCGCCGGGCGTAATCAGTATGGTGTCCTCGACAAAATATTGCTGGCCGGCGATCAAGCCCGGCTCGTAACACACCACGTTGCCCTCATGAAACACTTTGGGCGATCCTTCCGCCATGTCCACGCCCAAACCATGCAAAGGCTGCATCGGATTCTTGAGCGCCGCGGAAGCCGCCTCGCGCGCCAGGGGCGTCTGCAGACCACTCTGATGGCTCTCCACGTGGCTTCGGAAGGCCTGGCGCACCTGGCCGGGGGTTGCGGCCGGCTTCATGGCGTCAACGCCGGCCAAATAAGCGCCGTTCAAGAGTCCCATGGTCTCCCTCTGGCCCGCGTCAAAGCGGCCGGTCACCGGCAGCGTGCGTCCAAAATCTCCTTTGTACATCCGGAAATCGCATCCGAGATCGAGACGCACCACCTCGCCGGCTTGCATGGTGCGATCCATGTTGCGGTAATCCGCGAAGGCCTCGAACAGCGTCGCAGGCATGGTAAACGGTCCCAAACGGACCCACGGCCATAGCGATAAGCCGTCGGAGCCCGCATTCAGACAGGCGCGGATCACTTCGCCCTCCACCTGCCTTTGCGTCTTACCGGGCGCGATGGCGCGCGCGCCGGCCCAGAAGCCCTCTGCGGTGACGGACGCCGCCTTGCGCAGCAAGGCCAGCTCGGCGGGACTCTTTACCCATCTCACCTCATCAAGAATCGCAAAGGCGTCCTTGATTTCGAGATCGTTCCACCGTTGGTGAATGGCATCCCGCCAGAGCTTGTGAGGGTTTTCGATGGCGGCGATCCCCGCGGGGTTGCTCACTTCGCCCGACATGCCCCCGGTTTGGCCGGCGCTGTCAAGATAGAGCACCAACTTCGGGTTGCTCTTGCGGCGCGCATCGACGAACGCAACAAATGTATCCCACGCAACGACATGGTCGATCTGTAGAGCGGCTTCGGCGGATGCACCGGGATCGACAAACACCGCGTCGAGTCCCTGCAGATCGGCGCTGAACGCGCGGGAACGCGGCATTAGGAAGAGCCACGACTGCCTTTCCGCTCCGTCGAGGACCAGAATCGCGTCAAGCGCATTCGCCAGCCCGGTGAACGCATAAAAACTCGCGTCTTGATGGAACCCCGATTCATCCCAACGCTTGAGGCCCGAAACCGAATGCAGAAGAATGATGCCGTCCGGGATCTTTTCCATAGCGGCGCGCCGGCGCGCCTGATACTCCGTGGAGTCGATGGACGGCTGGGCGAAGGCGCATGACAGGAACACCAGCAGAATCGGTAAGCGCCACGCGGGGCGCACGCTAGCGCGCGGCATCATGCCCTCCCCGCCGCGAATCCTCTGTTGCGCGCCATCCGGACGAGCTGCGTGAGCCGGCGCGCCTCGGCCCGCGCCACGTCGGCGCCGAAGGCTGTGATCCGGTAATACCGGCGGCGCTCGTCGTCCAGCTCCGGCGCGGGACGATCCTGCGTCTCGACGATCAATCCTTGTTCGAGCATCCGCTGGATCGAGCGGTAAAGCGTCCCGGCGCTCAGCTTGAGCTCGCCGTTGGTGCGCGCGGCCACGTCTTGAATGATGGCGTAGCCGTGCCGGTCTTCTTCGGCCACGGCCAGCAGAATATGGAAGGTGGCCGGAGGTAGAGGCAGAAACGCCTCTGGGTGCGGGGCATCGGTCATTCCTTGATTATAGCCACACTGGATATATTGTCAATGGCTATAATGCGGGGCCTTTATAGAATACCGGTAGTTCGGTTGCACCGTGGGGCGGCCAATCATGGCCGCAGCCGCCTTTCAGGCGGCTCCTGCATTCACGGCGCCTCGTCCTCGTCGCAAAGGCCGGCTGAAAGCCGGCTGCGGGCAGGATTGCCCGCCCCACAAGCGCCATACTCACTTCTCAGCCAGAGCGGATATGGCTTTTTTTGGCCGTGACATCGATATATGAAGAAGTAACTGGACGATGTACAAGACCATTCGGAAAAACTGGTCAACCGTCAGAAAGCGGAAGGTTGATCTTGTCTGCGTCGAAGAACGAGCCGTAGGAAGTCATGGAATAGTACCTGCTGACTGGTACCCGTTTCTCAAATCTCCTCATCCTACAACCCGCAGACGTAGTACTCTCTGGCCATGTCTACGACCTACCCGTTCCTTCTGACTTTGGTGCTAGGCTCAACATGCATCGCAGCGGCGCAAGCTCCGCTCAAGTACGCCACTTTGTATAGCTTCACTGGCCAGAACGGAGACGGCGCCTCTCCGGGCGCGTTGATCGTCGCCAAGAACGGACACCTCCTCGGCACGACTCAATTCGGCGGTTCCGGCCCATGCACGGCGTCCGCCAGCACAGGATGCGGAACAATATTTGAATTGTTGCCGCCCGAATCGCCGCTCGACGCCTGGAAGGAAACCGTGCTGTATAGCTTTGGCGCCGTAAATGGGGACGGGGCTTATCCAACAGCGGGCCTGGTGTTCGGAGCCAACGGAGCGGTGTACGGCACAACCAGCCAAGGAGGCGCTCAAAATCAGGGGACCGTGTTCGTCCTCACGCCGCCCGGCCTGGACGCAACTGCCGGCTCGGCCTGGACTGAAACCATCCTGCACAGCTTCGCGGGAGGGGCGCGCGACGGCGCGCAGCCGTTTGCTGGGCTGGCCCTCGGCCAGGATGGAACACTCTACGGCACAACCTTCACAGGAGGGGCTCAGGATCTTGGCACGGCTTACGCGTTAGCGCCGCCGGCGTCCCCGGACGGATCGTGGACCGAGAAGATTTTGCACAGCTTCGCAGGGTATCCCGGCGATGGATCCAATCCGAACGGGGGATTGGCCATCGACAAGGGCGGGACCCTCTATGGCGCGGCGGGTTTGTATGTGTTCGCTTTGCACGCAGACGGTCAGGGAGCGTGGAGCGAAGACGTTCTTGCCAGCTTCTTTGTAAATTTGCCGGACGCTCTAGAGGAACCTGGCGGTGTGACCATCGGCAGGGATGGTGTCCTCTACGGCACAACCTTCACCGGCGGGCTACCTAGCTGCATCCCCGAAGGCTGCGGCGGAGTTTTCGCGGTCACGCCGCGCGGCAGCGATGGCGGCGCGTGGACCGAGAGGGTGATATCTTTCCTCGGGGGCCCTCCGCTCGCAGGGAATCCGTTGGGCGGAGTCGTCATAGGGCCAGATGGAGGGCTGCTGGGTACGACGTCGCTCTCCACGGGCACGGTCTACAGCCTGACCCCGGCCGCGAACCCGAAGCTTTTATGGAAGGAGGCCACGCTGCACACCTTCGAGCCAACCGTGGGAGATGGATCACATCCACTGGCAGGCCTGGCTGTAGGCTCGGGTGGGGCGCTGTATGGGACCACCTCCCTCGGCGGGGCGGCCAATATGGGGACCGTTTTCGAATTGGGGCAGTAGCGCGGGGCTGTCGGCGCTGGGTGGCATCTTTCCCACCAGAAGTAGTTGCGGGTCGCAATCTGAAGCTCACCCTGCCTGTCTTTTCAGCCGGCGCGGGGAGCTACCCCGCTCTTCGGCGAACCGTGTCTACCGTCCGGTGCCCAACACCATAATCGTCGATGTGCGTGCGCCAGCAGCGGGCCATCCGGCACCACCAGGCGCGTTTCGGTCGAAATAATCCGGCGTCCTTGGGAACCACCCGCGCCTCGGCGCGCGCGAGGCCCGTGTTGTGCGTGATGGGACGCGAGAAATTCGCCTTAGCCTCGATAGGGATGAAGCCCGCGCGCGTCGGCGGCAGCGATCCGACGACGCCGCGGCGGCCGCCGGAGCGAGCAAAGGAACGCTGGCCCGCCGCATGCAAGCCGTGCTGGGACGGTCGCCGTTGTCATATTTCCACAAACCGAAAACCACCTATGCCAGCGTCGAAGAGATCGCCGCGCGAGTGGGATACTCGGATGGCGTAGCTCTCCGGACTCTTGCTGCATCGCCATCTGGGCCGCGGCGTCAAGCAGATCGGAAGAAGCACTGCCTGCCCGCGAGGCCCGTGGCTTCAGTTAACGCCGGTCGCCTTCGCGGTCGTATTCGTCAAGACTGCCACCTTGCTGGACGACACCGCCAGGTCCGGCTTTCCGTCGCCGCTAAAGTCCGCAGTGGCCAGAAAAGACGAGTAAGCCCCGCTGACGGAGTAGACGCTGGTGGGCGGAAAGGCAAAGGTTCCATCGCCGTTGCCAAGCAGCATCGTAACCGTTCCCTGGCCATCGGAGGTGGACACCGCCAGATCCGGTTTCCCGTCGAGATTGAAGTCTGCCGCCACAGCCATGTATGGCGCCCTCACAGCATAGTTCACCGGCGGCTGGAAGGTGCCGTCCCCGTTTCCCAGCAGGATCGACAGGCTGTTATTCGCGACTGCCAGATCTGGTTTGCCGTCGCCGTTCAGGTCGGCTATGGTGACGCCCAGGGGATAAGATCCCATGGCGTACTGCGTGGACGGCCCGAAGGTCCCGTCGCCATTGCCGAGGAGGATCGAGATGAAGCCGTCCGCTCCATATCCGTAGTTGGACACCACAAGATCGAGTTTCTTGTCGCCATTTAAATCACCCACGGCCACAAAGATCGGAGAATCTCCGACGGCATACATCTGACCTGTCCGGAAGGTGCCGTCGCCATTGCCGAGGAGGATCAAGACGGCGCCGTTGCTCGGGAGAACCACGGCTAGATCGAGCTTGCCATCCCCGTTGAAATCCCCGGCGGCGAGGAAATAAGGAGAACTCGCCACTGCGGTGCCGATCAACGGTTGGAACGTGCCATTGCCATTGCCCAGCAAGATCGAAATCGCCGGAGACGCCCCACCGTCGGAAACTGCCAGATCCAGCTTCCCATCGTTGTTGAAGTCTCCCACTGCCACTGAATTAGGGACAGCCCCGGCAGCGTAGGCGACCGGCGGCTTGAACTTACCGCCGCCCTTTCCCAGCAAGACGGACACCGTGGTCTCACTATCCCCTTCGCTGTCGGTCACGACCAAGTCCGGCTTTCCGTCTCCATTGAAATCGCCGACGGCAACATCGCCTGGGTTCGAGGGGGCATACCCCGTCGCCTGCAGGAAGGTGCCATCCTTTTTGTTTGACAGGATATATACATCGTCGGAGTTTAGGTCGGCTACCGCCAGGTCGGGCAGGCCGTCGCCGTTGAAGTCTCCGACGGCTACGGAGCCAGGGCTGCTACCCACGGCGTAATTCACCGCGGGCCGGAACGTGCCATCGCCGTTCCCTAACAGGATCGACACGTTATTGGAATCGATATTTGCGACCGCGACGTCCAGTTTTCCGTCGGCGTTGAAGTCTCCGAGCGCCACGGAGAAGGGATCTTTGCCCACGGAGTACTCCACAGATGGCTTGAAAGTGCCGTCACCATTGCCCAACAGGACCGAAACGCTGGAGGAACTCTTGGCCGCGTCCGCTACCACCAAGTCCAGTTTCCCGTCGCCATTGAAATCCCCCGCCGCGACGACGAAAGGTTCCGATCCCACGGCATAGTCGACGGCCGGGGCAAAGGCGCCTTTTCCAAGGCCCAACAGCATCGAGATCGTGTTGGAACCGTAGTTGCTCACGGCCAAGTCGAGGATTCCATCTCCGTTGAAATCGCCAGCGGCTATTCCTTCCGGTCGCGTTTGCACGCCGTAAGCCACCTGCGGGCGGAATGTGCCATTCCCTTTGCCCAGCAGGATCGAGACCGTGGCGGAGCCCCAATTCGTAACGGCCAGATCGAGCTTTCCGTCACCGTTGAAGTCTCCCACCGCTACATAAAAAGGATCGGACTCGACCGCGAACTCCGCCGCCGGCTGAAATGTGCCGTCGCCATTGCCCATCAGGATTGAGACGCTGGCGGAGCCGTTGTTGGCGACTGCCAGATCCAGCTTGCCATCTCCATTGAAGTCGCCTACCACAACGCAGACCGGGAAGGTTCCCACAAGGTAATTCACCGCCGGCAACGCGCCGCCGGGAGTTCCCAAGAGGATCGAGACCGAATTAGAGGTGGCGTTAGCGACGGCGATGTCCGGCGTCCCGTCGCCGTTGAAGTCACCGACGGCCAGCACGGTAGGATTCGTTCCGACCGCGTAAACCCCAGGAGCGTTGAAGGATACCGGGCGCACCGCCTGCGCGTTGCCGTATCCCGCCAGGGCTAAGACTCCAATACTACAGAACGAACGCATCGACCGATGAAAGGGCTTTGCCGTCATAAAGATGCATCTCCAATACCAGGACTTCCCGGCTATTATATATCGAAAGGCCTTCGCCTCCGAAAAACCCCGTGAGAGTATCTCCTTCGTAAACCCACTACCCGTTTTACAAATGCTCTGCGAAAGCCGTCCCGGCTTTCGGTTAAAATACAGACGCGTAGTGTGGCTGATTCCACTCGGGAGCGCGTCATATGCTGGAAGCTTGTGCCTTGAGCGACAAAGGCTGCGTCAGGGCGAATAACGAGGATTATTCCCGGATCGATCGGGAAATGGGATTGTACGTGCTGGCCGACGGAATGGGCGGCGCCAAAGCGGGCGAACGCGCCTCGCGGCTGGCCGTCGACACAGTATCGGAGAGCATGTTGAAAGCCCAGAGCCGGGATTCCCAGGCGTTGCTGGTGGCGGTGGAAGAAGCCAACCGGCGCGTGCTGGAGGCGGCCGCGAACGATCCGGCGCTGGAGGGCATGGGAACCACCCTGGTGGCGGCGCTGGAGGTGGGCGATGAACTGTTGATCGCCAGCGTGGGCGACAGCCGCGCGTATTTGTTGGACGCCGGCGGCTTCCGTGCGATCACGGAGGACCAGAGCTGGGTAAACGAAGTGGGCCGGCCGCTGGGGCTGAATGAAGAGGCCTTGCGCACGCATCCCATGCGGCACGTTTTGACCATGGCTATTGGAGCGGGCGTCGCGCTGGAGATCAATTATTATCACGACATCCGCCTGGAACCGGGCGACATGCTGCTGATGTGCAGCGATGGATTGCATGGCGTGGTGGAGGAACAGCGCATCGTCGCCATCCTGCGCGACGGTGCGCCGGGACAGTCGCTGGAAGAAAAGTGCCGCGAGCTGATCGCGGCCGCGCGAGATGCCGGGGGGCCGGACAATATTACCGCGGTGCTGCTGCGGGCTGCGTGAGGTAGCACGGGCTTCGGCCTGTGAGTGACCGATCCGGCGTCCGGCGCCCCGCCAGATCGGATTTCAAATATGAAGGCTTTCCTGGCAGGGGCGCTCGCTTTAGCGCTGTTGCCATGTGTGGCGATAGCCCAAATCGCCGTTCTGCAGATCAAAGTCCTGGATGGCGAGGGGACGGTGCATCCGGCGGGCGGGCACATTGTCCACCCCCTCACCGTGGAAGTGACCGACGAAACGGGACGGCCGGTGGCCGGCGCGGCAGTTAGCTTTCAGCTTCCGCCCGAGGGTCCCAGCGGCCTGTTTTCGAACGGATTGCGTACCGATCTGGTCCTGACCGACGCGTCCGGCCGGGCCGCCATTCACTCGATGCAGCTCAACCGCACCGGCGGACAGTTTCGCATCCGCATCACAGCGGTGAAGGAGCAGGCACGCGCCGGGGCAATTTCCATCCAATACATCGGCGGGGACCGCGCCGCCGCGGCCCCGATTTCCAACAAGCCGGCGCCAGCCCCCGCCACGCCAGCCGACCCAACGGAGGCCACCATAACGCAAACCACGCGGCCCCCAGCGACGGCGAAGTCCGGTGAGATTACGCCGACCACCACCAAGATGGGTTCCGGGAGTCATAAGAAGTGGATCATTTTGGGAGCCATCGCCGCCGCGGCAGCCGGGGTGGCGTTTGTGGGCGTCAGCCGCGCCAAGGGCGCCAGTGCGTCCAATCCGAGCGGCGCCGCCGGGATTGGCACACCCACCATCACCGTAGGGAACCCATGAGCCGGCCCGCCGCATTATTCGTACTACTCGCGGCGGCGGCATGCGCCTCCGCGCAGGTGAC
>Ga0181526_10001318_pt1 | contig 23832 bp, 21 predicted proteins | sample PEATcosm2014_Bin_35_FD_119750 | JGI IMG/M metagenome (GOLD analysis project Ga0181526, IMG submission 119750) | Peatland microbial communities from MTU Mesocosm Facility, Houghton, MI, USA - PEATcosm2014_Bin06_30_metaG | ecosystem: Environmental > Terrestrial > Soil > Wetlands > Peat | place...
CCGCGTAGCTTTTCTCCGTTCAGTGCGAATTTGATTTCGCCGCGCTCCAGTTGCTTTGCGCCGTCTCCCTTGCCCTCCACTTGATATGTTCCGCGATCCCACACCATGACTGTACCGGCGCCGTAACTGCCCTCGGGAATGTTTCCTTCGAAATTGGCGTAGTCCAGCGGATGATCTTCGGTCTGGACCGCCAAACGCTTGTCATTCGGGTTCAGCGAGGGACCCTTCGGCACGGCCCATGATTTCAGCGTTCCCTGCATCGCCAGGCGAAAGTCGTAATGCAAACGCCGTGCGGCGTGCTTTTGCACCACAAAACTATTCCCCGTTTTGCTCGAAGCCTCCGCTCCCGACGGCTCCGGAGTGCGGTCGAATTGCCGCTTGCGCTTGTATTCTTCCAGTTCGGTCATTTTCGCCATAGACGGATTCTATCCCAGCCGTTTCTACAGCTTTTACAGGTACTTTTTGGGGCTTTTCGCCCGAATTTCGACTTGCATCCGGCCAGGACGCTCGCTAACCTTGAAGGCTCGTCCAGGGCCCATTCGCTCTATGGAAGGAGTTTCGCCATGGCCACCACTGTCTGGAAGGGTCACCTGACATTTGGGTTGATTTCGATTCCTGTGCGCATGTTTGCCGCTGCTCGGGGCGAACGCATCAGCTTCAATCAACTCCATAACGTCTGCCATTCGCGCCTGAAGCAGCCGCTCTTTTGCCCGGTATGCAATCGCAATGTGGAGCGTTCGGAGGTGGTGAAAGGCTACGAGTACGACAAGGACCAATACGTCCTGTTCAATGAAGAAGAACTCGAGAAGATCGAACCCCCCTCAGCGCGGGTCATGGAAATCATCGAATTCGTTAAACTCGACGAGATGGATCCTCTCTACTTCGACTCCTCTTATTACATCACGCCCGAAGATCCCGGTCTGAAGGCCTACATGCTGCTGATGAAAGCCATGCAGGAAACCGGCTATGGCGCCATCGCCAAGCTCACCATGCACCAGCGCGAACATATCGTGATTATTCGCCCCGGCGCCAAGACCATGACATTGCACACGATGTTCTACTCCAACGAGATTCGCGCTGCGGAAGCGGTTCCCGCGGACAAGATCGAAGTGAGAGATCAGGAAAAGAAACTGGCGGAGCAACTCATTCAGAGCCTTGCCGTGCCTTTCCAGCCAGACAAGTACCGCGACGAATACAGCGACAACGTCCGTGCCATGATCGCTGCCAAGCTCAAGGGCCAGGAAGTTGCTGAAGCGCCACAACCGCACTTGGCCCCGGTCATCGATTTAATGGAAGCCCTGAAGAAGAGCATCGCCGAAAAGCAAGCCCCTGCCGCGGCGCCTTCTTCGGCACAGGCAGGTCCAGTCGCCGTGCCCACAGGCAAAAAACCTCCTGCTCGCGCGGTGCAACCCGCGCCAGCAGCGCAAAAGCGGGGGAAGAAAGCAGCCGGCTAATTGTTGATGGGTGCCACGGATCGATACAGCCCCGAAGACGTGCAACGCATTCTTGGTCTGACCCGCAAACAGTTGGACTACTGGGATCGCTTGCGGCTCGTCTCTCCGCAAACAGACCAGGGCGCGCGCTACTACGGCTTTCGCGATCTGATCGGTTTGCGCACAATCAAGCAGTTGTTGGAGAAGGGTGTCTCCGCCACCCGTTTGCAGCGCGCACTCGCCGCCCTCAACGAAAAGCTCTCGCAAGTCCAGACTCCACTTTCTCAACTTCGCATTCTTTCGGATGGCAGAGACGTCCTGGTGGAGCAAGGCGCCGCCCGGCTGGAGCCTCTCTCCGGCCAGTTCGTCTTGAATTTTGAAACGCGCGAACTCCATGAAAGCGTTCGCGTGATCGCGGAACGCAGCGCCGATGACTGGTTGGCCATGGCCCTGTCTTACGAAGCCGACAAAAAAACCAGAGCCCAAGCCATCGACGCGTATGACCGCTGCGTGGATGCCGATCCGCACAGTGTGGATGCGCTGCTGAACTGCGGAACTCTTTACTACGAGGATGGAAATTTCGAGAAAGCCACCGCGTACTTTCAGCGCGCTCTTGCTGCCGAGCCGCAAAATTCGTTGGTGCATTTTAATCTTGGGAGCGTCTTAGAAGAAATGGGGGAATTCGAAGAGTCCCGCCGGCACCTGCGCCAGGCCCTCCTCCTCGATCCTTCCTCCTGCGATGCACACTATAATCTGGCGTTCGTGTGCGACAAACTTCATGCATTTGGGGAAGCGCGTGAACACTGGCAGGCTTACATCAATCTCGATCCCACGGGACCTTGGTCCGCCTACGCCCGCCAGCGGTTAGCCGCCATACAAGCCGCAAAATCCGCGATCACGTGAATTCCCATTGTGGGACTGTTAGGTGAGGAAAGAACAACCCGGTTAGCGCCGTTTCTTGCTAGCAATCTGCACCACCCGCGCTTTCACCATCTTCTTGACGAGTGCAGCTGGCAGCGGTTTGTCTGTGGGAAATTGGATAGTCCCTTTGGATGTGGAGTAATCCTTAAGTTCGTTCTTAAACGTTGCGATAACCGAGGCCGTAGGGAACAAACTGCAGTGGTCCGAAAACGCGGCGAACCACACCAGCACTCCTTTGTACTTAAACGCAGGAATCCGATAGCTAATGGTTTCGGTAGCTTCCGGTGGCACCGCGGAGCGAATGGCCGCACGAATTTCGTTCAAGGTGCTGCGGGCAGGTTCCGGGACACCAGCAAGGTATTCATCGACGTTCTTCGGAGCGCCACTGGACTTCGACGCAGCACTGCGCTTTCCGGTTTCCCTTTTTTTCATGCGCGCGATGCTACAAGAAGTTTCATTTTAAGTCCATTGCCGGACGCCAACAGAAAGCTCGGTAATTCTGTCAGGGTGAATTTTCCCGTAGCCTAAGCAGTCGCGGTTGAGGCACCGGGGAGTAATGCAAACTCAACGCGGCGGCGGATGGGGTCGATGCGTTCGGCGCGAACGCGGACACGATCGCCAAGCTTCCAGGCGAGGGCGCTGACTTGCTTGCGACGTCCACGTCCAGCGCCAGAGCGATTGCCCCCTCGCTGGCCGTCGCCGCCCGAGGCGGTAACGATCGCGTGATCGCGCTCGCGAAAGAGGCAAGGGGCGCCGGCGACTTCTTCAAAGGCGCCGATGGGAATGAGGCCCTCGACGAAAATCTCAAAGAGTTCGACAAAGCAGCCGTACTTCTGCACGGAAATGATGAGAGCCTCGTACTCGTCCCCGAGGTGCTGCTCCATAAATTGAGCGGTTTTCCAGGCGATGAGTTCGCGTTCGGCGTTGGCGGCGCGGCGTTCGGTTTCCGAAGTTTCCGCGGCAATTTCTTCCAAATGCTTCTGCGAATAAAGAGCAGCTTCCGAGCCGATGGCAGGCTTGACGTAAGAGGGTGCTTTGGCGTCGGGATTGGCCAGCGCCCATTTGAGGATGCGATGGACGATGAGGTCGGGGTAGCGGCGAATGGGCGACGTGAAGTGGGTGTACTCATCGAAGCCTAGGGCGAAGTGGCCGGAGGAATCAGCGGCGTAACGGGCCTGCTTGAGCGAGCGAAGCATCAGGTAGGAAAGAATGCGCTCTTCCGGGTGGCCGGAAAGTTTAGCGACGAGTTTCTGGTAATGCTGCGGAGTGATGTTGATGTCGGTGCCGGGGAGGGAGACGCGCTGCTGGCGCTCACGCCCGTGGCCGCGGGAGTCGGGCTTGCCGGCTTTCGCGGGAGAGGGCACTTTGCCATGGCGCACGACGACCTCGCGCTGATAGAGATTTTCGACGCCGAGCGAATAGCCGAAGGCATGAGCCAGTTCTTCGAATTCGAGTACTTTGCGGGCGTCCGGTTTTTCGTGGACGCGGTGAAGAGCGTGGATACCTCGCTGCAGCAGATAATGCGCTACGGCGCGGTTGGCGGCGAGCATGAATTCCTCAATGATGCGATGGGCAACGTTTCGCTCGCTGCGGCCGATGTTGGTCATGTTCTGCTGGTCGTCGAATTCGATGATCGGCTCGGGCAGATCAAAATCGATGGAACCATTTTCATTGCGGCGGGAGTTGAGCAGCTGCGCGAGGCCCTTCATGGCGCGGAAATAGTGGTGCATGTGGGCATAGCGGTCGCTCATTTCCGGATCACCGGTGAGGACTTTGTTGACGTTGGTGTAGGTCATGCGCTCGGCCGAACGGATCACCCCGGGAACCATGACAGCAGTGAGAGGACGGCCGGCGGAGTCAAAATGCATGATGGCGCTCATGACCAAGCGTTCTTCCCGAGGATTCAGCGAGCACATGCCGTTCGAGAGAGCCTCAGGAAGCATGGGGACGGCGCGATCGATGAAGTAAACGGAATTGCCGCGGACACGGGCTTCGCGATCGAGTGGCGATTCGGGATGAACGTAATGAGCGACGTCTGCGATGTGCACCTGCAAGAGCCATCCACCGTCATCGCGGCGCTCGACGTAAACAGCATCGTCGAAATCGCGCGCGGTTTCGCCATCGATTGTGACGATGGGAAGTTCGCGAAAATCTTCGCGGCCGGCCCGTTCCGCGTCGGTCACAGGATGCGCGAGGCGCTCGCTCTCCTGGGACAGTTCGGCGGCGAAGGTGTGCGGCAGGTGATGCTTTCGGATGATGATTTCGGTGTCGACGCCGAGATCGCCGGGGCGGCCGAGAATTTCCACGACGCGGCCGGCGGGCGCGGTGCCGCTGCGTCCATAATGCAAAAGCTCAGCGTTGACGACGGCACCATCGAGTTTGGGAATGTGCGGCAGACGCCGGCCGCGGGCGGCTTGGTCCTTTTTGCCTGGGAGAAGTTGCTCGCGAAGTGCAGGGGACAGTTCCTCACCGGGAAGCAAATCGATGTCGTGCTGGACGCGCGGGTCGTAGGGGACGACAATGCAGCCTTGGGAAATGTAGCGAAAAAGCCCTACAACAGAGGGATGCGCGCGACCAACGATACGAACGATGCGGCCTTCGGCCCGACGAGCGCCAGGGAGACCGCTGAGGCGGGCAATGCGGGCGATCACAGTATCGCCGTGCATAGCGTCTTCGACATAATCGCGGGGAATGAAAATGTCGCCATCGACGTTGGGAAGCGCTACGTCCGGTACCACAAAGCCGTAGCCGTCCTGGTGCAGGACCAGGCGGCCCTTAATTTCGTCGCGCGAGGTGGCTTTGTGTTGCGAGAATTTGTCCTGGGGGTCGGCAATGTCGCGTTTGTGATTTCCGGAGGGAGCGGGGGCTTTGGGCGATTGCCGAAAAAGGAAGCGGCCGTGGGTTAGTTCTTCCACCAAGCCGCGTTTTTGCAATCTATCGAGCATGTGGAGGAGGGCGCGACGGTCGTTTTTCTTCAGGCGAAGGGAACGGGAGAGGTCTTCGAGGGAGACGGGGTCGTTTCTAAGTTGAAGAAAACGAAGGATGTAATCGATGCTAAGGTGGGAGGGGCGAGGCATGGAAAAACGCCTTTCTGGGAGCGACGGGGTTCAGCAGCTATTCTATGCACTTTTCTAAAATTCTTGAAACCATTTTCCGGCTGGAAGAGTCACACACGTAGGCCAACACACGACCGATTAGCCGCCCTCCGTCAGGCTGATCGGCATTCCTCGAAAGAGGAATAAAGGGGAGGCGGGAAGACCTGGCCTGCCTCCCTTTCTTTAATCTCTAATGTTTATGCGGGTATTTAGCGTTCCCTATCGGGAAGACGCGGCTACTGGGTCCAAATGGGTCCACGAATTTTTCAACTCGACCTCGAGCCTATCCTGCCGGCTTTTGATCCAGTGCGAGTATCGGCGTTCCGTCTTCTTAATAGAAGAGTGCCCGAGGAGTGTCGAGACAGTCTGCAGGCTCACACCTCGAGTCAAAAGATCTGTGGCCAGGGTGTGGCGAAATAGGTGTGGGTAGGCACGCGGCACACCGGCAGCTTTAAACACCTTTGCCAAGGACTTCTGGCAGACACCGACGGCAGACTTGGGCTAGACCTTCGGCTCTTCAAATAACTCTACGATGAACTCCTCAGCCTTAATATAGGACTCCTCTTCGCTTTGTTCCGAAGACTTGAAGTTCGCCCATGCACGGCACACCGCTTCGTAGACACTATCAAAAGATAGGCACGCGTGGCCCAAAGATAGGGCTCTCCTGAGGAGCCTCTCGCTTTATAAATGCCATTCACGTCTCTTTGAGCCTAACTCGTTACAAGCCAGGGGAACAAGTCACTGGGAATGCTTGGGCATTCCAGAACACGTTGGACCAGTAAATGATTCGCAAAGGCGTCGATTTCGCATTAGAGAACCGCCTCCTGGTCCTTGCCATTGCCCTTGTCTTATTTGTGTGGGGCGCGATTTCATTCCATCAACTTCCCGTCGAAGCGTACCCGGACGTTGCCGACAATTACGTCGAAATCATCACGCAGTGGCCGGGCATCTCCGCCGAACAAATCGAACAGCAAGTGACCATTCCCCTCGAAATCGTCATGAACGGCATACCTCATGTCACCCATCTCCGTTCCTTCTCGCTCTTCGGACTCTCCGATCTGAAATTGATCTTCGACGATGAAGAGGAAAATGCCTGGAATCGCGAACGCGTCCTCGAACGACTCTCCCAAGTCACTCTGCCAACGGGGGTCATCCCTCAGATGGGCACAGATTGGAGTCCCGTTGGACAAATCTACTTCTTCACGTTGAAAAGCACGAATCCTAGCTACGACGTCATGGAGCTAAAGTCCATCGAAGACTGGGTCATTGAGAAGAACTTTAAGGCCGTCCCCAATGTTGTCGATGTTGCCAGTTTCGGCGGGCCTACACGCGAGTATCAGGTTCAGGTCGATCCCAATAAGCTGGTTTCCTATGGATTAAGCTTGGCCCAGGTAGAACAGCAACTCACCAATAGCAATGCGAATGCCGGCGGAAGTTTCATTGAAGCCGGTCTACAGCAGATCAATGTTCGAGAAGTGGGTTTGGTCAGAAACGTACACGATATCGAAAACACCGTCATCCTGACAAAATCCGGCACGCCACTGCGCGTGAAGGATATCGCTGTCGTCGCGCAAGGCCCGAAGATACGGCTCGGCCAATTTGCCAGAGCGATTCACCGTGAGGATGGAAAGATCATCGACAATGACGATGTGTGTTCAGGCATAGTTCTGCTGCGCAAGGGAGCTGATGCGGACCCCGTTCTCATAGGAATTCATGAGAAAGTGAAAGAGTTGAACGACCGTATCTTGCCTCCCGGCGTCAAGGTTGTTCCATTCATTGATCGCAGCGATTTACTTCACTTCACGACCCATACGGTGCTGCACAACCTCACCGAAGGCATCTTCCTGGTCGTTATTGTCCTCTTCATCTTCCTAGGGAATGTCCGCGGGGCGATCATCGTGGCCCTAACAATCCCCTTTTCGTTATTGTTCGCCGCCACGTGTCTCAAGTTGAAGGGCATTCCCGCAAATTTATTGTCGCTTGGCGCGCTAGATTTTGGGATGGTCGTCGACGGCGCAGTGGTGATGGTGGAAAACATCGTCCGTCACTTGGGACACGCGGAAAACGCCATCAAGACGCCGATGGAGCGCATCCGGGATGCGGCGCACGAAGTGCAGCGCCCTGTTTTCTACGCGATCGCTATCATTATTACGGCCTACCTGCCGATTTTCACGCTGCAGCGGGTCGAAGGACGTTTGTTCAAACCCATGGCGTGGACGGTGGCATTTGCTCTGCTCGGTGCTTTACTTTTCTCGATGCTTGTCGCCCCGGTGCTTGCAAGCCTGTTCTTCCCCAAAGGCGCACGCGAGTGGCACAACCCTGTGATGGAGTTTCTAAAGAAAATCTATCGCGAATCGGTCAAGTGGGCCATCGAGCATCGCCTGATCACGGTGGGCGCGGCTGGATTCGCCTTTCTCTGCAGCCTGTTTCTGTGGTTTGGTCCCGTGATCGGATCGGAGTTCTTGCCGCACTTGGACGAAGGTGCCCTGTGGGTGCGCGGCACCCTCGCACCCAGCACTGGACCGACCGAAGGCATTCGCTTAATGAATCGAGCTCGTATCGTGCTCTGCTCTTTCCCCGAGGTTCCACAATGCACGAGCCAGACCGGGCGTCCGGATGACGGCACCGATACTACAAGTTTTTTCAACACGGAGTATTTCGTGGAATTAAAGCCTAAGGAACAATGGCGGCCTGTGTTCCACGATGACAAAGAGAGAGTAATTGCGGCAATGCAACGTGAGTTGGACAAGATTCCCGGTGTGATCTGGGGCTTTTCGCAACCGATTGCGGACAACATGGAGGAAGCCGTCAGTGGAGTAAAAGGACAGCTCGCCACAAAGGTCTATGGTGATGATTTGAAAGTTCTTGAGGCTAAGGCAAACGAGATCGTCAGCATCATGCGTGGCGTAAAGGGAATCGAGGATCTCGGAGTCCTTCAGGTTCTTGGCCAGCCCAACTTGAACGTAACCCTAGACCGCCAGCAGGCGGCCCGCTACCCGATCAATGTGTCTGACGTCCAGGATGCCATCCAGACCGCCGTGGGCGGCAACGCGCTTACTCAGGTGTTGCAGGGTGAGGCACGCTATGACTTGGTGTTGCGCTACTTGCCGCAGTACCGGGACAAAAGAGAAGCAATTAATAACATCCGTCTCCTTTCCCCGACGGGAGAACGTGTTTCGCTCGCACAACTTTGCAAAATCGAACAACAGGACGGTGGTTCGGAAATCTACCGCGAAGGCAATCAACGCTATGTTGCTATTAAATATAGCGTGCGCGGCCGTGACCTTGGGGGCGCTGTCGAGGAAGCAATCAAAAAGGTAAGCACGCAGGTCCAAATGCCACGTGGGTACCACATTGATTGGGAAGGTGAATACGAGAGTGAGAAGCGAGCGGAAGAGCGTCTTTTCCTTATCGTGCCGCTCACCATTCTCCTGATTTTCATCATTCTCTACACTATGTTTCGTTCCTTCAAATGGGGTTTGCTTATTCTCGCCAACGTGGCGTTGGCACGGATCGGCGGGCTGCTGGCCCTGTTGATTACTGGCACACACTTTAGCGTGTCCTCCGGAGTTGGCTTCCTGGCGCTTTTTGGCGTTTCCGTGCAGACCGGTGTGATCATGCTTGAGTACATCAACCAGCTCCGGGTGCAGGGCTTTTCCATCGAGGAATCAGCCATCGAGGGAGCAGTTCTCAGGCTTCGGCCCATCATGATGACTATGCTCGTGGCAACTCTCGGATTATTGCCCGCCGCACTTTCTCACGCCATCGGTTCGGACTCCCAGCGTCCTTTTGCCATCGTCATCGTCGGCGGACTCGTCTCCGACTTGGTCATGAGCATTTTCCTCCTGCCCACTCTCTACGTCTGGGTTTCCCGAGATGGCGACAAACTCCCTGAACCAGAGCCAGGCTTTGACGGGAATGGGTAGTAGTGCTCCGTATGCGTACCTCAGCACCTCGGATCTCATATTGCAAGCATTCCTGATGATCCAGTCGCGAAGGAGGTAGCGAACATGAAGCTTTGGTGTAAACGCTTGGTCAAAGCAGGCAGTCTCGTCCTCGAATTCGAGTACTGGAATAGGCAGAAAACTAGCTGATGCCGCACCGCCGTAGATCGCGTACATAATTCTTTCCGGAAATTTGTACCGGTGTCGGACGATCATCATCAGATTAGCGCTGCACGACTGGGTCCAAAACGGGTCCTACTCCCTGAATCGTGTGATTTTCGTTGGTTCTATTACTTATTTATTTCAATAAGTTAAGTTACGGGATTCATGGAGTACGAGGCGGGAAGACCTGGCCTGCCTCCCTTTTTTTTTCCTACCACGCTACAAAACCCATGCAAAAATCCAGCGTTGTGTTTTAGCGCATCAGTACGCAGGAACCCGACTCTTTTCAGATACTTCGGAGATTTCCGGTAACGTATTAGTCGCCGTCCCGTGCAGCATGATCCTGGCTCTCACAAATGGGAACTGTCCATTTCTGCACAGACTTCGGGAAGTCATCCTGCTAGGGTTGGTTATTCCCTGACCAACTCCAGTTCTAGGCTGGTGTGCCCATTGTGAGTACGCCAGCCCCCACCTTCCGAACGTCTCTTGTTGTCAATCGCGACTTGCCACTTCCTTGAATTGAATGCTCGTGAGAGCTTGCCGCACGCGTGTGCGGCCAATTTTTGTCATGAGTGGATAGAAAATTCGTGGGGTCCAAATGAGGAGAACGGCGTGATGACTGATACCGTCAGACCCGCCCAGGGCTGACAGTACCGCTCTTTCCCGCCGTTCACCGGAAATCATAATGACCACCAAGTATTTGCGCTGTTCACTTTTGCACACTTTACCGACATTTGGGGTTGTGCGTTGCAGCCGCCCATCATGTACAAAATGGGGCAGTTTTGCGCCTTGTCCTACTTCATTATGACAGTTGACGCGTGTTCCCAGAAGCGCGTGGACGACCCTTACGCAAAGAGGAGTAGATCTCTATGCCAGAAACTGGGATGAATGACCAGACGAGCCGAAAAGCATTTCGAGCAAAACGGAATCTGCTGTTTGCGCGATTCTCAAAAAATCCATGGAAAATCCATCTAGCGCTGGAAATCAAGTCCATGGACGATCAGTTTGCGGAAAGCGCCATATTCCAGCAGACAACTCAGTCGCCAGTGGAAAGACCAGACACCAAATAATCTCCCGCTTGAGATAACTCAATCTTCCCCACACCGGGCACTAAATGCCCAGGATGTGCGAATCGGAATGCGGGGCTGCGAACGCGCAGGGGACAAAAATAAGGATGTCGTAGGAGAGGAAAGTGAACGCAAACAGTCCGAATTCGAAAAGCTATCTTGAAAAGTGTCCCGATGTGAACAGATACCGACTCCCTCATCTTCTATGATTCTCCTTATGGAGAAACGGCCCGAGTCCGCCATTCCCCTCGAAAAGAAACAGAAGGAGCATCACATGGCAGAGCCGAAATCAGCGAGATGTAACGATATCGTTCCCGCAAAGTCGGTGATTGGCAACGCCGTCGTCAACGCAAATTATCAAGACCTCGGAACAATTGAAGATCTCGTTCTCGACGCCGGTGCCGGGCGGATCGCTTACGCAGTTTTGTCCTTTAAAGGCTTTCTCGGTGTAGGCGATAAGTATTTTGCCGTTCCCTGGTACGCCTTCCAGTTTCATCTAGCGGAAAAGCGCATCGTCCTCAACGTCGACAAGAAACTCCTGGAAAGCGCTCCGGGGTTCGATAAGGCCAACTGGCCGAACATGGCGGATTCCACCTGGGGTACCAACATTTATAAACACTACGGCTTGGCGCCTTACTGGGAAGAGACCACCGGCGATCGAGTCTAGTTGCAAACTCGGAGCGCGCAACTTAAAGCGCACGCCCATCACGAATTCGGCTTGCTTCCAGCGCCAGCGGGAGGCATCCCTGGACGAGCTGGCAAAGTGAAAAGTCATAAAGGAGAACTTCGATGCTACTACTAATTATTGTCCTGCTCCTGTTGTTCGGAGGAGGAGGCGGTTATTACGGATATTCAAGATGGGGGTCGGGCGGCGGTCTCGGGATCGTCGGCACCGTCGTACTCATCGCGGTCGTTTTGTACTTCCTTGGCGCCCTGCATGCGTAAATGGACTGCCGGTTAAAAGCTCTTAGCGGAAAATCGTAAATCGATCGAATAGGAGATAAAATTCCATGAAGCAAAGCACCAGGGACAAAACACAAGGAAGGTATCACGAGTTGAAAGGCAACGTGAAACAGAAGGTTGGGAAAGCCACGAATAATCCTCGCTTACAAGCCGAGGGTGTTGGGGAAAAATTCGCAGGCAAAATCCAAAAGGCACTTGGCACAGTCGAAAAAGCAATCGAAAAACCATGAAGTGTGGGAGACGCTTGCACTATTTAGCAGCGAACGCTCTTCGCTATCCGTCAACGCATCGAGAAAGAATTGGAGAAAGGTTTCATGAATCTATCACAAGTAACCACGACACAAATTGGCGTCGTCATCGCTGTCCTCCTATTGTTGGCAGCGACCCTTGCCATTTTATTTTCCGTTCGGAAACGCCGCACGCAACACCTGCGCACCCAATTTGGCGCTTCGGAATATACCCGGGCCGTAAAAGAAGGCGGAAATCGGCGGCAAGCCGAAGCGGTGCTGGACCAGCGTTCAGAACGCGTGGACCGTTTGAATATCCGGCCGCTGGCTGCCGCCGATCGCGCTCGTTTTGTCGAGTCATGGGCCAGAGTCCAGGCGCGCTTCGTTGACGGTCCCGGTGGTGCAGTGACAGATGCCGACCAGCTGCTCAACGACGTGATGTCCACTCGCGGCTATCCAATGAGCGACTTTGAGCAACGCGTCGCGGATATCTCCGTCGATCATCCCCTGGTTCTCGACAATTACCGCGCCGCCCACGAAACCGCTCTTCGCCAAACTCGCGGCCAGGCGCGCACCGAAGACTTACGCCAGGCCATGATTCATTACAGAACGCTTTTTGAGGAACTGGTCAACGAGCCAGAGGCCGCGCACTCATAGAGGCGGTCCTTCTCAGTCAAACGCTCAGAACCGGAACCGGAACCGCGCAAATGATTCCGTAGCCGTGGGTCCGGAGGTTTCCGCCATACGGGTAACAGCCGGTAACGAGCAAATCCGCATTTGTCTGTTTCGCGGCTTGGCTGAGGATCTCTGGCACATCACCACTGCCGATGAATACATCCGCCTTAATGCCAGTGTCCTGCTCTAGCTTTGCGATGCGCCGGGAAGCGTCGCGGACGAGCGTGTCTTTCCAATCTTTGTCCGCATGCCAGCCGCCGGGCCCCCAAATGTCGACGCTGGCAGTGACGTGAGCGAGGGTGAGACGAGCAGAAAATTCGCCGGCGATTTGTGCAGCCCAAGAAACCGCTTTGTCGCTACGCTCACCCAAATCAACCGCACACAACACGTTGCAAATCGCAAACGGCTGCAGCAGTGATTGTTGCAGGTGAGCACCGGTCCAAACCGGACATTCCGTCCTATTGAGCACCCTCGCCGTGACAGAACCCAAAAGAAACTGATCGAACGTGAAACCATGCGACGGCATCATGATCAGGTCGGCATTTTCCTCCTGCGCCGCCTGAACAATCGCCCGGGCCGGGTCGCCTTCGCCCAAGACGCGCAGAACGCTAAGTCCATTCAGCTCAGAGGCGAGAGACTGGTCCTGCTGCTTCTGGGCGTCACTCAGGATCACCGAGAGCAAGTCCCAGTTTGCCGGTTTGTGAGCGGCGTAGGGAACACCTGCGGCATGGCTCAGGGCTGTTACGACATGCAGCATGCTGATCTGAGCATGGAAATGGCCTGCCAACATGGCACATTGATGAATCACGCCTAGCGAGGCATTCGGGATATCCACAGGCAGGAGAATTTTCTTAATCGTTAGCATGGTGCAAGCCTTGAATGAAACTCCTACCGCAGCTCCCTCTTTGGGAATTTGCGGACTGCATTTCTGACTCGCACATCGTATGCTTCTGCTGCGGATGACACAATGAATTTACCCCCGGGGTTAGTCTTGGAATTCTGCTCGCGGCGCGATCAACGCATTCTCGGCGCCAAAGGAAGCGGTGGCATACTCTCCAGGGAATCAATCCTATGAGAAACAGATTGGGGAAGGCTGCCACTTCACTTTTGTTGATTTTAGTGGTGGCGTTCGGAATGAGGGTGGCCTTTGCGTGGAATCAAACGGCGAAACTGCCTCGAGAAATCGCGGGAGTCGTGGCATTTCAGACCGAAACGGGGCACATTGCGTACTCGTTGACCACGGGAAAGGGATACGCTTCGCCGTTTCAGCGGGATAGTGGACCAACGGCATGGCTGACTCCGGTATATCCATTGATCGTCGCGGGGATTTTCAAACTATTTGGGGTGTACACGCGTTCGTCTTTCTTCTGCGCGATTTTTTTGAACATCGTTTTCTCAGCTGTTACCTGCGTGCCAATTTTTTATGCGGGCAAGCGGATTGCCGGCTTGGGCAGCGGCAGTGGCGGGGCCTGGCTATGGGCGTTGTTCCCGAATGCGATCCTGATCCCGTTCGAATGGATTTGGGATACGTCGCTTGCGGCGCTGTTGGCGGCAGTCCTGCTATGGGCAACCCTGGAGTTAGCCGAATCCGAGCGATGGGGAGATTGGTGCGGTTACGGGCTGGTTTGGGGTCTTGCGCTGATGACCAACCCAGCGCTGGCTGCCGTGCTTCCGGTCCTGCTCGGATGGTTGGCGTATCGCACGCGGCGCGAAGGAAGATGGCACTTTGCGAAACCGGCGGTGGCCGTGGCACTGGCACTGCTCTGCTGCGTTCCGTGGACCGTGCGGAACTTCGTCGTCTTTCACCGCTTCATTCCTTTTCGATCCAACTTCAGTTACGAGCTGTATATCGGGAACAATGAAAACTACGACGAACTGCGCATCGGCTTGCCTGCGGCTATAACCCAGGATCGGGAGACATTGCGCTATCTCCGGATGGGAGAAACCGCGTTTATGGACGAAGAGAGGCACAAGGCGCTTCAATTTATAATGTCCCACCCACGGATGGAAATGCGCCTATTTGCATGGCGATTTGTGGACTTCTGGATAGGGGTGCCGGATCCAAGGAGAACGTTTGTGGAAGCGGACTCGTGGCTGGTCCGCGTTATCCTCCTGGGAGATTTGGTGAGTTCGCTTGGTGCGTTGCAGGGGGTGCTGGCACTTTTTATAAGACGGAACGCATATGCGATACCGCTTGCCGCGTTCCCCATTCTTTTTCCGTTGCTTTACTACGTGACGCACACTTCGCTGCGGTACCGGCATCCAATCGATCCGGTAGTGTTGTTGCTCACGGCCATTGCCGCCGGTTCGCTGATGCCCTGGCCGCGATCCAAATAAGGTCCGGCACAAAAGGGGTGAGACGGGCACTCTTGTGCATCTTATTTCCTTGATTGTCTCCGCGTGGCGTTTCGGATATTGTGCTGACTTTACTTTGCGGGAGAGACGAACGGTGAAGAACGCGTTTCTTGCAATCGCGGCGGTAACCTTGTCTGGTTTGCTCGGGACCACGAGGCTGTGCGCGCAGGCGAGCCCGGAGAATTCCTCGCGGGAGTGGCAGGTATGGACAGGCGGAGGACATGGGATCAACGGGAGCCAGTCCGGAACGAGTGTGTGGAATTTGGGATTGCGATACGGAATGATTCTGACAGCACCACATGGACCGGGAATTCTGCGAGGGCAGTTGGAATATGCAATTGACGTAGTCCCGGTGTGGGTAATCGCGCAGAAAACGAACACGGCGTACGGAGGAAGCGTAGATCCGTTCGCTTTCAAGTGGATTTTCAGTTCGGCGAAAAAGGTAAAACCATTTTTCCAGATTGAGGGCGGGGCTTTGTTCACGAATACCAAGGTGCCGGAAGGCACTTCGCAGATCAATTTCACCACCAGCGGCGGTATTGGCGCGCATTTCTTGGGAAAGAAGCACAATTTCAGCGCGGAAGTGCGCTTTCAACATATCTCGAACGCGGGAATGACGAATCCCAATCCAGGGATCAATACAATGCAGGTGCGCATTGGATTTGGGGCCTTCCAGAACTAGAGAGCAGTAGTAATTCCTGCCAGGATTGCTTTCTCGCTGAGCTCCTTCCTCATGCAAAAGGCGCTCTCCGCAGGAAGTGAGCGCCGTCATTGACAGACTCGCCCGGTCACTCGTACTGTTCTCGCTCTCGCAAATCGAAACGGAACATGGCGACCACACCTTTCCTTGAACGCGTTTTTGCATTAACAGAAAACCACACCAGTGTGCGACGGGAAATGCTTGGCGGGCTGACGACCTTTCTCACGATGGCGTACATCATCGTGGTGAATCCACAGATACTTTCCCAGGCGGGGATCCCGGCGGAAGGAGTGGTGTTTGCCACATGCCTGGCGTCGGCAGTGGCCACGCTGGTGATGGGTTTGTATGCGAATTACCCGATCGCGCTGGCGCCGGGAATGTCGCTGAACGCGTATTTCACCTACTCGGTCTGCCTGGGGATGCACGTGGCATGGCCGACGGCGCTGGGGGCGGTGTTTCTTTCGGGCCTGCTTTTCGTACTGTTGACGGTGACGCGGGTGCGCGAGCAGATCGTCAACGGCATCCCCCGGGGGTTGAAGCACGCCACAGCCGGCGGGATCGGAATGTTCATCGCGTTTGTAGGATTGCGGAGCGCGAAACTGGTGGTGGCGAGCCCGGCTACGTTCGTGAGCCTGGGCAATTTTGCAGACCCCGCGGTGCAAGCAGCGTGTTTGGGGATTGTCCTGACGCTGGCGTTGATGGTGCGGCGTGTGAATGGGGCCATATTGCTCGGAATTCTGGGAACAACTCTGTTTGGGATTGCGCGTGGGTTGTCACACTGGCCCACGGCGCTCTTGGCGCTGCCGCATCCATCGACAACTTTTTTACGCCTGGATGTGAAGGCCGCCCTGCACTTGGGATTGGTGGAGATCATTTTCATATTTCTGTTTGTGGACCTCTTCGACAACGTGGGCACGATGGTGGGCGTGTGCGAACAGGGCGGATTTGTGAAGGACGGGGAAATTCCGCGCGTGGGGCGAGCTTTGCTGGCCGATGGAATAGGCACGATTTTCGGCGCCATGACGGGAACGTCCACGGTGACGAGCTACATTGAAAGCGCGGCGGGGGTGGCTGCGGGGGCAAGAACAGGGCTGAGCAACGTGATGGTGGCTGGATTGTTCTTGGTGGCAATGTTCTTTTCACCGGTGGCGGCGGCAATTCCGGCGTTCGCGACCGCGCCTGCGCTGATTCTGGTGGGCGCATTGATGACGGAATCGGTCGGGAAGGTGGAGTGGAAGGATTTAAGTGAGGCTTTTCCGGCGTTCGTGACGCTGATCGCAACTCCACTGACATTCAGCATCGCGACCGGGTTGAGCCTGGGCGTGATCAGCTACACGGTAGCGAAAGTGGCTGCGGGGAAATTACGGGAGGTGAGCGTGCTGCTCTGGGTGCTAACGGCGCTGTTTCTTGTGCGGTACGTGTATTTGGCGGCGGAGTGAAGGGAGTATGGTGCCCAAGAGAGGACTCGAACCTCCACGACCGTAAGGCCACTAGCTCCTGAAGCTAGCGCGTCTGCCAGTTCCGCCACTTGGGCACAAGTGCAGTCAAACGAGGCAAACATAAGTTTGAGGCTGGACTGGGGGTTTGTCAACGAACCTGGCTATTGCGGTTGGTCAGCTCCCGGCAAGCCGAGTGAACGGACATAGGGGCTTCGCCTCAGCTCACTTCCCGACAGGAACGCGCATCTTATCACTCGCGAACTCAACCGGCCCTGCAAAAGACGCACGAATCGATTTTCGTACCGCATCCTCCTGGCCTTCAACGTCGGGCGCAAGATGGCTCAGCAAGAGGCTCTTTACTCCACTTTCTCGGCCGGCCTCGCCAATTTTCTTCGGCGGCGTATGCAGATCGTACAACTGCGAAGGCGAACCCGGAGGGTCCAACACCGCGCAATCAAAAATCAGCAAATCGGCATTTTTCGCCAATCGCACTAGATTCGGCAGCGCTGATGCATCCATGGTCTCCGGAGAAAACCACCACTACGCCCCTATAAGAAATCCGATAAGCCACCGACGGGCAATCTCCGTGATGCGTCGCAATTTCTTCCACCACCAAGCCACCCTGGCCCACAATCTTAGAGGACATTGACTTCAAGTTAATCGGCAGGTCGCGAACCGCAAACGATTCGTCTGCGCCAAACGTCTTTTGATATGCAAATGCACCATGTTCTCGCACCAGCAAATTCACAAATCGCGAAGTCTTGGGGAACTGTCACGCTCCGTCCGGCCCAAAAATCCGATATTTGATCGGTCCGTCGCTGGTAAGCGCTCGAGCATTGAAGAAAGCCGCCAGGTCCCCACTGTGGTCGATATGCAGATGCGTCAATAAAACCGTATCCACGTTCTCTAAATCCAAGTCCAATTCTCCGATGCGCAGGAATGCTCCCGGTCCGGCATCCACCAATATCCTCGGTACGCCTTCGATCAGCACGACGTAACTTGACCCCGCCCTCCCGAACGCCCGTGGCCCCCCCGAACCAAGCACCACCACTTCCAACGCAGGCTTCGCAGGAGCGGCCCACAGGAAAGTCGGGACTAACACGGAAATGAGCGCAGTAATCCCAACTATCAGTGTCTTCATGCGGATCTCTCCTGGCAGGCCTTGGCAATCCACCGCTCGCTCAGAGTAATACTCAGCGCGTGGTATTTCCTACCGTAAACATAGGCTGGCTCATCAAAGGCAGGGGAGTTTCAGGGGGGAGAGTGAACACACACACAAGCCACTATGCGTTCGAACGCACAGAAGGCGGGACGATGTATCCAGCCGCTACGAGGAGCGTGCGGGTTGCAGAAGCTTCAAACGCCTAACTTCTTGAGGCATTTGTCGCAGTCGCCCTGCATTTTCTTGACGCGGGCTTCGAGTTCCTTGTCGGGTTTGGCGGCAAGCAACTTGGTAGCAAGGTCGAGATTGCCGCGAACGACCAAGTTGACGGTGCGAAACTTGTCTGGATCATTTATGCCACGGGTGTCAAACATGGCGCCAATGCGAAGAAAATCGTCGCTGAGAACCACGAGGTAAACGCGGGGGTCGACGTCCACCTTGCCAGCACTGTAAAGCTCGCGGCCCTTGTTGAGGTTTTGATCGGCACCGGCGAGACCAGCAAGCACGCCTGCAAGAGCATCACGGTCCAACTGGAGTTCCGCCGAAGTCCGGTCAGCATCCGAAACGAATTGACCGCTCTTGATTCTCGCCAGGGCTGGATCGGTCCCTCCCGTGAAGCCAGGAAAAGTAACCTGGATCGATACGGGATTAGCGCTCAATTTGGAGCGCTGTTCCATTACCGATTGCATCGCGTCCATCAAGTAGGAACGGGCGGCGTTGTTGTAATCGGAACGCTGCTTGTAGAAGGCACCGGTCTGCGACTGGGCGGAAGGCTGTTTAGCGCCGACGTGATAGGCTTCAGCCATTTGCTGGTCGGCGTCGGCGAATGCAGTGAGAAGGGCAACACGGAGAAGAGACGCTTGCTGACGAACCGAGTCGTCTGTGGTGGACTTGATGGTGGCGTCCAGATTTTCCAGTGCTGCCTTGAAATCAGAGGATTGCAGGTTGTTTTTGGCGTCGGTGAAATGTTGAGCGCTCGGAGAAACTCGAGGAGCGCTGGAACAGGCGACGAGAAAAACGGAAAGAGCGAATAGAAAGAACTGTGAGGGACGGTGCAGCATGATGATTACTCCTGTCTGAAGATGAGGGGGAACTTCAGGTTGGAGCGCACCTAAGGCGATAGTATGTCCGGGGCGTGGAGGAGTCAATGGGCATAGGAGTAGAACTGGCAATGGCGGCAACAGGTAACCAATAAGGAATGGGTGACAATCGCAGTTGCGCACAAAAGCCGCTTCATTTCCAAGCTTACAGTACTACTGCTTGGCAGTCTTCTTGACAATATGCAGCTTCACTTCTCTACCCGTGACATCGAGAATGTATGCGCTTTTCCCCTCGATGGCAATTTTCGTCACCACATTTACCGCGATATCCGGTGCGCCGCTATTGTCGTGCTGACCCGGTTTGTAGGAATAGTCGACAAAATAAATCATATCGTCGGTCTCAATCGTGTAGTGTAAGGTGTTTTTTCCGCTACGCATTTCCCCCGAAACATCCGTTTCCGAAGCATCCACTACCCTCGCGGCTTTCCATGCTCGTGTATTCGCCGGACAGGCAGTCGCCACCAACATCGTCAATATCAGAAGGCTGAACCTTTTCATTGGGACTCCTTTGCGGAGTATAATCCCATTTCTCTCCATCCCCGTGACTAACGAGTTCGGCCGTTTCCATTCCCTTGCTGATTCGGTGCTGACAGATTTTCTTTATCTGCACGACAACCAGTTGAGTCTACTGCCGCAGAGTCTGGAGTAGCTGACAAAGCTGCGCTATCTGAACATCAGCGAGAACGGTTTCGAGAAGTTTCCGGAATGCGTGACAAATATGGCGAGCTTGATCGAGCTTCGGGCGACCGACTATTCGCTGATATCCCTTCCCGAGTCAATTGGATGTCTGACGGCGCTGCGGGAGCTGCACCTGCGAAATAACAAGCGGACCTCGCTGCCGGCAGCGATCGGGAAGCTTCACGAACTGCGACAAATGGACCTCCGGGGCAACCCAATCGCCCATTTGCCTCGAGAGATTGCCGCACTGCCTCGATTGGATAAGCTCGACTTGCGCTGGGTAGATACGCTCAGGCTGCCCGGTTGGATAGCAAGCCTGAAAGAACGGGGCTGCGTGGTCTACCATTGAACGGGCAAGCCAGGAAAACGGTGAATAACCGACCAGGGGGTGGGTAAAGCAGTGCCGGGAAGCGGTACTGGGAAAGTACCTCGGGAGGGAGCTTACCCCCTAGTATTCTAAACGGACGGTGCTATACTCCGCGCAGAAGACCTACCTGCCACCGCAGAGCGGGTAGTGCGGACCGGTTCCAACGGGAGGTTGCTATGTCGCCTGACATCGTATCCGCATTTACGGGACCAGTGCTATATCTGCTGATTGCTTGGGGGCTAGTAACCGCCATATTCCTGGCATTGATTGCCTGGCGGAGCGTGCTCTCAAGCCATGAAGACGATCAAATATTCCTGGACAAAGCGGAAGAACACATGGCCAAGGAACAGCGCGAATTGATCTCCAAGATCAACATGCTTTCCCGGCCAATCCTGACCAGTGGGATAACGTCAGGAGTGTTGCTGCTGGTGATTGCCGGGATATTCGTGTATCACGGGTTGAAGAACTTCTAGAGACCGGACTCGAACTTTTCCACCTCAGGGCTTCGCGGGCGCGGGTTCTGCGGTCTGCGGCGCGGTACTCACGGGGGCAGTTGGTTGGGAAGCCTGGACCAGTGAGGTGTGGTTGTGCACGATGACCCAGTTCTCGTTCTTTTTTTCCAGAACTAAAGTGGTCTGACCTTCCGCGGCCATCGGTGTGCCGTCGACTACGGCGCTGAAATCCCATTGATAGCAAGCCCAGGCAAATTGACCTGTAGGAACGATACGGATAAGAGTGTTACTGCGATCCATGCGCACTTGCTGCATGCGTGCGCGCTGCGCCTGGTAGGCAGCCAGGTAATTGGTCCACCCCACGGCTGGCGGGGTCCACGTTCCGGCCACCACGGAAACGTCATCGGCAATATTCTTGTGCATCTTCTCGATATCGCCAAGCTGCCATGCTCCCAGAAACTCTCCGATCACGAAATCGATTTTCGTCTCGTCGGGTGCTGAAGCGGCCACGCTCGCAGGAGGTGTGGGCTGCGAGTCATCCTGGTTTTTCTTTTTCTTTTGGGCAGCGGCAGTGCTGGCCGAGGCCAGACAGAGCGCCAGAAGAAGTAGCAAGCCCACAAACCGTTCGACCCGCCACCTGCTGCTCACTGCGTTTCGATTGCTGATCATGCTCGATGCACTCCTGCGGAAATTTGTTCGCCAGCACTCTCCCTCAGAGAATGGCGGCTCGACGATTGCGACATTCCCATTGAGGACAGGAATGAGGATAGCGCAGTGTGGAGCATTCAGCAGGAGCATGTGCTTAGTTGGTCCATCTGGTGAATTACATTACTGCAGCTTGGAGGCCGTAAGGAGATTGACGAATAGCCGGTAAGCACCTGGCACTCCCTCGGGAAGCTCGCGGAAGAAGGCGAGTCCGGTGTAGATGTAAGTCCCCTTGCCGAACTTCGTATAGACCAGCCCGCCGTTGAGATCCTTTTCGCCGGGGTCGTGCATGGCAAGGAGCGGGGTATAGCGGGAATCGAAATTACTCCAGAAATAGAGGCCGCGCTCCTGGACCCAGTTTTGGAAATCGGATTCGGTGATTTTGTTGGGGCGATTGAGTAGAGGATCGTCGGGCTTGAGGAACTTCACCTCGGCATTTTCGTCGGTGATGCGCGGCGTGGGTGTCCCGATTTTCGCTGGATAGGGAGCAGGCAGCAACCTGTCCCAGACATTATCCCGATTGTACTGGACGACGAGAGTGCCGCCGTTCGAGACGTAATCGAGAAGCCGCTTGTTAGCACCCGCGAGTTCGGGGCGGAGTTCGTAGGCGCGGACGCCCACGACGATGGCGTCGTATTTCGAAAGGTCACCGAACTCCAACGCGACCGTGTCCAGCATTTCAACGTTGATACCGAGACGTTTGAGGGCCTCGGGAATGGGTTCGCCTTCGGCGGAAATGTAGCCGACATGGAGATTTCCGGGAACATGGATGTCGAAAGCGTGGACGATCGTTTGCGCGGGCTCGCTCCAGAGAATGGTGGGCATGGAGGCGAGAGGTTCGAGTGAAGTGGAGAACTTTTCGCCGGCGCGATCTGCGTAAGCGGTGATGGTGAAATTGCCGGCATCGAGTTTTGCGGGTGGAATGACGGTGATCTTGGCGTATTGATCGCCGACACCGGTGAATTCAACCTGGACCGGGGCGCTGGCGGTGATGCCGTCGGGGACATTCAGGCCGACGGACACTTTCGCGGGTTGTTCCGAATAGGAGTGGACTCGGAGGAAGACATCGAAGGCCTTGTGGGATTCGTTGAGAACGGCAATGAATTGTGCTGGATCGACGGCGATAGTGTACTCGGGGACAACACGGAGCGGTACGCGCACAACGGAAGTAGAAGTGGACTGAATGTACGTGACCGGCTTCGTAATGGTCATCTTGTGTCCAGCGACGGTAACGTCCTGCCGTGCAGTGAGGAGCGGACGAGGCTCAGGAAGCAGTGGAGCCAAGTTGTCCGGGTGGTGAACGAATGGAAATTGATTTGGATTCGGAAGTGGTAGTTTTGGAGTGAGCTCCAGCGTGAATTTGTACCCCTTCGAAGGATCGCCTTCCATAGCGGTTTGTTGCCAGAGTGATGGGATGTCGAGAGTAATGGATGCCAGCGAGCAGTCTATCTGTTTGCGGCAATTCGAGTGGGCAGCGACGCGAAAAGTATTGCCGGGAGCCAAATTACTTGTGTCAGCGTCTGCCGTCAGATGAAGGCCAGCAGCCAAGGCGAGTGCGTTCTCGACGCGTGCCTGACTTCGGGCAACATCATCGAGAAATTGAGCTTGCATTGTATTGAAGGCCGCCACGGCATAACCACACTTACCTGTCCAGTCATTGAAATCCGTTGCGGCGTCGGCGAGCTGGTGGGTCGCGGCAACGAAATCTTCCCGCAGAACAGATTCGCGGGCTTGCGCAAGCAAACCATAGGCATTGGCAAAAGCCTTGCACCCTGGGAACAGCGTGGTGAGTGGCTCGGCCAGTTGTGCGGCATCGAGTGTGTCACCCCCTTCAGGAACCAAGGCGATGGGCCGGAGAATAAATGGCGAGTTCAGAAAGCCCGCAATTCCTTGGGTATGGTGATTCACAAAAGCATCCAGGCCAATCTCGCGGTAGCTTTTTCCGTAGAGCGGATCGATGTCGTCCAAGGGAAGTACGTAGCCCTTCGGCGAGTCGCTGCGGTCTAGGTCGAGGATGAGAATGGAGGGTTGTGGTTTGCCAGAAGCAAGGGTGCTTGCCCGCGGTTTCCAGGGAGCTTCTTCGACAGGGACAGGCAGCTTACCGGTGGGGTCGCTCGGATTGTACGAGGCGTCGCCGGCGAGTTCGACGGCTTTGGGTGTGAGCATCCCGGAAGCTTGGTGGTGGCCATGGCCGGAATGCACGCCGCCCCAATGATTGATTACGATGTTGGGGCGGAAGGCGCGGATGACCCGCACCATGTCCTCGAGAACCTGATTTCCCCAGATTTTTTCGGTCTCTTCAGGCGTTTTGGAAAAGCCGAAATCGCGGGCGCGCGTGAAATACAGTTTCACTCCGTAGCCGCGAGTGGCAGCGAGAAGTTCCTGAG
>Ga0181526_10001319_pt1 | contig 23831 bp, 16 predicted proteins | sample PEATcosm2014_Bin_35_FD_119750 | JGI IMG/M metagenome (GOLD analysis project Ga0181526, IMG submission 119750) | Peatland microbial communities from MTU Mesocosm Facility, Houghton, MI, USA - PEATcosm2014_Bin06_30_metaG | ecosystem: Environmental > Terrestrial > Soil > Wetlands > Peat | place...
GATCGAGCGCGCGCTGGGCGACCACGCCGCCTGAGAATCCGGTGCAGATTACCCGCTACGCCAGCCTCTCCGAGCAGCAGTTTCTGGGGTGCGTGAGCGCATTCACCGATGCGCTGACCGGTGAGTTGAACTCCGCCGCCATGTACCTGCGCAAGCTGGAGGGCCAAGCCAAAGGCGCCGCCTTCGCTTATGAGATGTCGCTCGACCGGCACCGCTACGGGGCGCTGACGGTGCTGGATCGGTGGGGCGCGCTGGTGGCCGCGTTCGGCGCACATATGACGCTCAGCCGCTATCCCGGCATCGTGGCGGAAGCGCCCGCGCGCCTGCGCACCGCCGAATCGATTTTGGAGAGCGCGAATCACGTGATCGACGCAGCCGGCGCGTATGCGAGCGACGTGGTGGAAGCCTGCGTGCTTGCGTTCCAATCGCTGGCGGGCACCTTCGCCGAAGAGCGCCTGGCGGCGTCGCAGTCGGCGCAATTGGGTCCGATGCTGCCGGACGAATTCAAGCAGGCGCGGGGGATCTTTCTGCGGGATCTGGCGGCGCGGTGAGGGGGAGGCCACCCGCCAAGAACTGACAATGACTGTGGGGCAGTCCTCCAGGACTGCGCCGGGCCTCCAGGTCCGGCGTACGGCGAACTTCGTTTCCCGAAGAGCGGGCCTGCGAGGCCCGCGCAGGCTGCGAGCCAGGCTGCGAGCCTGCCCCACAAGGCGCCGGAACGTCAGCGGGGGTTTACACCCAGGCGCGGAACCACTCGCGAAACTCGTCCAGCGCGGCTTGCGTTTCCCGCGCCAGCGGCACGGGCGGCGGACCGGTCTTGATGCCGCGCGCGGCCAGCGCGGCCTTAATGGCGACCGGCGTCGGGAAACTGTCGATACGTTCCAGAAATTCGTGCAGGCGGGCGTCCAGCCGTGCGGTTTCGGCTTCGTCGTGCCGCGCGATGGCCCGATCAAGGCCCAGCAATAGCTCGGGCACGGCGCATGCCACGCCTGAAACCACGCCGTCGGCGCCCGCACGGCGCGCCCGCGCGAAAATGGCGTCGTGTCCCACCAGCAGCGTATACGGATGCTCCCGCTTATGCCGGCTCAAGACTTCGAAGTTATCCCAATCGCCGCTCGAGTCCTTGATGCCCGCGAAGCGGCCGGTAGCAAGTAATTGCAACGCCGTTTCTCCGTCGATCCCGCTGGTGAACGCTGGAATATTGTACAGATAAATAGGCGCTCCGCGGCTCATCTCCGCGAACCGCATGTAAAACTCGCGGATTTCCGGCTGCCTGTAACGGAAGAAGTAAGGCGGCATCAGCAGCAGGCCGGCCGCGCCCGCCGCACTGGCCTCGCTTCCCAACGCCAGCGCGCCGTCCAAAGCCGAGTGCGAAACGCCCGCCAGCACCGGCACGCGGCTGCGCTTCACCGCCAGGTAAACGAGCCGCACGCGATCGTCGCAACTCAGATTGACGAACTCGCCCGTGGAGCCCAGCAAGGCGATGCCTTGCACGCCCGCCGCGCACAGAAAATCGATCAATTCGAGCGTGGCGCCTATATCGGGCTCGGTACCCCGCTTGTGGGGCGTCACCGCGGCCGCGATCACGCCGGAAAAAGGCTGCGTCATTTTGCGTTATTTTACCAGCAGAGTGACCACGATGTTACGGAATTCCACGGGACCACGATCGCCCTGCAGCAGGATCGGTCCGGGCTCGCCTTCGTTGGCGTCGCAGGCGATCGCGGTCAGCCCCTCGACGATCCCGTAAGTCACCGTCTTGTCGTTCAGCGTGACCGTCACGTGGCGTCCCACCAGCCGTATGTCGAGAGTCTGCCATTCACCCGCCGGCTTGCTCGCATTCTCATTGGGCGCGATGCGGCTATATAGCGCCCCGTTGGAGTGTGTGTCGACCGGCCGGCCGTAATCTTCCAGAATCTGCACTTCGTAGCGCCCGCGCAGGCCGATGCCGCTGTTGCTATGGGCCGGCGTGCGGAATTCGACGTGCAGCTTGAAGTTGCGGAAGTCGACGTTGCTCAAAAGGTCGGTGGCCGCGCCATTGCCCTTCAGGATGCCGCCCTCCACGCTCCAGCCGGAGGCCGGGTCGGCAGTGAGCCCGTGCCAGTTGGAAATATCGCGGCCGTTGAACAGGTCGATCGACCGCCAGGCGTGCCAGGTGCCATCGTCGGTGTCGGTAAGTTCCGGAGCGCGGGCGGCGGTCCATTCGAGCCTGGTGTCTCCCGACGCGAAGGCGCCCTGCAGCTTGCCGCCGGCAAGATGAGCGCGGTAATCCCGATGCACGCCGTGGCCGTCGTAAGTGAACCGCAGCTCGTTGTTCTCGATCCAAATATGCTGGATATCGTTCAGGTCGCCGCCCGGAAAGCCGACGAACCTGCCTTTGATGTGGTCCGTGCCGGCGCCCTCCACTTCCAGCCACCAAGCCCGCCCTGCGGGCGAATGCTGTACGGTGATGTCCCAGCGCCCGTTGAAGTCCGGGGCCGCGGGCCAGGCAGCCGGGGCCAGCAGCAAGAAAATGGCGAGGTTACGGAGCATGATTTCCTGCGGTTTAATCTATCATATGCGCGTTTCCGTCGAGCCGTGCGTCATATTCGAGTAGCCATGGCAGAGTCTCCGTTCGAAACCAACTGGAGGGCGGGCAATTCTGCCCGCAGCCGGCTTTCCGCCGGCTCTGGCCGCCTAAAAGGCGGCTGCGGCCAAGATTGGCCGCCCTCCAGTTGGTTTTTGACGGTGCCCCGGTGCGTGCGCACACTGCTCCTGGCGGCGGTCTGCTGCTCGGCCGCGCACGCCGCGGTGATCGGCGGCGTGGTGCTCGATCATGCCACGGGGCGTGCGCTGGCGCGCTCGCTGGTGACGTTGCGCCCGATCGACGGCACCGGCGGCAAGCCGCAGTCCGCGCGCGCCGGCCGCACCGGACAGTTCTCATTTAACGTGAGCGCCGGCATGTACCTGCTGCGTGCTTCGCGCGACGGTTTCGCGCCTTTCCAATACGGGCAGAAGGAGTGGAAATCGGCCGGCAGGCCCATGTCCGTCGCCCAGGACGGTACCCTCTATCTCGATATCCGCCTGCGGCGTTACGCGGCGATTTCCGGCACGTTGCTCGACGAAAACGAAATCGGCATCCCCGACCAGAAGGTGGTCGCCTATCCAGCCACGCAGCCGCTGCGCATCGCGGCATCCGCCACCACCGACGACCGCGGCATCTATCGCATTCACGGCCTGGAGCCGGGCACTTACTATGTGCGCGCCGCCGCCAAGCAACTGGAGGATGGCTCCGGCTTGCTGCCCACCTTCCACAAAGAGACCATGTCGGTGGACCAGGCCATGACCGTGGATGTGGAACTCGACCAGCAAGCCGACGATATCGACGTTCGCCCCCTGCCCGGCAAGCTGTTTCGCGTCTTCGGCCACGTGGTGAGGCCCCCCGCGCCGGTAACTGTAAGTCTGATATCGGATGTCGGCCGGGTGCAGACGAAGACTGCCAGTGCGTTCGCCTTCGAGCAAGTTGCGCCGGGGACCTATGAGCTGATCCTCGACGGCGACGATCCTTTCGGCCGCGGCAAAATCGGATCCTACCAGGAGATCGCGGTGGATAAGGACACGGAACTGTCACTGCAAGCCACTTCCTGGCGCGAAACCGAATTCCACATGCAGGATGAGAAGGGCAAGGCGGTGGATGTGGCGAACGCGAAGATCACCGCGCGGCGCAAGGACCTGGATGGCGGCGGGCGCCCCGAGGTTCTAAAGCTGGTGGACGGCCGCGCGCCGCTCGGGCCGGGACGCTGGGAGATGTCCGTGGTTTCGCCGCCGGGTTACTATACAGTCCAATTGACCGGCATTTACAGCATTGCGGATGTGCCGGGCCGCGGCGACGGCTGGAGCGAGGTGATGTTGCGCGGCAACGACTCGGTTACGATCAAGCTCTCTTCGCGTCCGGCGACGATGCATGGCCTGGTCAACGGTCCGGGGCAGGAGCCGGCGCCCGGCGCGCCGGTGTATTTGGAGGCTTTCGATAAGGACACCCAAAAGCGGTTGGGGGAACTGCGCACGGTCCGCACCGACCTGCGCGGCCAGTACCATTTCAACGGTCTGGCGCCGGGGTTGTATCGGATACTGAGCACGTTTGAATATGAGAAGCCGGAGGCGGATAGCATGACCGCCGCCGGCGCGCGGCCGGTGACTTTGTCTGAAGCCACGGATACGGGGCAGGATTTGGATTTGTATGCGCCGCCGTAGGGGGGCAGAATCGCAGCCTGCGCGGGCCTCGCAGGCCCGCTCTTCGGCGAGCGAAGCTCGCCCAAGCGGGGCTGAAATCCAGGCTAAAATCCCCGCCGGCGGCGCATGGCGCCGCCCTACTGCGCCTTGCCCTGATACTCCTGCACCTCGTTCTGCAGCCACGTGCGCAGTTGCGACGGAGAGTCGGGCGTAAGGGCCAGCCCTTTCTGGGCGGCCTCTATTGCCTTGGGGAAATTGTCATTCAGCGCGTAGGCTTCCGCCAGATATCCCAGCGCGCCGGGATTCCTGCCTTTGGCCAACTCATCGGCACGCAAGGCGAAGCGCAGCGCGGCGGGATAATCGCGCAGCGATTTGACGCCCGTCTCGGCGGCGCTTTTCACGGCTTCGATCAGTTGCTGCGGCGTGGCATCCGGACTATCTCCGATGCGCCTGAAATACGCCACGCTGGCTTCGGCATACGGGCGCGCCTCGGCCTCGCGTTTACCCTCTACCAGCAGGTTGGCCACGCGCCCTTGCATCTCCGCGCGCAGCAGCGGATAAATGGTGTTGGCGGTATCGCGCTGCACGATCCCATCCAGGATTTCGGCCGCTTTGCGCAGGTTTTCGAGCGACTCGGCGTTGTGCCCGGCGTAGCCGTGAATCAGGCCCAGCGAGCGAAAAGCATCGAAGCGCCGGAAGGCCGCGCCCACGTTTTCCGGATCCGCCGCCGCCAGCTCATCTAGGACCGGAACGGCCTGCTCCACACTGGCCAGCCCCGCATTGAGATCGTGCAACTGACCCTGGTTCCAGCCGACGTGGACCAGCATGATGGCCTTGAGTTGGCGCACGTCGGCAGTCTGTTGCTCCGGCTCCGGCAGCCGCGCCAGCGTGTCCAACGCCGCTGTGTAATCTTTGATTCCCTCGCTTGGATTAGGCGTCGAGTCGATCCGGCCAATGGATTCGTAAGCGGCGGCCAGCAATTTGAGGACGGCAGGGTTGGCGGGGTCGATGCGCAGGGCCGCTTCAAACTCGCCCACGGATTTCCGCAAATAGGCCAAAGGCGCGTCCGCGTTGAAGCTGACATAACCGCTCTTCTCGCTGAGTTGTTTGCCGAAGAAATACCAGCCCGTGCCCGCGTCCCGCAGGCTGCGGACGTCGTGCGGATTGGAAACCGCGATTCGCTCGAACGCCTCCGCCGCCTGGCGCAGCCGGGTGAACCCTTCGCTGTATTGGCCGGCGATGGCCAGCGAGCCGCCAAGCTGCTCCTGGATAGACGCGAACGTACGCCGGGCGGAGATATTATCCGGATGCTCCTGCAACAAAGGCTCGACGATCGCCAGCGCCTTGCGGTCGATGGCGATAGCCTGCGCCGTATCGCCCAGCCGGTCGCCCAAGCCCAGGCGGCGGCCGAAGATCGTGCCGAGTTGCAGGTAGCCGTCGGCCAATTCCTGCCGCAGCGCGGGATCGTCGCTCTTGCTGGCGGCCAGGCGGTCGAGGTATTGCAGCGCGCGGCGCGACATGTCCGCCTGCACTGGCAGTGTGCCGGGAACCTTGCCGACCGAATCGTACAGCTCGAACAGCAGATAGTTGGCCAGCTTGCGCGCATCGTTGAAGCGCTGCTCGGCGTTGGCCCGTTCCCGCCGGGCGATGCGCGCCTGCCATAGAGTGCCGGCCAGACCGGCGGCCAGAGACAGCGCCAGCACGGCGGCCGCGGCCACCGCCACCCGATTGCGCCGCACGAATTTGCGCGCCACATACAGACGGCTGCGCGCCACCGCGGCCACGGGCAGCCCGTCCAAATAGCGGCGAATATCGTCGGCGAACTGGGCCGCGGAGGCGTAGCGTTCTTTCGGATTCCGGGCCAGCGCCTTGAGCGTAATGCTGTCCAGATCGCGATCGGCGCCGGGCGGCGGTGCATCCTTGGTGGTGATCGCCTGCACCAGCCCCGCGGGACCGAGTTTGGAGGCGTCGAACGGACGGCGCCCGGTCAGCAGTTCGTAGAGCACTACCCCCAGCGAGTAGACGTCGCTCGATACCGTGGCCGGTTGTCCGCGCAGAATCTCCGGGCTGGCGTACATGGGGGTCAGGAATACATTGGCGGTGGCGGTGTGCTCCAGCGTGGCATCGTTGTCGAGCACTTTGGCGATGCCGAAATCCAGCAGCTTGGGCTCGCCTTCCTCGGTTACCAGGATGTTGCCGGGTTTCAGGTCTCGATGGACGATCAGATATTGGTGCGCGGAGTTCACCGCCGCGCACACTTTGACCAGCAACTCCAGGCGGTCGCGGACCGGCAGCTTTTTCTCTTCGCAGTAGCGGTCGAGGCGAATTCCCTCGACGTATTCCATTACCAGATAAGGCTCGCCCTGGGAACTCATGCCGCCATCCAGCAGCCGGGCGATGTTGGGATGCTCCAGGCGGGCCAGCAACTGGCGCTCGCGGCGGAAGCGCTTCAACGAATCCGGCGCGGCGAGATAAGGAGAGAGAATCTTGAGGGCGGCCTGCTGTTCATGCTGGCCGTCGGCGCGTTCCGCCAGCCAGACCTCGCCCATGCCGCCGCGCCCGAGCAGCCGGACGGTCTGCCATGCGCCGAAACGCCTGCCGGCGGATGCCGTTTGGGCTTCGGCATTAGCGGCGCGCTCCTCGTCGTATGCCCGCACCATGCGCTCGGCCTGGCTGCGCAGCTCCGGATTGCCGGCGCATCTGGCATCCAGCGCGGCGCGGCGGCTGTCGTCGTCCAGCGCGCAGACATCGTCGAAGATTTCTTCCAGGTCCTGCCAGGAGTCGATCATACGGGTGTGGAATGCAGCCTATCGTACAGCCAAGTGCGCGCGAAGCGCAATTGCCTTTCGATAGTGGCGTCGGAAACGCCGCGCAACTCGCAAATTTCCGGCACTGTGCAGCCCATCACGTAGCGTAGCTCGACCAGGCGCACTTTATCGGCGTCGAAACGTTCGAGATCGTTCAAGGCGCGATCCAGGTCGAGCATATCCTGACCGCGGGCGTCAATCCAGCTCAAGTCTTCCGACAGCGGCACGCGTTGCTGGCTGCCTTCGCGCTTTTGGGCGATGCGCAGGCGGGCCTGGTCGATCAGGATGCGGCGCAGCTCGCCGGCTACCACGGAGAAGAAGTGGTGGCGGTCTTGCCACTCCATATGTTGCAGCTTGCGCAGGCGGAGGTAGGCTTCGTTGACCAGGGCGGCCGGCTCGGTGGCCACGCGCTCGTGCGCCACGAACCCGGTAGCGATGGCCAGCATGCGTTGGTAGGCCCAGCTCATGACCAGGTCGTAGGCGTGCGAATCGCCGGCCTGCCACTGCCGGAGCAGGCTGGTGATATCCGTGACATCGGCTGGGTCAGCCACTCACTATATTTTGTCGCAACGGGATGCGGCCCGCAAGAACGGTGGGTGGGGTGGATGGTACTGCCTGGGTGAGTGGCTTGCGAGAGGCGATCTTGAAAACAAAGGGTCAAATTGGGTTCGCTTCGTAATTCTGAACCCCCGGTGACGGCCTGCGAGGCCGCCGCAGGCTGCGCCCGCCCACTTGGAATGAGAGGGTTGCCGGCGGTGTTTTGCGCCTACAATGATGTGAGGTAATCATGAGACCGCCAAAACGCATTTGGGCCTACTGGCCCCTGCTGGCCGCGGTTTTCGGCTCGCACGCCGCCCGCGCGCAGGTTTCTTTCGCGACGCCCACCGCCTCCGCCACCCAGAAGGGTCCTATATGGATGGCGACCGGGGACTTCAACGGCGACGGCAAGCTGGATCTGGCCGTGGCCAACGGCGGCTCGCAAACGGTGGCGGTGTCTCTGGGCAACGGCGATGGCACCTTCCGGACCGCCGTGCCGTACAGCACCGGCTCAACTTGCGCCGTCAACTATCTGGCCGCCGGCGACTTCAACAACGACGGCAAACAGGACCTGCTGGCGGCTTGCCTGGCGGGCAGCGAAGTGTTCGTGTTTCCCGGCAGGGGCGATGGAACGTTCGAGTCCGCCATCGCCACGCAACTGCCGATCGTCACTGTTACGGGACAAATCCTGCTTGTCCTGCAACCTGCGGTAGCCGATTTCGACGGCGATGGCAACCTCGACATCGTCCTGCTGGGCGGAACCGCGTATACGGAAACCAACGGCACCAACGGTATTGAAGACGGCGCGGTTTACCTTCTTCGCGGGCGCGGCGACGGTACCTTTCAGACACCCCAACCGGTTACCGCCTTCGCCGGAACCGTAGCCCTTGCCTTCGTGGCCGCGGATTTCAATGGCGACGGGAGGCCCGACCTGGCGGCCTTGTCCGTAGGAGAAGTCGGTTCCAATACCGAGAAAGGCGTGACTCTGACCATCGCTCTCGGCCAGGGCGACGGGACGTTTAAGATCGCGGAATCTTACCCCATAGATTTCGGTTTCAACTTAACCGCAGCCGATGTCAACGGGGATGGCATTCCGGACCTGGTGGTGTCCGGTTTTTCTCTTCCGAGCTCGGTAGCGTTAAAAGATGCGACAGCGGGACTCGGAGTGTTCACGGGGAACGGCGACGGCACTTTCAAACTGGCCGGCAGCGTTTCCCTTGAGGGTAGCAGCTTTCTCTCGAACACTTGCTTGGCGGATGTGCGGGGGACCGGGCATCCGGATATTGTCGTAGCACAATGGGCCGGTATAGAAGGCGCCAAAACGGTGAGCACGATCGAGGGCAGCATCGCGTTACTGGCGGGGAACGGCGACGGGACGTTTCAGAATCCGGTTAACGTAGTCCCGTCCAGCCAGGATCTCCCGGTGGGATTGGTCTGCGGCGATTTCAACGGCGACGGCCGTCCCGACGTGGCGTTTACGGCGATTCCCATAGCCGGCGTGGAGGCGAATATCCCCGGCAAGAATACCGGCAGCTTGCAGGACGATGCCGCGGAAATTCTGGGAGCTCTTCCCGACGGCTCCGCCGAAGTGCTGCTGAACACCACTCCGGCAACCACTTTCACCAATACGAATGCCGCGGGATTCCAGCGTGGGGCCATGGCGCAAGACTCGATCGTGGCTGCGTTCGGGAGCGGTCTGGCATCTACTACCGCGCAACCTGCGACGCTGACCACCAGCCTGGGCGGCGTCACGGTGACCGTGAAGGACTCGGCCGGAGCCAGCCGCCAGGCCGAGTTGTTTTACGTATCTCCCACGCAAATCAACTACGCCATGCCCGCGGGAACTGCCACGGGCCAGGCGGTTATTACTGTCGCGAACGGTGCTCACACGGCGACCGCCGACCAGCAGATTGCCTCCGTGCTGCCAGGCATTTTCGCGGTGGATGGGATCGCGGCGGCGAATGTAGAGACATTTCAGAATGGGACTATGACCGGGTCTGCGTTGGCATTTCAGGTGGCGGCCACTGGCGCGATCACGCCGCTGCCGATCGATGTGTCGACCGGCGTGGTTTATCTCCTGATGTATGGCACCGGCATCCGGCATGCCGCGTCGGTTACGGTGAACTTAGGCGCCCAAACCGGATTGCCGGTGGCTTATTCGGGCGCGCAGGGCGCTTATGTGGGGGAGGACCAGATCAACGTGCTGTTGCCGCAGTCGCTGCAGGGCGCGGGCGTGATTAATGTGACGCTGACCGCGGATGGCCAGGCCAGCAATACGGTGCAGATTCAGATCCAGTGAGGACAGGTTGGCACGGTCGAAAACCGAGCTGGAATTGAGGGCGGGCTTCAGCCCCGCTGGTAGCACAGGTTTCAGCCTGTGTTCGGCGGACTGAAGGCCGCCACTGGAGATTGGCCATTTGGTGGGGCAGGCGTCTACGCCTGTGGCGGGTTTCCAGACCCGCGCGAGGCACGCTGGCCCAGAGCGGGTTCTGGAGAACCCGCGCAGGACTAGAGTCCTGCCCCACCCGACCTATGGGGACACATTCTTATCCCTCCGCGGGTCCTCCCTGGGCGTGAAGACTGTATCGAAGACGTCCTTGAGTTTCCGCGTGGCCGGCTCAGCGAACAGCCCGATAAGCCCGGCGAACCCCGCGGTCTTGAGGCAATCCGCGCCCGAAAGCGCCGGGGCCCCGGTTCCCAGACCGCTGTGTACCACCAGGTAGACGATCAGGGCCACGGCCGCGCCCAAGACCGGCCTGAGCACGTACCACCAAGTCCAGCTCGATTTGAATTGCCGGGTTCCGGCGAAGATGGCGAAGGACGATGCGCCGTGGACCAAGCCGCCCAGCGCGCCCGCCATGGCGATCAGCGTATTCAGGCTCCCCGCACCGGGCGCGCAATTCGGGCACAGCAGGTCCCATCGCCCCAGCAACACGGCTAGCAGGATGGCGGCCCACACCAGCCAGTAGACGCCCAGAAGGTGCAGCCAGAACCAGCCCGGGTCCAGCGTGATATTCGCTGTATCGAACTGGGTTCCATAATGCGCGCACACGGTCACATTGGTATTGCGCGGCACCAGCACGGGCGCTGTATAGACGCCGTTCGGATCGATTCGCCCGCTCTCCGGCTGGATCGACCAAACCACCGTCCCGGCTGCTCCGGATGCCTGGAAAACCTGGGTTTCGCGTGCGCGCAAGGAAATGCTCTTTGGACCGATCTGCAATGGCATACTCCCGACCTACCTCTGGGAATAGGGTGGGAACAGGCCGGGCAAAATATCACAGTGTTTCGATTTGCTGAACTTGGAGAGCGGGGCGGAAGCCTCGCGCCGCCTCAAGCCCGCCCTCCCAGGGGGAAAATGCATTACAATATGTTCGTAGCCACTTGCAACTATGTTGCAGACACTGATCATCACCCTCCGCGAAGGCGTCGAGGCCGCCCTGGTGGTGGCCATCGCCATCGCCTACCTGAGAAAAATCGGTCGCCGCGATCTGCTGCCGGCCGTGCAAAAGGCCTTCGGAAGCGCTGTCATTGCTAGCTTTGCCTTCGCCTGGCTGCTTTCCCGCCTAGGCCTCGGCGAGGACGCTTACGAGGGCTGGACCCTGCTGGTGAGCGCCGTTTTCGTGCTCTCCATGGTGCTCTGGATGAACCGTCACGCGCGCGGCATGAAGGGCGAAATTGAAACTCAGTTGCAACAACGAAGCGGCGCGGGCAGCCGCTGGGGCATCTTCCTGTTCGTCTTCCTGATGGTCTTCCGCGAAGGCGTGGAGACCGTCTTGATGCTCACCGCGGTGAAGTTCGATACCTCCGGAGTCCTGGATATTGCAGGGGTAGCGATCGGTTTGGGGCTGGCCGTGCTGTTCGGCGTGAGCTTTGTGCGCGGCACCATCCGTATCGATCTGCGCAGCTTTTTCCGGATGACCACCGTCATCCTGATAGTCATCGTCGTGCAACTGGCCATCACCGGCCTGCATGAGTTGTCGGAAAGCCAGGTGCTGCCAAGCAGCCGCCGGGAAATGGCTTTGATCGGTCCGATTGTCGGCAACGAAGTGTTCTTCTTCGTGGCCATTCTGGCGCTGGCGGGCGCCATGCTGCTGATGGAATATCGCAAGCGCCGCGCGCCGATGCTGGATGGCCTGGAAGGCGCGGCGCTGCGTAAAGCCCGTTGGACCGTGCACCGCGAGCGGGTGTGGATGACCGCATCCTGCCTGGCCACCGGCCTTTTCATCCTAAGTATCACAGCCGAGTTCATTTACGCCAAATCGACAACCGAGCTATCCGCGGCCATTCCGGTCTCGGTGGTGGACGGCCAGGTGCGCATCCCGGTGGCCGCGGTGAACGACGGCAACCTGCATCGCTTCGCCATCGAAGAGGCCGGCGTACATGTACGCTTCATCGTGATCCGCCGCCCCGACCAGTCCCTGGTAGCGGCCTTCGATGCGTGTGAGATTTGCGGCAATCAGGGCTACTATCAGAAGGGCCCCAACGTGATCTGCAAGAATTGCGCGTCCGCTATCTTCATTCCCAGCATCGGGGTGCACGGCGGATGCAATCCCATCCCTATCGCTTCGCTTGTCGAAGGCGGCCAACTGGTGATTTCCGGCGACAAGCTCATTCCCGGCCAAAAAATATTCCACGATCCCAGTTAGCCGCATGTTCCTCCGCTTCGTCAGCCAATCCATCCGCCGGTCGCCACGCCGCAAGGCCATGACGGTCGCGGCGGTAGCCATGGGTACAGCGGTGGCCACGGCCATGCTCGGCGTGATGCTGGATATCGGCGACCGCGTGAATCGCGAGTTGCGCAGCCTGGGCGCAAACCTGATGGTGACGCCGAAGGCGCAGTCGCTGCCGGTGGAGATTGGCGGCATCAGCTACCGTCCGGTGTCCAGCCAGGATTATATTCCCGAAGATCAGGTGCGGAAAATCAAGTCCACTTTCTGGCAACTGAATATCACCGGCTTCTCGCCATCGCTGCAGTCCGTGGCTTCGTTGGGCGGACGGAACGTGCCGGTGGAAGGCGTATGGTTCCGGCGCAGGTTTCGCGGCGCGGACGGATCTATGCTGGAAGCCGGTCTGCGCACCGTCAACGGCGAGTGGAAGGTGGATGGCCGCTGGATCGACGATGGGGACCGCAACGACGACGCCCACGATGCCATGCTGGGGGGCGCGGTGGCGCGCCGGCTCGGCGTGAAACCGGGCGATACGCTGGAACTGTTCGGACAGCCGTTCACGGTGGCGGGCATCGTTTCCACGGGCGGCGATGAAGAGGACCGGATCTTCGTGCGGCTGGAAGTTTTGCAGCGCCTGGTTGGCCGGCCGAACCAGGTGGATGCGGTGCAGGTGGGGGCGCTGACCAAGCCGGAGGACGAATTCGCGCGCAAGAACCCGGCCAAGATGACGCCCAAGGAATACGACCGCTGGTATTGCACGCCGTATATCAGCTCCATCGCGCACCAGATCGAGGAAGTATTGCCCATGGCCGCCGCGCGTCCCATCTGGCGTGTGGCGGATAACGAAGGCAAAGTGTTAGGCAAGATTCGCGGGCTGATGCTGCTGATCACGCTAGCGGCGCTGGCTTCGGCGGGACTGACGGTGTGGAGCGTGATGGCGACTACGGTGCTGGAACGCCGCGGCGAGATCGCCATCATGCAGGCGACCGGCGCAGGCAACGGGCTGGTGGCGGCATTATTTTCGACGGAGGTGGCGCTGGAGGGCGCGGCCGGCGGACTGATCGGATCGTGGGTGGGGCTCTTGATGGCCGCATGGGTAGGCCGCGCCGTGTTTCAGACAGCGCTGGAGACGCCCGCGATGCTGGGTCCGGTAGTGGTGGGAGCGGCGGTATTGGCATCGGTGGCGGGCGCGGCGCAGCCTTTGCGGCGGGCACTGATGTTGGAGCCGGCGGTCACGCTGCGAGGGGGTGAGTGATGACTCGTGGGGCAGGACTCCAGTCCTGCGGCCGGCGTCCACGGCTGGCTGCGGGCCAAGAGCGGGTCCTGGAGGACCCGCGCAGACCTGGAGGTCCGCCCCACTAATGTTCTGGAACTTTGTTTTGCGCGCTGTGCAGTTCCGGAAGCGGCGGCTGGCGCTGGCTTTCGCGGCACTGGCGGTTTCCGCGACCCTGGCTACCGCGCTATTCTCCGTCTATTCCGATATCGAGCGCAAGATGCGGGTGCAGTTTCGCGGCTTCGGGGCGAACATTGTGATCGCACCGGCAGGCGGGGCGCAGACTGTTCCCATGGCCGCGGTCGCGTTGGCCGAGCGGCAAGGCGCCGTCGCGGCGCCTTTCATCTACACCGTGGGCCGCGTGGAAAGCGAGCCTGTGGTGGTGGCGGGCACCGACTTCCGGCGCGCCGGTCCGCTCACCAATTACTGGCGCGTGGATGGCGTGCGCGCCGCGGGCGCAAGCGAATGCCTGGTGGGCAACCATGTGGCCGCGCACTTCCGCCTGAAACTGGGCCAGAAGCTGGAGCTGGAGGGCGCGCCCTGCGCCATCCGCGGCATAATATCGAGCGGCGGCGCGGAGGATGCGCAGGTGATGGTGCCGTTCGACGTCGCGGCGCAATTGGCCGGGTTGCACGATGCCGCCAGCCTGGTGCAGGTGCGCGCCGATGGTGCGCGGCTGGCGGCCATCCAGGCCGCGCTGGCGCAGCAACTCCCCGGCGCGGATGTGCGTCTGCTGCACGCCGTGGCGGAGACCGAAGCCAACGTGGTGTTGAAGGTGCGTTCGACCCTGTTCCTGCTGACCGCGCTCATCCTGGCCATCACTACCTTGTGCGTCAGCACCAATTTCAGCGCCCTGGTGATGGAGCGCAGCAAGGAAATCGGAATCCTGAAAGCCATCGGCGCGGCGGAGCGGAAGATCGCCGCCCTGTTTCTTTCGGAGTCGCTGATCCTGGGAGTCGCTTCCGCCGGTGTGGGCTATGGCGTGGGCCTGTTGGTGGCGTGGTGGATCGGGCATCAGATCTTTCCCGAATCCGCGGCCGCCGGCGTGGGTGTAAACTATGGCGTGTTCCTGCCCGTAGCGGGAGTCACGCTGGCGATGGCCACGACGGCTACGCTGGCCGCGGCCGCGCGTATCTGGCGCATCCGGCCGGCCGTGATTTTGCGGGGAGAATAGAAGCATGGCATTCGTCGAACTGGAGAACGTCACGAAGGCTTACGACAGCGGCGGGGCTGCGCCGGTGAAGGCGCTCGACCGCGTCAGCCTGATTGCCGAGGCCGGACAGTGGATCGCGATCATGGGTCCGTCGGGATCGGGCAAGACCACGCTGTTGAATATTCTGGGCTGTCTCGACCAGGCGACGGAAGGCGCGGTGCGCATCGATGGCGTGGACACCTCCACTTTGACGCGCGCCGAGCTGGCCCGTTTTCGCTCCGAGACGGTGGGATTCGTTTTCCAGCAATTCCATCTGATCCCGCACCTGACGGCGCTCGAAAACGTGATGCTGGCGCAGTATTTCCACAGCATGACGGATGAGGACGAAGCGCGCCGCGCGCTCGCGCGCGTGGGACTGTCGGATCGCGCGCGCCATCTGCCATCGCAACTTTCCGGCGGCGAGCAACAGCGCGTGGCCATCGCGCGCGCGCTGGTGAACGATCCCAAGATCATTTTGGCCGACGAACCCACCGGCAACCTGGACGCGGCCAACGAGCACATCGTCCTGGACCTGCTCGGCGAACTGCACCAGCAGGGCCGCACTATACTGATGGTGACGCACGACGAACAGGTGGGCCGCTGCGCCGATATCCGGCTGGACCTGGAACACGGACGCATCGTCGAGACGACGCATTTCAGCATGGAGGTAAACCAGGATTTCGACGAAGTGCTGGAACAGTTATGGGCCGCGCGCGAAGACGTTTTTCACGAGGAGCCCGAGCACTTCACGGCCGCGCAGCATAGAAAAGTCTGCGCCATGATGGCGCGCATCGGGCTGGTGGAGTGGCGTGGGGGAGAGATTGCGTTTACGCCGCGCGGCGAGGAGCGGGCGCGCAGCGTGATCCGGCGCCACCGGTTGGCGGAGCGGCTGTTTATGGATGTGCTGGCGATTCGCGACGAAGGGTCGATTGAGAAGAATGCGTGCACGTTTGAACACATTTTGAGCCCGGAAGTCACCGACCGGATTTGTACGTTTCTGGGGCACCCGCGGACTTGTCCGCATGGCAGTCCGATTCCGGAGGGGGACTGCTGCCTGGAAAGCCGTGGCAACGGCGCCCGCACCGTAGAGAGTCTAGCCGGCGCCAATTAATTAACCAGCTCATGCAGAGCATTTTGGCGAAAGGGGAGCAGCGCGACCAAGGGGTCGCGCGTTTGGCGAGCGTAGCGCGCCCTCGGGCGGGTCTGGAGACCCGCCGCCGGCGTAGACGCCTGCCCCACCAAACGGCCAATCGTCCGCCCCACTTATGGTCTAGAGTAAGGTGATGATCGACCGCCGTGCATTCCTGGCTTTCGGAGCTACCGCTGCCGCCGCGCAAACTCCCGCTCCTCCCGCCGCGGAAGAACCCGCCAAATCCGTCTCGCCGTTTGCCGATCCGGACTTTGGCTTCACCGCTCTGATTGCCTTGGGCGGCTCTTATTATCGCGGAGGCAATCCTGGGAAGCTGCTGGCTATCGTATCGGGGATCCGGACCGGGGATTTCGAGTCGGCGTGGCTGGCATATCGGGACGCCGGCGCGGAAGCCCGCACGCTAGCCGCGCAGGCTGCCGCCAAGCGCCATAATGTGAGCGCGCGCGAGGCTTACCTGTGGGCCGCCGGCTATTTCAGCGCGGCCATGCGTTTCCTCGACGGCACTAAAGACCCCGACCGCATACTTGCCTGCTGGCAGGACTATAACGCCTGTTGGTCCGCCGCGGCAGCGTTGTTCGACCCGCCGGTGGAGCGTCTGGAGATCCCTTACGAAGGCGGCGCTCTCACAGGCTGGTTCCTGCGGGTCGACGGATCGCGCCGCCGCCGCCCACTGGCGATTCTGAACACCGGCGCCGACGGTCTGGAAAACAGCATGTACGTTTTGGGCGGCGCCGGCGCGTTGGCGCGCGGATATAATTGCCTGATCTTCAACGGTCCGGGGCAAGGCGATTCGCTGTGGGTGCGCAAGCTGTACTTCCGGCCGGATTGGGAGAAAGCGATCGCGCCCGTGGTGGATGCCATGCTGCGGCATCGCGAGGTCGATCCGAAACGCATCGCGCTGCTGGGGGTCAGCCAGGGCGGTTACTGGGTGCCGCGCGCGCTGGCGTTCGAGCATCGCATCGCGGCGGGAGTGGCGGATCCGGGTGTCTGGGATGTGTCCGACCCGTGGATGCGCAACCTGCCCAAATTCGTGCGCGACGTGCTGGACGGCGGGAACAAGGCGCAGTTCGATCAGTTGATCCAAGTGGGCACTGCCTCCAATGCGCGCGCCAAAGCGATGCTGCGGTTTCGCATGCGTCCGTTCGGCATGGCGTCTTACTACGACGCCTTTCACGCCGTGCGGGAATACAATTTGGCGGAAGTGGCCGGCCGGATTCAGTGCCCTATGTTGATTACAGATCCTGGCGGCGAGCAGTTCTTTCCGGGGCAGGCGCGGAAATTGTACGACGCGCTGGTGTGTCCGAAGCAGATAGTCCACTTCACGCACGAGCAAGGCGCGGACCAGCACTGCGAGGTGGCTGCGCCGGGGTATCGCGACTACTGTATTTATAACTGGTTAGACGAGACCTTGGGTGTGTGACTCTTGTTCTTATCCGCGTTCATCTGCGTTTATCTGCGGCCAATATTGGGTTTGTGTTTGCCGGGACTTTTCAAACCTTAATATTGGCCGCAGATGAACGCAGATGAACGCGGATAAGAACAAAATGAGTTAGCCGAGAGCGGTGGCGAGCCCGGCGCTGTCGTCCACAGCCACGGCGATCCGCGTGGCTGTCGTACGGCGCCCGAACGGCCCGATAACAGCGACCGGTTCGGTTAATTCGATGAGCCATTGCGGTTCGTTCACGACTACCAGAGACAGGTAATCCGTATCTGTCGCCGAGAAGTGCGTGATGCCGCGGATCTGGTCGCGCCGGAACTCCGCGCGCCATAGAAAGCCCACCTGCAGGACCACGTTCTCGCTGCCAACCAGCACCGGCCGCAGCGCCAGGGACCGGTACAACGCCACCATCCATAGGAGGCTGTAGATCCCGACGCCGGTAAGTATCCACGCGGCCGTATGACTCCATTTCGACAGAAGCATGTGTACCGGCACGCCCTCCACGATCACGGCGATCACGATCAGGATCGAAAACATCCCGTAGCCGCTCGCTTGCGCCAGGCCAAACGCTCGCGAACCAGGCACCGATTGCGGCCGTGCGCCCCATGCGAACGCGTAGTAGAACACCGCGATTTCGGCGGCGGCCAGCTTGGTTGCCCATCCGTACCGCCTGCCCCGCGCCACGTTGACCAGCACCCAAATCTCCAGGGGCACGCCGATCCAACGTAACGGAGGCAAATAGGTCTGCTCCGCGGCGGACAACAGAAACCCCGCCAAACGGGCCCCGGTCAGTGTTACGGCGATCAGCGCCATCCACGAAGAATGCCCCGGCCGCACCAGCAGCAGATAGTACAGCACCGGCACGGTGATCGTGAGGTCGCAGGCCGCGCCCAGCCCGACCGCGCCCGCATTCACCGCGGCGGCGTGCGCCCGCGCGATGCAAAACACAGCCGTATACACGGTGGCCGCCAGAGCCAAGAACATCCAGGCCGCCTGTTTTCGCGCAAGCACTTGCATAGTCTACTACGGGGTTCTGTTCAGCAAGACATCGATCGCTCCGGGACCCGCTCCATCCCTGATGTCGAGCGTCACGATGTCGAGCTTGCCGTCGCCGTTCATGTCGCCGGCGAACGCCTGACAATCCACCAGAAAGATGCCGGGCAGGTATCCCGCCTGGACCGTGAATTGACCGTCGCCTTGGCCCAGCAGCATCTGTAAAGCAGGCGTGACCAACAGCAGGTCGAGGTTACCGTCGCCGTTGAAATCGCCTGGGACGATCTGACTGGGCACGTCATACGAAGGAATGATGGGTAACACTGTGAACGTGCCATCGCCTTTGTTCAGCAGAACGATCGTGCCGATCGGTTGCTGCGCCGCGATGGCCAGGTCGAGTTTGCCATCGTTATTGAAATCGCCCGAAGAAATGAGATAGCCTTGCGTAGTCACGGCCTGGTAAACGGGAGGGCGGAAGGTTCCGTCGCCATTGCCGAACATGATGCCCGGACAGGCCGGCTGCCCTTCAAACGGATTGCAGAACGCAATGTCCCATTGGCCATCGCCGTTGAAGTCCCCGATGGTGTAAGTGTAGGGCGCGGGACCTATGCTCACCGGCGGCGCAAACATGCCATTGCCTTTGCCCAGCAGGACGGACATGTTCGTCAACCGAAAGTCCTGCGGATCGGTCAGCATAATAAGATCGGGAATTCCGTCGCCGTTCAAATCGCCTGCCCAGGCCACCGCGCATCCATTCTCCGCCGTTACCAGGTCGGAGTATCTCCCGCTAGCTTCCTGTAACTCGATGTGCAGGTCACCGGTGAACTCGTCGCACACTGCGAAGTCGGGCCGCCCGTCGCGGTTGAAGTCCGCTACGACCATTCCTCCTGTCACGCCGACCGTTGCCAAAGGCGCGCCGAAGAAACCGTTAGCCGAGCCCGGCAAAACGGTTATGACGTTCTCGGTGTTGACCAACAGATCGGGGATCCCATCGCCATTCATGTCCGCCAGAGCGCCCCCGCCAAGCGCGGGAAGGTAGGTCGTGACCGGCGCTTGCGGCTTTCCGGAGCTACTCGTGCGGATGAGGGAAAGCGCGGTGGACGCGGGTTGGGCGTTGTCCACCAGGTTGAACACCGCTATGTCGCGTTGATCGTCTGCGTAGTAGGGACCCACATCCACCCAGACCGGCGAGGAATTGGCGGCATAGCTGGTGCTCTTGCCGAACGTGCCATCGCCATTTCCCAGGAGCACCGACACGCTGCCGATCGAATTGGCGGTGACGATGTCCGGGATGCCATCGCCATTGATATCGGCGGCCGCGATGTTCCAGGGGCTTGACTCCACCAGGTACTGGGAGGTTCGCGTCAGGTGGCCGCTGCCGTCGTTCAGGAAAACGGCGACCACGGAGTCTCCGACTTCTCCCAGACGATCCATTACCAAATCCAGCGCCCCGTCGTGGTTCAGGTCCGCGACCGCGACAGAAGGAACGTTCGTCCCCATAGTGCCTACGAGCAGTTGATCGAATGCAAACGTCGCGCTGCCCGTGTTGGCAAATAGGTCCAATGTGAAACAGGGATAGGACGTCGAACAACCATAGCCCCCGAAGATCTCTCCTCCGACCAGGAGATCGTCCTTGCCTGTGCCATGAAAATCGCCGGCCACGAGCACCTGGGCCCCGGCGAGAAGTGCGCCGCTGGCAATGGAGACGGGTCCGAAGGCGCCGTCACCGTGTCCCAGACAAGTATACAGGTAGCCGCCGGAGGTGAATGCCAGATCGGCTTTGCCGTCGCCATTAAAGTCTCCGGCGGTCATGTATAGCATATATTCGGGGGTCGGCACGGACACTGTAACGCCAAACGTGCCGTCTCCTTTGCCGAAGAAGATATAGGCATCCTGTGCTCCGTCGGTGATCACGGCGAGATCGAGGTTGCCGTCGCCATTGAAGTCGGCCGCCGCTATAGAAGTCACGTAATTGCCCACCTGGTATTGCGCTCCGTTGGTAAACCCGGTTGGGCCACCCAGGATCAGATAAATAGTGGAGCGATAGGGAATGGCAAGATCCTTGTAGCCATCGTGGTTGAAATCCCCGCTGGCGACCAATGGAAAGCCAGGGTCCGGAACGGCGGTCGGGAACTGAGGCGGCGCCGCGAACTGCGCTGGGCGGGGCTGGGCCAAGCCGAGCGTTGCGGTCAGCAGGGCGGCGAGCAGGCGGGCAGACGGCATAATGCCTATCACCCTAACATTTTGGCGGCGCGGGGTCTATGCAATTGGGGCAGAGCGGTACTATCCGATCTCGTACTTGCGCAGTATCTCCTCCCAATACCCCTGCGCCTTCATGATCAGTTCCACCACCTCGCGTACGGCCCCGCTGCCGCCCGGCGCCTCGGTCACGTAATGCGCCTGCGCCTTCACTTCCGGCCGGGCATTGGCGGTGGCGATGGCCAAGCCCACGCGGTGCATCACCACCACGTCGGTCAAATCGTCGCCGATGTACGCCACCTGATCCTTGGCGATGCCGGCGTCCGCCATGATCTCTTCGAGGATCGGGATTTTCTCGATGTGCCCCTGGTAGACGTAGCGGAACTTACATTGCTTGGCACGCTCCACAGTGGCCGGCGACACGCGCCCGCTGATCAGACCCGTGGCGATGCCCTTCCAACTCATCCACTGCAGGCTGATGCCGTCCTGCGAATCGAAGCCCTTGGTCTCAACCATGTTGCCGGCCGCATCGGGCACGTTAAGCAGCTTGCCGTCGGTCAGTACGCCATCTACATCCATCAATAACAGACGGATCTTGGCAGCCAGTTGGGTTGTTTCAGTGGTCATGAGTAGAATAGGATTAACGGCCCCAGTAATGATCGAGCAAGTCGCGAAAACTATAGCACGTTATAGCATGTTTCAGCGGGACCAACGGGTGGGCGTAGCGGTTTCCGGAGGCGCGGACTCCGTGTGTCTGCTGCACGTTTTGCGCGAGCTCGGCCCGCGCTGGAATCTGCGATTCACCGTGCTCCACCTGGATCACCGGCTGCGTGGCGAAGAGTCGCGCGCGGATGCCGCTTTCGTTCGCGACTTGGCCGCCGCCTTCGATCTGCCCTTCGAATTGCAGGAGACCGAGGTGGCGGCGCTCTGCCGCGAGACGGGCGACAATCTGGAACAAGCCGCGCGCGCCGCCCGCCTGGAATTCTTCACGCGACTGATCGAAGCCGGAGGCCTGGACCGTATCGCCACCGGCCATACCCGCTCCGATCAGGCGGAAACCGTGCTTTTCCGCTTCCTGCGCGGCGCAGGGACCGCCGGCCTGGCCGGCATTCGCCCCGTCACCGGCGACGGCATCGTGCGGCCGCTGCTGGAAGTCGATCGGGCGGAAGTCGAGCGTTATCTCCGCGAGCGCGGCATCACATGGCGCAACGATTCCACCAACGACTCGACCGCCTTCGCCCGCAATCGCATCCGCCACGAACTGCTGCCGCAATTGGCCCGCGAATGGAACCCCGCCCTGGCCGATACCCTGGCGCATACCGCCAATTGGGCGCAGGCGGAAGAGGCGTACTGGGCATCCGAACTGGCCCGCCTCGCGCCGAGCCACGTGATCATCGAGCCGCCCGCCGTGCTATTGCACACCGTCCCATTGGCCGCACTCCCGCTGGCCGTCGCCCGCCGGTTGGTGCGCCGCGCCGTCGAAACGGCCAAGGGCGACCTGCGCGGAATCGGCTTTGAACACCTCGCAGGCATCCTGGAATTGGCCGCTTCGGCCGAAGGCCACGGCCGTCTCCAGATCCCCGGAATCGATGTTTTGCGCTCCTTCAACTGGCTGCGGATCGCCCCGCCGGCGCTCGATAATCTGGACAATCGCAACTATCGCTTGCCTTTACCGGTGCCCGGCGCCGTCCGGCTGCCTGGCCAAAAGATGCTAGTACATACGGAACTATTTGAAAATACGAACGTAACGGAAACGTCAAAGGACGTATATAATGGATGCGTGGGGTGTTTGGACTGGAATCGGCTCTCCGGTTCCCTGGAGGTTCGGAACTGGCGGCCAGGCGACCGGTACCAGCCAGTGGGGCATTCGGGGGCGGAGAATATCAAAGTCCTATTCCACCAGGCGCGCATTCCGTTGTGGGAGCGTCGGCATTGGCCTGTAGTCACGATGGGCGATGCGATCCTGTGGACGCGCCGCTTCGGTCCGGCGGCGGAGTTCGTCGCGAACTCCGGTTCGAGCCTGGTCCTGCGCATCCGGGAAACGGGCGCGTAACGTATTTGGAATCGAGTGGCATGTTTGGAACGTCTATGCTGGTAGGGCGGGCTTTAGGTGGGATAGGCTTCAGCCTGTCTGGCCTCATGGGCGTGAGCGGCGGGAGGTTTCGTGAATTCTAACATCAAGACAGCAATCTTTTGGGTAGTTCTAATCTGTTTGGCGGTGCTCTTGTGGACCATCGTCCGCACGGGCAAACACCCCGCCGAGGAGCAGATCGCCTTCACCGACTTCATCGATCAGGTGAAAGACAAGAAGGTGAGTGATGTGAATATCGCCGCCAACGAAGTACACGGCAACTACGTGGAAAAAAGCCGAGGCGGCCTGCGTACGCTGATCCCCACCAACTATCCGGCTATTTACGATCTGCTGCAGCAGAACGGCGTCAAGGTCGAAATTAAGGATACCAACTCCAATCCCTGGTTCTCGCTGCTGGTGCAGGCATCGCCTTTCATCCTGCTGCTGGCATTCTGGATTTTCATGATGCGGCAGATGCAAAGCGGCGGCAACAAAGCGCTCAGCTTCGGCAAGAGCCGCGCGCGCCTGCATTCCACGCAGCAGAAAAAAGTCACGTTCAAGGACGTGGCCGGCGTGGAGGAGGCCAAGGAGGAGTTGCAGGAGATCATCGAATTCCTGCGCGAGCCGCAGAAGTTTCAAAAGCTGGGCGGCCGCATTCCCAAGGGCGTATTGCTGATCGGCCCTCCGGGCACCGGCAAGACCCTGCTGGCGCGCGCGATTGCCGGCGAAGCCAGCGTGCCGTTTTTCTCCATCTCCGGTTCGGACTTCGTGGAAATGTTCGTGGGCGTGGGCGCCAGCCGCGTGCGCGATCTGTTCGAGCAGGGCAAGAAGAACGCTCCGTGCATTATCTTCATTGACGAGATCGACGCCGTGGGCCGCCATCGCGGCGCGGGCCTGGGCGGCGGGCACGACGAGCGCGAACAGACTCTGAACCAGTTGCTCGTCGAGATGGATGGTTTTGAATCCAACGAAGGCGTGATCCTGGTGGCTGCCACGAACCGGCCCGACGTGCTGGATCCGGCGCTGCTGCGCCCCGGCCGTTTCGACCGGCGCGTGGTGGTGGGGCTGCCAGACGTGGGCGGGCGCGAAGCGATCCTGCGCGTGCACACCAAAAAAATTCCCCTGGGCGATAATGTCGATCTTTCCGTGTTGGGCCGCGGCACGCCGGGCCTGGCGGGCGCGGATCTGGCCAACCTGGTGAACGAGGCCGCGCTGAACGCCGCGCGCCAAAACCGCAAAGTCGTGATGATGATCGACTTCGAACTGGCCAAAGACAAGATCCTGATGGGCGC
>Ga0181526_10001320_pt1 | contig 23821 bp, 18 predicted proteins | sample PEATcosm2014_Bin_35_FD_119750 | JGI IMG/M metagenome (GOLD analysis project Ga0181526, IMG submission 119750) | Peatland microbial communities from MTU Mesocosm Facility, Houghton, MI, USA - PEATcosm2014_Bin06_30_metaG | ecosystem: Environmental > Terrestrial > Soil > Wetlands > Peat | place...
ACCGAGGCGGCCGAGTGGAACGGGGCGTCGGTGATCACCCGGGGGCTGCCGGCAACGGGAACGGGCCCGAACGGGCCACCTGACCGGGGAGGGGGTGCCCCAGCGCGTCGGCCAGGCGGCGCGAGGCCTCGAGCAGGCCCACCAGGCTGACTCCCGTGGCGATGCCCATCCGGTCGAGGAGGTGGACCAGGTCTTCGGTGGCGATGTTGCCCGAGGCACCCGGGGCGAAGGGGCACCCGCCGATGCCGCCGATGCTGGCGTCGAGCGCCGCCACCCCGGCTCCGAGCGCCGCCACGGCGTTGGCGTACCCGGTGTTCCGGCTGTTGTGCAGATGCACCCTGACCGGCAGCCCGGTGTCGGTGCCGACGTGGCGCACCAGCACGTCGACCTCGGGCGGGACGGCGCAACCGATGGTGTCGGCCAGACCGATCTCGAAGGGCCCCGCCCCGGCCACCCGTCGGGCCAGCTCGCGGACCCGGCCCGGCTCGACCACCCCCTCGTAGGGGCAGCCGAAGGCGGCGGACAAGGTGACCGAGGCGCCGATCCCGGCCTTCGCCGCCTCCGACGCCACGCGTGCCCACATGGTCAGGGCCTCGTCCACACCCATGCCCTGGTTGCGGCGGGAGAAGGTCTCGGTCACGAGCACCACCACCGTGACCTCGTCGACCCCGGCGGACACCGCCCGCTCGAGACCGCGCTCGTTGAGGACCAGGCCCGACAGGCGGCAACCGGCCCGGCGGGCGACCCCCGCCATGACGTCCTCGGCGTCGGCCATGGCCGGCACCCGGTCGGGGCGGGCGAAGCTCACCGCCTCCACCCGGGTGACGCCGGCGTCGAGGGCGCCCTCGATGAGCTTCACCTTCGCCTCGGTGGACAGGTGGACCGGCTCGTCCTGGAGCCCGTCGCGTGGAGACACCTCGACGAGCTCCACGGCCTGCGGTAGGCCCCCGCCGCTCCCTGCGCTCACGCCGGGGGGAGGCTGATGTCGCGGCCGACGTCGCGGGCCGCCCCTGCACCGCCGGTCACCTCGACCACCGGCTCGGGGCGGTCGTCGAACTCGGTGCGCAGCGCCCGCGACATCACCGCGTGCTGGAGGTAGAGGGCGGCGATGTAGGTCAGCTCGAGGATCTCCTCGTCCCCCAGGTGGGCGCGGAGGGCCGCGAAGAGCCCGTCGGGGACCCGCCCGCGGTCGAGGACCAGGCAATCGGTGTAGGCCAGGACCAGGCGCTGGGTGTCGTCGTAGCAGGAGGCCGCCGTCCAGTGCGGAATCGCCTCGATCACGTCCTCCGCCGCGCCCTGGGCCCGTAGCGACTTGCAGTGCTGGGAGAAGACGAACTGGCTGCCGGCGGCCCAGCCCGCCCGGGCCTGGGCCAGCTCGCGCAGTGTCGGGGCGAGGAGCCGCTTGGGGCTCTGGTAGAGGCCGAACCCCTGCACGGCGTGCTCGAGCACGTCGGGCACCAAGGCGAACACGGTCCACCAGTCGCCGGGCGATCCGGTGGCCGTGCCCGGCTCAGCGACCGGGTCACGCCCCTCGAAGAGGTGCTCGTACATGACCTGGACGATGGGCGCTTCGGCTTCGGCCTTGGAGACCTGGCGCAGGCGCGGCACGGCGGTGATCAGGCCGTGGCCCGGTCGACGGCCCGGGCCGGTCGGTGGGCGACGTCCTCCGGGGTGAGCCGGCGGGTCCAGCAGGCGAACTCCAGCAGGATGCCGTCGGGGTCCTGGAAATAGATCGAGCGGATGAACACGCCGGGATGCAGGTCGTCGCTGATGCCCCACTCGCTGTCGTCGTGATTGGCGACGTCGGTGCAGTCCACCCCGGCGCTGCGCAGTCGGTCCCGGTACTCGTCGATGCGCTCGGGTGCGACGGCGAAGGCGACGTGGTTCATCGACCCCATGGCGCTCGTGAGGCTTCCCTGGTCGGGCCGCCCGGTCGGCCCGGCGATGCCGGGTGCCGGCGGAGGGGCGTCGGGAAACCAGAAGAAGGCCAGGGCGTCACCACCGCCACAGTCGAAGAAGAAATGCTGTCCCATACCGGCCGGCAACTCGATGGTCTTGACCAGCGGCATCCCGAGCACGTTGGTGTAGAAGTCCACCGTCCGCGCCATGTCGCTGCACACCAGGGCGAGGTGGTTGATCCCCCGGAGCTCGAATCCCTGCCCGTCCGCCGTGCCCGTCTCCGTCACTCCCGCTCCTCCTGTCGCCCCCCGGGGGCGGCCGTCCCCTGCCGCCGGACCGGACCGGGACCCCCGCCGGGACCGCCCGAACCGCCGTTCCGGGTGCGCCCGACCGGGACCAACGGTAACCGCTGGTCGCCGGAGACGTCATCCCCGACGGGCGGTTGACCGTCTTCCTACACTCGTGCGCCATGACCACGACCGGCGCCACCACCACGACCGAGCGGACGGGTCCCCTGGTCGGGCTGCGCGTGCTGGAGCTGGGGAGCTTCATCGCCGGACCCTTCGCCGGGCAGTTGCTCGGCGACTACGGGGCGGAGATCATCAAGGTGGAGACGCCGGGCCAGGGCGACCCCATGCGCACGTGGGGCGTCACCCACCACGGCCAGGGGCTGTGGTGGCCGGCCATCGCCCGCAACAAGCGCTCCGTGGCCGTCGACATGCGGCGCGGCGCCGGGCGGGAGCTGATCGGACGGTTGGCGGGTCGGGTCGACGTCGTCCTCGAGAACTTCCGGCCCGGGCGGCTCGACGAGTGGGGCCTCGGCTACGGCGAGCTCCAGCAGCGGAACCCCGGCATCATCGTGGTGCACGTGTCGGGGTTCGGGCAGACCGGCCCCCGTGCCGCCGACGCCGGCTTCGGCTCGATCGGCGAGGCGATGGGGGGCATCCGGGCCACGACCGGCGAGCCGGACCGGCCGCCGGCGCGCTGCGGCATCAGCCTCGGGGACGCGCTGGCCGGTCTCTTCGCCGTCGTGGGCACGCTGGCCGCCCTGGCCGAGCGCCACACCAGCGGTCGGGGCCAGGAGGTCGACGTGGCCATCTACGAGGCCGTGGCCGCGCTCATGGAGTCCACCCTGGCCGATTACGAGGTCGCCGGCGTCACCCGGAGCCGCACCGGAGGGGTCCTTCCGGGCGTGGCGCCGGCCAACGCCTATCCGACGTCGGACGGATCCGACGTCCTGATCGCCGGCAACGCCGACTCCGTGTTCGTGCGGCTGTGCGACGCCATGGGGCGCCGGGAGCTGGCCACGGACCCCCGCTTCGCCGGTCACGCGGCCCGGGGCCGCAACATGGAGGAGCTCGACCGTCTCATCGCCGACTGGACGCGCACCCGGCCGGCCGGGGCCCTCCTCACGTTGCTGTCGTCGCACGGTGTACCCGCCGGGCGGGTCTACACCCCGTCCGACATGGTCGTCGATCCCCACTTCGCCGCCCGCGCCATGGTCGTCCGGGCGGCCTCCCGGGCCGGCTACGAGGTCCCGATGCCCGGCGTGGTGCCCAAGTTCTCCCGCACGCCGGGGGGCGTCGCCGACGTCGGCCCCGCCCTCGGCGAGCACACCAGGACGGTGCTGCGCGAGCTGGCCGGTGTCGGGGACGACGAGTGGACGCGCCTCGTGGCACAGGGCACGGTGGCATGACCGCCACACCGGTGCCGGCGCTCGAGCGTGGACACCGGGGAGCACCCGGGCCCGGTGCTGTGCATCACCCGACTATCGGCCCGCGGAGCTGGCGGATCCTCGCCTCGGCCTGACCGGCGCCGTCGGTGCCGGTCCCGATCTCGATCAACTTCCGTCGACTGGTGGAACCCCGGACCAGGGTCACCGATCGCCTCGGCACCGAGACGGCATCGGCGACCGCACGCAGCGCTGCTTCCGTCGCCCTTCCGGAATCAGCGGGCTCCACCACGCGCACGACGAGTGCACCGTCGTGTTCCCCGCCCACCATGGTCGACGACGAATTCGGCCGCACATGGATCTCGACGCGCACGTTCCAGCTTCTCGCGGATCGCCGTGTCCGGGTCGGCCTCGACCGGCTGCGTCAATCCTCGAGGACGGCGTCTTTGACCGGTGCGGCCAGCGTTGCGACCTGTGCCGGGGTGGGCCAGCGGACCTTGGTGGCCCAGCCGGCCATCTCGAACAGGCGGATCAGTCGAGCCGAGGGGTCGACCTGATGGGGCAGGGCGCCGTGCCGGGCCGAGGCGGGGGCGGCGTGGTGGAAGTTGTGCCAGCTCTCGCCGAACGAGATCACCGCCAGCGCGGCCACGTTGGTGCTGCGATCGCCGGTGACGAACGGCCGCCGGCCCCAGAGATGACAGACGGAGTTGATGCTCCACGTCACGTGATGCAGCACCAGCATGCGGACCAGGCCGGCCCACACGAAAGCACCCACCGCCCCCGCCCAGGTTCCGTAGAGCATCCAGCCGACGGCGAACGGGATCGCCAGTGAGGTCACGCTGAGGATCGGGAACAACCTGTCGATCACGACGAGGTCCCGGTCACGCAGCAGATCCGGGGCGAACCGCTGCGGATCCGTCGGGTCTGCGGCGAACAGCCACCCCACGTGGGCCCAGACGAAGCCCCGCACGGTCCCGACGACCCCTGTCCCGTAGCGGTAGGGCGTGTGCGGGTCACCCGGTTGATCGCTGAACATGTGGTGACGCCGGTGAATGGCGACCCAGCTGACGATCGAACCCTCGAGGGCCATCGACCCGGCCACCGCCAGCGTCACCTTGAGGGCCCGGTTCGCCTTGAAGCTGTGATGGGTGAACAGGCGGTGGAATCCGGCCGTCACCCCGAACCCGGTCACGAGGTACAGGACGACCGCCATGACCACGTCTCCGGTGGCGATGAGCCCGCCCGTCCCGAGCAGGAGATACAGCGCCAGCCCCACCAGCGGTCCGCACACGAGGAGGAGGGTCACGATGCGCCCTGCCAACAGCCCCGACGGATTCGCTCCGGGACCCTCGACGACGGGAGCAGTGCGAAGCAGCTCATCGACCGGCAACGTGTCCGGCACCTCCAGGACGACTGCGGGGCCGGTCACGTGGTTCGCCATGGCGTCCGTCTCCCTGTGGTTCGGCTCCCTGTGGTCTGGCTCCCGGTGGTCCGGGCAGACCTCTGGGGACATCCTGGGCCTGAATACCGGAATCCGACAGGGTCGAAGGTCTCTAGGCGAGTCCGCCGGACATGGGGCCGGGCACGCCGGCGACGCGGTGACGCCGGCAGCACGATCAGTGAACTTCCTCGTAGGCCGCCGCCGCGTCCGTCGCGTCACCGGCTCCGGGGTTGCGCCGGTGCCCGGGGCCGTCCGTCGCACCCTGGGACGCACCGAGGCCGACGAGGCCGACCGCTCCGACCAGGACGAGGACCGTCCCGATGGCGGGCAGACGGACATCACGGCCTTGTACGAGCACCATTCCGTAGTACACCGCACCGCCCGCGATGGAGAAGATGCTCAAGAGCTTTCCGGCGTTCCGCATTCGGGGTGTCTCCTTCTGGTGGCCGGACAAACGGCCGGGCATGAAGGAGGCGGGGAATCGGAACCTTCCCTTGCATGGTAGTGCTCGTGGGCCCGCCTGCGTTCACCAGGGCCCGCCAGGCACGCAACCACGAGCCGACCAGGGGTCGTCAGCCCCCGGTGGGCACCGTCACGACGGTCGCACCCGGAGGCAGCCCGAAGTCCGAGGAGTCCACGCTGCTCGAGTAGCTCGTGAGCTGGAAGACCTGGGAGGGAGAGGTGCTCACGTAGGCGAGCTGACCCGTCCCGGTCACGCAGTACTTCCCCGATCCGGTCGTTGCACTGACCGTCACGCACGTGGCCGCCTGACCGGCGAACGTCTGCGACGAGAAGGTCGCGCTGTACCCGGCCACCTTGGCCGCCAGGGCCGATTGGGCCGCCTGCAGCGAGTCGATCGCCGTCTTCGGGCTCAACAAGGTGAGCAGCGACGCCAACGGGTCCTCGGACGTCGACGACAAGCACGACACGGTTCCCGATGTCGAGCAGAAGTAGGTGGCCGTCCCGGTGTCGATGACCTCGCCCCCGGTGCCCTCGAAGAACGACTTCGGGGGATCCTGCTCGAACGTCAGCGTCTCCGTCTGGCCGTTGTCGGTCGCGGTGTACACCGCCTTGAACGACGCCGTCTCGGCGGTCTGCAGGGACTTCGACAGGTCGGCGAGCTTGCTCGCGAGCGACCCCCCGCCACCCCCCGACGCCGCCGACGTGGTCGTGGCCGCGCTGGAACCCGACGTCGTCGTCGTGGCACTCGAATTCGACGGCGAGCTGCTACAGGCAGCCAGGGACAGTGCCATGAACGCCCCGATCAACACGATGGCCGAGCGACGGTGCTCGTTGCTGCGCAGGCGCTTCATCGACTCCCTCGTTCTCTCGCACGTCGGCGGGCCTACTCCTCCCGCGCACCGGGAGCACACTACGCGACCCACCGTCGACATACCCGGATCGTCGCCACGGCCGGGCGGCGCCATCCGGGTTGGTGCGGTCCGCCGGCCGCCTGTTTGACTGGCGATGTGGGATCACCGGGTGTCACCGTCTACGGGGTCTGCGCCGTCTCGTTCATGATGGCCATGTACTCCCTGGAGCGGCGCCACAGGAACTTCATCCTGGCCTTCGCGGCAGGGTGCGTGTTGTCCAGCGCCTACGGATTCCTGTCCGGCGCCTGGCCGTTCGGCGCGGTCGAGCTCATATGGTCGGGGATCGCGCTGCGGCGCTGGCGCCGCTGACAAACGCCGGCGACGGGCGGGCCCGGACGACGCTCAGGCGGTGTGCTGCGCCTGGAGTTGCCAGACCGAGAGGTCGTCGGTCGGGAACGGGTCGAGCACCCGGGCCGGCTCGGGGTGCCCGAAGAGGAATCCCTGGGCCATGAAGCAGCCCAGGGCACGCAGCTCGTCGGCCTGGGTGTGTCGCTCGACCCCTTCCGCTATCACCGACAGGCCGAGCGCATCGCCCAGACCGATGATGGCCCGCACGATGGCCATGTCGCCGGAGTTGTGATCGATCTCGTCCACGAAGCTGCGGTCGATCTTGAGCGTCTCGACCGGGAATTGCTTGAGGTAGCTCAACGATGAGTAACCGGTCCCGAAGTCGTCGATCTCGAGGTGTACCCCGAGGTCGCGCAGGGTGCGCAACCGTGCCACGGTGGACTCACCGAAACTCATCAGCGTGCTCTCGGTGATCTCGAGCCACAGCTTGTCGGGGTCGAGACCCGTCTTGTCCAGGACGCCGGCCACCGTGCTCGGGAAGGAGTCGTCCGCCATCTGGCGGGCGGACACGTTCACGGCGATGTTCAGGCGCGCGCCTTCGGCCCCCGCCTCGCTGCGCGCCGCGTGCCACCCGGTGACCTGGCGACAGGCCTCCTCCAGCACCCACCTGCCGAGGGGCACGATGAGCCCGCTGTCCTCGGCCAGTGAGATGAACTCGCCCGGGAGGAGCAGGCCCCTCGTCGGGTGGCGCCATCGCACGAGCGCCTCGAGGCCCACCATGCGTTGGTCGTGCAGGTCGACGACGGGCTGGTAGTGGAGCTCCATCTCGGATCGCTCCAGGGCCCGGTGGAGCTCGTTCGACGTCCGGAGCCGGTGCAGGTTGTTGGCTTCACTGGCGGGCCGGTACACCGCCACATGGGCCGGGCCGGCCTCCTTGGCCTGGAACATGGCGACGTCGGCGTTGCGCAGGAGCGCCGCACCGGACTCACAACCGTCCTCGGAGAGCGCCACGCCGACGCTGACAGACACATAGTGCTCGCTCCCCGACACCCGCATCGGCCGCCGCATGACGCCGACCAGGCGGCCGGCGATCTCCAGCGCCTCGCTCCGGTCGCGGACCTCGCACAGCGCCGTGAACTCGTCGCCCCCGAACCGTGCCAGCGTGTCGCTGTCGCGCAACGCACTCCTCAGCTGCTGCGCGGCCAGGCACAGCAGGCGGTCCCCCGCGTCATGGCCCAGACTGTCGTTCACGAGCTTGAACCGGTCGAGATCGAGGAACATCAAGGCCACCTGGTGACCTTCCCGGTCGGCACGCCGGAGCGACAGCTCCAGGCGGTCCATGAAGAGCAATCGGTTCGGCAGCCCCGTGAGCAGGTCGTGCATGGCTGCGTGCGATATCTCCTCCTGCATCTGGTGGCGCTCGGTGATGTCCTCGACCTGCCGGATGAGGTAGTGCGGGGCCCCGCTCGTGTCCTTGACGCACGACACGCTGACCGACACCCATACGACGTGCCCGTCGCTGTGGATGTATCGCTTCTCCGTCGAGATCGATCCCACTTCTCCGCTGGCCATGGCCTGGAGCTCGGCATCGAGGGTGTCGAGGAAGTCGGGGTGGACCACGTCCCGGATGGTCATTCCCTCGAGGTCGTGCTGGTCGATTCCCACGATCTCACCGAAAGCGCGATTGGTGCGCATGAAGACACCCGAGAGGTCCGTGAGCGCCATCCCGATGGGGGCGTTCTCGAAGGCGGAGTGGAATCGCTCGTGCGCCTCCCTGAGTGACTCCTCCGCATGCTTGCGATCGGTGATGTCGTGCAGGTTGCCCACGATGCCGCGCACCTTCGGGTTGGCGAGGTGATTGGTCACGGTGGCCTCGAACCAGTGCCAGGATCCGTCGGCGTGCCTGAGCCGCAGTTCCGTCCGCAGCCCCTGGCCCGCGGTCTGCGCCAATTCGCCGGCCCGGGCGCGCAGGTTCACCAGGTCGTCGGGGTGCATCATCTCGGCTGCCGACCCGATCGCCAACCGGTCGGCGGGGAATCCCAGGATCCGGGCGAAGGCCGGGCTCACGTAGCTGAGGCGGCCGGCGGGATCGGCCACCACGATGATGTCGCTCGCCTCGTGCACCAGCGCCTCGAAGCGGCCCTCGCTCGCCTCCCGGGCGACGGCGAACCACTCCAGCACCTTGATCGTCACGACCGCGCCCAGTGCGTCCAGCACGGCCAGGCTGTCGACCAGGGGTTGGTGGATCAGCGTGGGAGCCGCCCCCACGGCGATCGCCGCCTGGCCGACGGCGATGCACGCCAGTGTCCAGACGATGGCGGGCTTGGCGGCAGCCGAACCGGCGCTGCGCATGGCGTCGACCGCGCCGAAGACGAACCCGATGGCGAGGATCGGCCCCCACCCGATGCCGTAGATGACCACGGCGATCACGACCATCTTGACGGCCACACGCACCTGCAACCGCCGACCTCCGGTGGCGTCCGGCAACAACACGGCGCTCAACGAATTCACGACCATGGCCGTCAGGACCAGGACGGCGATGCCCCAGTACGGGAGCCGCGCGATCAGTCCCCACGAGCGGATCAGGCAGAATGCCACGATGACCGGGGGAACCGAGAGATTGACCGGGTCACACAGCTGTGTGCGCAGCCGCGACGCAAAGCCCTCGGACGCGTCCTGAGGCCCGGAGAGTTCCCGCCAGCTCACCTCTCCTTTTCGGCGGATGGCGGATGGCGCTGTAATTGGCGCCGCAGGGCACGGGACCGGCACCGCGGACCACGGCACTGGCGCCGAGGCGTCACAACGCACGGACAACATTCCGGGTGTCGATCGTCGACGATGCCGTGGGTGCTCCACCCGGCGGGCATCCCGGGCGTTCTCAAGCAGGCCGGAGCCGATGACGATACGACGGTGGTGAGTCACACCGGGATCGGACTGACGCGCCCGAAGATCGACACCGGGCTCCGGGAGGCGGTCGGGCGCCTGTGTGAGCCGGGAGCGGTCACCGCGGTGGTCCAGCCCATCGTCCGACCCGCCGACATGGTGGTCGTCGGGTACGAATCGCTCGCCCGGATGCCGGGCGCACCCCCGCGTCCGCCCAACTGGTGGCTCGAGGCGGCGTCGGAGCTCGACCTGCGCCACGAGCTCGAGCTGGCCTGCCTCGTCGCTGCGGTCGATCTCGGTCCCCCGCCCGAGGGCCAGGTGCTGTTCGTCAACGCCAGCGCATCCACGATCGCCGATCCGGCGTTCCTGGCCCTCAGGGAGCGCCTCCCGGAACGCCTGGTCATCGAGATCACCGAGCAGGAGGCGGTGGACGACTACGAACGGCTCCGGGACCACCTGGCCCGGTGGGTGGAGCGTGGCGTCCGCGTCGCCATCGACGACGCCGGAGCCGGCTACTCGAGCCTCCGCCACGTGGTGGAGCTGTCGCCGGACTACCTGAAGCTCGACCGTGAGCTCGTCCACGGCATCGACGATGACCCCAACCGCCGGGCGCTCATGCGAGCCGTGGTGGCCTTCGCCCGCGAGGTCGGCACCAGCGTGATCGCCGAGGGGGTCGAAACCCGCGCTGAGCTCGAGGTCCTCCGCGACGCCGAGGTCCACCTGGCCCAGGGGTACCTGTTGGCACGTCCCGGCCCGCCCTGGCCGCAGATCGACCGCACCGAGCCGTCACGGTCGTCGCGCTCGGCGTCGGTCCCTGCCGATGTCCCCCGGCTGGAGGAGATCGAGGACAGGATGCGCCGTGCACTGGCACGGACCACCAACGCACTCGAGGCGTGCGAGATCGTCGTCGAGACCCTGTTCCGGCGCGGTCACCTCATGTCCAGCCTGTACCTCGAGCGGAGCGGTGAGTTGCGGTGCGCCGCCCAGCGGGGCCTGTGGCAGGTCCTCGACGGGATCTCGGCCTCGGCGGGGATCACCGGCAGGGCCTGGGCCACGGGCCAGCCGATCGTGGTCGAGGACGTCGCCACCCACCCGGACTACATGGAGGCGATCCCGGGCGTGGTGTCGGAGATCTGTGTCCCCATCGTCGTCGACGGCGACGCCGTGGGCTCGCTCAACGTGGAGTCGCTCAGCCCGCTCAGTCCCGACACCGTGACGTTGACCGAGACCGCCGCCCGCCTCCTCGCCGATCGGCTGGGGGTCATCGGGGCCGGGCTGGGCAACAGCCGGTGGCAGCGGGCGGCGCAGGCCTCGGTGGCCATCTCCGGGCTGGTCACCGGCAAGCGGCTGCCGGTGCAGGTGCTCCACCGCTTCCGGGATGCGGCCGACATGGACTCGGCGTGCCTCACGGTGGAGGAGGCCGGCGGACCCCGGGTCGTCGCCGCGGTCGGACCTCTGGCCGGGAGCCTGCTGGCCCTCGACGCCGACGAGCTGTGTGCGCTCTCCTCCCTCGTCGGGGAGATCCGCTCGTGCTACACGGCCGGTGACGCGTCGAGCCGGGGCTTCGTCGGCACGGAGTCCCTGCGGGCGGCGGGAGCGAGGGCGGTGGTGGTCCTGCCCCTGTGGTCACAGCGCAGGCGGTTCGGCACGGTTCTCCTGGCCCACTCCAAGCCCCTCCGACTCACGGGCGACCGCGTCGAGCCCCTGGAGCTCCTGGCCGACCACGTCGCCGCGGTCCTGGGCCCCACACCACAGGTCGCCCGCCCGCCGTCCCCGGCCCACCGGGCCCGGGCCGGCCCGGCCGGCGCCCACACCTGAACGGAGCAGCCGCTCGGGTCCGGTCTCCGGACCGGGCCACCGGGGCCCTCCTCAAGGCCATTGCGGCCGGCGACGATGCCTTCTCGGTGGAGAACGCGCGCCGCGACGACGGGGTCCCCGCCGCCTCGGGAGGGGTGCCCGGGGGCGCACCGCCGCCCGGGGCTGCCTCGGGGCGGTGCGTGGCCCGCGTCCGCAAGAGCGATGTAGCGGTCCTGGTGGAGATCGACGCAGCCACCTCGCAACTCCTGGGGTGGGGGGCCGGCGACATGGTCGGCCGGACCTCGCTCGAGTTCATCCACCCCGACGACCAGCAGTTGGCCGTCGACAATTGGATGCAGATGCTGTCGTCACACGGCCCCGGCAGTGCCGTGCGGCTCCGGCACCGGCACAGTGACGGGTCGTGGGTATGGGTGGAGATGACCAACCACAACCTCCTCGACGATCCTGCCGCCAACTGCATCCTGGCCGAGATGGTGGACATCTCCGATGAGATGTTCACCCTCGCCCCCACCCCGGACCACGACCAGGTCCCGGTGCCGGACCCGGCGCAGCAGCCGCGACGACTGCACGACGCCATCCGGGCGCGCGAGCAGCTGCTCCACCGCTTGGCCGAGGCCCTCCCCCTGGGGGTCCTGCAGGTGGATGCCGAGGGTCGGGTCGTCTACACCAACCACCGGCTCCACGGCATTCTGGGCAAGGCGCGGACAGCCACCGCGGCCAGGCAGCTGTCGATGGTCCTCGGCGAGGACAAGGCCCGGCTCGACGAGGCCTTCGAGGCGGTGCTGCGGGGCGGGCTCGACAGCGACATCGAGGTGCGGCTGGGGACATCCGACGCGCACGGCACCAAGGACGTCCGCCAGTGCACGATGAGCCTCCGCTCGCTCACCGCCGAGTCCGGTGCGGTCACCGGAGCCATCGTCTGCGTCGCGGACATCACCGACAGCGTGCGCATACGGGAGGAACTGCGCATCCGGGCCACGTTCGACGACGTCACCGGGTGCCACAACCGGGCATCGACCATGGAGGCGCTCGAGGGCGCACTGGCCGCCACCTCCGACGAGGCCGCACCGGCTGTCATCTTCGTGGACCTCGTCCGCTTCAAGGAGGTCAACGACCGGCTGGGGCACGCCGCAGGCGATGAGCTGCTCGGGATCGTGGCCCGGCGCCTGCGCGCCGCGGTGCGTGCCGAGGACCTGGTGGGGCGGATCGGCGGCGACGAGTTCCTGGTCGTCTGCCCGCGCATGACGTCCGCCACCCAAGCCATGCAGCTGGCCACACGGGTGGCGGATGCGCTGCGACGGCGGGTCCGGCTGAAGGCGACGAGTGTGCCGTGTCAGGCGAGCATCGGCGTGGCCTGGGCAACCGGGCCGGCCACCGACGCCGACGCTCTGGTCAGTCACGCCGACGAGGCCATGTACGAGGCCAAGCGCATCGGCTCCGGCCACCCCGTCCTGTTCGGCCTGCCGGGCGCGGCAGGCGGAGCGGCGACCGGGTAGCGCCACGTCGGCACCGCCCCGCCGGCCGACCCACGTGTGGTTCGCCGGGTACCGGCGGCCGGGCGCGGGCCGAGGGCCGCTCGTCAGCCGGAACGTGACGAGCGGCCCTCGGAACGGCGGTGCCTGCCGGCGACCTACCCCGCCGCGGCGGGGACCGGGTTGTCCGCCGACATCGCCGACATCGCCGGCACCGGCACCGGTACCGGCTCGAGGGCGCCACCCTCGTGCTCCAGGGCCCGGTCGACCTCCTTGGTGTGCTTGTCGGGAGAGAGCATGGAGGCCTCGAGGTCCATCTCGATCTCGGCGAACATGCCCCGGTTCCGACGGCTCACGGCGAACAGCCACCCCGAGCCGACCAGCATGTACCCCAGGAAGATGTAGGGGAAGATGTCGACGGGGAACGGTGGCACCGGGTAGAAGCTCCCGATGAGCGGGACCATCAGCAGCAGGCAGGCCATGGCCGCCACCACGACGTGCCGGGGCCGCAACTCCCTGTTCTTCTTCAGGTAGACCGGCGCCGCGACCGAGATCAGGAAGTACGCCGTCAGGAACCCGAACGCCGCCAGGGTCCCCGCATCGCCGAAGGTCGTCAGCGGGTTGGTGAAGATCTCCAGCACCACCGGGATGGCGACGATCACCGTGATGTACGCCGTGATGGCGATATGCGGCGTCTGGTTCTTCGTGTGGGCCCGGCCCAGGTGGGTCGGGAAGACCATGTGCTGCGCCATCGGATAGATGATGCGGGACCCCGCGTTGAGACACGACAGCGTGAGCGAGAAGAAGCTCACCATGGCACCGAGCGCCACGGGGATCTTGAAGAACGTCACCCCGTAGATCTTGGACAGCACCGTCAACGGCAACGCGATGCTGCTGAGCGGCGTGCCGTAGTGCCGCGTGCCGAAGACCTCGACGTAGCTCATGAACACCATGAACGCCCCGGTGATGAGCAGGCTGACGATCACGGCCCTCGGGACGCTCTTCAGCGGGTTCTTGGCCTCGCCCCCGAGCGTGGTCGCGCTCTCGAAGCCGACGAGGGAGAAGATGCAGATCACGACGGCGAGGCTGAGCCCGTGGAAGGTCATGCCCTTCGCCTTGACGATGGTGGTGTCGATCGTGATGCCGTGCTTGAACAGGACGACCGCGGCGAGGGCGAGGATGCAGGCCACCGATACGCACTCGAACACCAGGGTGAGGAGGGAGGAGACGTGGATGTCCTTGTAGGCGATGAACCAGCACACCGCACCGCTCAGTACGAAGAAGACCACCGGGGGCACGGTGGTGTGCACGCCGATGCCCGACAGGAACTGGGCGGCGAAGATCGAGAAGCCCGCCAGGCCGGCGACACCGATGAAGAGGTACGCCCAGATCAGGCTCCACCCCGATATGACCCCCGCCTTGGGCCCGAGTCCCCGCCCCGTGTAGCCGTACATGGACCCCGCCAGGGCCGATCGCTTGGCGAATTGGTTCAGGCAGCCGACGACGAAGAGCAGCATCACCGTGCCGAAGGCATAGGCGAGCCAGGTCCCGTTCCCCGCGTCGCCGAAACACAGGGCGATGATCAGGACGGCCGTCATGGTGGGCGAGATCACGGCGATGGACTGGGCCAGCACCGTGGGGAAGCCCAGCGCGTTCTTCCGTAGTCCCGGTTGCCTGCCGGTCGGAGCCGGCGGCGTTCGCAAAGCGGTTGTCTCCATGGCGCTCAGCTTCCTCTCTCGTCGGTATCTCTCGAGGCGAATTGCATCTATGGATAAATCTCGCCAACGGGAAAGGTGAATACAAGAGGCGCCGCGTTAAGCGCTATTAAGCCCTCATATCGTCCGTGTTTCCGAGCATTCCGGATGGCGTCGCAGCCGCGACGACGCGAGGGGGCACGGAGCAGGATTGCAACCGGGTGATCCGAGGCCGTGCGCCGCATACAGCACTCGAGGCGCCGTCATTTCGGTAAAGGACGACGAGGAGGCACGCCCGCGACGTTGCGGGCGTGCCTCCTCGATGCGCTGCGAGACCTCCCTTACGGGACGAAGACCCCTTCCGGGAACGACTGGTCCTCGAGCAGGAGGTCCTCGTAGAAGGCGCCGAAGCCGCCGTCGGGGTGGGCGATGGCGATCTCGAGCACCCAGAGATTGGGGTTCGGACGGAACGACACGTCGGCCAGGGCACCGTCATAGTGGGCGGAGTGCGGGTAGTCCGACAGGCGGTGACCGGACAGGTCCAGGTTCAGCTTCCACCCTCGCTGCTCGGTGGCCGACACGGCGTACCGGTACAGGTCCTGTCCGGTGATGCCCTCGTCGAACCACATCTGCCGGACGTCCTCCCAGATGGCCCGGACGTCACGCTTGGCACGGTGGTGGTCCGGGTCGTCGCCGAACACGAACGTGTCCCCGGCGTCACCTTCGGAGTTCCGGAAGATGGGCCCGATGTCGATGAAGAAGATGTCGTTCTCCCCGAGGACGACACCCGGCTCGGAACGTTCCATGAAATCCTTTGTCGTGTTGGGTCCACAGCGCACGATGATGTGGTGCCATCCGCGTCGCATCCCCAGGGAGGTGAGGACCGAGCGGGCGACCTCCTTGGCGCTGTCTTCGGACATCCCCGGCTTGACACGGTCGGCGATCATGTGGACGGCGCGCCGGGTCCGGGCCCGCACGTAGAGGAGCTCCTGGAGCGAGAACCCGTCCCCGGTCGCTTCGATGGTCTCCATGTCCCGTGCCGTTTTCATGTCATGGCCTCCTCGCCGTTCGTGGGGCGCTCAGTGGATGCTCTGCATGTTGCGTGTGTCCTTGGCCGCCACCAACAACACCTCCGCCTCCTTGCCCTCCGCTCCCAGCCGGTGCGGGCGGTCGGCATCGAAGTGGGCGGTCACGCCCGGGCCGAGGAAGTGGACCTCGCCGTCGTATTCCAGGCGGAGGATGCCGCGCAGGACGTAGAGCCATTCCTCGCCGTGGTGGTGCGCCGGGGGCGTCACCGGGCGCTGCGGGTCGATGGTGATGCGCAGGGCCTCGAGGGCGGACGAACCGGGGTAGCCGCTGCACGGCGTGATGGAGAGGCCGTTGGACTCGTGGCGCGGCGAGCCCTCGGTGCAGATGGCGAGCGGGCTGGCGTCGTGGTCCTCTCCGAGGAGGGAGCTGACGGGCGTTCCCAGCACGGCGGACAGGGTGAGCAACGCCGCGATCGACGGTTGGCGCTCGGCCGACTCGAGCCGCGACAGGTGCGCCTTGGACAGTCCCGACTGCTCGGCCGTCTGGTCGAGCGTGAGCCCGACCCGCTCCCGCGCCGCCCGCAGGCGCTCACCGACCGAGACGAGGAGGGCTCCGGCGTGTGGTGCCATGCCGGCCACCATACGGGGATGTTGTCTGTGAGACAACATAAGTTGTCAGATTTAACACGCCCGAAACGCTTGCTGCAGCTAGCGCTCGACCAGCCCCTCGCGGTCGCAGGAGACGACGAGGTCGGCGAAGCGGGCCAGGACCTGGGCACGATGCGGTTCCAGCTCCTCCAGCGCCGGCCGCGTCTCCGCCTCGATCGCTTCGGGGCTCGTGCCCGCCGTGACGGCGTCCTGGCCGAAGGCGGCCAGGAAGGCGGCCACGGCCGCGTCGTCGACCTCCAGGTGGAACTGCAGGCCCCAGGCCCGGCGGCCGATCCTGAAGGCCTGTCCTCGGTAGCGGGCACTGGCTGCCAGGTGGACGGACCCGGGCGGGTCGTCGTAGGTGTCGCCGTGCCAGTGCAGGACGGTCAACCTGTCGGGGAGGCGGCCCAGGATGGGGTCGTCACCGGCTTGCTCGGTGAGCTCGACGGGAGCCCATCCGACCTCGGGACCGTTCGTCCCCGGGAACACCCTCCCGCCGCCGGCGAGGGCGAGGAGCTGGGCCCCGAGACACACCCCCAGGGTGGGCACCCCGCGGGCCAGGGCGTCGACGAGCAGGTCGAGCTCGGCCCGTCGGGTGGGGAAGCCCTCGTCGCGGTGTGCCGACATCGGCCCGCCCATGACCACGAGCCCCCCGTAACCGGCGGCGTCGGCCGGCACGCGGTCGCCGGCGAACACGCGCCGGAGGTCCACGGTGACGCCCGCGGCGGCCAGTGCGTCACCGATGGCGTAGGGACGTTCCGGTTCGACGTGCTGCACGACCAGGCACGTCGGCGCGGACTCGATCTCGCTGTCTCCGGATGCGGGCATGAGGCGAATGTAGTCCCTCTGCCCCGATGCCCGACGGTCCCGGACGGGACCTGCCGGCTGCTGCGCCGGTGGGGACCTACGTGATGTCCAGGGTGAACGCCTGCGTGGCGACGTGCTTGTTCTTCCCGGTGCCGAAGGTCGCCGTGAACGTCATCTGGTGGACACCGATCTTCCTGGGCTTCGGTATCCCGGAGATCGTGGCGGTGCCGTTGCCGTTGTTGGCGAAGTGCAGCTCGACCGGGATGGCGCCCTTGTCCTTGATCTTGGCCAGCGGGAGGCCGTCCGTCTCGATGGTGAAGGTGAAGGGCTGGCCGGCGACGGCCGTGGCGCTGTCGGCGCTGACGAACGAGTACGGCGTCGGGAGGGCCGGGAGGACGGTGGCGCACTCGTCGGCGTCCACGGCCCCTGACACGTTGTCCGAGGAGCCCGTGTAGCTCCCGTCCGGCGCCGGGACATAGACGGCCCCGAAGCAGTAGACACCGGTGGAGCTCGCGGTGAAGACGCTCGAGCTGGCCGTGGCCGTATCCGAGCCACTGGCCGCCAGCGTCGGCGTCCCCTCGGGGGTGGACATCGAGGTGCACAGGGCGTCCGACGCCGTGGGCCCGCACACGTAGAAGGCCACCGTGCCCGCGGGCGGTCCGCCGGCCGAGTTGCCGGTGACCGTCACGGCGTCGGTGATCGTCCCGGCCGGTCCCAGGTTGACCCGGGCGGACGACACGGACGACGACGTCGAGGACGCCGCCGGCGTCACCAGCGCGCACTCGTCCGGATCGAGGTTGCCGGCGCTGGTGTTGTCGGTGGAGCCGCCGTAGTTGCCGTCGCCCCCGTACACGGCGGAGAAGCACCACGTGCCCGCCGCCGTCGGCACGAAGGCGCTCGACGTGGCGCTCGATGTGTCGCCCGCTCCGGCCACGAGGGTCTCGCCGGCGTCCTCAGGCGTCCCGCTCGCCGCACAAGCCCCGGTGGTGAGGGTCTGCGAACCATTGGTGAGGCAGGCGTAGAACGCCACGCTGCCCGTCGGCGGTCCTCCCGCGAAGCTCCCGCTCACCGTGACCGAGTCGGTGATGGTCCCCGATGGTCCGAGGGTGACCTCGGTGGGGAACACGAACGTGGCGGTGGCGGACGCCGACGGCGTCACGAGCACGCACTCGTTGGCGTCGAGGTTGCCCGCGGTCGTGTTGTCCGACGAGGAGGTGTAAGCCGATGAGCTGTTGTAGACGGCCGAGAAGCACCACGTGCCGGCGGACGTCGGGGTGAACGACCCCGACCCCGCACTCGAGGCATCTCCCGACCCGGCCACGGCACGGGAGGTGCTCAGGCGGTTGCCCACCGCCACCGGGCACGGGCCGACCGCCAGGGACTGGGACGTCCCGGTCTGGCACACATAGAAGGCGACCGTCCCGGTAGGCGTCCCGTTGGTGGCGTTGCCCTGCACCGTGGCCGTGTCGCTGACGGCCGCCGACGGGCCCAGCACGATGGTGCTCTCGCTCACCTGGGAGGTCACGACCGCCGTGGTGGACGCCAGGACGACGGCGAAGGACTGCTGGACCTGGGGGGCGGGTTCGAACGTGCCGTCACCGCTCTGGTTGGCATCGATGGTGCATGTCCCGACGCCGGCGAAGCTGACGTCGGTGCCGGAGATCGAGCACACCGACGAGGACGACGGGTCGATGGTGAGGCTCACGGGCAGCCCCGACGAGGCTGACGCCGACACCGCGTACGCCGGTCCCCCGACGGTGGCCGGCGACGGTGGGATCGACGAAAAGGTGATGGTCTGGGGCGACAACTCGCCGCTCGGTGACATCAGGAACGGTGTGGAGAAGGCGTGGGTGCTGTTGAAGCCGTTGATGTAGTCCACCCCGACCCAGAGCACGCAGTAGTCGGTGGCGTCGCAGTCGATGTTCGACCCCGCGCTCGTGCTGAGGAGCACCAGGGAATAGCTGGTGGCGAAGTTGCCGCTCGAGTTCGTGAGGACGGGCAACGGATTGGCCGTCGTGGCATCACAGGTGCTGTCGTCGATCGGGAGGTTGGCCGAGCTCCCCCCGGCATCTGCGCATTCGATGATCGTGATCCCCTCAGGGTCGGCTGAGCGCGACGGGAATCCACTGCCGGTGACGGTGACGGACTGGCCGTTGGTGTAGGGCCCGCTCGGTGCCACGATGACGGAGGTGGAGGCGAAGGCCGTGCCACCGAACGACGTGACGGTCACGACGGTGGCGCTGACGACCAGCGTCGCTGCCAGGCTCGTCCACCGAATGCGCCTTGCCGCCGTGGTCTTGATCGGCATCCGGGTTCCCTTCGTCGGCTCGTGCACGGAAGGGTATGCGGGCTACGGGACCCGTAGAAAGATCAACCGGGCTGGTGCGAAGATTTCACCTCACGTTCGCGAAGTCGTGACGATTCCCCCACCCACGTGGCCGGGAGGTCCACGCGCCGTCGTTGCCGGCGCCCGTCACCCCGATCCGGCGGAGGGCTCCGTTTGGTTCACGGGCGCGGCACCGGTGGCGACGACGGTGAGCGAGCGGTCGGTCGGATGCGGTGGCGTGTTCACCACCACCGTGGCCGACGTCGACTGGTAGTACCAGCCCGAGGTGCTCGAGCCTGGCGCCGTCGGGGTCACGAGCTTGCCGTCCAGCGTCACCTGGGAGGGTCGGGTCAGGTCCACCATGTCGATCCGGTACCGCATGGCGGTGGGCCGGCCGGGATAGTTCCCGACCGCCGGGCCGACGGTCACCCTCGAGGGAGCAGGGGCACCGACCGCTCCGGGCGAGCCCAGGGAGTCGGTGATCTGCGTCTCGCTGTCCTGGCCCTTGGTGTACCCGAGCCCCGTCCCGCTGTCGTCGTAGAGGCGGAACGAGCCGCTCGATCCCGAGTAGACGTCGAGGTCCATGGTGCCGACCGCGCCACGGCGTCCCGGAGCCGACGGCGCGTCCTCGGGAACGATCCCTCCGGCCCGCACCAACACCGGCATGCGGTTCAGCGGCACCGACATCGTGACGGTCGACGGCCCGTCGAACGTGGCGCCGGTGAAGTAGTCGATCCAACGGCCGGGGGGGATCCACACCGTGGTGTCGGCGTCGTCGCCCGGCGACGTCACCGGGGCCACGACCATGTCGGACCCGTAGAGATACTCCTCGGGGTGGGCGTAGGCCGCGCTCTGCCCCGGGTACTCCAGGTACAGCGGCTGCGTCATGGGCAGGCCGTCCTGGTGCGCCCGGGCGGCGAGGGTGTAGGTGTACGGGACCAGGGCTTCACGCAGGCGGAGGAAGTCCTCGGTGATTCCCTGCACCGGTTGCGGGTACTGCCACGGCAAGCGGTCCTCGTTGTCGGAGTGCAGCCGAAGGATGGGCTGAAAGGTCCCGAACTGGACCCAGCGGTCGTACAGATCTGGCGGGTCCCGGGGCTCCTGTGGCGGTGGACCCAGGTAGCTCCCGATGTCGTCACTCACGTACGGCTCGCCGATGGTCGCCTCGTCGGGCGTGAGCGCCACCTCCTGGGCCAGCGTGTCCCACGTTCCCCAGGCATCTCCCGTGAAGGCGACCGCAGAGGTGTGGTCGGACCACGGACCGGCCGGGTACACCTCCTCGGTGTCCGCGTTGGAGGACCCGATGCGGGCGAGCACGAAGCCCCGCTCGCCCTTGTCGACCATCTCCTGGGCATAGAGGTGGCCGATCCACGCGTCCGGGGTCAGCCCCGGCATCGACGCCACCGACTCGTCACAGCACCAGTCGAGCCACCAGAACGCCACGCCCTGCTGTTCGAAGCTCTGCTGGAGGGCGAAATTGGACTCTGCCTGGGCGGGCGAGCTCCAGTCCCAGATGTAGCAGATCCCGACCATGCAGGCCGACTTGGCCAGGGGCGCCGTACCGAGCGCCTTGGACAGCTGCGGATCCTCGATCGAGATGCTCGAGTGGACGTTCAACGTCACGTCGATGCCGTGCGAGCGCGCCCACCGCAGGAAGGCGCTCGGGTGGGGGAACAACGCCGAGTTCCACTCCCATCCGTCCCAGTCGTTCGGGGACTTCCAGTCCGTGTCGAGTGACAGCGTGTCGAGGGGGACGTCGGCCCGCTCGAACGCGCTGTACACGGAATCCTCGATGTCGGCGCTCGAGTACGGGGTGTAGTCCGAATACCACACCCCGAACACGTCGCGGGGCAAGAGCGGGGCGGGCCCGGTCAACCGTGCGAACGTCCGCAACGCCCCGGTGTAGCCCTGTCCGTAGGCGAACAGGTAGCCGTCCTCGAGGTCACCTCCGGGTGGCCGGCTCGCCACCCATCCCCCTGACGTCCACACCGGGCTCTGGGTGTCGTCGAGCAGGCGCCACCCGGCCCGGTCGAGCAGGCCGTCGGAATGCAGCGGCTCGATGGTGTTGTCACACGTCGCCCCGGCGGTGCCGGGTGCGCAGGTCGGCACCAACGAGTACGTAAACGTGTCGAAACCTCGGATCCATCCACCCAGCGGGTCGGTTGCTTGCGTGGGCACGGCGGCACCGGCCGGACCGACCGTCAACGAGTCGACGTTCATGTTGCAGCTGTCACCGGGACCGCACAGCACCTCCACGGTGTTGCGACCCGCCTGCAGCGATGCCGTGGTGCCGACCGTCGACCATGGATCCGAGCTGCTCGTCGGGGGAGCCGACAGCGTGGCATGCAGGTGGCCGTTCACGACCAGTTCGATCGTGTGTGGTCGGGCGGTGCTCCGCCCCCCCGAAACGCTCGAGTAGCGGACCGACAGTGCAGCCCGCCCCCCCGGCGCGCCCAGGACGTCCCACGTCGCCCTGGCACCACGCCGGACGAGGCCGCTCACGTACCCGGCGCTGCTCAGGTATCCACTCTGGCTCCAGCCGAGCGACGCCCCACCACCGAGAACGGCGGCACCGGCCTGGCACGTCTGGTCGTAGGGGCACTCCCATTCCCACGTGGGTTGGACGGTGGTGGGGACCTCCCCGTCATCGAAGCGCAGCGACGTGTCGGCCGCGGTGAACGGGCCGGACCCGACCTTGTACCGCAGTGTGACCTCACTGGTCCGCACCGTGAGCCAGCCGTCGGAAACGCCGTGGCTGTAGCTCGGCACCGGCATCCGCCGGTCGACGGCGTTCACGGTCGGACCGTCCTCGAAGTGCTCCGACGGGGAGTACTCCAGTCGCAGGAGGGTGGGGGTGAGCACCTCGATACGTACCGCGCCGAGGTGCACGATGGCGGACCGGTGGGCCAGTCCGGCGGCCGTGTCGACCGGCGTGGACAGGTTCACGGGAGCCGTGTCGCCGGTCGACGCACCGGAGGGACCGAAGACGGTCAACCACAACACGGCGATGATCGCCACCACCGCCACCAACAGCACCGCCGTGACCGGTGCACGCCGGTGGATCGTCCCCTGCCGGGCGCCATGGCGACGCGGCGTCCTCACGCAGGGGCACTCTACCGAGGCCGCCCACCACGTGCCCGCCAGGGCTCAGGCCGGAGGGGGCAGCTTCGCTTCGGAGGACTCGCTCCCCCGGAGCAGTTGATCTCGCAACTCCTCCGCGGTGAAGACGCTGGGCTCCGTGGTCTCGAGGAAGTCGACGAGGATCTCCGCGAAGCGAATGGGCTCCTCGACGTGGGGGAAGTGGCCGACACCCTCCATGATCTCCAGGCGGCTGTTCGGCATCGCCTCGTGGGCTGCGTACGCGTGGATCAGGGGGATGATCCTGTCCTGGTCGCCCCAGACGATGAGGGTGGGCATGCGGGAGGCGAGATACAGGCGGTCCATGGCGCTCACGGACTGACCTCCCGGGTCGATCACGGCGCGCATGGTGCGGACGAACGCCTGACGGCTGGCCGGGTCGGCGAGCGACGCAAAGGATCGCCACATCTCCGTCACCCGGGCGTTGCGGATCCCCCGGTCGTGGAGGAACCGCATGACCGAGTCCCCACGATCGCGGAGGAACGGTGAGAACACCACCGGCAGGACGTACTCCGCGGCCGGGAGGGTCACCACCTTGAGGAGCCAGCTCACCTCCCGCCCGAGCCCACCCGCATCGACCAGCACGAGGCGCTCGCAGCGCTCGGGGAACTGGTAGGCGAATTGGAGGGCCACGCCACCACCGAAGGACTGTCCGACGACCGTGGCCCGTTCGATGTCCAGGACGTGGAGGAAGTCGCGCACGGCCGCGGCGTGGTTGCCGAGCGAGTAGTCGCCGAGCGGCTTGTCCGACTTGCCGTGCCCGAGGAAGTCCGGCGCCACCACCGTGAAGTCGCGGCGCAGGAGCCGCATGGCGGGTTCCCAGGTCTGCGAGCTGCCGGCGATCCCGTGGAGCAGCAACACCACGGGGCCCTGCCCGGCCGTCCGGTAGGCGACCTCGTGCCCGTGGAGCGAAAGATGCTCGACAGTGAACTCGTCTGCCACGACTGTGTGCCGCCGCCCGCCCTACAGAATGGTCTGGCGGAGCTTTTCCAGAGCGGCCAGACGGCGGTCCAGCTTGGTCTGGTCCTCGGCGTCACGCCCACGGATCCGGGTCTCGAGCAGATCGAGGCGCCCGGACTCGCGTTCGGCCATGGCGGCTCGCTCGCCGTCGGGCCGGCTCCGCAGCGCGCGCACGAACGACGCATGGGCGTCTGCGGCCCGCTTCAGGCCGAGAGACCGCGCCACGGCGGCGTAGCTGCGCCCCGTTTCGCGGAGGGTCACGACCTCTTCGTCGAGGTTCCGGCGCGGTTGGCGCGGCCCATCGGACCGGCGGGCACGATCGGGGCCGTCGTTGTCACGACGCGGGCGCTGGTCCGGACCGTTTCCCCTAGGCA
>Ga0181526_10001321_pt1 | contig 23814 bp, 26 predicted proteins | sample PEATcosm2014_Bin_35_FD_119750 | JGI IMG/M metagenome (GOLD analysis project Ga0181526, IMG submission 119750) | Peatland microbial communities from MTU Mesocosm Facility, Houghton, MI, USA - PEATcosm2014_Bin06_30_metaG | ecosystem: Environmental > Terrestrial > Soil > Wetlands > Peat | place...
TCATGACTGACCGAATTGCCGCGCGGGCGGATCTCGTAGCGCGCGGTGCCGTCGGAGGCGAATTGGGCGCTGCCGGCCGTCTGGGCGCCGATGTGATTCGGATCGGTGCGGTCGAGACCAAGCGAATTTTGCAGTTCATGGCTGAAATCCGGCGGCGTCAGGTCGCGCGCCTGGTAATTCGGCGTATCGGCGTTGGCGACGTTCTCGGCCAGCACCGCCTGGCGCGCCTGATGCCACTGCATGCGGGTGCGCAGCATCGACAGGATGGGAATGTCGGAGATCGGCATCGGCTAAGTCCCTGCTTGTAGACTCGCTTACTGGCAGGCAGAGTTTGCCGAGCGTATGGTTAACGAGGCGTTAAAACGAGCGTTTTCGCGATTTCGCCATTAATCCGCCGTTTACCATGAGAATGCTTCAGGCATCGGCATTGGCGAAGAATTCGGCTAGTCTTCTTAATTGTTTGTTAGTAATCACGGCGGCAAATGTTACCGGCACCATTAACCTTTGGGACCCCATGGCTCTGGCCCCGTAAGGTGCGTCGGAGCTAAACGGGGAGTAGCGCGGATGTTTGATACGTTGTTCGGAGCGGAGATGCCGCTCGCCGTCAAATTCTTCCTCGCATTCATCGTCGTCCTCGGTCTCATTCTGGGCTTCGCCTGGGCGGTTCGCCGATTCGGCGCCGGCCGTCTGGGCGCAAGTTCGCGCGGCCGTCAGCCGCGCCTTGCCGTGGTCGACTATGCAAGCGTCGACGGCCGGCGCCGCCTTATTCTGGTCCGCCGTGACAATGTCGAGCATCTCTTGATGATCGGCGGTCCGACCGACGTCGTCGTGGAGCCCAACATCGTGCGCGCAATGGCCGCGACGCGGGACGTGGCGGGCACCCGCCCCCCCGTCGGATTGGACGCCCTGCCGCGCGCCATCCCGCTGCCGGAAAACGGCAGCAGCGGATCCTGGCCGCTGCAACCGGAACCCGCCCCGCGCCCGGCGCCGCGCGTCGAGCCGCTGCCGGATGAGCCGCGGCCGCTGCCGCCCTTTATCGAACCCGCGCCACGCCCGCAGCGCGATACGCTAGCGGCGCTCGCCGACGAATTATCGTCTCGCACCGCCGCACCGCCGCACCGCCGGCCGCCGACGCGGCAGCAACCGGAAGAACCGAGCGCGGAGATATTCAAGGAGCCACAAAAGGAACCGCACAAGGAACCGCAGCAGGAGCCGGAGACGCTCGCCGAGCCGCATCCGGAAGCGCGCGCCGAGCCGCGCGCTGAGCCTCGACCCGAGCCGCGCAAGCCGATCCTCCAACCCGCCGCTGCCGCGCCTCCTCCAGCTCCCGTCGCCATACCGGAAGCGCCCGAGCCTGCGTCCACCGCCGATCAAAGCCTCGCCGATATGGCGCAGCGGCTCGAAGCGGCTTTGCGCAAGCCAATTGCGGAAACGCGCATGGCGGCACCGCCGGTTCGCACCGCCCCACCGGGCGAAGACGCAACCGCGACCATGCCGCCACCCCCGCCCCGCACTCCCCGCGCCGGCGATCATCCGGCGCCCGGCGACTTTCCGCCGCCCGCGGAAGCGGGCTTCGTCAAGCCGGGAACCGGCTTCGTCAAGACAGCGCCCAAACCGCCGCGGCCGGAACCCAAGCCAAGCCAGAGCAAGACCACGCTCTATGACAGTCTCGAACAGGAGATGGCGAGTTTGCTCGGCCGTCAGAACAAGACCTGATGCTCGCATCATGGGGCCGCCGCGTCCGTTTTAATACGGTAGCGGCCTCAGTAGCGGCACTTGTAGTCTCGGCGACGCCGCTCGCCGCGCAGGATATCAGCATCAATTTCGGGCAAGGCGCCGCCGGTGGCGGCGGCTTGAACGAGCGCATCATTCAGCTGATCGCGCTGATGACGGTGCTGTCGCTGGCGCCCTCGATCCTGGTCATGATGACGTCGTTTACCCGGATCGTGGTCGTGCTGTCGCTGTTGCGCACCGCGCTCGGCACCGCGACGGCGCCGCCGAATTCGGTGGTCATTTCGCTCGCGTTGTTCCTCACCGCCTTCGTGATGGGACCAGTGCTGACCCGCGTCTACGACACCGGCATCAAACCACTGGTCGCCAACGAGATCACCGTCGATCAGGCCTTCGACCGCGCCTCGGTGCCGTTGCGCGGCTTCATGGAAAAGAACGTCCGCGACAAGGACTTGCATCTGTTCATGGATATGTCCGGCGAGAAGCCGCCGGACAAACCCGAAGATCTGTCGATGCGGATCCTTGTTCCGGCTTTCATGATCTCGGAACTAAAGCGCGCCTTCGAGATCGGCTTTCTGTTATTCCTGCCGTTTCTCATCATCGACCTTGTCGTCGCCTCGGTCCTGATGTCGATGGGCATGATGATGCTGCCGCCGGTCGTGGTGTCACTGCCGTTCAAGCTGATCTTTTTCGTGCTGGTCGACGGTTGGACGCTGGTCGCGGGCTCGCTGATCCAGAGCTACGGGACATAAGCGCAGCGCGCCGTCGGCGGCTCCTTACCCTACCGCCGCTTCGAGCGTGACTTGCGGGCGGCGTATCGGGCGTCGCGTTCCGCCTTTTGCTGAGCCAGCAGAGCCTGCTCGCGTTCCTCGGCTTCGGCCTTGGCGCGCTCGGCCGCGAGCGCCGCTTCGCGCTCGGCCTGTTGCGCGCGCTCGATCTCGCGGGCCTGCAGTTCCGCCTTTTCCCGGTCCCGGGCAGCCTTGAGAGCGGCCCGCTCGGCGGCATGCGCCTCCCGCGCCGCCAGCCGTTCCTCGAGCGCCGGATCGGCAGCCTTGGCACGAAGCTTTTCCAGCGCGGCCTTCTTCGCCTTGGCGGCGGCCGCCTGGCGCTCGATGAAATCCGGATGTTTGAAGCCAGCCATTTATTTCAACCTGATCATTTCAACTGCCGACCCGTTCCCGCCCCGCCTGCGGCGGTGCAGCCGGATCGCCTATAGGCCGCCGCTGGCGCTCGCGCCAACCGACGACCGTTGCTTCGATTGGGCTTTCGGTTTCCACACTGTGCCAGGCACCGCTACTCCATCGGCACAAAAACGGGATGACATAGGTGCCGACGTGATCCTCGCAAAGCAGTTCAAGGGGTTGGCCGGCCGGTGGGTCGCCTTCATGCATGAAGGCCCCGATTCGCTCTTGCCGTGTCGCCATGCGGTCTTGCGTATCCGTCCGTTGCGCCCTCAATAAGGACAATAACCGTCCGCGACAAGCCCGCGATGGCCCTGCCCTCGGCCAAGCCCGGACAATTTTACCGCCCTCCCCCCGGGCTAAAGCGGCACCCGCAACGACATTGTTTTATCGCGCTCGAAGGGCTACTCTAGGCTGCCAACAGCGGAGATCGGAAATGGCGCGCGGCACGGTGAAGTGGTTCAATGCACAAAAGGGCTATGGATTTATTCAGCCCCAGAGTGGCGGAAAAGACGTATTTGTTCATATCTCGGCTGTCGAAAGGGCCGGCCTGAGCGGGCTCAATGAAGGCCAGGCGATCGAATACGAGGAAGTCGCCAACAAGGGCAAGACGTCGGCCGAAAATCTCAAGGTTTCGCGCTGATCCTGCCGACCTCCGGCGCTTAAACGCCGGACGAGCCCAAACGCTCATTCAGAGCTATGGAACGCAGAGCCATGGAACGAAGAGCCATGGAACGAAGCGCCATGGAACGAAGAGCCATGGAACGAAGCGCCATGGTACGCGAAGGCGAAGCGGTCGCCTTCGCGCCCTATCTTGTTGCGCCTAAATCTTTCGCGGCCAGGCGCCGGCGTCCTCGAGTTCTTTCATCGCCTTGTCGGTGAATTCGGCCTTCGGGCCGTCGCCCCCGATCACGAACATCAAAATCGCCTCCTCGCCGCCCGGCCCCGCGGTGACGTTTTCGAAGCGCCGGATAGCGCCGGGCGGAAACGAAATCACGTCGAGCGGATAAAGATCGACGGATTCGACCTCGCCCGTCTCGTTCTCCCAACTGCAGCGCCACGTGCCGGTCATCGGAATGAAGGTCTCGTTGGTGTCGTGGTTGTGCATCATCGGACCTTTGCCCGGCTTGGCGCGGCAATAGCCGAGATTGAAACCCTCGGAGATCGGGATCGCCGACAACCGCGAGGCGTCGTCGCCGACCGGCGACGTTACCGCCCCGCCTTCGTCCTTCGGCGGCTGAAAGCCGATCACGTTGTAGAGCGTGCGCTCGCATTGCGGCGCGTAGCTATCGGGCAGCCCCCCGTTCGACCCTTTAAGCTCTTGAAAGCGGGCGACGCGCTTTAACATCGCCGGCCGGCTGATGCCGAATTTAGGCAGCGTTTCCATATCTTCCGTCCTGTGTCTTTCGACCTATCTTCGCTCAGTTTCTGCTCAGTTTCCTGCCGGCATCCGCAGCACCGGCTTAATGGCGATGCCGGATGAGGATTCCTCGGCCGCCCGATTGATGTCGGCGAGATCGTAGAATTTGATCATTTTCTCGATCGGGAATTTGTTTGCCATGATCAGATCGACCAATCGCGGGATGAACTCCTTCGGAAAACTGTCGCCCTGGACCACGCCCCGCACCGTACGCCCCTCTTGCAGAAACGGCATTTCGACCGACACGTCGTTGCCCTTGCGCGCGCTGCCGAGCAGCACGCAGCTGCCGCCCGGACGCAGCGCCTCGATCGCTTCGCGGAACACCGCCGGCAGCGCCGAGGTCTCGATGGAATATTTCACGCCGCCGCCGCTGATGGCGCGCACCTCGGCCACCACGTCCGCACAGCCGCCGTGGTCGATGGCGTGGGTCGCGCCCAGCTCGCGGGCGAGATCGAGACGGCGGGCGTGCACATCGACCGCGATAATCGGATCGCAGCCGGCGATCTTTGCCGCCATTAGCGCGGATAATCCGACCGCGCCGACACCGAACACCGCAAAGCTGTCGCCTATTTTCGGCTTCATCACATTGAGCACCGCGCCGGCGCCGGTCTGGCCGCTGCAGGCAAGCGGACCCAGCATTTCGAGCGGCGCATCCTTGCGCACTTTGACGGCGTAGCGTTCCTGCGTCAGCGCATAGGTGCCGAACGAAGACTGCTGGAAGAAGGCGCTGAACACGGGCGCGCCGTTGCGCGACAACAGCGTCGAGCCATCGGCGCGGGTGCCGGCCATTTTCAAGCCGCGGGCATGAACGCAATAGGAGTGCCTGTCCTCCGCGCAATTCACGCAAGCGCCGCACCACGGAAACGACATCACCACATGATCGCCCGGGGCGAAGCTTCGCACCGCGCTGCCGACCGCGTGAACGACACCCGCCCCTTCATGGCCGAATACGCCGGGCAAAGGGTTGGCGTAATAGCCGTCGCGGCCGTGCAGATCGGTCTGGCACATGCCGCTCGCCACGACGCGGACGATCAACTCGTCGGCGCGCGGCTCGCACAGCTCAAGCGTATCGATGACGAAGGGACCCGACCTCTCGTTGATGACGGCTGCCTTGATCTGCATTACTGGCTGCGGCCTTCCGCAAACGGATATTTCAAGTTGCCGTCCTTATATTGTGGCGGGTAGAGGATGACCTGCTTGCCGGGCGTGCGGTATTGATCGAGACCTGAGCCGTCGAGGTTCTGATACTGCATCATCAACAGCCGCGGCGTCGCCCACTCGCCTTTGGCGTCGAAACGCAGCTTGCCGACGATGGTGTCGAATTCGTTCTTGTGGATGTAGTCGGCGAGCTTGCCGTCGTCGAGCGTGCCGGTCGCCTTGACCGCCTGTTCCAGCACTTGCACCGCCGCATAGGCGTAAGGCGGCTGATAATAGCCGAGCGGGTCGGTGCCGGCGTCCTTGGCGCGCGCCTGATAGGTCTTCAAGAACTCCTCGATGCCGGGGAACTGCATGGTCGGACCGGGCACGTAGAGATGGAAATTCACCACCCGTTCGAGCTTGGTGCCGAGCTTCTGCATGAAGACGGCGAATTGCGGGCCGACCATGGCGCCGCCGAACATCTGCGCCTTCAGCCCGATTTCATTCGCCGCCTCGATCATGCCGACCGAGTCGAGCGGATATGAGGCGACAAAGACCAGATCGGGATTGGTCGCGGCGATGGCATGCACGATCGGCGAGTAATCGACCGTCGACGGCGGATAGGTGCGGTCGTAGACGATCGTAAAGCCATCCTCTTTGGCCTTCGCCCGCGCGCCGGTCATCGCATTGTTGGAAAACTCCGCATCGGCGCCGACGATGGCGACCGTCTTCGGCCGCGGCGTGATGGTCTTGGCCACCTCGAAGAAGGCATTCGCCATCACCTCCTTGGTGTCGGGGCCCCAGGCCGCGGACTGGAAGTAGCGCGGATATTTGAACTCGTCATTGCTGCCGAGCGCCACCAGCACCATCACCATTTTCTGGTGCTGCATGATGCCGGGCATCGCCGCGACGATCAGATTGGTGGCGGCCCCCATCAACAGATCCACTTTGTCGACGTCGAGCAGCTTGGCGTAGATGCCGGGCACGTTGCCGGCGTTGGATTGATCGTCGTAATAAACCAGATCGACTTGGCGACCGAGCAAGCCGCCTTGCGCATTGACGCGCTCCTGCCAGATCTGTTCGGCCAAGAGATTGGCTTTGCCGGAGGACGCAAGCGGCCCGGTGAGCGAGGTGGAGAAGCCGATCTTGATCGGATCGGCCGCCCGCGCCGCGACTTCGCCAAGCATAAACGCGCTCAGCCCCAAAGCGAGCGCGACAGTCCATCTCACGGTGCGAGATCGCACGCCCAGTGCCGGCTGGCTCTTCATAGTCCCCTCCCCTGAAATCGGCGTTTTTGACGACGCCGTTTTGTTGGGAGGGATATTCAGAGCGGACGGTGCAAGTGTCAATGCGGCCCGATCCCGGGTTTGAGATTTAGCGCATCGAGGTTGGGCAGTGGCCCTAGTACCGTCAACGCGGAGCGGCATGCAGCTGCAGTTCACGGGGTCAGCGATCTCGCGCGGCGAGCGCGAAATACACGGTGCCCAGCACGATGCCGTAGGTCAAAATCATCACGAGTGACAACAAAGCGGGCGCGATACCCTGCCCAACGCCAAATGCAAACGACCCAAGACCGATCAATGGAAAAAAGATCAGTCCCATGAATATCCAACCGATCAGGCCGAAACTCAGACCTTTGATCGCACCATTGTGGCCGGGCAGCCGCCGATTGATGAGAGAGAACAAAACTCCCAGAAGCGTCGTACCATTCAGAAATGAAAGCACCCACGGCACAATCGCGGGAATGTTGCCGCCGATCCAGCGACCGAGCGCGGCCTGAAAGCTCTGGTATGGCTGGAATGCCGGCAGCAGCCCCATCCGCGCTTTGAGATACATGAACGAGAAATGCACGACCGTGCCGCACAGGCCGGCGATAACCGATTTCCAAATCCAGGATTTCGCCGGCGCTCTTGACGGCGGCGAAGGCGTGTCACGCATAGCCGCAGGCCCTTGGCTGACTCAGCCTTATTTCACTCGAACATCACTCTGACGGAGCGGCTCGCGCTTCGCCATGATCCTAATCATATCGCCGGCCTGTCAGCTTGATGACACCGCCGGTTCGCTCGATTTCCCCGTCGGCAGTCAAACGAGCCAGCGTCCGGTACAGCGCCTCGTGGGAAAGTCCGAGCTCAGCGGCGAATTCCTTGAGCGTTCCCGGCAAGGCGACGGTTCGTCCGTCGACGCCGGCATTGATTGCGAGAAAATGTAGGACGCGATCGCGCGCCGAACGAATATTCCGCCGTTCGAGACGGGTGCGCAGCGACATGACCTGGTGCGCGAGCATTGCCGCGAAAGCTCGCGTAAACGTCGGATCGCGCTGCAGCTCTGCCAACAGGATGGCTTTCGGATAGAGGTGAACACTGGCTGCGGTCGTCGCGACTGCGTCGCAATGATAGGTCGCCGAGAACAAGGACGCCTCCGCCAAAGTCTCGCCGGCGGAGGCCACCTGCAACACAGCCTCCCGCCCGCTCCGATCGGTCCGCAGGAGCCGGACCGTACCGCTGATGACTTGATAAAGGCCCGCCGTTTTAGCGCCGGCCCGGAATAGCGTGTGGCCGGGCGCGAGCTTTCGCTCCATCGCGGCGGCTCGAACCGATGCTGAAAGCCAATCTGTCGCGGTCACGAGTCCCAACGAGCCAAGAGCAGTGTGGCGCGGGTCGTGCCCCACAGCATTCTGTGGCAGCCACCGCCCTTATGATCGTAATCATACGGCGCCGCGCGGCGCGGAGCTAGGGTTTAAAAGTTCGGCACGTCCGACGATCCGAGTTCGCTCGCTTCGGCAGACGCAAACCCGAGACGCGATAGATCCCAAGAAGCGGAGGTCACGATCATGCGACGGCAATGGCTGCTTTCAATCGGCGCCGTGGTGCTCGCTTTCCTGAGCTCCCAGCACCACAACCTCATGATGATGCTGTTCGCGCTCGGGCTTGGCAACGCAGGCATGAGCGCCATGACCGAGGTTCCGTTGATACGCGATGCGATGCTGGGCATGTCATTGCTGATGGTCGCGGCCGTCGGCTACCAGATTTCCAAGCCGAACCGTCCCATGGCGATGCGCGTCACCGGCGCCCTCTCCATTCTCTTCACGCTTGGGATCGCAGGATGGTCCGTCCTGCGCTTTGGCCTATAAGCCGCGCCGCGATGGAGAAGCCATTCCAGAAGGATTTGAGCCATCTCAGCTGGGACGAGGTTTATGCCCGTCAGGTGCAGCGGGCTCCTCTCGTCGGCGCATGGCTCGATGCTCTTGAGCTCAAGCCCGGCGATCGTGTCTTGGACATAGGGCCTGGACCTGGTTTTGTGAGTCTCGTGCTGGCCGAGCGCGTCGGTCCCGGCGGCCTGATTTACGCCATTGATCCCTCCGCCGAGGCGCTCGGCTATTTGGCACGCTTGCAGAAGGCGCGCGGCCTGAGCAACATCAAGACGCGGGTCGCGGACGCGGCACAAGTCGATTTGCCCGGCGTCCGCTTAAACGCGGCTTTGATTTCCATGGTGTTGCATCACGCTGACGACCCACCGGGAATTCTGCGCAACATCGCGCGTTTGCTTGGTCCGGGAGCACTGGCATTGGTCGCCGAATTCCACCCCGAAGGGCCAAGTAGGCAAGGTCCGCCGCGCGACCGCCGGCTGGCGTCTCGCCAAATCCAAGAATGGTGTGAGGCCGCAGGCTTCGAGACACTCAGGGTGCAGCGGCAATCGCCGGAGCATTACATGGTGCTGCTGCGGCGCCGTCCGGACTAATCCAGCTACGCACTCGGATCGCCGGCATTGGGATAGAACAATTGCTGGCCGTTGATCTTGTAGCCGGCAATGACGTTCTGGCCCTCCGGCGAAATGAGCCAGTCGATGAACTGCTGGCCGAGATCTTTTTTCACGCTCGGATATTTGGCCGGGTTCACCAGCATCACGCCGTATTGGTTGAACAGCCGCTTGTCGCCCTCGACCACGATGGCGAGATCGCCGCGGTTCTTGAAGGCAAGCCAGGTGCCGCGATCGGACAGCACATAGGCATTCGACGCCGACGCCATGTTGAGCGCCGCCCCCATGCCCTGCCCGATCTCGCGGTACCAAGGCCCGTGGTCGGCCGCGATATCGATAGCGGCGTCCTTCCAGAGATTGAGCTCGGCGATATGCGTACCGGAGCGATCGCCGCGCGAGATGAACGGCGCGGCCTTGGACTTGATGGTTTGCAGCGCCGTGACGATGTCCTTGCCCTTGACGCCGGCGGGATCGCGTTGCGGGCCGATCAGCACGAAGTCGTTATACATCACCGGATAGCGCTTCAGGCTGAAACCTTCGGCGAGGAACTTTTCCTCCGCCGACTTGGCATGCACGAACACCACATCGGCATCGCCGCGCCGGGCGGTGTCGAGCGCCTGGCCGGTGCCTTGCGCCACCACTTTCACCTCGATGCCGGTCTTTGCCTTGAAGATCGGCAGCAGATAACCGAACAGGCCGGAATCCTGGGTCGAGGTCGTCGAAGCGACGACGATGGATTTTTCTTGCGGTGCCTGTTGCGGCCTGTCCTGCGCGAAGGCGTGGGTACAAAGCAGAACCGATGCCGTGGTCATCGCAGCGGCGGCGATAGCGCGCAGTTTCAGCAATCCGGACCCTACAGTCATACGAATAACCTCTTCATGGGGGCTCGACAGATCGGTCTCACTCAGCGGCCGACCAGGGCGCGGCCGAATAAAAAGCTCAGCGCGCTCACCGCCATCGACAAGATGATCAGGATGATGCCCAAAGCGAGCGCGAAGCTTAAATCGCCCTTGCTGGTCTCGAGTGCGATCGCCGTCGTCATGGTGCGGGTATAGCCGCGGATATTGCCGCCGACGATGATGATCGCGCCGACCTCGGCGATGGCGCGGCCGAATGCCGCAAGAAACGCGGTCAGAAGGCCCTCGCGGCCCATGCTCATGATCGGAAACAGGGTCCGCAATCGCGACGCGCCGTCGACCAAAAGGCTGTCGCCGTAACTCGCCCAGGCGCCGACCGCCGTCCGATGCGCCAGCGCAACCACGATCGGCGTGCCGAGAACGGCCTGCGCCACGATCATGGCCGTGGGCGTGAACAGGAGCCCGAACGATCCGAGCGGTCCCGAGCGCGACAGCAGCAAATAGACGAAAAGCCCGACCACGACCGGCGGCAGACCGAGCAGCGCATTGGCGATCACGATCAAACCGCCTTGGCCGCGAAACCGATACACCGCGAGTGCCGTGCCGAGCGGCGAACCGATCGCAAAGGCGAACGCGCTCGCCGTCAGGCTGACGGCGAGCGACAGCACGACGATTGCGCGCAATTCGGCGTCAAGATTTATGATCAGGCTGACCGCGGTCGCAAGCGCCGTCGAGAAGTCGTTCATGTTCAGCTTTTAACGCGGTTGTGGAGCAAAACACAAAGTCTTGCAGTCCGTGCCGGCCCGTCTCCCGCGCGTCATCGTGGTTCGATAGTTTGACACAGGTCAATGCCGCGCCGGACAAGACGGCAGACGCTTAATCAAAAGAGGTGCAGCCATGATGAAAACGCTATCGGCACTGCCGATCCTGGCCCTTGTCGCATTCAGCGGTCCGGTCCAGGCGATCGCCCAAACGCAGCAACCCAATACTCCTCCGCCGGATTATTATTGGCCCGGTCCGGGCCATATGATGTGGGGCTATTGGGGCGGTGGTTGGCCGTTCTGGGGCATGTTCCCGATGATGTTCTTGTTCATGATTCTCCTTTGCGTCGTCGTGTTCTACTTCGGTCGCGGCGCGATCGGCGGCGGACGCCATCACTGGGGTCCTTCGTCCCACGATTGGCCGGATCCGAGCTACTCCGCGCTGCAAATCCTCAACGAGAGATTTGCGCGCGGCGAAGTCCAGAAGCAGGAATACGAGGAGAAAAAAGGCGCGATCCTATCCGGTGCGCGTGGCCGCGTCTAAGACTGCCGTCGGTTCTTCTACGCCTTCGGTGGTTCACCTTGCGGGAGCATGAGGACGTATGCATTGTAGGTGGCTAGAAACATGAACAGCAAATACGCGGCCGTGATGAGATACATGCCGCCTCCCCAACCGGCGATTAAGCTTGCCGCCCCCGCCGTCGCAAGAAAATACAGGGTTACCGCCAGCACAGGCGCGTGAAGGCCTAGCCCTACCCGATTACGGAACTGGTAAAGTGCGAGCCTTCCGGGAAGCAAGGCTGCGCTTACGAGATTGAGGACGATCAATTCAGATCCCAGCGCAACCCGGTCTTGTGGCAACAACACAAGTATCGATGCGACCGTGATGCTGATCATGGCCAGGGTCGAATTTTGAGCGCGAAGTCGCCAATGCGGCGTTCCCATGATTTGATCGGCGCGTACCGATGCGGCAACCATGATGAGACCGGCAAGCGCCGCGGTGGCACCGCCAAGAACGATGTAGGCTTCCTGCCAATGCTCCGGCTGATATGTGCTTTGCAACGTGGGGGAAGTCCTACACGGGATCTGGGTCCAGGAAAGCCGCCGTGCACTTCCTGGAACCGGCATCGCTACCGTACCGCTTTGGAAATCTCTATTAGTTGGCGGCGGCCATTTCGTTCACGTAATTGTACTTGGCTGTGATGGTGGTCTCAGGGCGGAAACTTGCTTTGATCGGACACCGTCCAGCCGCCTTTTCGAGCTTTTCACGTTCTGTCGCGGTATAGTCACGTGGCATGTTGAAAACCAGCGTGATGGTATCCATGTGCGGGAACGGCTTGTCCGTCATCGTGAAGGCTACATCGATAACGATGCCCTTGATGTCCAACTCATCGTGTCTGGCCTGCACGCCCATCGAAAAAAGCATACAGCCTGCCACACCGGTGGCGACCAAGTCTCCGGCCGATAGTTCTTCGATTTCCGGTCCATGATAAGTGCAACCAAGTGCGACGCTCTTATGACCGGGCTCTTTCATCGCAATGCCGTGCCTATCTGCGTCGTAGGTTAGCTTTACCGTGCTCATCGCCTCACCCCTTCTGATGCCACAGTTTGTACCTCGCATAAACTTGTTGGTTTACACCGATTGCGCATTGATTTGCGTCAACGGCGTGAAAGCAACTGCGTTCGCCGGTGAATTTTAGGTGATGGGCGCGACCGAACGGCGCCGCTTCCATTGAGGCGCGGACCATTCCGCTCGCCTCAGACGAACCGTCTCGGGACACACGGACAGTAATTCAACGATGCCGCTTGGTCATCGCCATGAGGGCCGTCATCAGCGCCAGATTGGCAAGCGCGATCGCCGCGAGAAGTCCAAGCGTCCAGGTCGCTCCGCCTTCTTGGAAGGCAAGCCCGCCGAGGAACGGCGAGACCGCCATCGCGACCAGAATGGGAAAAGCCAGGCGGCCCATCAGCACCGGATAGCGATCGGGACCGAATAGCGCGAGCGGCATGGTCCCCCGCGCGACGGAACCTATGCCGTTGCCGGCGCCATAGAGCGCAATCGCCAGCGCGACGATCGGGAAATTGAACGCGAGCATCAAGGCCGCGATGGCGACCAGCCCGGCCGAGGCCGCCATGGTCCACAGCGGATGATGATGGAAGCGGCGCTCGGCGAGCATTTCGACGAAACGCGCTCCGACTTGCGCCGGGCCGACGATCGTCCCCAAGCCGACCGCAACCGTGAGGTCGAGCCCGCGCGCCGTCAAAATCGGCAGGAGATGCGTCCCGATAATCGACAAAATCGCGGCACCGTTCGTCACCACCGCTGCGACGACGATGAACACCACAAATTCGCCGCGCTCTAATCGAACCCGCGGCGCAGCTTTCGCGGCCGTCAGCGCCGCCGATTTTTGCGACGGCAGGACGAAGAGGTGAATGGGCAGCGCGATCCCGATTTGGATCGCCGCATAGGCAAGGCAGGCGCCGCGCCAGCCAAGTTGCGCCGCGAGCGCCGCGCTCAGAGGCCAGCAGACGGTGCTGGCAAAACCTCCGAACAGCGTGACTGACGTAATCGCGCCCCGCGATTGCGAGCCGTAAATGCCGCCGAGAGTCGAAAACGCGGCGTCGTAGAGCCCAGCCGACATGCCGAGCCCGACGACCGCCCAGGCGGCGAGATAACAAGTGAAATTCGGCGCGAGCCCGACGCCGAGAAGCCCCGACGCCAGCAGGATGGCGCCGCCCGCCAGCACGGGGCGTCCGCCGTTCCGGGCAATGAGATGGCCCACCCGCGGGGCGGCGAGGCCAGCGACGAGCAGCCCGACCGAGACGCCGCTGACGACCAGGTCATAACTCCAGCCGGTATCGCGGGCGATCAGCGGCGACAGCACGCCGAGCAGATAAAACGTCGAACCCCACGCCAGAATTTGCGTGATGCCGAGCGCCGGAACGACGACGCGCCGGTCAGGCAGTACGATCATGCGAGCGTCGGTTTGTCATCGGGCCACAGCCAACGGGCAAGGAGGACAGCCGCCAACATACCGATGAATTGTGCCGCGATGAAAGCCGCGACACCGCCAGGCGCGATCCCCGCGAATGTGTCCGACAAGGCGCGCGCGATCGTCACCGCTGGATTGGCAAAGGATGTCGATGCCGTGAACCAATAGGCCGAGGTGATGTAAAGGCCGACCGCGTAAGGCACCGCTGCAGGCGTCCGCGCCACGCAGCCGAGGATGGTGAGCAGCAAGCCGAAGGTTGCGACAAATTCCGCGATCCATTGTCCGGCGCCGCTACGGGCGTGCAACGATACCTGCCATAGCGGCAGCTCGAACATCAGATGCGCGACCCATACGCCGATCACGCCGCCGATGATTTGCACGACGATGTAGGTCGCCGCATCCGGCCAGGACAGTTCCCGGCTCAACGCAAAACCGAGACTGACGGCCGGATTGAAATGCGCGCCGGACAGCGGCCCGAAAATCAAGATCAGCACGACCAGGATCGCACCGGTCGGGATGGTGTTGCAGAGAAGTGCCAGCGCCATGTTACCGCCGGCAAGCTTCTGCGCCATGATGCCGGAGCCGACCACGGCCGCCAGCAGAAACGCCGATCCGAGGCCTTCGCAGACGGCACGCCGCGACAGCGACGGCATCAGGCCTGCTCTGTCATCTTTGACGCCGCGCCTTCGCCGCCACCGATCTCGCGCAGTCGCCTTTGCAAGCTGAGCCGATCAAGCGACCCCAGCGGCAAAGCTGCGAAGACGCCGATCCGCTGATGCAGCATGCGGTAGGCGTCTTTGAACGCGAGCGCGATCTCGGCCGGGTTCCCCGTGGCTGCGGCCGGGTCCGGAACACCCCAATGGGCGGTCATCGGCTGGCCGGGCCATAGCGGACAGGTTTCACCGGCGGCGTTGTCGCAGACCGTGAAAACGAAATCGAGCGCCGGCGCGCCGGGCTTGGCGAATTCATTCCACGACTTCGAACGAAAGTGCGAGGTATCGTAGCCGAGGCTCTGCAGCAGCCGAAGGGCCTCCGGATGCGGCTGCCCTTTCGGCTGACTGCCCGCGCTGAAGGCGTAAAATTTCCCGGCGCCGAGCTTATTCAAAATCGCCTCGGCCAGGATCGAACGCGCCGAGTTCCCGGTGCAGAGAAAGAGGACATTAAACTGACGCTCGGTCATGACGCCGCACTCCCAGATTGCTCCTCAGACCGCAGGCAGCGGCTGATAGCCGATCTGCTGCATCATGGATTCAAAATAGTCGCGAACCCGGCGCGGCAAGCGCAGGCATTTGACGACCGCCGCCGAACGCAACAGCGGCAGCACGCGAATATCGTCGAGCGACAGTTCGCCATTGACCGCCGTGGGGCTCTCGACCAGGCGGTCGAGCGTTTCGAGCTCCGGCATCAAGGCGTCGATCTGCTCGCGGGTCTGGGCGCGCAATTCGACGAAATCGCCAAGCTTTCGGCGCTTGCGCACGACGTAATGATCGAGCGCCGCGACGGTGGCGAACTCCGGCAGGCCGAGCAGCGGATAGCGCGGCATGGTCAAGGGCACGCTCTTGGTGACGAAGTTGTCTGCCCAGGCGGCGATGTCGCTGCGTTGCGGGCCGGTCAGAATGGGATCGCCGATGCCGTCGATATGGGCGACCATGTCCATGCTCTCAAGCATCGGCCGGCCGTCGTCTTTCACCAGGATCGGAATGACCCGTTTGCCGACGAGCCCGATCATGGTTGCGGAATCGTCCTCGAGCACGACGGTCTCCTGCAAATGCAGTCGCTTGAGCGCGGCCATCATCCGCACGCGAAAGCACAGCGAGCAGTGCTCGAACAGATAGAGCCTCATGCCACTTTCTCCTTGTGCCGCGCCCGAACGGCCGGCTTGCATTCCGGCGGCAGACACTCTGTGGCATTGCCCTGGCAGCAATTTTCGGTGAGGTACGACAGCAAGGCATTCATGGTGTCGAAGCGCGCCGCATAGATCATCGAGCGGCCGTCGCGCCGCACGGTGACGAGACCGGCATCCCGCATGCGGTCGAGGTGGAACGTCAGCGCGCTGGGCGCGAGTTTCACGGCGCTGGCGACATTCCCCGCCGGCATGCCGTCGGGCCCCGCTTTGACCAGGAGCCGGAACACATCGAGACGATTGTCCTGCGAGAGCGCGGCCAATGCCGCCAGCGCATCGTGCTTTTTCATATTTCAATTATTATTGAACTATTGCGCGGCGTCAATGATTATTTCAATACTTATTGAAATAACGATGCGCGCCACGGCGGCAACGAAATCGGCCGTTAGCACGACGCGGACATACGGGTGCAACGAACGCAACGACGCTCGGAGCCGGCATGCCGCTTGCCGCTTGCCGCAGACGGATTATCTGCCGGTCACGCCTTCGCCAAGGCAGCCGCTGCCGAGCGGTAGTGATCGAGGACAAACAACCGGATCGCCGACGACAAATTGGTCTGCCGGTGCTCGGCGTCAATCGCGTTCACGAGTTCGGAGAGTCCGGTTTCCCGCAGCGACGCGATCTCTTTGAGACCGTCCCAAAACTCGTCCTCGAGGCTGATGCTGGTTTTGTGCTCTTGAACGACAACGGACCGCTTTTTCACGATCGCCGTCGAGAGTATGTGCGCGACACTTCGGTCAGCAACAAACTCGTCCATGCTGCCCTCCTCTGTAAGGGCATGGTGTGAGTAGTGTGCGCCAACCCCGCCGGGGAGTCGAGCCTATCGTACGATAGTGTACGTTGATTATGGCGCCGGCGCACAGCCTGTGGCCTTAGCCAACGCGGATTACTGTTTGAAATCAAAGCGCCGCGGTGCGGCCCGAGGCCTTCAACGGAGGGACCGCGGGGCCGGCGTTGGGCGGTCCGCCGGAGGCCGACGGCGCGCCCGGCTTCGTGGTTGCGGGCGGCGGTTCGCTCGCGGGCGAGCCCGCGCCGGCGTCGGGATAGCGCGCCTTCATGTCGCGCAGAAAAGTGTCGAGCGTGTCGACGGAGGCGGCGGCATGTGCGATGGCCGCGAAGGCGTCGCTGCTGGTGCCGAGCGGTTGCGAGACGACCTCGAAGTCGTGGGCATCCGGCGTTTCCGCCATCTTGGCCGCATATTTTTCACGGAAGCGGCCGAGCCCGATTTTATCGTCCGACAGCCCATAGCCGATTTCGGCGCGCAAGATGTCCTGCTGCTCGATTTCGGTAAGCGGTTCAAAATTTTTGTAGCGGTCGCCATACATCAATTCGATCTGCTCGGCGGCCTCGCCGTAACGGCGCGCCGCCCACAGGATATCGGAGCGCAGCCGGATGGCTTCGCGGGTGTCGACATTGCCGATCACTTCGAGCGCGAGATCGTGGCGGCCGAGGTCGGATAGCGCGCGGCCCTCGAGTAATAGCCGCTGATTACGCAAATCGTTGGAGAGGTCGGCCGTGCGCGTGGCGCGCAGCGTCGCGAGCGCTCGGTCGGCCTTCCGATTCATCAGATAGATCACCGCGAGCCGCGTCGCCACCTGCGCCCGCGCGGCGCCCTGCAGCCGGTGATCGACCTGATACTGCAGCAGATCGGCGGCCTGGTCGAGCAAATCGACCGAGATCAGCCGGTCGGCGAGCCGCCGGATCATCTCGTCGCCGCGGCCGCCGATCGGGGTCAATTCGCGGAAGTCGTAGAACAGAGCGAGCGCGTCGATCGCCGGCATCCCGTCGCCCTTGCCGCTGAGGAACAGCGAATCGAAAGTCACCGCCGCTTCGTCCTCGATCTGGCGCGTCATTGCCGAATCCGGATGCGCCGCCATGGCGCTGCGCATCACATAGAAGGCGTCGCGGTAGCGGCCGTCTTCGGTATAAAGATGGGCGAGTTCCTTCAGCGCTTCGATCTCGGTCTCGTCGCCGCGCCAGATGGTGGTGAGGGATTCGAGCTGCGAAATCACGGCCTCGCGCTTGAGGTCGCCGGTCGAATAGCGCAGCAAGGTCTCGCGCAACAGGCCCTGCGCGGCCGCCGGACGGTCCCAGGAATCCGCGGCCGTGCGATAGGCCGCGAGCGCATCCTCGATATGGCCCATGCCTTCGGCAAGGCGGCCCATCAGCACGGCGATCATCGGTTCCATGCTGCGCGGCACGCCGACGGTCTGAAAATCATTGAGATCGTTCGAGGCGCCGTCGAAATCGCCGACCTCGAGCGCCGAGCGCATCTCATCCTTGAGAGCGACGCGCTGCAACTCGATCGGCAGCGTGGCGACGGCGGCTTCCGCGGTCTTGAACCCGGCGCGCGCCTGCGCCCATTTGCCCTGCCGGGCGTAAGCCAATGCGCGCCAGAGCGGCGCGTCATGCTGATCGCCGATGCCGGGTTCCGCCAGATCCTTCAGCGCATCCTCGGGCCGGTTCATCATCACCTCGGCGACCGAGCGCAGCACCGTCGCGGACGCCGCTCCCGTCGTCGGCCGGTCGTCCTTGAGCGCCACGTCGAGTACGCCCTTCGCCTCCGGATACATGTCGCGGGCGAGATAAAAGCGCGCCAGGTCGAGCCGCGGCGTGAATCGCTTGTTCTCCGGCGCGGCGGCGGCGGCGGCGATGAGGTTCGACTGCCGCTCCCAATAAGACGACTCGCGGTCCACCCCCCAGATCTGAGAATCGAACATTTCCGACCGCATTCCCGAGCCGTGAAACAGGCTCTGCATCGCCGTCGACAAGGTCAGGCCGGACGGCCGGCTGACCACGACTTTGTCGGGCGCGAGTTGGACATCGACGTCGTCGGCCAGCGGCTCGATCACCACGCCTTGGGTCGAGGCCAGCACGCGGAATTCGATGAAATCCTGCTCGTTGATGAAGCCGCGCGACGGCGGCAGCGCGGTCGCGACCACGAGATTATCGCCGGCATCGGGATCGACGATGTGGTGCAATTGCTGCGGCTCTTCGAACGGGATGCTGACGTTGGCGCGATTGGGCCCGATCATGTTGCGGCTGATTTCCAGTCCGTGCGTCGGATCGACGACGCTGTCGCCGATATTCACCGTCCACACCGGACCGTTGGCGGAAACGCTGGCGAGCAGCGGGCGGCTGAGCCGCAGCCGCACGATGCCGGCGTCGTAGGTGCGCGTGACATCGTAGCTGCGGATGGCGTGGCTCGGTTCGCTGTCGAGCGCGGTGAGATCAAAATCGGCCTTGGTGTCGAAGACGAGCCAAAGCGCATCGGCGCGGCGAAATACGGCCGCGCCGACCGGTGCCGCGAACGGAAACGACAATTTCAGCATCGAGCCGTCGCGCTGCAGCTCGACGGCGACCTTGCCGCCAGTTGTGGCAGCGCGCGGCTTGGCGGCGGCCGGCGGCGCCGATTGCGACACCGTCGCAGCGGGCGGCGCGACAACGGGTGGCGCAGCAACAGGTGGCACTGCAACAGGTGGTGCGACAGGCTTCGCTTCCGCCGCTGCACCCGCGACCTTCGCCGCCACCTCGGCCGGCGCAGGCGGTGCGGCTTTGGCGGTCTCGGCGGATGCTTGTTTGGTATCGTTCGCCGGCGCCATCGAAGGCATGCTTGGCGCCGCCGGCGCTGGCGCGGGTTGCAGGGCCGCGACAACGGCAGAGGCCGTGGGCGCGGGTTGTGGCATAGCCGCAGCAACGGGCGGTGCCGGTTGTGGCGCAGCGGCAACCGCTGAGGGCGCGGTTTGCGCACCGGCCCCGGCCTGCGCGACAGCCGGTCCAGCCGCCGCGGCGGCGGGTTCCGATACCGGCGCGGCAGCTATCGGCGGCGTCGCGTTTTTTACGGCCTCGATTTTGGCGGCGGCTGCGGCCATGGCGAGCGCCGGGTCCGGCACCGGCATGGCCGAAGGCGTCGTCTCCGGCGCGCCGCCGCGCTGCGCCTTTGCGGGCGCCTGGCCGCCCTGATCGGCGGACGTGTCGGGGTTTACGACGTCGACGACATAGCCGCTCTCGTCGCGAAAAGTGCGCACGTCGGCCTTGCCGGCAAAGATAAACCGGACCAGCGCCGCATCGCCGTCCAATTCGCTGCTGAGTTCCTGGATCGCGCTCGGTAGCGCCGCCTTGGCATCGGCGAGATCGAAGGTGAGCGGCGAGTCGAAATTCAGAACCAGCCGGTCCTTGGAGCGATCGGCTGACACCGAGATGTCGTTCGATATGGTGAAGACGTAGCGGGTGAAGGTCGGCTGGGTGGCGACATGAACGCGCACCGGCGCCATTTTCTTCTGCGCCGCCTTCTGCCGCTCGCGTTTCAGAATCAGGTCGGCTTCACGGGCCCGACGCGCCAGATCGTCGACGACCTCTTGCGGCAGGCCCGGCGGCACGCCTTTCCAGGTGTCCGGCAGGAGATCGACGAAGAATTTCTCGCCGGCCGACATGGCGTTTACCGTCACCGGCTGCGCCAGCGCGATGCGGACGGCCATGCCATCGGGATCGCGCCGGGCGGCGCCGACATATTCGTAAGCCTGCTGGGCGATGCGATCGACCGTCACGTCGACCGGCTGCTTGAAACTGATGATCAGCACATTGCCGGCAACGCGCGTCGACGCGTCGATATATTGGCCCGCGCTGAAGATGATGCGCGCATAGCCGCCCGTGACCGAGACCGAAACGGTGGTCGGCATGGCGCCAGTCGCGGCGGCGACGGGCGCGGCTAGCCCTCCGATCAATATCGCAAAGAGGACACCGCTCGTCAGGCAACGCCAAAACGGACGGCAACGGCGCAAAAGGCTTCGGATGGTGCAACCGCACGCCATGAGGGACTCAAATGACTCAACGCCACTGGACAACGGGGCAGGCACGCCTTTGCGGCCGTCGCGTCGTCCCCGACGCCAGCCGTGCCGTTAACGTAGACCGTCGTGCTTAATGTCGGCTTAATTCAATAATTACAAAAGGTTAGGTACAAGCCCTCAAGGCTTTCATTGCTGCCGGGGAACCGTATTCTCCGGTCAATGGCTAAGCGACGTCGGCTGGCCCTGAATTTTGGGCAGTTCGGCCGGGCTGTCGGCTTTCGCCTGTTGCGCCTTGCTGGCGAGTTCGACGGTGAGCCGCTGCGCTACGTCGGGCGACATTTGCGCCAAAATTTCCGCCATCGTCCGCGGATTGATCGACGACACCACCTCGAGCAACACCGCGCTGTCGAGGCCATTGAATATTTTCGCGGCATCGCGGGGCTTCATGTTCTCGTACATGGTGACGAGACCTTTGAGGCGCGCGACCTCGGCGTCGTCCTTCTGCTGCGTTTCGACCTTGATCCGCGCCTCGACCTGTTTCAATTCGTCGAGATGGGCATCCATGCGTTTTTCCGCATTCTGGATCAGGCTCTCGCGGATATCGAGCTCGCGGGCACGGGTGTCGAGCTCCTGACGGCGGGCCTGCAGCCGCTCGAGTATCGCGCGCTCAGCGCCGCTCGGCATCGAGGCGTCGGTCGAAATCACGGTGCCGCTCGGCAGCGGCACCGGCTTGCCATCCTTGCCGGCCGGAGCGGGCATAGCCTTCGCATCCGCGGGATTCTTCGCATTCGGTGGGCTCTTGGTATCCGCCGCGCCTTCCGCTGCAGGCTTGCCCCCGCCTGCCGGCGCGGTCGTGACCGAACCGGTGATGTCGGAATTATCGGCGTCGGCGAGTTGCGGCGCGATGATCGGCGCCGGCGATGGTATCGGCGCGGCGCCGATCGAGTTCGGAAAGTTGAACATCTGCTGCGCCCATGACAGCGCCGATCCCGGCGGCTGCGTCGCATCGGGCATCGGCCGCACGACAGCTACATCGCCCTGGCCCGATGGCGCATTGCCGGCCGCTAGAAAGAGCGAGCCGTGGAAGAACAGGTCGGCGGTCTTTAGAGTCAGGAGGCAGGCGCTTGCGATCAGCGCAATCGGAATAAGCCGCAGATCGCGGACGAACCGGGTCATGCCGCGAGACCGTGCACCTTTGTACGCAGCCGCTCGGCAAAGGCTTCCGCCGCCGCCGCCACCGCCTTGGCGCCGGTCGTCTTGGCGTCGGTCGTCTTGGCGTCGGTAGTTTTGGGCTCGGCAACCTTTGCGCCCTGCGTCTTGACCGTATCGGTCTTGACGGCGCTCACGGCAGCCGCCGCGATCTTAAGTTCTGGCGGCCGCGCCTCGTCGACCGAGGTAACCGGGCCGTCCGGGCGTCGTCCGGCGCTCACGATCTGCGACAGCCGGCTCACCAGATCCTTGCCGGACACGACCGCACGATCGATCTCGATGGTGACGCGCTCGGCCTTACGCAAGCGCTCACCCAAACCCATGTCGCATTCGTGGACGGTAAGCTTCAGTCCATTGATCGCGCGCTCGGCGATTTCGGTCGCGGTGACCAGTTCCGAAATGGTCGCGCGCAGCGATTGTTCGTCAGCCTTAAGCAGCTTCAGGCGACGATTGAGCATGATGCAGTAGCCGATGGTAAGGACGAGCAGGATCGCGACCACGCCGTCGATCATCATACCAAGCCCGTTCGTCATGGTGCCTCCATCCTGTTGCCGGCGCCGCCGGCCGTCTCGAACATGGCGTAAGTCGTGCTCGGCTTGCGCAACGGTTTGCCGACCCGCACCGCGACGCGATCCCCGACCCGGCCCATGCGGCCTTCGGTCAGGGTGACGTCGCCGCAGCGTACAATCACCGCGGCGTCCGATTTCAGCTCCAGCATCAGCGTATCGCCGACGTCGAGCGCCATGATCTGCTTGAGCGGCAGACGCGCCTCGTAAAGCACGGCATCGACGGCGATCTCCGCCAGGCCCAATTCAGTCGCCAGATGGCCTTCCCAGTTAGGATCGCGGCCGAACTTTTCACCCATGAACATCTGCAACAAGACGTCGCGGATGGGTTCGATGGTGGCATAGGGCAGTAACAGCTCGATGTTGCCGCCGCGGTCTTCCATGTCGATGCGCAGCCGCACCAGGATCGCCGCATTGGCCGGCCGCGAGATGGCGGCGAAGCGCGGATTGGTTTCCAGCCGGTCGATGTTAAACTTCACCGGCGACAGCGGCCGGAACGCAAGCTCCGCGTCGGCCAGCACGACCTCGATCATGCGCTTGACCAGATTGGTCTCGATCGTGGTGTAGGGCCGGCCTTCGATGCGGATCGCGGTCTGGCCGCGGCGGCCGCCGAGCAGCACATCGATGATCGAATAGATCAGGCTCGAATTGACCGTAACCAGACCGAAATTGTCCCATTCCTCGGCCTTGAACACACCGAGGATCGCCGGCAGCGGGATCGAGTTGAGGTAATCGCCGAAACGCACCGAGGTAATGCGGTCGAGCGAGACTTCGACGTTGTCGGAGGTGAAATTACGCAGCGAGGTCGTCATCAACCGCACCAGCCGGTCGAAGATGATCTCCAACATCGGCAAACGCTCATAGGAGACCATCGCCGAATCGATGATCGCGCGAATGCCGGAATTGTCGTTGAGCGAGACGTCGGTGAGACTAAAGCCGAGCAGCGAATCGATTTCGTCCTGCGTCAGAACGCGTTCGGCGCCGCCCTTGGTCTGCTGGACGAAGTTGCCGTCGTCGGCGGCCATGGTCGCCCATTGCGCCGCCATCGCCTCGCTCGGGCTTTGTCCTTCCGCGGCAGGGGCCTCGGACGGCGGAGCGCCCGCATTCTGCTCGGCTTCAAGCGCCACGCCCCATTCCGCGGCGAGAGCGTCGTTATCGATCTGATCTTTCGAAGCCATGGGGGCGAAATTCCGGGTTGCGAGAGGTCGATCTCGCGGCCGTCACTGGATGACGATTTCCTTGAACAACACTGCGTTGATCCGGCTCGGGGCGATCGCCGCGTTGACGCGGCGCGTCAGCTCTTCCTTAAGCCGATAGAGGCCGGCCGAGCCGTCGAGATCGGTCGGCCGCAATTCGCGCAAATAAGTTTGAAACGTATCCATCAGGCGCGGCATCACCGGCTGGATTTGCGCCTGCATCTGCTGGTCCGGCAGTTCGAGCACGACCTTGACCTTAAGGTATTGCGTGCGCTCGGTGGCGCCGGTGTTCGACAGATTGACGAGGACTTCCGGCA
>Ga0181526_10001323_pt1 | contig 23807 bp, 21 predicted proteins | sample PEATcosm2014_Bin_35_FD_119750 | JGI IMG/M metagenome (GOLD analysis project Ga0181526, IMG submission 119750) | Peatland microbial communities from MTU Mesocosm Facility, Houghton, MI, USA - PEATcosm2014_Bin06_30_metaG | ecosystem: Environmental > Terrestrial > Soil > Wetlands > Peat | place...
AGCAGAGCATCAGAGGGTCTGGCCGACCATCGAGAACACGCTGTCGTCTAAGAACTACACAGTCCTGTTGTTCGATGTGGATTAGTGGCCTGCTTTGAGCAGCGGAAAGAGAACCTCGCAAAACGGGTGCGCCGCAGTAGAGTTCGGGTGGAGCGCCGTTCCTATTGGTCAGGGAGGAGAGTGGAAAATGAACATGAAAATGCTTTGGCCCATGCTCGTAATGATTCTTCCACTGGCGGCGCGCGAGCCCTTAACCCAACGTATCGCGCACACGGATCCGGCTAAATACAGGCCCGCCAAAGCCGTCCACGGTGGAGCCGGTCAAATGCAGTACATGGCCCTGTTAGATGCGCACTCGCTGGACACCAACCTGCTATTCCTGCACCGGGGCATTCTCGAGCCGGAAAGCGGTATTGGGCATCACTTTCACAACCAATGCGAAGAGATGTTTGTCATCTTCGACGGCGAGGCTCAGTTTACGATTGATGGACGGACGTCTGTGTTGAAGGGACCGGCCGGCGCCCTTTGCCGAATGGGGCATTCCCATGGCATCTACAACGCGACCGACAAGCCGATTCAGTTCATGAACATCAACGTGACGGCGAAGAAGGACACTTACGACAATTTCGACCTCGGCGACGACCGTAGGGACGTGCCCATTGATCCGATTCCGGTGTTCATGACTCTGCGGCTAGATCGTGCGCTGCTTCACCCCGTGAACGGTATGAGCGGTGGCAAAGGAACGGTACAGTATCGGCGCGCACTTGATCCGTCTGTCTTCCTCAGCCCGTGGGCCTATGTGGACCACCTGGTGCTTCCGCCAAATACTTCGACGGGTCCCCACCTGCACCGGGAGGTGGCCGAATTCTACTATGTCATGAGCGGCCAGGGTACCGTCACGGTTGCGGCCGAGGGTAGCGGTTCTGAAGTTGCCCCGATCCAGGCGGGCGATGCGATCCCAATCCAACTGAATGATGTGCATTCCTTTGAGAATACCGGCAGCGAGCCTTTAGAATTCATGATCGTCGGTGTCTCTCGCGATAGCAACAAGAGGATAGACAGCATCGACGTCCAGAATCTTCCCCAAAGGTAAATCAAATACATAGGCACAACGGACTGGAAGTGCAACAGCACAATGGTTTTGTTGAGCGGGGAAACCTGGGCGCTTATCGGTAAACTATGGATACTGCGAATCACCAAGCGAAAGGACCGGAATCGGGAATGAGTCCATTCAAAGTGGCCGTTGTGCAAGCGGCCCCGGTTGCGTTCAATCGCGAGCGGACAATTGAGAAAGTCCACGCTCTTTCGGGTGAGGCGGCCAGCCAGGGCGTGCGGCTTGTCCTTTTTCCCGAAGCGTTTGTATCGGCTTACCCGAGAGGGCTCGACTTCGGGGCTGTCATCGGCTCGCGTTCTGAGCAAGGTCGCGAGGACTTTCGGCGGTATTGGGAGAGCAGTGTGGACGTACCGGGTCCGGCAGTCGACGCCCTCGGGCGGGCTGCGCGGAGCCACGGCATCTACCTTGTGGTGGGCGTCGTCGAAAGGGACCGTGGCACTCTCTATTGCTCCGTCCTGTTCTTCGCGCCAGATGGGAGCTACCTGGGCAAGCATCGCAAGGTCATGCCAACCGCCTCGGAACGTCTGGTGTGGGGTTTTGGAGATGGTTCCACAATGCCGGTGTTCCATACGCCGCTGGGTAAGATCGGCGCAGTGATCTGCTGGGAGAACTATTTACCCTTGATGCGGGCAGCAATGTACGCCAAGGGCATCGAGATCTACTGCGCCCCTACGGCAGATGCGCGCGACTCCTGGATCGCTTCGATGCGCCACATAGCTGTCGAGGGGCGGTGCTTTGTACTCTCCTGTAACCAATTCGAACTGCGCAGCGACTTCCCCGCCGATTATCGTTCGGCTTTTGGAGACGATCCGGACACAGTTGTGACTCGCGGAGGAAGCTGCATCGTCGACCCGTTCGGCAATTTTCTCGCGGGGCCTAACATGGAGGGCGAGGCGATTCTGACCGCTGAAATCGATCTCGCGCAGATCATCCGAGGCAAATTCGATCTGGATGTTGTCGGTCATTACGCACGACCGGATATCTTTCAACTCCACGTTGACGAGCGCCCTAAGCAACCCGTGACCCCTCACGCGTCTGAAGTTACCGGCCAGGCCGAACCAGGTACTCAGGCTGACGGTCGCAATGCTACGGGACTGGCCAAATGAGCGCGGTTCGGCACTTCCGATAGCCCCCATCACAACTCACAACAAGGATGTGGGGGCATCAACAAAGAGTCCTTCCTATTGTCAAACTCACCGCGCCCCTGAAACTGCACAGAGCAAATTCACGTTTGCTGCGTTCTGCCTTTGCCGAGTTCGAGGCTGCCACGGTGAGAACGACGACGCGACCGTCGGGAAGTAGGTGAGCGCCTTCCATGGTGCGGAACCGATACAATCCTTGAGGGTGAAACGACTCTTGGCCGCCTGCCTGGGATTGCTGGGAGTCGCTGCTGGTTGACCCCTGCGATTCAGTTCAGGGTTCGGCCTGAAAAGTCGGCTTCACGTCCCGGATGCCGTTTTGGGACCGCGGGGCTGATTGCTGGTGGGAAGGGCTGTTCTCAACAGGTATGGCGCTGGACGTTCTGCCCGCGGTCCACTTCCTGCTGCCGTAAAGGATTCCATCTGCGACACCGCAACCCTTCGCAACTCCTCCATGAACTTGATGGGGTCCACTGCATCCATAAGGAAATGGACGCCGGCGCTCACACCTCTGCCCTCGGAGATCAGCCGTGCAACGGTGGCTGCGACGACCGCGTTCAGCCAGTACTCGCGGCCTCTCTCGAACGCCACTTGATAGCGATGTGAGACCTCCCGGGCTTCGCTGCAACCCTGAATCTCGACGACGCTGAAGCCGCCTACCGGCAGGGACTCCGAGAGCAGCGCCGAACGTATCCTCCGAATCGCAAAGTCCCTCGGAAGAGGCAGCAGCGCGATCAACGTTCCCACCACGGCCGTGCGCCGACTTGGCAGGTAGGTGTACGCACGCCCATCATGCCCGCGCGGCATGATTGCCTCGGGTAGTTGTCGCGGCTGCCCGCCTGTTAAGCGCAAAACACAGGTTTACTGGGCAGGGGCCTGGATCTTGGCACACAAGGCCGCATAATAAGTGCGCCCGCGTTCGTACCCGCGCCGGTACGCATCCTCAACCTCAGCCCCCGGGTGAAGACGGTGGAGTTCCTCGATGTGCTCTGCCATTTCGGACGCGATCTGATCGAATTCTTTGCAGCGGTTTTTGGCATGTAACGAATCTTCGAATCCGAGCCGATAGAATTCTTCTTGTTCGTCGAAATTCTTATTCAGTTTCAAATAGTGTTCCTTTTCCGCGCTCCGCAAACCAATCCACCATTCGTCCCGCGCGGCATCAACCGTTTCCGCTCCCTCCGCCTTGAGCAATTCGTGGGCGGAGGCCGCCGTGGCTTCGTCCTTACACAAGGCAATCAGCACGGTCCGCCCGCGGCGAAGGGCGTCTTCATAAACGAACAATTCGTCGGCAGGCAAGCCTTCGCTGGCGGCGTCATCCACGGCAGCTCCAGCCGCGACTCCCGCGCCAGCACCTGCGAGACCAAGAAGAGCTGCTCCCCAAAGACCTAGGGCGACGACCGGCCCGACGCCAGGAATGAAAGCGCTCACTAAAGTTCCCAGCTCGAACCCGCCGGCCATCCCTGCTGCCGCGCCGATTACACCCCCCATAGCCTTCGCCATACCGGGCTGCTCCGTTGCGTCCGTGGCGACAGATTTCACCTCGTTGGATACTTGTTCACTTGTTCCGGGCGCCAGCAAAGTGATTTGGTTATGGGTCAGGCCGATCGAGTTTAGCTTCCGGGCGGCGCGCTCGGCGTCAACCCGTGTAACAAAAACTCCAACAACACTTCTCATAATCACTTTCTCCTTAACGAGGGGTTTTAACGTGCAGCCACCAGAGAAACCCTGAAACTTGCGGAGCGCCCGTCCGCCGCCGAGTAACGATGGGCGCAGATTTATTTTACCATCAGGCGATCCACCCTGTCAGTCCAATGTGGCGCAGGGTGAAATTGTTTGGGCTCACAAGCGCTATATGCGGCATAGCCACGCCCATCGAGACCCGGCCGTTGTACGAGAGGCGCAACGCCCCCGGATCTCCGGCCTCTCCTCCCAACTGGACCACTGCGTTTCGCGCAGGTCCTTCCACAGTCCGTGGATCAAGAAAGTGTAACCCGACATTGTGTCCAGTCATCGATAAGGTATAGGCACAAACGAGAGGTAACTCGCAATGACCGAAAGGATCGACAAAGACACGGCTGCGGGCGCGTCAAAAGCGCTATCCCGGCGAAACTTTATCAAAGGCGTCATCGCCGGCGGGGCAGCCGTCTCATCCGCAGGTTATCTGTTCCGCGGCTCTTCCCTCCTCGAGAGCCGGCAGTCGACCGCCGCCGTAGGCGAGCGGCTGATTACTCTCAACATCAACGGCCAAGAGCGGCGCGTAGACGCCATGAAGCAAGAGACGCTGGCGTCAACGCTGCGTTACAAACTGGGCCTCACCGGTACCAAGCTGGGATGCGACCGCGCTGAATGCGGGTCTTGCACCGTCTTGATTGACGATATTCCGCACTATGCATGTTCGGTGCTCACCCACACGGTGCGGGCCCGGAAGGTTGTGACCATCGAAGGCCTGGCAAGCCCCGGGGGAACCCTGCATCCGGTGCAGCAGGGTGTCATCGACGAACAGGGATTTCAATGTGCATTCTGTATGCCCGGTTTCATTATGAGTGCAGTAGGGTACCTGAAAACCAACCCCAATCCCACCCGCCAGGAACTGGCACAAGGTGTATCGGGCAACCTGTGCCGCTGCCAGGACTACGACAAGATTCTGACCGCGTTGATGCGCGGGGCCGAGAATTTGCGGAGGTCGGAGCATGGATAACAAAAAGGTTATGGCGACTCCTCAAGGCTCTGAGCGCCAGTACGGGACTGGCTACAAGCTGATCGGCAAGAACTATGCGACGCCGGATCTCTATGCGAAGGTTACCGGCCAGGCAAAATATGCCGAGGACTTTCGAGCGGAAGGGATGCTGTTTTGCAAACTGCTGCTCAGCCCAATGCCGCATGCCCGGGTCAAGCGCATTCATGCGAACGAGGCGCTTGCCATGCCCGGGGTCAAATGCATTCTCACCGCGGATGATCTTCCCGCCCCGGCCGATACTCTTACCGACAACGGAACAGTGATTAAGGCCAGCAAGTGGGGCGAACGCGGCCTTACCAATGAGCCGCTTTATCACGGCGAACCGATCCTTGCGGTGGCCGCAGTCGACGAACTCACGGCCGCGGAGGCGATCGAAAAAATTCAGATCGATTTTGAGCGGCTTCCCTTCGTCACCGATCCGCTGGATACGTTGCGGCCCGGCGGGCCGAACCCCAGAACGGACGGGAATGTCTGGGTCACACCTCACTCGCCACCGGGACCACCCGAGGTCAAAGAACTCAAGTGGACCCAGGCGGACTTCGCGGAACTTCGCGAGGGCCGTTTGCCGATGGGCAAGTCTTCAGACGAATGGCACTATGGAGACCTCGACGCCGGGTTTAAGAATGCCGCGCTCATTCTGGACGAAGCCTTTGTCACGCCGGATACCAGCCATCAGACCCTGGAGACCCGGAGCGCTTTGGCTTACTGGCAGAACGGCAAGGTCTACATGCATACGGGCACTCAGAGCACGGCACAAACGGTGCCCGCTATCGCGCGATGGTTGAATATCGATGCCGAAAAAGTGGTACTCATCAGCGAATACACGGGAGGCGGCTTCGGCAGCAAGATCACCGGCGGCGTGTCGATGATCATCCCGGCGCTTCTGGCGAAGAGAACGAATGCTCCGGTCATGATGCGCATCAGCCGTGAGGAGGAGACCTTCATCGGACGCGCGCGGCCCGGCTTCCAGGGACGCATGAAAGTCGGCTTCTCGAAAGAGGGACGGATCACGGCTCTCGATATGTTCGTGATTTGCGACAACGGTCCCTACGACGCCGTGGGCGATGCTCCCTCATCGGGCCGGATCGTCTCTCTGTTATACCAACCGCAAGCCATGCGCTGGCGCGGGGTGACGGTGCTCACCAATACGCCACCCCGCAGCGCGCAGAGTTCCCCGGGGGGGCTGCAAGGGATCGTCATCATCGAACCGATCATCGCCAAAGCCGCGCGCAAGCTGGAGCTCGATCAGGTCGCCATTCGCCGCATCAACTGCCCGGAGGGCAAGGCGGAGTTTGGGGCGGCGACGAACGGCGTGCGCCAGCATGCGACGAGCGCCTTTATCAAAGAGGCGCTTGACAGCGGCGCTGCCCAATTCAGATGGAGCGAGAGAGTGGCGCGCTCTCCCAAAAGGATGGGCACGAAAGTGCGTGGCGTCGGCGTCTCGCTGAGCTGTTACGTTGGCGGCACCATTGGGTTCGATGGGCTTCTCATTATCAAGCCGGACGGTCGGGTCACCTTCCAGTCTGGAATCGGCAACCTGGGAACAGAGTCGGTGATCGACGTGCACCGCGCGGGCGCAGAGGTTCTGGGCGTGCCGTGGGAGAAATGCGACGTCACCTGGGGCAACACGGCCAAGAACTTTCCCTTCACCTGTGTGTCCGGGGGAAGCCAGACGACCCACGCCATGACGCGGGCCGCGCATGCAGCGGCGATGGACGCCAGGAAGAAGCTCCAGGAAATCGCGGCGAAAAAGCTGGGCGGTGCACCCGAGCAGTACGAGGTGGCCAACGAGCGGGTTTTCCGCAAGAGCGGTGGCCCAGGCATGACTTTCGGGCAGGCGGCGACTTACGCGATTCAACTGGGTGGCATCTACGATGGCCACGAGGCGCCCGCCGATGTCCACAAATTAACGAAGGCGTCCGTGGCAGCGCTGGCGGGCCAGGGCCTGGTGGCAGCGGCCAAGGACAACTACCCACGCGACGGCACGACGTTTTCCTACGTGGCCAGCTTCGCTGAGATTGAAGTCGATGTCGAAACCGGCAAGTACTACGTTGTTGACTTCCTTGCCTCCGGGGATGTGGGAACGGTGATTCATCCCCGTGCCCTGGGCGGCCAAATGCTCGGCCGTTCGACGCTCGGCATCGGCCATGCGATCGGCCAGAAGTGGGTGTTCGATCCTCATTACGGCGAGATGGTTTCGAAGAGGTTCTACCAAAACAAACCGCCCACCATCCTGGATGTCCCGGTAAACATGCAGTGGACGGCCTTGGACATTCCGGACCCGGAGACGCCAGTTGGCGCACGAGGCATCGGCGAGCCGCCCGTGGGAGGCGGATGCGCCTCTATATTGAACGCCCTTTCTGATGCGCTGGGAGACGAGATCTTCCAGCGTGCTCCGGTCAACGCGGACACCATTCTGAACTCACTGGAAGCGGGGCGCCCCATGCAGCATCCCCTGGTGGCCCACATTTGATCGAGACGTGAAAGGAGAGAGCCATGGCTGTCATACGAGACGTGATGCCCGCTTTTGAGCTGCTTCAGCCGACTTCCACCGCCGACGCGCAGAAGCTTCTGGAACGACATGGCGCCGACGCTTGGGTCATGGCCGGTGGACTCGACTCCTTCGATTGGCTGAAGGACCGCATTAAGAAACCGAAAGTGGTCGTCGATCTGAGCGGAATCGAGGAACTTAAGGGAATTCGCCCCATCAGCGACGGCATCGAAATCGGTGCGATGACCACGCTTACGGAAGTTGTGAACAACCCTCTGGTCAAGCAGCATTACAGCCTGCTCGCACAGGGGGCGGAACTGGTAGCATCACCGCAGATCCGTAATCAGGGCACGATTGGGGGCAATGTATCGCAGGACGCGCGTTGCTGGTATTACCGGGCAGGTTGGCCCTGTTACCGTGCCGGCGGCAACATCTGCTATGCCGATACACCCGAGGGCCGCAACCGTGAGCATGCCATTCTGTACGCAGACCGCTGCGTGGCAGTGAATCCCTCGGATTCGGCCCCTGCTCTGATCGCGCTCGACGCCAAATTTGTGATGCGCACGCCCAAGGGTGAGCGGGTTGTGGACGCCGAGGACTATTTCATCGGACCTGAAATCGACATTACCCGGCTGCACATCTTGAAGCCCGGAGACCTGCTGACAGCCATTCGTATTCCTTCCACCTGGGCCGGCGCGCAATTCTATTTTGAGAAAGTGCGAGACCGGAATGTGTGGGACTTTCCGCTGCTGAACGTGGCCTCAGCGATGGTGGTATCAGGTGGCAGCATCGACCGAATCCGAATCGCGGTGAACGGCGCCGCCGCTCGCCCTCTGCGCTTGAAGGCCGTCGAAGATGCCGTTCGCGGCAAACCACCCAATGCCGCAACCGGACAAATGGCGGGGAAACTGGCAGTGCAGGGCGCCGTCCCCTTGCAGTTCAATGCTTACAAGATCCCGTTGATGAGGAACCTGGTGAAACGCGCCATCGGAGGCGTGGAGGAGGCAACATGGATCCCCTACAATGGGCAATAGATCCGTGGGGGCAGCGTGTCCCCATCCACATTGCTTGGTTCTTAATATGGGTTGCGGTGATTGCGGGATTGCTCTTCTTTATCGCTCACGCCGCCTACCTGCGATATTTCGCCAAGCCCAAGGAGTTTGAGGGCGATATTTCGCCGGCCGTCGCGGCGCGCACACCCGCGCAGGTACCCAGACACTCGCTTACCGCGCGGCTGTTTCACTGGATAATGGCCGCCGCCATGTTCACGTTGCTTTTCACCGCCTTCCTGCCCAGGGTCGGTATTCAGTTCGACTGGGTTACTTATCATTGGATCGCTGGGGCCGCTCTGACCATCTCCATCCTCTTTCACATCATCCATGCCTCCTTCTTTATGGACTTCTGGTCGATCTGGCCGGACAGGATTGACCTGCGGGATGCGTGGAGAAGAATACTGCGGTTTGTGGGGAAGTCTGCGCCGCCTCCGGACAGATTCGCCAAGTATCCTTTGGAGAACAAACTCTACCACCTTGCGATCATCGCCGCGGGGTTGTCTGCGATCGCAACAGGGGTATTCATGATGTCTCGCGTGCGCACGGTCTTCTTCCCACGCAATCCGTATCTGCTCAGCGATATGACATGGGGGATGATGTATGTGCTGCACGGGCTTGCGGGCGTAGGACTGATCGCGATGATCATGATGCACGTCTACTTTGGGCTTCGACCGGAGAAGCGCCCGATCACCAAGTCGATGATCTTCGGTTGGATGAGCCGCGACTTTTATCTCAAAGAACACGATCCGGCGCGATGGCCGGTCGAAACTCCCTCGTCACCTGCGAGAACCCAGGGAGCAAAGACGGAGCTGTTAGCAGATGCTGAATGATATCGGGCAACGTTGCAACACGATCGAAGAATGCTATGAATTCATGCTGGCCTACGCAGCGCAGGGACTTCCGAGTGATGAAGGCAGCCGGGCAGGCGGGCAGGTGCGCGAATTCCTGAATCGCGCCGTCAAAGCAGTGGACGGACTAGCGGAGAGCTTTGGCGCGTCAATAGAAGAGGCGCGCCTGGAACCCGCCGGGAAATACCGCGCATTCCTTGCCGTTCTGGACCGCGACGCCCACGACTCGCTCGCCGCCCTGGAGTTGGTTCTCGCCCAGCCGGTCATCAGCTCTCAACTCATCGACAACTTGAATGCCTCCATTCATCTCCGCGCTTTACTCACGGACATGTTTCTTATCGGAGAGATCATAGGGAAACAGCACCCCGTGGTGAAGCCTCAAGAATGAAGGTGGCAGAGCTTCCCCTTATTCACCGTGCGCACAGCCAATGTAAGCACCGTTTCGACGTACAAACAAGAAGGAGGACCGTCGATGAAAAGCACAACCAACTATCCGCTTCCGCCGACCAGAGGCAACCCGGGCGCAACGAGCGGCCACAATGTTACTATGGACAGTCACATTCGAGGGCGATCCTCTTTACCCCAGAAGGGTGTCGCCCATTGATCCCTGGGGATAACCGTGAGTTCTTTCTAGCAGTTACGGCGTGCACGGGAAGAATCCGGCAGAAAACGCGAGAAGCTTTTTACAATTTCGTAAGCAGACTGGTTCGTACCGAATGGAGGATGCTATGGCTGAGATTTTGATTCCAGGAACTCCGGCTCCCGAGTTCACTCTTCACGTCACTCCCGATCAAAGCCTTTCACTCAGCGAATTGCGTGGCAAGCCCGTCATCCTGGCTTTTTATCCCGCGGACTGGAGTCCGGTTTGCGGCGATCAAATGGCCCTGTACAACGAAATTCTTCCCGAGTTTCAGAAATACGGGGCAGAGCTCTTGGGGATTTCGGTTGACGGTGTATGGTGCCATGAAGCTTTTGCAAAAGACCGGCACTTGCATTTTCCTCTGCTGGCGGATTTCGAGCCCAAGGGAGCGGTCGCCCAGAGGTATGGGGTCTATCGGAAATCCGACGGCGTTTGCGAACGGGCGCTGTTGGTCATCGACAAGAACGGAACCATCAGATGGAGCTATGTCTCTCCGATCGCAGTGAATCCCGGCGCCGACGGGATACTTCAGGCGCTGGACGACTTGCCGAAATAGGAGCGTTCCATGAGCACTCTCAAAGTGGCGATCTACCCCGCGGATCACACCCAGGGCGACGAACACGCCGGATGCACGCTGGTCGAGTATGGGGATTATGAATGCCCCCATTGTGGGCACGCATATTCGATCGTCAAGCTTATCCAGAAGCACTTCGGAAAGCGCCTGCGGTTCGTATTCCGGAATTTCCCTCTGAACGAAAGTCATCCTCACGCCGAGTCCGCTGCGGAGTCGGCGGAGTTCGCGGGCGCCCATGGGAAGTTCTGGGAAATGCACGATCTGCTCTTTGAAAACCAGGATCGCTTGAGTGGTGACCTCTACCTCGAACTTGCCCAGGAACTGCAACTTGCCCCAGCGGATTTGCAACGAGCGCTTGAACAACGAAAATACCGGTCAAGGGTGCGCGCCGATTTTACCGGCGGAGTCCGCAGCGGCGTCAACGGCACACCAACATTCTTCATCAATGGCCAGCGTCATGACGGCCCATTTGAATATGAAGATCTGGAGGGAGCCATCGAAGAAGCCCTCGCCTAAGGAATTTCTCAAGGGGCGTGTCCGATCAATACCAGGCGATCGTTATCGGTTCCGGCCAGGGCGGAACTCCTTTGTGTTGGGCGCTCGCAGGTGCGGGCTTGCGAACGGCGTTAGCCTAATCTCTCAACAATCTGCTCACGCACTTTGATTCGTAATCGAAGCGGGGCGCGAGCGGAATCAGGGGCCTGCTTACTAGTCAAGCCGGCCAAGTCGTCACCAAAGTTTTCAACAGCGCGGCGTGAATTTGAGTGCGGTGTCCAGGTGACCCAGTCCGCTCTTTATTGGGAAGGGCCATTCGACAGCACTGGATAACCCCTGGCATGGAGACGACGCGCACCACAGGATCGGCGGTCCGCGCTACTCTTCTCGCCTCACCTCTGGTTAGTGGCCACTGGCAACGCGCTTCCCCTAAACGGTCGCAGTCCTGGCCTGTTGTTCGTCGGCGGCCCGGCGGCGGCGCCCGCTGAGCAAGTACACATCGGCGCGGGGCTGGAACAGGGGATCGGAAGAGGCTTCGATTCCGTCGACGCGCGGGATGGGATCGAAGATATAGCGGCGCCTTTCGGCATCGCTCTCCGGCACCAGTTCGGTCAGACTAATCTCACCAAACCTGACCTGGGGACGGCTGTCCGGCCAGCGAACCGTGGCGTCGTCAACGGTGTCACCGTCTTCAGCCAACTGGATGACGATGTTGAATTTGACAGGGCCGCTAGCAACGCGCTGTTTGATTTCTTCAAATAGGAAATCGGCTCCTTTGGCCGCTGCGCCAGCCTCATTCAGATACTCGTTGCCCAGTTCCGGAAGGATGCGATAACGCCCAAACCGGCTGATGCCATTGGCAGTAGTGAATTTGAAGGCGGAGATAGCGTAGAACGACTCCCGCGCAAAACTGGTGGGAATCGGCTTCGGCGCCTGAACGAAACGAAGCGTATTGGGATGCGCGCCAAGAAACTGTTCAATCGCGTTGGGGTGAGGCTTGGAGGGGTCGCTGGCCGCTATCGCGTGAAGGAAATCCTCCAACTCCTCGGCGGTTCGTGCGGGGAAGCCGTCGTGGGAGTGCGCGATGATGTCGGTGTGAACGTGTGGACCTAAATGAAACCGGATCGCGCAGCCGCGGGGGCTGGCGAACTCGGAATTGTCCGCGACCGTGGGAATTCCGGCAAAGTCGGAGAAGCGCACGGTAACGGGGTTTTCACCGTGGGCGTGGGGAGCGCGTGTGAGGGTAGCCGCTTCGATAGATGCGTTGAAGACTCCTGTAAGCATGACTCCCTTGGCGTGGGCGGGCCGGAAACCGTGATGCACACCTCCGTTAACACCGTCGAAGGCTTCTAACACATCGCGACTGAGCGCTAACTCTTTTTTATCGTTGGATAGGGGCATACAGGACTCCTTTTATATAGGTGGATGCCGGTTCGGTTTCACTGCGCGGGAGAACTCCGCGCCCGAACGTCAAATGACCGGTACACAAAATCTCCTCGTTCGGAGGCCCTGAAGCAAATCATTATACACCCAAGAAAGCGTCAGAAAGTCCGCTTTCTTGTTCTCGGGGTGCTTGTCGTAGTATCCAAGTACTGGATCCTATTGAAACCGCACAGGATAGTGAATTTTCCGGAGTTTCCAAACGGCAATGAACAAGCCGGCAAATACCGACAGTACGACTGGACGCATCCGGATCTTCGTGTCCATGGACACCTGCGTTTAACAGGGAAATCTGCGCCCGAAAGTGTAATCGATTGCTAACACTTGAAATGGCATTGTACATGCCGTGGCTTCATTGTCAAGTTCTGAAATTGGATACTTGGCACTACGAAGTGGAGATGCTTGACATTGAGGCGAACAGAGGTATTAGATGTTTCGTGAAAACGCTTACCGCTCCTTAAGACTTTTTGTCGAAGAGCGTCTGTCAACGGGTGGTTGGGGTGTTCCACACGTTTGCTCCTGGTATTGGGCGATTATTCGCTCCGTACTGGAAGCAGCAGTACCAACCACGCTCGGAAAGGACCCCATGAGTCGATACCGGACCGCGGCAGCTCCGTTGATGCTCTGCTGAGCGAGTGCTTTTGCCCAGCCTGATGAGCGCTATGAAATCGTGGTAGACCGCGAAGTGCCTGCCAAAATGTGTGATGGCGTGGTACTGCGCGCGGACATTTACCGACCCAAAGCCGACGGCAGATACCCGGTGCTACTCATTCGCACATCTACCACGATCGCGAGCGTCCGTCGGCTTTGATCGTACCCGTAATCCTCTAACAAGCAGCCTGCGTGATTGCTCGATCTCGGCCCGAAGGTGCCGGTCCAACCAACCTGCTGCGTCGTTTCGAATTCGCAGATACGCCGGTTCCCAGCTTTAACGCATGAAAGGTGTAACCATGAGAACTCCGACGAAGTATGGTTTGAAATTCGGTCGCACGACACGCAGTCTGCTTTCGGTAGTCGCGCAAGCCTGCCCAGAGCGGGTGCCGCTGGTCTCGCGCTGCTTCCGGATCTTCAAGGGATTTGGGATTTTGATGTTGCTACCTGCAGTCTCGCTTGGTCAATCGAACTCTGAGCAGATCCTCTCCCGCCAACTCAAAGCCTACCTCGACTCGATACCCGCAATCGACACCCATGATCACCTTCGACCCTTCGATCGGTTGCAGGGATACGTTCAGACGGAACGTGGATTCGGGATGAATCTTTTCGGCTTGATCAATACGAGCTACTATCCGCGAATAAAACCACTCACTCCCTGGAAGGCTTCCGAGAAATTCCGGGACTGGTGGGCTGACGCCAAGCATAACTTTGACGACGCTCGTGCCACTACCTTCTATCGTTCAATGTTGCCTGCGTACCGGGATCTTTACGGTGTCGACCTCGACCAGATCACGGACGCTCAGGCAGAGGAGCTCGACCGTCGCATTTTCGAGAATTACAAGAACCCCGAATGGGTCCAAAACGTGGTCTCGCTCCGCGCTAACATCGAACTGGTATTGATCGATCCCTATTGGTCGAAATTCGACTTTCGCACTTTCTATAAGTTCGGAGTGTTCGTCCTAAACGTCAGTTCGCTATTGCAGGGGTTTCATCAGACCCAGTTTGATGATCCATCAGACAATCCCTTCCGACTGGCTGAACAATGGCATCTTCCCACCAGATCACTCGACGACTACCTCGTGTTGGTCGACCGCATCTTCCGGGAAGCTAAGGCCCACGGAGCCGTTGGTATTATTGACGATGACACCGCCTACGGGCGAACACTTGAGTTCGAACGCGTGCCCGAAGCCGCCGCCGCACGGGCGTTTGGTCGGCCGCGATCCGAGCTCAGCCCCTCGGAAGTAAAGTCCTTCGAGGATTTTATGATGTGGCATCTGGCAGAACTTGCAGCCGAGTACGACCTCCCGTTTCAGATCCACACCGGCGATGCGCGGCTTCAAGGGACGAATCCGTTGTTGCTCATGAATCTTATCGAAGGCAATCCCAAGACGAAATTCGTCCTCTTGCATGGAGGATTCCCGTGGGTTGACGAAACGGGTGCAGTTGTGATGGCTGAAGTGAGTCACGCAGGAAACGTCTGGATAGATTCCAACTGGCTTCCCAGCATCAGTTACACGATGGCGAAACGCGCCTTCCACGAGTGGTTGGAAGAGATGAGCTCGAGCCGGATCATGTGGGGCACCGACCTGCATCATGCCGAGGGGATTTATGCCGCGGCAGAAATGACGCGTCGCTGCCTTGCTGAAGTTTTGAGCGAGAAGATTGCGCGGGGTGACTTGACGATGGAGGAGGCGCGGCGGATCGGCAGGCAAATCCTGCGTGAAAACGCCCTCGCGGTATTCCCGCAGCTAAGAGGGAAGCTTTGGAATCCCCCCGCGACCGGGGTCGCGGGGGGGAGATGAAAGCAGTGTAAACATCAGAACGTATACTTCATCGCAAACTGCAGGATGCGCGGAGAGAAGTCGCTTAGGATCGCACCAAATGTGGCGTCCGTTTCGTTGCCGTCCGGGACTTGAAAATTCGGATGGTTGAGAATGTTGAAGAACTCGAAGCGCAGTTCCACTCGTTGGTGCTCCGAAATCTTGAAATATCGAGTTACTCCCGCGTCGATATCAAAATAACTGGGTCCCTGTACCGAATCCGATCCCGAGTTGCCAAATGTTCCAATCGCATTTTCAGCAAAGGCATTGGGATTAAGCCACTGAAGGGTACTCATATTCCTGAGATAGGGATTTACCCCGAGAGCATTGGCACGATCGTTTCCAACCCCGGTCAGGGAATTATCCACGGCAGTAAAGATCGAAAACCAGTTTCCAGTGTGGTAGGAGAGGAGAGGCGCGATCTGCCAATTGCCCAGCAGCCGGTTCATCCAGGGATTGGCAAATTGCGGCATTTCGCCAACGAGCGTCAGGTTGATGTTATGCCGCTGGTCGAATCCGCAGTTACCGCGGTCGGCATTTCGATTGTACGGATTCTGGGTGTAACCTTGACCTGTATTAAGATCGCCCTCGAAATCCCCCTCACTGATACAGTGGGACCAGGTTTCATTTGCCACGATCGTATAATTCTTGGCGAGACGATGCTGAGCGGAAAGAAGGACGCCCTGATACTCCCCATTTGCTCCGTCGTCTGCCTGTCCAATGGTGCCGTAGAGGAGGCCAGCGACGGGATTGATCTGAGAGAGGAGCCGCCTCTGTTGTAAATTGTCTTCCGTCGAACAGGGCGACCCGCCGCACGTTCCCGGAATATATACGCCGGGGTTCAACTGATATCCTGTCCAGATGTGGCTCGTTTTGTTGCCAAGGTAATTTGCCGAAATCAGCCAATTGCTCGTTAATTGGAGCTGGTAACTGAGATTCCATTGATCTACGTACGTAGGGTGCGCATTCAGGGGATAAAAGGTGTAAGTGCCCTCTTGGGGGAAAGCAAAGTCCTTGGGAGGAGGTTGAGATTGCGGGAAGGGGTTACCTCCCGGGTATCCTTGCCACGGATTGGTCAGCCCTCCCACGGGGGCGGTTAAAGTAATTGTGTTTCCCCAGGGAGCATCGGCTGTTTGGTCTTGAAAATAGGCTGTGGGCATCTGCTCCTCAAAGCCACCAACGCCCGCGCGAATCGTCTGACGCCCGCTCCCGGTCGGGTCCCAAGTCAGCCCCACGCGGGGCTCGAATTCACTGAGTCTGCTGTTGGTGTAACCGCGGGGCATACCGGGATCGCCGACGAAAAACAGTCCCGGCGGACCATCAGTGTATTGCGAAGTTGTTGTGCCGGCACCGTAGGCCGCTGCATTGAAGAATTGAATCCGGTTGAACTGTTCGCGGACGGGCAGGTAAGGTTCCCACCGTAAACCAAACACCAGGTTCAATCGCTTACTAAGCCGGAGATTATCATCGAAGTAAAATCCCAGATAGTCTTGCCGGCCGTTCATATACCCCGTATTTCCCTGTTGAAAAGTGTCGTCCAGCCCGAGCATGAAATCCACTAGAGCATCATTCGTGAATTGCCCGGTAAAATTCACATTGCCACTGTTTAGGGCCCCGCCAATTTGGTTATATTGCCGATGAACCCAATCCGCGCCGACGGAGATGTGATTCCGGCCACGGATCAGGTCCACGTCATCCGCAGCCTGTATGGCGTTGTTTACGAAATTGGATTCACTACAAAACCCACACCCAACGTTGAAATACCCGGTAATCGACAGATTGGTCACATTCGGGGACTGGGCATACATATTGACGCCGAAATCCGGAAGATTCTTCATGTCAGTCGCAGGTCCGCGCTCAATCGCAAGCCGTGACCAGGTTAAATGTGCGCTGTTAAGAGTGTTCGAATTGATCGAATAAGTGTCGCCCAGTGCAACCGACTGGACGCGGTCATGAACTCCGCGTAACTGGGCAAGCAGCAGATCGTTGTCAAAAATCCCCGGACTCTTGTAATCGGTGTAAAAGTAGCGCCCAAACAGAGTGTTCTTGGATGACTGGATCCAGTCCACTCGCCCGATATATTGATTCTCGCCCTGCGGTTCAGGAATCGCATATGTCAATTCTCCGCAAGGATCACTCGAGACGGGCACGTATTTCAGCATGTTGAGAGCTACTTGATTGAACGTGGAGGGATCGACAAAACTGTTTTGGAAGGGCTGCCCCGTCACGGGGTTGACGATGGTCTTTGGCGTGCCGCCGGACTGGCACGTGGCGGATTCAAGTTGGCTGAAGTCCCCACTGAGCGCAGCCTGCGTGGGAACGTGGGAAATGTAGGAACCCGGCGCGGTCCGGATGCGGGTTCCCTGGTATCCGAAAAAGCCGAACAATTTGTCCTTAAGAATTGGCCCCCCAACCGTCCCGCCAAACTGGTTCCTTTTCAGGGAGTCCTGACTTGCAGCGAAGAAATCGCGGGCATTGAAGTCCCCATTTCGCACGAATTCGAACGCATCCCCATGGAATTGATTGGTGCCGGATTTGGTCACGACGTTGACCACGGCCCCGCCATGAACTCCATAGCGCGCCGAAAGGGTACTGGTCTGGACGCTGAATTCCTGAAGGGCATCCGGAAAGGGGAAGGGGAGATTGACGTCGGAAAAGGCGTCCATATGCGCGCCGCCATCCAGCAAATAGTTCGTCCCATTGGCCTGTCCGCCCGCAACCGAAATGTTCACCGCGCTAAAATAGTTTTTGCTGGATTGGAGGTCATTAAAATAGGCGCCATTTGCCGGGCCGTTATTCGATGCTGCGCCCGCCAATAGAATCAAATCCGTAGCTTGGCGGCCGTTCAAGGGCAGTTCGAGAATGCGCGTTTGATCCATAACTTGTGCAACGGAAGTTGTCTGGGTCTGCACCATGTTCGCATTGGCCGTTACCTCGACTTGCTGCCTGACCTCTCCAACCTTCAGCGCGATGTTGATGGAGATGTTGTTGCTGACCTCCAGACGGATTCCGGTTTGAACGTATCCGTTGAAACCGCTGAGTTGTGCCTCGAGCTTGTAAGGCCCAACGGCCAGGTCGGGGAAAACGTAGGTTCCATCCGGGCTACTAACCGTTGTCCGGACCTGTCCGGTGTCAGTCTGCGTGGCGGTTATCTTTGCATTCGGCACTGCTGCGCCGCTTGAGTCGGTCACGACGCCGGAAATCTGGGCGTTCGCCACCGCCTGACCCCATAGCGGTGCCGAACTAGCCGTGAGCAGAATTAACACGAATGTCAGTAAAGCGCCTGAAATGCCCTTCATCATGTCGCCTCCCGTCCTTGCAAAATAGACTCGATAGACGTTCGGCCTTCGAGTCAGATATAAGTAATCGATTACTGAAACTAATGCACGCGCCGAGGAAATGTCAAGAGGTTTTTCCAGACCCACGATTGCGGTTTCATTTGTATGATATGGGCTAAATGATTCTAACTAGCCGTGTCATTCCGGGGAGAGAGGCCGTTGGGGTAACCGTGCCGGGGTTGCCCGCGTAAACACGCGACGGCCGTAGTGAAGAGAGAATTTAAGTAATCGATTCCTGGCACAGGCTTCGGCGGCGATTGGCGCCTTATGGAATGCCTTTGCGTTCGCTCACGGTGAGCACCAGCGCCCCCCTCCCAGTGGCCCTCTCAATCCCGTCAAGCTTTTCCGCTGATCAACCGGATGAGCCGCGGGTTACTGCCCACTTCCGCGAAACGCGGAAGCCCGTGCTTGACTCGACGCGGTGAAACTCATAATGTGCTCTTGGACAAATGAATTTACACCTCTCCGAGTCACCGCCGCCGAATTCACGACGGAGCTTTCTTTCCACCGTCAGCGCAATTCTCTTTTCGGCGATTTGTGCTTTTCGAAAGCCCTTGCGATTTTGGGCCGAGGCGTTCCAAACGAAATCTACCCACCCCCTTTCGTTGACGCAAGGAGCCTTGGACCTGCATGACATTTTCAAGGATGAGATCCGTGCCAACTTCAAAGATAATGTCTACGCTGCGCTGGGAAACAAGCTGCAACTGGACGGGGAAGCCTATATCCGGGTCGCGAGGGCTTTGGCCACCTCCGATTTTCTCGACATCATTCGATCCAGTCCGATGGACGAGAGGGAACGCCAGCGATTGATCATCGAGCAGACCGCGAAGGCTGAAGCGGCTTTCGTCTCCGCTGTCGATTGCCTCGATTGGCCGAAGTACGTGGTGGATTTGGGGAACCAACAAATCCGCGTCTCGGGGTCCGAGCACCTGAATCTGTATGCCAGGAAAAACCAGCCACTGCTTCTAATCTTGAAGAATCGGAATCCGTCGCCGCTAAGTGTTCGCATTGCGAGTCGTGACCTTCATCTCCCATTAGCTGAAGCGACTGTTGAAGCACATTCGAGCCGATACTTACTGGCCTCGATCACGCCGCAGGGGGCAGGCAAGCGGAAGATAACAGCCACTTTCACAACCGACGAGTGCGTACGCGAGTTTCTCGCAATGGCGGATGTGGTTGAGACTGCGCTCCTTGAGGGCGTGCTGCTGGCCGGACCGCCGGAGTCGGAGCCGCCCATCGCCCGGGTTCGAGTCACCGATCTCGAAGGTAGATATTTCCCACCGGAGTTCCAGCCCTCAGGAATTATCCGGATGCCCGCCGCGCCGAATGACGTGAACGCCGCGCGCTGGGCTTACGCGGAGGGCAAATTCCAAGTGCGCGTACCGCTGGGGAAGGTACGCGTCAGCATACGCCGTGGACTCGAGTACCGGAGTCTGGACGTGGAAATTGACCTCGCTGGGGGCGGACCGTTCCGCAGGGAGTTCATCTTACGGCGCTGGACCCGGATGGAAAAGGAGGGCTTTTATCCGGGCGACATGCACTGTCACATGCTCGACCCTCAAACCGCTTTGTTCGAAAGCCGCGCGGAAGGCCTTGCAGTGGTCAACGTGATGGTGTTCAAGCACCTCGAGGACACTTATGCGCGGGAACACTTCACGGGGGCCCTCGACGCCGCATCCGACGCCAGCCACTTCATCTATTACAACGAAGAGTACCGTAACGAGCCGCTCGGGCATATCGGATTAGTGAACCTGAAGAAGATCGTCGAGCCCATTGCCACGGGCCGCCTCGGTCTCCATTGGCCAACGATTATGCGCTTTGACAGCCTGAACATGCCGTTGCCGTTTCATGGGGACGCCAGTTCGCCGGACTTCCCTCTGCTGTTGCAAGCCATGCGCGAGACTCACCGGCAAGGCGGTCTGGTGGATTGGGCGCATCTCCGGTCGAGTCAATGGGAGTTTCCGCTTGACGCCGAAGAAGGCCAGATCGACTTTGCCGATATTATGACCCATACCGAGATTCCACAGGATCTGGCGCTTTGGTATGCGCTCTTGAATTGTGGATTTCGCATTCCGGCGTGCGCGGGGACCGACAGGATTGAGCCTACCGAGCCAGTTGGCCACCAGAGGACATATGTTCATCTGGATGCGGCGTTGAGTTATGAGGCCTGGATGAAGGGGCTCAAGGCTGGTTGCTCGTTCGTCACCAACGGACCGATGTTGCAACTCGACGTAAACGGTACGAAGCCGGGGGGAGCAATCTCCCTTTCCTCCCCGGAAACGGTACGCATCTCCTCATGGGCTCGCTCGCAGCTGCCTTTTGAGCGGCTCGAAATCATCGTGAACGGGGAAGTGGTGCAAACTGCCGCCGCGCGCGAGAACGGGAAATCAAGCGCGATCGCGTTTGCGCTTCCCGTCAAGGAGAGTTGTTGGATTGCGTCCCGTTGTATGGGCAAATGGAATAAGGAACTCTTTTACAGCCACCCCGTGTTCGCTCATGCTAATCCTGTCTATCTTCGCGTTCGAGAGGCGCGGATCGAAAAGGGCGAAAGCGCGCGATATCTTCTCGGCTTCCTTGAAAAGCTTGATCGCTGGGCCGCTAAGGAAGCACATTTCGAGACCATTCAACAAAAGGAAGAGGTGTTAAGGACGATCCGCTCCGGCATAGGATACTTCAAGAGAGTGTCGCTCCGTTCATGACGGCATCCGCTGCGGGCAACCCGTCTTGCCAGAAGCGTGTTCGCGTTTGCTTTTGCCAGACTGCTGCTCTCTTTCTTGGCCATTCGCCGGCTTAGCTCGAGATCGAAAAGGTCCCATCCCTTAAAGCTAACATTCTGAGACGGCATGCTTGAATAGCTGTTGATATCGGCCCAAATAGCGAGGTCGTGGACGCGGTCGAGGGATTCTAGAAACGGAACGGTGTTACAGGTGAGCTAGACCGGGCATACTCCGATAAAACCCGGACGTTCTCCGCCGGGGTATCGCGGGGTATTTCGCATCCCGCCCCGACGACGAAACGTTCTCCCGCCTGCCGATGGCACTCATGAAGTTCCTGCCAGATAGTCTCGGGCGTCCCGTCGCGCAAGGTTCGCACCGGGTCGATGTTCCCCATCACGATTTGTTGTGGGCCCATTCTTTCGCGCGCCAGGGAAACCGGAGATAGCGAGTCCAGATCAACGATGTCGCATCCCAACTGACCGATCTTTTCCAGAATCTGCCGGGTGTTACCGCAAATGTGGAGCCGCACATAGGCTCCCCAGGAGTGAATGGCATCGACCATTTGCTTCTCGAAGGGCCAGATCATCTCAGCATAAGTTTGGGGACTGACCAGTGAGGCGGCGGCGTCTCCGACGGCAATCAAATCGGCTCCGGCCTCGATCTCGGCCTTAGCCCAACCCAGTTCCATTTCAACGGCGAAGGCGAAAAGGTCGCGGAGAAAGGCGGGATCGTCATACACGTCGAGCATGAGGGCGTTAATACCTCGCAGATCTGCTGCCTCGGCAATCGGACCCTCCACCCAAGCCTCGATCAGCTTCTCCTTGCTGGCCCGCTCTTTGAAGAGGGCGACGGCGCGCAGGCCATTGTTCATACGGCCCGGAGCATGAGGGTCGGGGACTCGCAGCGTACGGAGAGTGCGCTTGTCGGCAAGCAGGGAGTTGGATTCATCGAGGGCGGGCGGCTGATCGCGAAAATACTTCACCGCGGCACCACAATCCGCAGCTTCGCACGCCGGGTCGGTTCCAAAGCTGACATAGTCGAAATCGAAGTCCTCCGCCACGCGAATCTGCCCCTCGACATGGACGCGATAATCCGTGGCGTAATCAAGGTACACCGCGCTAATACGGTCGGAAGCAAACATCATGGTGAGAGGCATGCACGTCAAGTGATCCACTGGACGGCCGGCCAATAATGCCAGTGCGCGTTCCCTTCCGTTCATCGTCCTCCCTCCGAGGGTTGGCGTGTCATTCGTCGCTTGCCTATTTACGCCGGATAACCGAGCGGAAGCCAGTCTCCGCCGAGCCACTTGCTTCAATCTTCACCCGACCCGAAGGTCGGGTGCTGCGTTTCGGCCAACGGCTTTGTGCTCTATGGATATGGGTTCAATCCTCAGCCGAAAGAAACCAGGGGGTTGTTCGGCGGCGCTTAAAGCAGCCAAATAGACTTCGTGCCGGATGCGGTTCAAGGCGTCGCCTTGCTTGCCGCTCAAGGCAAGCTGGTTCGCTTCGAAAACTCGCGCCAAGTCCACAAGAGATGTAGCTTGGCCTCGGCTCGCTGACTTTTCGGGATTAAAGTGACGCTCTGTATCAAGAAAGTCGCCGTCCACCAACGCCGAGAAGAGCATTCGGAGGAAGAACTCGGCACCGAGTTCTAAGCGAACGAACGCCGGAAGCCGAAGGGAGATTTCGGGCTCCAGCGGCAATCCGGAACGCTGCGCGATTGCTAACGCCTCGTTCACGCGCCCGTCATCGGCCTTATCGCGTAGCCAGTTCTTCAGGTCTGCGCGGGACAGCAATCCTCCATGATGCCCGGCGACCAGGAAAGCCAACGCGTCCCAGAGCTTTGAGGCCTGCACCGCTCCGGCGCCCTTGTGATCTGGGCCATGGTGCGCAGCGATGGCGCTCAGATAAGCCTGGAAGTCGGGATGAAATTTGCCGAGGTCGTGCCACAAACCGACCCAAAGGCCCGGGTCCCCAGCTCCGAACTTTGCCGCAAATCTCGACGCGAGCTCGGCGACCTGTTGCAAGTGGGTTGCGAGGCCGTGCTTGAAGCCACGGCTGTTCTCTGAATGTGCGAAGGCCATTGGCGGAAACCACGAAGGCCGGCGGCGTGCACGTAGGCCCAAGGCAAATGTCTTGAAACGCCGTCATGGTCGCAGGCGCGATTATACGCCTATTCTCGGGCCGAAATGCAACACGGCTGGCTCGCCGCAGACTCCAAGTTACGGAATCTGCGCCGATGGGGGTGCCATCGGGGTGGTTAACTTAGTGGGTACTTGACAAATGTGGTAACATGTGCTATAGTTGTCGGATAAGGTCGGACAAGGCGCTTAGGGCCTGCCGGGTACGTTATGCCAGAAAGTCCTCTTTTGTTTTCGTCCGTAGTTCCAGCCTGCGGTTTCTGCCTCCAAGTGCAGCCGAGGAGTCGAGGAGCGCAAAAGCAAGGGCAGGTGGGCAGATGGGCAGATCGTTGTCGAGGGATTGGACACTGATTGCCGACCGCAAGCGACGGACCGCAGGCCGGAAAGTGTTGGAGGGCTCCCCAACGTCTCGGCTCCTCAACCTATCGACCGCAAAATCAGGGGAACAAAGCGAGAATGTCTATGAAAACAAAGGATAAGTACTGGAGTGCACCCCAAAAGTGAGACAAATATAATAGGGACACATTTCAGCGAATGGGGAATGGAGGTGTTCCTTGAAGGGTGCACACAAGCGGGGGCGCGGCAAGCGTCGGGTGTACGCGCCG
>Ga0181526_10001325_pt1 | contig 23771 bp, 23 predicted proteins | sample PEATcosm2014_Bin_35_FD_119750 | JGI IMG/M metagenome (GOLD analysis project Ga0181526, IMG submission 119750) | Peatland microbial communities from MTU Mesocosm Facility, Houghton, MI, USA - PEATcosm2014_Bin06_30_metaG | ecosystem: Environmental > Terrestrial > Soil > Wetlands > Peat | place...
CCTTGGCCTGCTCCATGCAAACCGTCTGCGCGAGCTGGTCGCCTCGCTCCGGGCCCGCTATGACCGGATCATGATCGATTCGCCGCCGATAATCGGCGTGAGCGACTCGAGCCTCCTGGCTGGCGTCGCGGACGGCGCGATCCTCCTCATCCAGCACCGGCGGAACCCCGCGAGCATGGTCCTCAGGGCGCAGCAGACGATCGTGGGGCTCAAGGTTCCGATCCTGGGCGCCGTTCTGACCCAGGTGCCGAGGGGCTCCGGCGAGGACTACGGTTACTATACCCGGGCCTACTCGTACTATTCGGGCCGGCCGGCGGGCGGGTCCGGTGATGCCGCCACACCGCGTGGCGGCGAAGCGGGGTCCGGGCCCGACAAGCTGGTCCTGAAATGATGTTGACGGCGGGGTGGGGCGGGTAGTCTCATCCGACCCCTAATCCGCGGGCGTAGCTCAGTTGGTAGAGCACCACCTTGCCAAGGTGGACGTCGGGCGTTCGAGCCGCCTCGCCCGCTCCATTTCGGAACCCCCTCCTCAAGAGGGGGTTCTTTGTTTTGGTCACATCCCGCCGTGGAAACGGCCGAAGGCGCGGGCGAGCATGAGGGCAAAGAGCAGGATACCCGCCCCTAGGACGATGACGTGCCCGGTCCTGCGCATGTCAAATCTGCCGACCCGGCACACGAGCAGGTAGCTTACGGCAAGGTTGAAGAAACCCCACAGGACGTTGACCGTCGAGGACGACAGCCCCTCGCCGGGCGGGGTCGCGAAGGGGCTCTGAAAGGCATGGCCCGAGATCCCGTTGCCGAAGTGGGGGAGCGAGTTCGCGAGGAAGGCGCCCCCGAGGAAATAGGCCAGGTAATGGTACCAGCGGGTGGTCGGCCCGGGCGTTGGGTTGGCGTCGGTAGGCATGTTGGAGGTTGGCTTTCTTCGGAGACGTCCGGAATGCACCGTAGGCGCCCAAACGGCTCCCCGAAGTGGAGTAGGACGCGTCGGACTCAAAGCCAATAAGCCCGCCGAATCAACCACGCCCCCGCAGCGCCTATAGCCGGGTGCGGCCTTGACGAGGGCCATTAGGAGACTATGCAAGCAACGCGCGCGAGCTATTCTAAACCCCAAGAAGAACATGCCGAAATACGTAATCGAACGCGAAATACCCGGAGCGGGGAAGCTGACCGGCGACCAGCTGCATGCCGTCTCCCAGAAGTCATGTGCAGTGCTGATGAAGCTCGGACCACAAATCCAATGGGTCGAAAGCTACGTGACCGATGACAAGATCTACTGCGTGTACATCGCCCCTAGCGAGTCGCTGGTGCGAGAGCACGCCAAGCAAGGAGGGTTTCCAGCCAATCGAGTCTCGGAGGTTAGGCGGATCATCGACCCAACCACGTCGGAGTCCTGATCACCCGCGGCGCGACAAGGCTTGAGAACAGCCGGGCGGCCTGCACCCTGCCGGCATGGGTCAGCTTCCGACGCTCCCCGAAATCGAATCCATCGCGGGGGACATCGACGCGGTCGTTCCCCCGACACCGCAGTTCTCGTGGCCGCTCCTGAACGCCCGCGCGGGATGCGAGCTCTGGGTCAAGCACGAGAACCACACCGCGATCGGGTCGTTCAAGATCCGCGGCGCCCTTAACTACGTGAGCCGGCTCCTCGCGCGGGAGCCGGGGGTGCCGGGCGTCGTCGGGGCCACCCGCGGGAACTTCGGACAGGCGATGGCGTTTGCCGCCTCCCGCCACGGGCTCCGCTGCGTCGTGGTGGTCCCGCACGGCAACAGCCCCGAGAAGAACCGCGCGATGCGAGGCCTCGGGGCGGAGCTGGCCGAGCACGGCGAGGATTTCCAGGCCGCCCTGGTACACTCGGAGGCGCTCGCGAGGGAGCGGGGCCTGCACTGGATGCCCTCGTTTCACCGCGATCTGGCGTGGGGGAACGCCGTCTCCATGCTCCGATTCCTGCGCGATAGCCCCCCGCTCGAGCGCGTCTACATCCCGGTCGGCCTGGGCTCCGGCGTGTGCGCGCTCATCGCCGCGAGGGACGCGCTGGGCCTGGGGACGGCGATAGTGGGCGTCGCCTCGGAGCAGGCCCCGGGGATCGCCCTGTCGTTTGCGGCGCGCCGCGCCGTCTCCCATCCTTCCACGACGCGGATCGCCGACGGCATGGCCTGCTCCACGCCGAACCCCGACGCGCTCGGGTTTATCCTGCGCGGGGTCGAGCGCATCGTGACCGTGTCCGATTCCGACGCCGAGGCGGCGATGCGGGCTTATTTCTCAGACACGCACAACGTTGCCGAGGGCGCCGCGGCGGCGGGGCTTGCGGCGGTCCTTCGGGAGCGCGGGGCCGTCTCCGGCCTGCGGGTGGGCACGGTCTTCACCGGGGGCAACGTCGACGCGGAATCGTTTGCCCGAGTTCTCCGGGACGGCGGGGGGCGCTCCTGAGGGCGACGGCAGGTTTTTGTGGAAAAGCGCATTTACATTCGCAACCAAAGGGCTGTGCGGACTGTCTTGCTAGGCAGACACCCATGAAAGCCCCCATTGGCCTAACCTTCGCCCTGTGCATCGCCGTCTCTCTGCGGGCGCAGGCGCCGGCCACAGGGTCCGAATACAGCCCGGAGCAGCTCGACCAGATGCTGGCACCGATAGCGCTCTACCCGGACCCCCTCATCGCCCTCATCCTTCCCGCGTCGACGGTGCCCTCGGACATCTCCCTCGCCGCGCAGTACATCGCGGCAAACGGCGCCCCGTCCGGAATCGACTCTCAGCCCTGGGATCCAAGCGTGAAGGGGCTGGCGCACTACCCCGATGTCCTCAAGTGGATGAACGACAACCTCGACTGGACGCGCGCCCTCGGGGCGGCCTTTTCGATGCAGCAGTCCGACGTCATGAAGTCGATCCAGCAGCTTCGGGCGAAGGCCAGGTCGGCGGGAACCCTCGTAGACACGCCCCAGCAGCAGGTCGACGTGGAGGGGGACGACATCCGGGTGATACCGGCCCAGCCGGACACGATCTACGTCCCCGAGTACGACCCCGGCCTCGTCTACGGCGACGCCCCCGACGGATACGCCGGGCCGTTCATCACCTTCGGCGTCGGGTTTCCCGTCGGGGCATGGCTCGGATTCGAATGCGACTGGGACGACTTCGGCATCTGGGCCGGGCCCTGGCACCCGGGATGGGCCTACCGGAGGGACTGGAGGGATCCGCACTTCGGCGGCCGCCGGTGGCAGCCCGATCCCCGTCGCGGGCACGCGCTCGTGAGGGATTATTACCGGCCCGGGCCGAGCGCCCCGAGGCCGCGGCCCCTGGCGGGCGCAAGGGCCCCGGCGCGGGGTCCGGCCCCCGCCAATCATGCGCCGCCTGCGCAGGCCCCCGCCCGCCCGAACTACCGCGGGTATGCCGGGGAGGCCGCGCCGACGCCCTCGACACCCGCGCCGCGGGGCGAACTGTACGGCGGGTACAGCCGCGGGACCGACGCAAGGACATACAGCACCCGGGGGCAGACTAGCCGGAGCGCCCCGGTGAGCCGGCCGGCCCCCGCAGTCAAGTCGGCCCCCTCGCGCTCCGCGCCCGCGCCGTCGGGCGGCAGGGACAGGCGCTGAAACCCAACTCACCGGCATCATGACAACGTCAATCAAGATCCTTCGCCCCGCGCGCCTCATCGCCGCCGCGCTCGCCCTCCTTGCCTGCGCCGGCCCCCGGCTCCGCGCGGACGCCGCGGGCGCGGCAGACCAGCAGCGCCATTTCAGCTCGCCGGACGAGGCACTGAAGGAGCTCCTGGCGGCCGCCAAGGCCGGCGACAAGGCCGGCGTCGACGCCATCTTCGGGTCAGACGTGAAGGAACTCCTCTCGGGCGACGCCAAGCAGGACGCCATCGAGTTCGCGGCGTTCGCCAAGGCGCTCGGGCGCGGCGCCTATTGGGTCCGGAAGGCGGACGACCGCTTCGTCCTCGACATAGGCGACCAGAATTGGCCCATGCCCATCCCCCTCGTCCGCAAGGACGCCTCGTGGTTCTTCGACACCGCTGCTGGGAAGGTCGAGATCCTGAACCGGCGCATTGGCAAGGACGAGGTCACGGCGATCGGGGTCTGCCGCACCTACGTCGCGGCGCAGCGGGAGTACGCGAGCGAGGACCGCGACGGAAGCGGGGTGTTCAAGTACGCGCAGAACATCAGGAGCACGCCGGGCACGAGGGACGGCCTGTACTGGCACGCGGGGCCGGACGACGACCAGAGCCCCTTTGGGCCGCTCGTGGCGGAGGCCCGGGCGGAGGGCTACACGAGGAAGACGGCCGAGGGCGAGCCGCAGCCGTTCCACGGATACCTGTTCAAGATCCTCACGGCGCAGGGTGAGGCCGCCCCCGGCGGGGCGTACAGCTACGTCATCAACGGCAACATGGTCGCGGGATTCGCCCTTGTCGCTTATCCCGCGCACTGGGGGGAGTCGGGAATCATGACGTTCATCGTGAACCAGTGGGGCAAGGTCTATGAGCGCAACCTTGGCGCCGACAGCGCCGAGATCGACGCCGCCATGACGGAATTCAATCCGGACGCCGGTTGGACCCTGGTGGCCCCGCCCTGAGGCGGGGCCCGCCGGGCCGGGCGGGCGCCGCAAAAAGCCGCTGTCAACCGGCGGACTTTTTGTGCACGCTGGATGCCCCGTGAAGGCATCCGATTTCTTCGAGTTACCCAATTCGCTAGCGGCTTTCCGCGCCTTCTTCCCGGCCGATGCGCCGCCCTGGGAGTGGCTGGGGAAGATCGGGCCGGCCCTGGGGGTGCAACCCTACCCCCTCGATCCCCCCAAGGCGCCGCCGGGAGTCCGAATCGAGGGCCGCGTCCACATCGACCCGAGCGTATCGCTCCCGGGCCACGCGACGATAATCGGTCCCGTCTGGATATGCGCGGGCTCCGAGATCCGGCCGGGCGCGTTCATCAGGGGCAACGTGATCGCCGGCGAGGGCTGCGTCCTGGGCAACTCGAGCGAATTCAAGAACTGCATCCTCATGGACGGGGTCCAGGCGCCGCACTTCAACTACGTGGGCGACTCGGTCCTCGGCAACAGGGCCCATCTGGGAGCGGGCGCGATCTGCTCGAACCTGCGGCTTGACCGCAGGGAGGTCGCCGTGCGCCTGGCGGGCGGGCCCGTCGACACGGGGCTCAGGAAATTCGGGGCGATCGTCGGCGACGAGGCGGAGGTCGGCTGCAATGCGGTCCTGAACCCCGGCACCCTCCTCGGCCGGAGGTCGCTGGTGATGCCCGCGATCGCGTTCGGGGGCGTCCTGGGCCCGTCGATGGTCGCGATGGTCCGCCAAGAGGTCACGATCGTCGCCCGCAGGAACTGATATGCGCACGCTAACAGGAATCACTCCCTCCGGCACCCTCCATGTCGGCAACTACTTCGGGGCGATGAGGCCGGCCATAGAGGCGCAGGCCAACGGCGACTGCTACTACTTCATCGCCGACTACCATTCGATGACCACGGTCACCGATCCCGCGCAGCGCCGCGCGAACACCCGCGGGGTCGCGGTCGACTGGCTCGCCTGCGGGCTCGACCCGGCAAGGAGCGTGTTCTGGCGCCAGAGCGACGTGCCCGAGGTGTGCGAGCTGACCTGGCTCCTCGGGAGCGTGACTCCGATGGGGCTCCTCGAGAGGGCCCACGGCTACAAGGACAAGGCTGCGAAGGGCATATCGGCGAATTTCGGGCTTTTCGCGTACCCGGTCCTGATGGCCGCGGACATCCTCCTCTACGACACCAACGCCGTCCCCGTCGGCCAGGACCAGAAGCAGCACCTGGAGATGACCCGCGACATCGCGATCAAGTTCAACCAGACCTACGGCGAGACCTTCGTCGTGCCGGAGGCGGTGATACGCAAGGAGGTCGCGAGCGTCCCGGGGCTGGACGGCCAGAAGATGAGCAAGAGCTACGGGAACGCGCTCGAGATATTCGGAGACGAGAAGGCGCTCCGGAGGAAGGTGATGTCGATCGTCATGGACAGCAGGACGCCGGGCGAGCCGAAGCCCGACGCGGACCGCAACATCTGCGTGGCGCTGCTCAAGCTGGTCGCCCCGTCCGACGTGGCCGCGGACTACGAGGCCCGCCTTCGCGCAGGCGGGCTCGGCTACGGCGACCTGAAGAAGGCGCTGTTCGAGCACTTCTGGGAGTTCTTTGCGCCCGCGCGCGCGCGCCGCGCCGAGCTCCTGGCCAGTCCCGACTATGTCGACCAGGTCCTAAGGGATGGGGCGGTCCGGGCCCGGACGGTCGCATCGGTCGTCATCGGGCGTGCCCGCCGGGCGGCCGGCCTCATTTAGGTCGCGCAGCCGCGTCAGATGACGGTGGGGACCGGCTGTTCTATTCTGTTGATGGCTGCCATGATACGCGCTGCGGTTTGCGCGTAGCGCTCCCTCCCGTCCTCCGGATGGTCATAATCGACTGGGTTGAGCGGGCGCCCGTACGCCACCGATACGGGGCTGCCCAGCCGAAGCCTTCCATCCTTCCCGAAAGCCTCGAACGAGCCGAACACCCGCGCGGGCACGACGGGCACCTGGGCCTTGCACGCGATGAGCCCGACGCCGGGCCTCGGCCTCTGCAGCTCGCCGGTGGGCGAGCGCGTCCCCTCAGGAAAGACGATGACGACGCGGTCGCTGGCGAGCGAATGGAGCACGCGCTTGATCGCATCGAGGCTTGTGCCGCCGTCCCGGTCGACGGGGATTGTCCCCACGGCGGTGAGCCACCAGGAGGCGATGCCGGGCTTCCAGAGTGTCTTGCGGGCGAAAAAGTTCACCTGGCGCGGAAGAAACAGGCCGACTATTGGGGGATCGAGGTGGCTCGCGTGGTTGGCCGCCACGATGTAACCGCCCTTCTCTGGAAGGTTCTCGAGGCCGGCGACGTCCCCGCGGAAGAACATCTGGTAGGCGACCCAGCACAGCCCGTAGAAAAAGCCGTAGACCGGCTCCATCTCGAGCTCGGGGTGCCTGGAGCTCACGGCGCGATCCGCGGGGCTATGGCCGCGGCCATCCTGTCGGCGACCTCGGCTATCGTCAGCCGCGTGGTGTCGATTGAGACGGCGCCCTCCGGGCGTGACAACGGCGCCGCCTTGCGGGAGGAGTCGATCCGGTCGCGCTCGGCCACCCTGTCCTGCCGGCCCTCCCTCTCTCGGCGACGCTCTCTCTCGGAGGACTCCGCGTGGAGGAAGAATCGGAAGTCGGCGTCCGGGAAGATCACGGATCCGATGTCGCGGCCCTCCATTACGAGGCCGCGGAATCCCCCCCTCCTCGCGGCGTCGGCCAGTCCGCGCTGATAGCCGAGAAGCGCCGCCCGCACCTCCGGCATCGCCGCATAATGCGACACGGCCTCGTTCACCTCGCGGCTGCGAATCTCGTCGCCGGGAGTGCGCCCGGAGATCTCGATCTCGGCCGAGCGGCCCACGACCCGGGTTCCCAGGCGCATTTGCTCGAGCGCCCCCTTGACCGACCCGATGTCGCCGGGGGACACGCCGCGGCGCAGCATCTCTGACGTGACGGCGCGGTAATAGGAGCCGGTGTCCGAATGAAGCAGGTCGAAGCGCTCGCTCAGCATCCGGGAGGTGGTCGACTTGCCCGAGGCCGCGCCGCCGTCGATCGCGACGATGATGAAGGGGTTGCCGGACATCGAATGTTCAGGTTCCCGAGGATTTTCTGCGGACCGCGTCGAGCAAATCAAAAAACCCTGGGAAGGTCTTCGCGCAGCAGGCCGGGTCGGCGACGGAAAGCCATGGCTCGCCGTCGCCGCGCAGGTCCCGGCAGCCCAGGACCGCGAAGCTCATCGCAAACCGGTGGTCCCCGTGGGTGGCGACGGTCTGGCCCCGGACCAGCGGAGCCGGGCGGATCTCGAGGGAGTCCTCCGATTCGACGACCTCCTGGCCGAGGCGCCGGAGCTCGGCCGCCATTCCGGCGACGCGGTCGGTCTCCTGCCTGCGCGTGTGCCCGATCCCAAGCATCCTCGTCGGCCCGTCGAGGAGTGGCGCGATAGCCGCGAGCGTGAGGAACGTGTCCGAAATCCCGGAGAAATCCTGCTCCACGCCGCGCCCGCGGCCCCCAGGGGCGAACGAGACCGTGGTCCCGTCGGCGCCAGCCTCCAAGGCCGCCCCGCACCGCGCCAGGACTGCGAGGAACCGCACGTCACCCTGGAGGCTCTCGGCCTCCGGCCTCAGCCCGTCGATCCGGAGGGAGCCGCCGGCGACGACGGTCAGCGCCGCGAAGTAGCTTGCCGAGCTCGCGTCGGGCTCCACCGCGTAGACGCCGGGCGAGCGGTACGCAGCGGGGCGCAGCTCGACGGCCCCGCCGGGCTCCTCGCGCAACGAGTCGCCGAGGCCGAACTGCGCCATCTGGCGCAGCGTCATCCGCACGAAGGGCATCCTGACGGCGCCCTCGGGCCTTGCGACCACCGTGGCCTTGGCAAGGGGCGCGACCATCAGGAGCGCCGACAGCATCTGGCTGCTCTCCCTCGCGTCGATCCTGACGTCGCCGCCCCGGAGCCCATTCGCGTGGATCTCGACCGGCAGGAATCCCTCGGCGCCCAGGCACCGGATTTCGGCGCCCTGGGCGCGGAGCGCCTGGATCAGGCCTCTCATCGGCCGCCTGCGCATCTGCGCCACGCCGTCTATCCGGTACACGCCGCGCCTCGACGAGGCGCAAAGCGCCGTGAGGAAGCGGGCCGCTGTCCCTGCGAGGCCGGTGAAGAGCTCGGCTTCCGCCGCGGGTATCTCGCCGCCGCGGCCCCCGATCCGGATCTGGCGCGACGCCTCGTCCTCCTCCACCGTGAAGCCGAGCCTGCGAAGGGCCTCGGCCATGACCGCCGTGTCCTCGCTGAAGAGGGCGCCCGTCACGGTGACGGGGCCGTCGCTCAGCGCCGACAGCAGCATCGCCCGGTTCGTCAGGCTCTTGGAGCCCGGAAGGCCCACGCCGCCGCGCACGGGCCGCGCGAACGGCACGACAGGCAGGATAGCGGGCAGTCGCGCGATCACAGCGACGGGCGGAACTTGTCGCGGTAGGCGCGGCCGCGCTCGAGGCGGGCCGCGACCTCGATGAAGTCGCGGTTGGCCAGCGCCGCCTGGAACCCCTCGAGCTCGTCCTGGAACTGCCTGAGCGCGCGCAGGACCTCGTCCCTGTTCTCCTGGAGGATCGTCCTCCAGAGCTTCGTGTCGGAGGCCGCGATCCGTGTCGTGTCCCGCAGCCCGCCGCCCGCATAGTTGCGCCAGGAGGGGTCGCGCGTCGCCAGGAAGGCGCACAGCGCCGATGCGAGCAGCTGGGGCAGGTGGCTGATGTGGGCGACGATCTCATCGTGCGTGTCGGGGTCGATCGTCACCACCTCCGCGCCGAGGTCCCTCCAGAACCTGGCGACCGAGGCCGCGGCCTCGGCATCGGTCGAGTCGACCGGAGTCACGAAGCAGGTCCTCCCGTCGAACAGCTCGGCCTTGCCGTGCTGCCAGCCCGTCTTTTCGGAGCCCGCCATGGGGTGCGCGCCGACAAAGTGGGCGCCCCCGCGCACGGCCTCGCGCCCGAGCCGCGAGATCTCGGCCTTGACGCTGCCGACGTCGCTGACGATCGCGTCCGGCTTCAGGCGGGGGACCACCTGGCGGAGCAGGGGCACGATCAGGTCGACCGGAGCGGCGATGACCACCATCGAGGCCTCCGCCACCGCCTCCTCGGGCGTCTCCTCGGTCGCGTCGCACCACGCCTGCTCGGCGAGGGCGAGCCTCGTCTCGGGCCGCCGCGCCCACAAGACGATGCGGCGCGCCACTCCCCGCGCGCGCGCGGCGCGCGCCACGGAGCCACCAATCAGGCCGGGCGCGAGGACGGTGAGCTGCTCCAGCACAGCCGCAAGGACGCAAAATCCCACCCTCCTGTCGAGCCGTTCGTGGGGTTGCATTTTGGCCCGCGCTGAGGTTGCCTACCGTCGACCGAGATGGATTCCGAAACCCCCGAGAGAGCTAAGCTTGATTGTCGCGCGCGCCGGGCCCGCGCGATCATCCTCGCCGTAATGGCCGCCTTCGTGGCCATGCCGATCATCCTCTGGCTGTTTACCGGCGCCGGCAGAAGGCCATGAACAAGACGCTCTTCCCGATCCGCCTCGTATTCATCCTCCTGTGCACGGCCGGGGGCTGGCTGGTCTGCTACACGGTGCGCGAGTGGGACAACTATCGGGTGACCGCTTCGGCGATAGGCTTCTGCATCGGCGCCCTCGTCGTGCTTGTCGACGTCATGCTCAAGGGCTTCTCGCTGCGCGGGCTTTCGGCGCTGACGTTCGGGATAGCTGTGGGCTCCGTCATCGCGAACATGGTCGGGACGTCTCCGCTCTTCGCCGAGGGCGATCCCGAAATGATCTTTCTCGCCCGGCTCGCGCTCTTCCTGGTCTGCCCGTACCTGGGCACCGTCATCGCGCTGCGCGGAAAGGACGAGTTCAACCTCGTGATCCCGTATGTACGGTTCGTGCCGCACGAGGTGGACGTCCCCCTCGTCGTCGTCGACACGAGCGTCCTCATAGACGGCCGGATCGCCCGCGTGTGCGAGACGGGCTTCCTAAGCGCCGCGCTCGTCATTCCGCGCTTCGTCCTGAACGAGCTCCAGGCGATCGCCGATTCGACGGATCCCCTTCGCCAGGCGCGCGGCCGCAGGGGGCTTGATGTGCTGAACGCCCTGAAGACGATCAAGAGCCTGGACATCCGGATCACCGAGAGCGAAGTGGCCAGGAGGGAGGACGTTGACGCAAAGCTGGTTTTCCTGGCCCAGTCGATGCGGGCGAAATTGCTTACGACCGACTACAACTTGGCCAAAATGGCTGAATTCCAAGGGGTTCCGTGGCTCAACCTGAACAAGCTTTCGAAATCACTCCAGCCGGAGCTCATGATCGGGGAGAGGCTCGAGATCGAGCTTGTGAAGCCGGGCAAGGAGGAGGGACAGGCGATCGGCTATCTCGCGGACGGCTCAATGGTTGTGGTCACGGGCGGCCGCGCGCACATCGGCCAGCATGTCGGGGTCGAGATCGTCAGCCTGCTTCCGACCGGGGCCGGCAAGATGATTTTTGCGCGGATGGCGGGCGAGTCCGACCACGTCCGCCTTGCCTGACGGCGCGTCCAGCAAATTTTGTGGACTTGCCGCCCCGCGATTCTAGATAGTTTCCCCTCCTCACGGGGCAGTAGCTCAGTTGATAGAGCGCGTCGTTCGCAACGACGAGGTCGTCGGTTTGATCCCGATCTGCTCCACCATCCAAGGCTCGAACGGCCGCAGAGTAATAGTTCGAAGGATTTTGGTTCGACAGGCGTGTCTCTGTTTAGAACCACCAACAGACGACCAATCATATGAAGATTCTGCGTTTTCTTTCACTCTGCTTCGCGATTCTTGCAGTAGCGCCTGCATACAGCCAGGAGCAGGATTCCAAACAGCCCAAAGAGGCCCCGGCAAAACCAAGCCTGACTAAGTTTGATCTCGATTTTCCGGGTGGAAGCCCCGACGAGCTGGTTGCAGCCATCCAAAAGTCATTGGGCCGGCCGCTAAATGCAATTGTGCCTACCCAAGATGCGGTTCTGAGAATACCGCCACTAAAGATGAAGGGCGTAGATGCTGCCCAACTCTTTATGGCAATTCTATTTGCGAGCCATGAAAGGGTATACGAACCAAGCGGCAGCTACGTTGACAAGTCATACGGCTTTAGAACCCAAGGCACGCCATCGGATGATTCGGTCTGGTATTTCTACACGGAGGGTCCGGCCGTTAACTCCCCAACAACGCTAAAGGAATGCCGGTATTATCTCCTAACGCCCTACCTAGACCAAGGATTGACAGTGGACGACATCACGACGGCCGTTCAAACCGGATGGAAAATGCAAGGAGCTTCGGACGCAGTGGCGTTGAGCTACCACAAGGAGACGAAGTTGCTAATTGCCGTGGGCGATCGGGAGCATCTAAGGGTCATCGACGCAGCGCTCGCAACTCTAGGGGCGCCCAAGGCAAAGCCGGCTGGCGTTTCCGCAACTCCTGGAAAATCTCCCGAGGAGCAAGAACCTGAGAAGTGACAGCTTATCAAATTGGGATGATGGTAACGCCGCTTTGGACACTGATTCCCGCTGCTCACGCGATTGCGCCGCACCTAAGGGGGACGACCCGAGCGAAGCGATAGACGTAGCAGATCTTACACGCCGCATGGTGCGCGGGGAAGAAGCGGCTTACCGTGCTTTCTATGACATTTACTTCAATAGGCTATCGCGCTACTTGCTTGTCGTCACGGCGGGCGATGAAGACGCGGCCCGCGAGGCGCTCCAGGGTGCGCTCATACGGCTAGTAAAATACGTGAAGGCCTTTCCCAACGCGGACGTCTTCTGGAGCTGGCTCACAGTGCTGGCCCGCAGCGCACTTGCCGATAATAGACGAAAAGAAAGGCGCTATCTGACACTCTTGGATCGTTTCTCTCGGCATAGCAGTATCGGATTCGCCGGCGCAGCGGACGCTCGTAGCGACGAGAAACTTGCGAGATTGCTTGAGCAAGAGCTGACCTCATTGCCGGCCGATGAGCGCCGATTGATCGAGCAGAAGTACCTTCAGCAGGTAACCGTGCATGCAATTGCCGAAGAGCTGCGGACGTCCGAGAAAGCAGTTGAATCATCGCTTGTCCGCATTCGCCAAAAGCTACGGCGGACCGTCCTTTCAAGATTGAAGAATGAACCACCTTCCTGAGAACGAGCGTCTCCTGGAAGACGTGCTCGCTGAGGGCGCGGATTCGGGCTTTCGGGCAGCACTGCTGGACGAGACACTGCATATGGCACGGCGGCGGCGCCTGTTCAGGAATACCTGGAAGGCCGCAACCTTTGCTCTGGTGGCTTTATGCTGCGTTTTGGCTCAACATTACCTCCCAAAGTACCAATTCCGGGGACGCCAGATATCAAGGACCTATGTACTTGTCGTTACTCGGAGTTCTCCTGACGTTCCGATCGTGGGCACGCTTCCACTGGGGACGGATCGACTAGTTTCGTCTGCCCCGCACCTCGTCGCTTTCGTAACCTCGACGAGGGAATGGAGGGCAATTCATGACGAGGAACTCTTGGCGCTAGTCGCGCCTCGGCCGGCGGTGCTATTTCGGCACGGAGCCAATTCGGAGGAACTGGTCTTTGCGAACCCGGCGGATCAGGGGGAAATTCACTTAAATTAGGAACCGCGCCGCCTCTCGCCGATGTGTTCCGATGCCAACTGTTTCAAAAACGGTGAGGGCGCACCAGCCAGCGTCATGAACACTACACTGACGAGTCACCTACATGGTGTTTATCGACATCTCTTTCGCCTCTTACGCAGATGGGTTGAATTTACCGGAGCGCCTCTCCTCATGATGGCGCAGAATCTCCAGAGTGCGATCGACTGACCGTCCGGGTCCCGACTAGTCAGGATGGTTGCCGGTGTCGCTCGCGACGAGCAGGCACATAGCGGAGAGCACGATTATTGCGGGAATCATGGTGAGTCACGTCAGGCGGACGCCGCCGTCGATCGTGACGTTTGCGCCGATAATGAAGCTCGAGTCCTCCGAGAGGAGGAAGCGCGCGAGGTTCGCGATTTCCTCAGGCCGGCCCATCCGCTTGACCAGGGTTTGGGATGCCATCTGGTCCTCGAAGCCCTTCTGGGCTTCGGCGGGCATGCCCATCTTGCCCATGATGGGAGTGGCGACAGGTCCGGGGCTGAGCGTGTTGACCCGGATGCCGCGCTGCGAAAGTTCAACGGCAAGCGTCTTGCCGAGCGAGACGACAGCGGCCTTGGTCGCCGAATAGACGCTTGCACCCGGGAAGCCGAGCTCGGCTACGACCGAGGCGGTGAGAACGACGGAGCTTGGGTTCGCCAGCAGGCCCAGAAGCGACTGCAGCTGGAAATACGGTCCCCGGATGTTGGTGGAGAACATCCAATCAAAGTCTTCCGGCGTCATTGCGTCGATGGGCCCGAACCTTCCCACTCCCGCGTTCAGGAAGGCACCGTCGAGATGCTTCGTATGCTTCAGGACCTCAACACCCAGCGCTTGAGAGTCCGCGAGCGAACGGGAATCGGACGCAATGACGACGGCCGAGGACCCCAGGGTCGAGCGCGCGGCCGCGAGGGTCTCTGGATTGCGGCCCGTGACGAGGATCCGGGCGCCTTCGGATTGCAGGAGCTGCGCGGTGGCCAGGCCGATGCCAGAGGTGCCGCCGGTGATGAGTATGGTCTTGTTTTTCATTTTGATTACGGTGGATTTGAATTGGAATAAACGTTCTAAAATAGGGACTTGAAAATCAGTCGAGGGTCTGCAACGCGATCCGGATGGTGCCCCGCATGGGCTCCGGGTCCCCCAGCGCTCGCGTGGCGACGGCAAGGCCGAGCATCGTGTGGTAGTAGAACCGGGCCAGGGCCGCGGGATCTTTGGACTTGCTGATCTCGCCCTTGCGCTGCGCCACGGCGAGCCTCGCTTCAAACAAGTCCTGAATCGACCGGGCGTGGGTCTGCGCCAAAGCGCGGATGTCGGACTCGTGCGGGGCCTGCTCCACCATTGAATTGACCATCGGGCACCCGGGTGAACCCTTTCTGCAGACGCCGGCGAGCATCGCCTCGAAAAACCCGCCGAGAACCTCGCGGATCGGGGCAGGATCCGCCAGCATGCGCTCCATCAGGTCGACGGACCGGTCCAAGTAGCGCTTCAGGGCCGCGTGATAGAGCGCGTTCTTGTCGCCATAGGTATCGTAGAGACTCTGGCGGCTCACGCCCAACCCGTCAGTGAGGTCGCTGAAGGAGGTGTGCTTGAAGCCGCGCGTTCGGAACATCTCGAGCGCCTGGTCGAGGACTTCCGCTTCGTCGAATTCTTTTGCCCTGGGCATGAGGGATACAGGAACGATCATTCCAGAATAGTCAAGAGCGGACTTTGAAGAAAATCGAGGCCAGCGTGACATGATGCTAGTAACCTAACAGTCATGTTAGAGGGCCTCCAATCCGGTTTAATGACTCCCGGCATCAAACGACTAAGCGCAATCTGCGCGGCACTTCGGAACTCTAGAAGTAAATACCAGAGCTAAGATAGATTGATCGCACTCGGCCGAAGTCGCTGGCGAGTCACAAATAAATGGCTCTAGCTTGTGCCTATCGACAATCAATTAGGCAAGCCCCTCGGCTTGCGCGTTGCCGGATGTTACCGGCGACTTTATGCGCGTGCATTTTCATGCCAATCGGAGAAATCCATCGGCCCACCGACCTTGCATACGGGATAACATGGGCTTTCATCTTGGTGATGCCGACAATTGGCGTTGGGTCGACCAACCCCGTGAAAATAGGCGCTGCTTTGGACGGTTTCGTCAGGATGTTTCCGGGGATTAAATTTTCGGTCCGGGGATGTCCGGCTGAATCCGGCGTCTCGGCGCAGCCCATGTCCGATGCGGAAACTCTTGAAGGGGCGATCCAGCGTGCGAATAATGCACGGATCCTCAACGTTGGGGCGGATTACTGGGTAGGGGTCGAGGGCGGATGCGAAGCCAGATTTGGCGAGGTGCTGACCTTCGCTTGGATAGTGGTGATCGCAAGCAACTCAGATGCCGTCGGAAAAGGGCGAACCGGGGCTTTCTGCTTGCCCAGCGACGTCGCCGATCTGGTCCTTCACGGGATCGAGCTAGGTGATGCGGATGACAGGGTCTTCGGAAGGAAGAACTCCAAGCAGGAAAACGGGGCGGTGGGTTTGCTCACAGGTAACGTCATCGATCGGCGTTCTTATTACGAAAGCGCCGTAATCCTTGCGTTGATTCCGTTTAAGAATCGGGGCCTTAGGTGGCGGTAAACCCCCTTAAGGCTTCGAAGCGAGAATCATCTGTTCGCCGGACGCCTGCAACGGGTCGTTGCCTGCCGCCCAAGGGATTCTCTGGCCGTGTCCTGCGGCAGACTTAATAGACTCTTTCCTCGGGCCCAGACAAAGCATCCCTTCTGCATTCGTCTCTTTTGCCAACCGCCAATGGCGGCTTCAAATCGTCGTCGCTGCCAGGAAACCTCTTTCGTTGACGACACCTGACTACCTCCGACGTGAATGCGACACATCGCACTCGCCTTCTCGAGTGGAGGGGCCGAGGTGGTGTTCGAAAAACGGTGGATTTAAGGACAGTGCCCGTGGGGGTTAGGATTAGGTCAATCGGCTTCCGCCAACGCCCTAAGGAGATGCAAGTTAGAGTTAGGCTGTTTAACACCCTCCAACTCGACGATGGAGGCGCACCAGCCAGCGTCATAATCTTGTCACCTCGTCAATTCATTCCTGTATAAATGGAAAGCCGCTTCCCCTTAAGCGCCGATTCCTGCGATAGCGCTACCCCCCAACCGCCAGGCTGCCTCACCGCAAAATGAGCTACCACCTTCGAGTCATGAACCCAGCCAAACTACTCGCCTTCGTCGTTCCTTTCGCCGTCGCCGCGTCCAGCCTGGCGCAGGACGGCACGATCTACCCCCTCGAGGCTCCCGCCGAGCCCAATGCCATTGCATTGAATACCGGCGGCGTCGTGGACCAGCCGGCAAGAGAGAGCTGGTTCCGCCAGTGGGGCGAGCCGATGGTGCGCAACGTCACGACTTCCACGCTCACACCATTCCTGCCGGATGCGGCCAAGGCCAACGGCACAGCAGTCATCGTTGCACCCGGCGGCGGCTTCCGCTGGCTCTCCATCAACAACGAGGGCTGGAAAATCGCGAAGGCCCTCAACGAGCGCGGCATCGCCGCCTTCGTGCTCAAGTACCGCCTTCTGCCGACCCCGCCGACGCTCGAGGGCCTCAAGGAATCGATGAACCGGACCTTCGCGCCCCCGGCACCGGCTCCTGCCGGCGCCCCTGCTGCCGAAGCTCCGCGGCCGCTGCGGCCGGATCTGACCAACCAGTTACAAGACGCCGAGGCTGCTTACGCCCTCATCCTGAGCCGAGCAAGGGAATGGAATATCGATCCGAACCGAATCGGCATGGTCGGCTTTTCGGCCGGAGCCGGGCTGACGATGCACTGCATGCTCAATTCCAAGACTATGAAGTTCGCGTTCATTGCCCCGATTTACGGCGGCATGGGCCCGGTCGAGGTGCCGAAGGACGCCCCGCCCCTGTTCGTGGCCATCGCCTCCGATGACTTCCTGTTTCGCGGCCAGTTTGGGTTGATAAAGTCATGGTTCGATGCCGGCCGACCCGTCGAATTTCACCTCTACCAGAATGGCGGCCATGGCTTCGGCATGGGCTACCCCGATCGCACGACCTATTGGTGGTTCGAGGTCTTCACGCACTGGCTCGACGTGAATGGTTTTCTCAAATCAGCGAAGTCGGGAAACTAATTCGCCGGAAATCCACGCCGAGCGGCGAGTAATCTCTCGGTGAGAGCGCCCTCGCCACTATCACATCGTTGAAATTCCTCCGTCCACTCTTTCTTGGCTTGTTCGCGACCGTCGTCGTTGCGCAGGAAAAGCCGGCCGATGCCTCGCCTGATCGCGCCCGGGCCAACTTCGCGCGTCCCATCACTCTGGCCGCCGACGACATCCGGCAGTTTCCCGAGCCTGCCGCGGACTACCGCGATCTTCCGAGTACGGGACTGCGCGGCCGGCTCGAGGCTTTCGAATATAACTCGACCGTGACCGGAACGCGCCGCAAGGCTCAAGTCTACTTACCGTCCGGCTATTCGTCGGAGAAAAGATATCCCGTCCTGTATCTCCTGCACGGCATCGGCGGCAATGAATATGAGTGGACAAACTACGTGAAAGCCCAGGCCATCATCGACAACCTGATCGCAACGGGCCGCGCGGTGCCAATGATTGTTGTGATGCCTAATGGAAGGGCGATGGTAGACGACCGGCCCCCCGCCAATCCGTTCAATCCGGAAAACGTCAAAGCCTTTGCCGCTTTCGAGCACGATCTGCTCGGCAGCCTGATTCCTGCGGTACAGGCGAAATACTCGACGCTCAGCGACCGCGAACACCGCGCCCTCGCTGGTCTGTCCATGGGTGGAGGACAGACTCTTAACTTCGGGCTGGGCCATCTCGACACTTTCGCGTGGCTCGGCGCATTCTCGTCCGCGCCGAATACTAAGCCGCCCGCCGAACTGTTGCCCAACCCGACTGCCACGCGCGCCCAGCTGAAGCTCCTCTACCTCTCGTGCGGCAACAAGGACGGTCTCATCAACTTCTCACAGGCGGTGCATGTCTATGCCAAGGAGCACGGCATTCCTCACATTTGGAACGTTGATGACCATGCCCACGACGGGGAAACCTGGGGCAGCAACCTGTTTCAATTCACGCAGCGGATATTCCGCTAAGCCTACCCACCACAGGCAGGTCGGCACCGCGCCATGGCCTAGCACCAGAACCGAGGCCGTGTTTAGCATTCAATTTCTTGGTTCGTAGAAAATGTTTAGCACCCTTTGGTTCGTGCTGAACAACAACCTGGTCCACCATTTTGGAATCGAACGCGCGGACCGAACAGCCAGCAGGAGCGCGACTTGATGATTCGGCCGTCGTTTAGCGTTCAGTTGTTTACCCAGCCAAGGAACGAGGATGCTAAACTTTACTTTTAAGTTGTCCGACGGCTCTCCGGAATCAGACGGTTTCCTTGATCGCCCGGTAAGTGAACCGGCTCAGGCGGATGCAGCCGGCGCCTAGGGCGCAGATCGCCACCCGCAGACTGAGGAAGCCGCCGAATACATTGTGGTTCAGTCCGGCGACCTCCATCCGCGTGGGATGCCGCTGCCAAGTGGCTCCGTCATCGAGCGAATAGTGGTAGGTCACGACGTTGCGGTCGTTGGTGATCCGGGCCCGGACCTTGCGCCCCGACAGCGGGACGTTCGCCCACTCCTCGGTAGTCGCATACTGGTAGGTCTTCGCCTTCTCCCCCGTAAAGCCGACCCCGACGAAAGCCTTCGGGTTGTAATACAGGAGGAACGCGCCCTCGACCGCACCGATCAGCTCCATTGTGACCTCCACCTCATAGGCGCGATCCACCGTGAGGCAGGTCAACGGCGAACTGTCAGCCGGCGAGCTGCCCACGCCTCGTAGCTCAAGCGCGTTCCCGCCGTAGCGCACCCGGTCCATTTCATCGGGAGCCGGATCATGAAACGCCCACTGCACGCCGAACTTGTCGCTCGAGAAATCGTCGGAGAGCGCGAGTCCGGGCTGGACCGCGGTGCCGCCCTTGGGCCGGGGCAGTGGACTCCCGAGGTCGCCGCCCTTCGCCCGGAACCAGCCGTCGTCAGTCCACTCAATCGGATCGAGAAGCGTCTGCCGCCCCAGGGTGCGAAAGCCGTTTTCATAACCATGATAGACCATCCACCAGTCGCCACCCGGTCCCTCTACCGCAGTCGCGTGCCCGCGTGACCACCATGGCTCGACGGACGAAAGCGTTCGGACCAGCGGATTGTGCGGGCAATGCTCCCACGGTCCGTGGATCGAGCGGGCGCGGGCCGCGATGACCATGTGTCCGGTGGCCGGGCCGGCGGTTCCTCCGACCGCCGTGATGAGATAGAACCACGGCCCGCGACGGATGAGCTTGGGACCTTCCGGCGCGAAGTTTTCCGTCACCCAATCATCGGGATAGCGCCATGGATCGTAGGCTGGTTCCAGCTTTCCGTCCGTTGCCAGACCGTCGTCAGTGAGCCGAATCTTGCGAATGCCGTTGACGAAAAGGTAGCGCTTTCCGTCCTCGCCCACGACGTGGCCGGGGTCGATGCAGCCCTCGATCTTGAGGTCGATCGGATCGCTCCACGGGCCCTCGATCCTGTCGGCGCGGATGACGAAGATCGACCACGGCTTTCCGGGCGGGATCGCGGGGATGTAGACGTAATACTGGTTCCCGTGCTTGCAGAGGTCGAGCGCCCACACCGTACCGATGTTCTGGCGCAGCGCCGGTCCGACCGGCCGCCAGTTCACCAGATCGCAGGAGTGCCAGATGACGATTCCGGGAAACGAATTGAACGACGAGAAAGTCATGTAGTAGTCGGCGCCGTCCTTGATGATCGTTGGATCGGGATGATCACCAGCAAGGATCGGGTTGAGGAAGGTGCCGTCGCCAAGGTCGGCGAGGCGCTGTCCCTCCGGCCCCGGCCGCCACTTCCGTGATTCCTTCGGAGGCGCAACGGCCGGCGGCTCCGCGCTCAGCGCGCGGGCGGCAATCGCCGGCCCCAGCAAGGCGGTGGCGAGCCCACCCTTGAGCAAGGCCCGCCGCGTTTCGTGGAGGGATCGGGACGCGATCTCGCCGGGCTGCGGGTCGCGAAAAGAGGCGCGTGATGGGTTCTCGGGGTTCGGCATGGCTCGGGAGTGTTGGACTGATCCCTAGCGTGCAATCCAGCTGACATCCAGCGCTTCCCGCTGCCTCTGCGGCCCAAGTAATTGACGCAATGATTGGCTCAGTGGTCGGCGACAACCGCACAGTGACGTTATCCCGCGGCCTAGCGCCGCTTGATGTGTCGGTCTGGGCCAATAGAAAGGACCCAGACCATGAAAGGGATAACGCACACGGCTTCGCAGCTTGTTTAGCATCCTGATCCCGTATCATGAATGGAGCGGCCACTGAGATATGACCAATAGCTAATGACTCCTGACCAATTCTACCGGTCCAGCTTGGTTCTCGTTTAGCACTGCAACAGTTTGATTTGTAGCTGGAAGGGGCAAGACTCCGTCGAATCCGGGAAAGGATTCCGCGAGGTCGTCTAGCAGGCAGATCGACTGCGTGTCTAGCACTCGGTTTCTTGGTTCGTTGAAAATGTTTAGCACCCTTCGGTTCGTGCTAAACAACAACCTGGTCCACCAAACGAAAATCGAACGGTGAGCGGTTTGAGTTTGGTAGGTGGTCGGGGGGCAGCAAAGGCTGGGGATTCTCTAAATCCCCCTCTCAGAGCCTTGCCTCCCGGGCTGGTGTGAATTCATGTCGGGGTGTCATGCGTTTCACCCTTCGCTACCTTGCATTTGCGGCCTCCGTCTTCGTCACGCTGGTCAGGGCGGACGTTCAGGTGGCATCTCCCTCTCAGGTTCATTCGCTGAAGATAACGATCCTGTCCACAATGCTTGCCGACGGCAAGGAGCTTGGGGAATGGGGATTCTCCGCGCTGGTTGAAGCCGATGGCCATCGGATCCTCTATGATACGGGTGCCCACACCGATGTGGTGTTGCGAAACGCTGAAACGCTCCAGGTGGATCTCGCGACCATTCCGGATGTGGTCCTCAGTCATTCTCATTGGGACCACATCGGCGGATTCATGACTCTTCGCAAATCGGCTGTAAGCAAGTCACCGGGCGCGCTTGGCCGGACCCACGTAGGCGAAGGGATCTTCTATCCGCGTTCGACGCTGTCGCCAGGCATAAACGAGAACATGATGCGATTCATCAAGGATGAATACGAAACGACCGGCGGCGTCTTTGTCGTTCACCGCGAGCCTGCGGAGCTTTATCCGGGCATTTGGCTGACCGGCCCGGTGCCGAGAAAATACCCTGAGCACAATTGGTCCAAAGGCACCCGGGTGACCCTGCCGACCGGAGTTGTGGAAGACTATCTTCCCGAAGATATGGCCCTCGTTTGCGACACCGACAGCGGTTTGGTCGTGCTGACTGGATGCGGTCACGCAGGCGTGGTCAACATCATTGAATACGCGCGAAGCTTTATCCGTCCGGCCCGCGTCCACGCCTTGATTGGCGGCACGCACCTTTTTGATGCCACGGAAGAGACTCTGTCCTGGACGGCGGAACGGCTGCGGTCGTTCGGTGTCGACAATCTGCTCGGAGCGCACTGCACCGGCATCGAGACTGTGTACAGGTTTCGGCGCGATCTTGGTCTGGATCGCGCTCATGCGGTAGTTGCCGCTGTCGGTTCCAGCTTCGAGTTAGGGAAAGGAATCGACCCCCTCAGGATTGCAAAGTAACCGAGAAGCGCCGCTCGTCATTTCCACTCCGGCTCAATAAAGGTGAGTCCGGTCAACGGGCGCGTTCTAGAGGAGGTTGATCGTGAGAAGAGAAAGCTGGTTACCAGGCTCGTGCCCCGTCTCGACCGGCACTCGGTGAATGATAGAGTGCCGAGTTAACCGTCTCGATTTGTCATTGAACAGTGTCGTGCTCTCAGTTTAGCAGTGAATTCGACCGCGTGTTTAGCAGTCCTTTTCTTGGTTCGTAGAGAATATTTAGCACCCTTTGGTTCATGCTGAACAACGACCTGGTCCACCATTCTTCATTTAGCACGAACCAAATGGACGGGCGTTTATGAGTTCACGCCCTAGGACTCGAAGCTAATGCGGCGCCGGCCGCTCCGACACTTCCGTTGGTTGTTGCATAATGACATCGAGCGCGACTACGAAGCCGAAAACGACCGTAAAGAAGTCGACCGTCAATGCCGTGATGTAAGCTGCGGCGCTGTATTGGAGGCCTCTTAGAACGTAGCCAAGCATCGCCAGTGTCACAGCGGAGCCGAATACAACGAAGACAGCGAATATTGCGGGCGGCGGTCCCTTGCCGGCCACCTTGCGGCGTCGGTACGGATAGGTGACCTGAAGAGACAGCATCGGTAGTGCGAAAAGCACAGCAGAGCCTCGCCAAATCCACTTTTCCTGAATGTCGTAGAGCGCAAGTACCGCCGGCAGCAGCGCTCCCGCCGTTAATACGAATATGTACGTCATGACCGTTTTTGCAAGGTATCGGTCAAGCAGTGACAACTTCGCTCCAGCGGCCGGTCGGAGAGCCAACAAGAGCGCCGAGAACCCCGCGAACGTGATCATCAGCCCAGCCAATATGTACAAGAATGTTTCACCCTTGATTTCCATGTTTTTCCTCCGTTTTTCAATCGACGACCCCAAAGGCCGGTCAATTGCGCTACAAGAGAGGCGGCGATTGGTTGTGATTTCGAGTTTTCTGACGATAGGGATTCTGATTGGCGAGCCAACGCCGAAGGCAGTGCGCACTTTGGTGGCGGAGCCGACGGGCGGCCATTTTCTCGCGGATGCCAGTAAGCAATAGGAATCCTCAAGAGAGGCCGTTTCACTAGCTCAGGCCTCAAGAATCCCCTTGGGTGGCAGCAGCTTGGCAACGCAATAATCGAGAGATTAATGCCTTAGATAAGAACGAGCCGCCAATGATCCATCTCGGTTCAGCCGCGTGTCGGTTCCCGGTTTAGCACATCGAAACATTGTCCGCAGAAAAAGATTAGCACCCCTTCGTCCGTGCTAAACCGACAGGTGCTCCACCATCCCAGACTCGAACGGTTGGCGGCGAGAGACGGGTAAGGTGTCTGAGAGGGAAGGTTAAGCAGGTTCAGCATTTTATGTAGATCCGCAATGGGACTGCTACATGAACATGAGATTCGAGGGCACCGCTAAACAAATTGGTATCCTCTTCGCCCAAGCGTTCGTCGGTAGATTAACGATCTTGGTGCGTTCAATCCTCACTGCACCTGACGTGTGGGCCGGAAGAGGATCTCATTGATATCGACATCATCGGGCTGGCTGATGGCAAAGGCGGCAGCGCGCGCGAATGAGTCAGCTGGGATTGCAACCGCTTCGATGAAAACCCGAGAAGCATAATGAGCTCGGTTATTCGCGAGTTCGCGGCCGGCTAAAGCGGCTTCCAGCGCCGTGGAAAGTCGGAGAAACAATGCCGGCGGGCGCAAACGATGGCCGGATGGGCACGACAATGGGCTTGCGCCTCGCACTTCTTCTCCTCCGTCGCCACGGAATGGGGCCGGTGCGCCCTACCTACACGCTAAGGTAGACATAAACGGCGAACGAGAGGGCGGCGGTGCCGGCGCCGGCCGCTAGCGACCAGAGCAGGCTTCGCTTCCGGGCCG
>Ga0181526_10001327_pt1 | contig 23722 bp, 21 predicted proteins | sample PEATcosm2014_Bin_35_FD_119750 | JGI IMG/M metagenome (GOLD analysis project Ga0181526, IMG submission 119750) | Peatland microbial communities from MTU Mesocosm Facility, Houghton, MI, USA - PEATcosm2014_Bin06_30_metaG | ecosystem: Environmental > Terrestrial > Soil > Wetlands > Peat | place...
CCGGCGGGAAAAAGTAAGTATCTTTCATGCCGAGCGGCTCGAAGATGCGCGTGCGCAGAAATTCGTCAAAGGGTTTGCCGGAAACCACTTCAACCAGGCGCCCAAGAACGTCGACGCTCAGGCTGTATTCCCAGCGCTCGCCGGGATTGAATAACAACGGTTGCTTCGCAAGACGCTCGACGCTCTCGGCGATCGTGCCGTCGTAAGGAAGTAAGCCGCTGGCGACATTTGCCTCCTTGTAGTAGGAGCCGAGATCGGCGTTCCATTGATAGGTGAGGCCGGAAGTGTGGCGGAGAAGATCGCGAATCGAGATTTCACGAGTAGCAGGGATGGTGTAAGCTTCGCCGCCATTGGCGGGTTTCACGAGAACCTTGGGATTCTTGAACTCAGGAAGATACTTGGAGACTGGATCCTCAAGCAGAAAGCGCCCCTCTTCGTAGAGAATCATGACGGCGGTGGTCGTGATGGGCTTGGACATGGAGCAGATCCGGAAGATCGTGTCGGGCCGCATGGGCTTACCCGCTTCACGGTCCTGCATGCCCTGAGCTTTGAAAAAAGCCACTTGGCCATGGCGCATAACGAGCGTGACACCTCCGGCGATGCGCTTGTCGTCGATATCCTTCTGAACGGTATTGCTGATGCGCTCCAGACGTTCCGAGGCGAGTCCGACAGATTCGGGCTTCGCTGTTGGAAGTTCCTGCGGGGAGACAGTGGCGGCCAAGATCAAAATGGATACGACCATCGATAGACTGAGTCTTCGATTCATGGTGAGTCAAAACTCCTTTGGAGCGGTTTTCACCGGAGGCGAGCTCGAAGGTTGCCTGTGGTGATTCTACATCGAATCCGTAGCGAGCAGTGCAAACTCGGCGCGAACTGCAAGGCTCTACACTTCTTGCCCTAACCGCTCCTTTTCTTGTCCCGGTGTTGATGGGGAGTGCCCCGCGGGAAGCTCGCGTTAAACAGGTTTGCAGAGCGAAGGGCGCTGAATACGTAAGAGTCCCTCATTCCAAGCCAGGAGCGCCGAGTTTGTCGCGCTTCAGGACGCGTACGATGGTCAGAGCGTCCTGGAGAGCAATCTTCTCGTCGCGACTATCGCTTTTGTGGTCCAAGTGCTGCAGCCGCTCGAGGATCAGGGCTTCGATCTGCTTCGCTTTTTCATTCCACTTCTGTGGATCAAATTCGAAAAGTAGTTCCTGAACCGGACCCTGCCATTCTGTTAATTTTAGCTCCACATCGTTCATTGAGAATCCCTCGGCGCTTTCCTTGGGAAAGGCAGTCCAGTGCCGTCCCCGCCATTGAACTTAACGACCAACCTAGCCTCGGTTTTTTAGTTCAACAGGAGGTATTCGCCGGTTGCGCCCCCGGCTGTCTGCCGGACATGATTATCAGCTTCTTCAAGAGTTGTCGCAGACCCAACCCAGAGCACGCCGCTCCCCTGTACTTGAAAAATATCGAACGAAGGAATTTTCATCTTAACCTCTCTTTCAGATCACTCATCGACGGCGGTTTTTTCTAAAGGAGCTTCTTCCAATTCTTTGTTCTCTGGGCCCGCGGGCAAGAAGACAGCAATGCACTTCAAAACGATGATCCAGGCGGATGTGCCGAAGGGGCGCAACGGAAAACATAAATTGATTGTCACTACAATTCTCAAGGACCTTACGCGATTGAATGACGGCGCTGCGATCAAGGTGCCTTTGGCTGAATTGGCTGCTTCAAAAGAGAAGATACGCTCCGCGCTCAATCGAGCCACTCGAAAAGCCGGACTTAAAGTTGCCACCGCAACCGACGCTACTTTTTTGTACATCTGGAATGTGGGTGAATGAGCAGATAGTTCGGCGTTAATGGAGGAATGTTCTGTCATTACTCCGCGTGCTCCGAGTACTTGGTGAGTCCTTTTAAAACAGGACATCTTCTGCAGCCAACTCATACGTTCATGGCCAAGACTTTCGGTCAGCGGCAGGTCAAGGCAGAAGCTTCAGTCCACAAAATCGAGGGTCATGCCCTCGTGTCTATACAGGAATCCTACAAACTGCCCAAAGTTTGGAGAGGTCACATTGTTGTAGACAGTATTGTAATTACCATGATTGGTGATGTTCAGCGAGTAGGCCCCGAGCCGAAAGTGATGTCCTTTTCCGCCTTTGCCTTTGATGAACGGTACCCGAAACGTGCGATACGCCTTGAGGTCCAGCGAGAAAAACTCAGGGAAACGCTGCCCATTCGGCGTGCCTACATATTGCTGGGTGACATTCACGGGCGAATACGGGAAGCCGGAGTGAAAGTCTACCAGCGGGCTGAAGGTGATTTTCCATGGCAACGCGAAAATCCCCCACGCAATCACGCGATTCGGAATATCGGAGGACAAAATGCCGTAAACGTCCGGCCGAATCACCGGAGCGGCAAAGGGTATCATCACGCTGGAAAGATTGTTCAGGTCTCCGCGTGCCTGGCTCCAGATATAAGAGGCTTTCACCTGGTCGCTAATGCGAAACTTGAAGTTCACCGACGTTTCCAACTCGCGGTACATGGAAGAGCCGGTGTTCGTGAGGGCCATAAAAGATTGGTCACCAACTGCTGCCGCAGTGAAGGGCTGCACTTCGAACAGATAGGTCGTGTGGCTGTTCAGGTAGCTGAGTTCGAGCTGCACATTCTTGCGGAGTTCCCGTACCATGCCGGCATTCCAGGTAAAGTTGCGAGGCGTGGTACCCGGCTGCGTGGGCAACAAGGCAGAAACCAATGGATTCAAGCCGGCCGTGTAGACGTTGATGTAGGTGACTGGAGGAGTAGTCGGCACGCCCGCGGTTCCGAACTCGGTGATCGTGCGGGTGGGGTTGGCCGACCAATTCTCCGCAAGCAGGGGTAATACTCCATAAAAAATACCGGCCCCGGCGCGAATCACGGTCTTCTCCTCTTTACCCGGTGAATATGCTAATCCCACGCGAGGTGCCAACGCAGCGGGCCAGCCAGTAGTTTCGGTGCTCAAACGTAACCCGAGGTCGGCGCTGAAGTGCGAAGTGAGCAGCCAGTGATCCTGCACGAACTCGGCAAAAATGCTATCGGACGGAGTCTGAGCAGGAACCAAACCGAAATCGATGGTTTGGGCGATCAAATCACCCGGTCCCAGGATCTGAATGGGATGCGATTCGGTGGTTCCGAAGTAGCTGCGCCAGTCAATATCTGCTCCCACGCGGATTTCATGTGATCCGAGCCACTGCTTCTTCGCGAATTCATAATCTGTCAGAAACTGAAATTCTTTGCCGCGCCGGGACCACGCATTGAAGTAATTGCCGCCCCACCCTTGGGGAGTGATAAGCATCTCCGCATTGCCCTGCCCCTGCGCATTGCTGTCAAATCGCGTATATTGGGCCACCGTCGAAAGAACGCTTCCAGACTGGAATTCGTACCGATCAGACAGGGCTATGGCCACACCACTTTGATTCAAATTGTTAGACGCGGGCTCGGGAACCAAGGCGCTGATGTCAATGTGATTTGTTCGCAGTGGAAACGCATTCACCGTGAGCGTCAGAATGTGGTTCTTGGCGAGGATTGCCTCCACGGTTGTAAAGGAACTAAATCCTTGACGCTTGCTGATGTCGTTCGGCCACGGCAAACCTTCCACGGTCGTCTTTTTCATTTCGTACTGGAATGATTCCGAGAGCAGCAATTTGTGTGGAATTAAAGGGACGTCGAACGAAATTGCAGGCGTGGCCCCACCAAGTCCCGCCATGTGCCCGTTCTTCCCCAAAACCGTGATTCCGAGTCTGTTTAGATTGACGTCGAAACCGTCGGACGGAGGTTTCGTTTCAATGGTGGTCAATCCTCCCGAAAAACTCCCCAGACTCGCGTCGTACGGTGTCTTGTAGACTGCGAAGGACTCGACCGCGTCGGTTGGCACGCTGATCCCGAAGCTTCCCGTCACGGGGTCGGTGTTACGCGTCGAATTAATAATGAGAAGGCTCTGATTTTCGTCGGAGCCTTTGAAGACCAGCTTGCTGTCGAGTGTCTGCACGACCCCTGGAGTCAGGGGAATCACTTCCTTCACTTTTTCTTGCGAGGTAGGCAGCGTAATCAACTGCGTATTTGTCACGACGGCGACGGGCGCCGATGAGCTTTCCGTGGAGATGATCGTCGCCAATCCACTTACCTCGACCTTTTGCGAGACTACCTCCAGTTCCATGCTGAAATTCTGTGCCTTCTGCTCTCCCCGATTCAGCACGGTCGACATTACTATCGCTTTGAATCCTTCCGCACTGACAGAAATCGAGTAGGCCGCTGGCGCGAGACCGAGGAATTCATAATGGCCGTTTTCGTCCGTTTCCGCTGTGAGTGGTTCTCCTGCGGGCGGAGTCCGCGAGAGCTTCACGATAACTCCCGCGAGCGCGGAACCATCCTGTGCGGCGGTAACCGTCCCTTGGATCGCTGACGCCTGACCTTTGTCGGTCTTGGGCGGTGTTTTCTGGGCGAACGTGGAAAAGGCCGAGAATAAGAGGACACTTGCCACCGCCAAGCGCACAAGCCATCGGCAGGCGATATTCAAAGCGAAGCTGCGCGGAATCTTCGCGGAGCAGCCGAGATTTGCAGACAGATTCATCGTTCGCCCAGGCAAACGTTCGAATTGAAAGTCCGTGTATACATTCTTTTTTGTGGCACAACCGCCCCTGCCATGACTTAGCCTGGGCGGTGGACCTCGGCTCTCGACCTTGCCTGAACAATCATCGGCGGGCCAAATCCGGGTAGGATATGACCGCGGCCCGCCATGTCAGGAACTCGGCTGGGGGAGCAGGAACAATTTCACGACATGGCCGAGGGAGCCCTTTCAAAGTCTTGTGAATTTCGTGAAGGCGCTTTTTGTCGGAAGGAGTAGCTTCAAAGGAATCGCCCAAAAGATTCCCCGTGCTTCCGTTTGTCTTGGCGGTACGCTCAAAAAGCTCCGCATATGCTTGCGGTGAATAACCAGCAGCGGCCGCGGTTTGGAGCGCAACGCGATCCGCGTCACACTGATGGATTTCTTCCCGCCGCTGAATTACCTGAGCAGCCTTCACGTAGGCCTTCTTATCCCCATCGATGTTGGCCAACATGCGCATCAATTTATCGGAAATGTCCTTCCGATCGGTGACGGTGTTAGCGCCGAGCAGTTCGTGAAACAGCTCCGTCACGATGATGGCGTTCTGGTGCGTGACGATGTGGCCCATTTCGTGGCCCATCAGCCCAGCAAGTTCGTCGTCGTTGTTGAGCATAGTCACCATTTTTCGCGTGATATAGATTCGCTCGGGACCCGTGCTGAACGAGTCCGCTTCCGGGATGTCGATCAGGATCACGCGAACCCGCGCCTGGTCTGCCGGGAATTGGGCGAGGACACGACCGGCGACAGTGTTAAGATGGGACGCGAGTGCGTCATCATGAACGATGGAGTAATTGGCTTCCACCCATTCCGCTTCGACATCACCAAGAGCTCGTTCCTGCTGAGGGTCGAAGATTTGAGGGGCCGATGGCATTCTCAGCACCGGAGCGACCGAGCACGGCTGTTGTGCTCGAAGCGCGCCCGCAACGAGAACGAGGAGGGCCAACAGGGAGGCGGTAAAGTGGGTAGGTAAGTGCATATGGGTTATCCACATGGATGGTCTCCGCAGCAACCCGAAGAAAGTAGAACCCGGTGCTTTATCCTCCCGTCTGCTGTCACTCAATCCGGCCGCTCGATTCACACGCGTCCACCTAGGACTGTGCGGGGCAAGACATGCGTCCAGGCACCCGGGCAACGTCAGGCTCGCAATAGGGCATGGCGTTGGGAGTCTGGGCCGCTCTTAGAGCTAGGAAAGCCTTCTCATGGAAAGGATGGCGCCCCTCCGATTGCGGTGTATGTGACCTAGCTCACGTTGCGGGGAGTACTATCTTGGGCACTCTTTCCGTATGAGCCGGCCACAATTTTGGATAGAATTTGCCACATCGTCTTTTTCTCTGAAGGTCGTAAACCCAGATTCCCTTGTGACAGCCTCAAGGTTGCCCGCCCTGCAGAATTAAGGATAGAAAAGTCGCATCGAAGAAGCTCAGGCGAGTATGCCTCACCCAAATTCGGGGCCGAGAATCGCGAACAAAAAGGCGGGCTTACCGGGATAGGCATTTGGGCCTCTCACCATGCGCGTGAGTGGGCGCGAAGAAACAAAACCGCAGGCTCGCAAGAGGTCGACGGCAACAGGATTCGCGGTCAGGCAGTCGACAATGAGGGTTTCTCGCGAGGAGCGCCCCAGGAACTGTTGAAGAAGTAGTTCAGCAGCCAGCCGGCTGTTTGCCATCCAGGGGCCGAGATGATCCGCGAACAGGCCACGACGCCCAAAGGCGTACCCTTGCAGGGAACCATTGCTCCAAATCGCCATGGCAAAATCCGGGCATTCGTCGCGCAAGGAGCGGAGCAAGAAGCTGCGATCCGCGCCGAACACACTTTGATCCGCCGTAAGAATCGACTCAAATTGGGCACCGGTTGGTGGAGGATACCCGGAGTGCGCGCTCGCTACGACGGTACCCGGAGGCCTCCTCAGGATCCATCGCTCAAGTTCGAATTCACGAACAAATCCGAGCTTTGCGTAGAGCGGCTGACCCTGAGGAGTAGCATCCAGCTTCATAGTCGGTTCTTTTGAGTGGTCGAGATACTCCATGGTTCGATTCAGTAATTGCGTTCCAATTCCGCGATTACGATGATCAGAATCCACCAGCACCATGCCAATCCAGGCGAAACGATTCTGATAGGAAATGGTGGTTGCCGTGCCGACAACGCGCCCGTCAATTTCAGCAACAAAACATCCGTCCGAGCTTGTGCCGAGAAAGCGATGCCAGTCGGCGGCGGTTTGATTCCAACCAGCAAGCGTGTTTAGGCGTAAACCTGCAGGAACATCCAGTTTCGTCATGACGCGAAGGTGCATGTGGGAGATGACCGGAAGGATTGTAATCCGCGCGGGAGTATATGCGAAACTCTGAGACGGCCGGTAACTAATTCGAGTACAATCACGCGTCAACATGCCGTCGCGCCGTTGGGGTAGAGAAGTAGCCATGCCTAACGATCCAGCTTCCATCCGAGACGTGGTGCAATTGGAGGAACTGCTCAGCGAACCCACCGAAGGGGTGATCCGCACCATGGGCAGCTTGGAAGGGGATGTTGTGGTGCTGGGTGTGGGCGGGAAAATGGGGCCAACACTTGCTCGAATGGCGAAAAGGGCTTGCGGTAAAGCCGGAGTGAAGCGTCGCGTCATCGGGGTGTCTCGATTTTCATCCCCCGAACTGGATCGGCAACTGCAAGATTGGGGCGTCGAGACGGTACGCTGCGATTTGCTGGATCCTCGCTCGCTCGCGACACTTCCGGATGCAGCCAACGTCGTTTTCATGGCGGGAATGAAATTTGGGTCGACGGGACAGGAATGGCTCACTTGGGCAATGAATGCGTTCTTGCCTGGGCTTATCGGGGAACGATATCGGGACAGCAGGATAGCGGTGTTTTCGACGGGCAATGTTTATGGACTCTCCCCAATTCGCAACGGCGGGTCGTTCGAGGAGGATACGCTAAATCCTTCAGGTGAATATGCGATGAGCTGCGTTGGACGTGAGCGTATCTTCGAACACTTCAGCCGGATGAACAATACCAAGATGACCATGATTCGGCTGAATTACGCGACGGAGCTTCGCTATGGCGTGTTGCTGGACATCGCGCAACGCGTGAACTCTGGGCAAGCGGTGCCGCTCTCGATGGGGTATCTGAACACGATCTGGCAGGGGGACGCTTCAGCCATGAGCCTGGAGTCGCTCGGTTGCGCGACATCCCCTCCAAACGTGATCAACATTACCGGTCCGGATATTCTCAGCGTACGCTGGGCTGCTGAGGAATTTGGGAAAAGACTAAGCAAGCCAGTTCAATTTGCGGGGCAGGAATCAACTGACGCTCTTCTGAGCAATGCGCAGAAGGCGTATCAACTCTTCGGCCGTCCCCGCGTAGGTGTGCAGAAGATAATGGACTGGACAGCGGACTGGGTCAGAAAAGGCGGGACTACTATAAGCAAGCCTACTCACTTTGAGGATCGTGCCGGACGTTTCTGAATGACGGCACCATCCGGAGGCCGCGCTACACAAATGGTCCCAAAAATGGACCCAAGGATTCAAAAAGTCTTGAATGCGGGAACAGTGATTCCGGCGCACCCGCTCGCGCTGAATTCAGCCCGCCGATTGGATGAGCGGCGGCAGCGCGCGCTCACTCGCTATTATGTAGCGACCGGAGCGGGTGGCTTGGCCGTCGGCGTACATACGACACAGTTTGCGATTCGCGATCCCCGAATCGGGTTGTTTGAGCCCGTATTGAGGTTGGCTGCGGAAGAGATGGACCGCGCTGACAGCGTTCGAAATGAGCCGCTGGTGCGGGTCGGCGGGATTTGCGGGAAAACGATTCAGGCACTAGAGGAGGCCCGATTGCTCAAGGAGTTGAGATACAGTGCCGGACTTTTGAGTTTAGCGGCAATGGGGGATTTGGACGATGATGCGTTGATCGTCCATTGCCGGGAGGTTGCGGAAATTCTGCCAATCATTGGCTTCTACTTACAGCCAGCCGTCGGCGGTCGCGTGCTTTCCTATAGATTTTGGCGGAGGTTTGCGGAGATTGAGAACGTAGTTGCGATAAAGATCGCGCCGTTCAATCGATACCATACCCTGGATGTCGTGCGGGCTGTCGCGGAGTCTGGCCGAGAGATCGCCTTGTATACGGGCAACGATGACAATATCGTGATGGACCTTGTCACTCCCTACGTTTTCAAGATCAATGGGGAAATTCGGGAGTACCGGATCGTGGGCGGCTTGTTGGGTCACTGGGCAGTTTGGACGAAACGTGCCGTTGAACTTCTGAAGGCGTGTCACAAGATTACGATCGGAGGCCAGTCGGTGCCGAAAAGCATCTTGCAGAAGAACGTGGAGGTGACCGATTGCAATGCCGCTTTTTTCGATACAGCAAACCATTTCGCGGGTTGCCTTGCCGGCTTGCACGAAGTGCTGCGTCGACAAGGTCTGCTGGAGGGCATTTGGTGTTTGAATCCCAACGAAACTCTCAGCCCCGGACAGCAACAGGAGATTGAGAGAGTCTGTCACGCGTATCCTGATTTAAATGACGACGAATTTGTGCGCGAAAGACTGTATACCTGGCTGAAGGCTTAGCTGGAATAAAACACCTCAGAAAAATCCAAGGTCTTTCCGCTGCTGTCGATGAACCGCCCAGGGGCCGCTGCACTTACCCGTACTAAAGCTGCGAGTTGCGAGAGAACCGCTCGGCAGGTACACTCTTCCCGCATAAATAGATTCATTATCGACAAAAGCGGACTCCCCATCTCTATGACTCAAACTCAGAACACAAAGCAAGACAAGTGGATTTGGATGGACTAGAAATCAATTATCTCGAGGAGGGAATCGGCTCCGCATTGGTTCCGCTCCATGGAATGTTATCTGGATTGGGCGCCGGTGCTCGGGCCGTTAGCGAACAGGTTGCAGGTTGTTGCTCTCGACCTCCCGGGTTTTGGCAATTCCGAAAAACCGGGCACAGAGTACGCAGCCGATTTTTTCTTCCGCAGCCTCGGACGATTTTTTGAGGCGATGGATCTGAGAAAACCGACCCCTGTGGGCAATTCCTTTGGCGGCCAGATTGCCCCATTTTTGGGGGGCACGCGTTGCCAAGTCTAAAATCCCCAAATTCTTCCATTTTGTGCCGACGCTTCCTACACCCTATGGCAAAGTGTTGAAAAGTTCTCTTCGAAACTTGCCGGAAGCAGGAAAAGGAAAATCCTAGCGGGTTCACATGAGGTCCCAGCGATTATAAACTAACGGGGACGCAGGACAGATATGTCAAACCAGATGTCCTCTCTGCGCGGAACTCTGCGGCGCCTAGACGAACGAGGTCACATAATGAGATTGACTAGTGCTACAGTGGAACCAGATACAGATTTCTGCGGATGTCATGATGATTACCATTTCCAAAGAAAATTATCTGAAAGCAATTGCAGAGGCCGCGGCGGAAGGCAATACCGTGATTTCGGCACTCCTTGCCCATTGGCTTTCGGTTACGCCGCCGGCGGTGACTGCTGCCCTCAAGCGACTGAGAAGAGACGGTCTGGTCACCATTAATAAGGGGGGTGAAGTTCAGCTGACTTCCGAGGGGCGCAAGGTAGCCGAGCGAACCATTCTTCGCCACCATCTCATCGAGCGCATGCTTTTCGAGATTTTTGGGATGGGCTGGTTTGAAGTTCACGAGGAAGCGGAGCGTCTGGAGCACGCTGTGTCGCCGGCATTCGAGAAGAAACTCGTCGCGACTCTCGGACATAAGGAAACCTGTCCTCACGGGAACGGACTGGCGGTGATGAACCCGAAGCAACGGCGAAAGAAGGGCCAGCGCTTACTCAGCGAAGCTGAAACGGGCAGAACATATCGAGTGTTCAGCGTTTACGAAAGAGACCGTAGGCTGCTGGAATTCCTGGAAGAAAGAGGAATCCGACCAGGTACACATTTGAAGGTGGAATCCCGCAACTACGATGGGACTGCCATTCTCATGGTCGATAGAAAGCACATCGCCTTGGGATCTCCGGCTGCGGAAAAGATCTGGGTAGCTCAAGCACGCTAACCGAATTGTCGTTAATGCCAGTTAATAAAATTTGATATACTGTGCTTTATCATGCGAGAATGCGTCAGCATGTCCCGCGCACGCCGGGGAAGGGCACCAGAGAGCCGAAGAACGCCGCGAAGGAACCGCTTGTGAACTTAGGACCACTGTCCAAGCTAAAGCCGCAAGCCGCCCGCCAAGAAGATGTCGTCATCACTCATGAGGACGTTGACCGTGCACACGACCGCGTCCGGGTATCCGCTGCACGCGGCCAACGGGGCGCCTTCTCCAAATTCCGCCTGCTGTGGCTGCTCGTCGGGCCCGGAATTCTCGTAATGCTTGGAGAGAACGACGGGCCCAGCATGATTTCCTACGCTGCGACGGGCGCCCGATTTGGAATCGGGTTCTTCCTTCCCTTCGTAATTCTTACGTTTTGCATGGCCATCGTCGTACAAGAGATGACCATGCGTCTGGGTTCGGCCACTCATCGTGGCCATGCGGAATTGATCTTTGACCGCTTTGGGCCGTTTTGGGGCTGGTTCTCAATGATCGATCTGGGAATCGGCAATTTCCTGACACTGATCACGGAATTTATTGCCATCCGTGCTGGGCTGGGATTTTTTGGGGTGCCTCCATGGGCCGCGGTTGGCACTGCACTGGCGTTCTTGTGCTTGGCCGTCATGATGCACCGCTATTGGACATGGGAACGAACACTGCTCGCGATTGCTGCGTTTAACCTCATTTTCGTTCCGGTCGCGCTGCTCACGCACCCGAACTGGCACTCGGTGGGTAGCGCACTCATCACCTGGAAGCCGCTCCCTGGTGGTTTGAGCCAAGACACCCTGATTCTCGTGCTAGCGGACATTGGCGCAACTGTGACTCCCTGGATGCTCTTCTTTCAACAGAGCGCCACTGTGGACAAGGGGCTCACCACAAAGGACATCCATCTTGGCCGCATCGATACGGTAGTCGGGGCTGCGTTGGCTGCGATAGCCGCAGTTGCGACCATCCTTGCAACAGCGCCATTGTTCGCTCACCACATGACTGCCGAGAATTTTCAGGGAGCTGAATTTGCGCAAGCCCTGCAGCCGTTGATCGGACGATTCGGCGCGGCATTGTTCGCACTTGGTATCGTGGAAGCTGGGATGGTTGCATCTGTCACTATTTCTATTTCCTCCGCTTATGCTTTCGGAGAGGTGACCCGCAGGCCTCATAGCCTGAACCTGCCTGTGACGCAAGGAAAGGCTTTCTACTCGGTGCTGTTCCTATGCGCGGCAACTGCAGGAGCAATCGTTTTAATTCCCGGACTTCCGCTCGTCTATGTGGTTCTGTTGGTCAACGTGGTCGCCGTCCTGGCGATGCCGCCGGCGCTGGTATTTCTGTTCATGCTTGCCAACGACCGCGAAGTCATGGGCGATCTGGTAAGTCCGAGGTGGGCGAACATACTCGCCACCGGCGTCGTTGTCTTTCTGACACTTGCGGGGCTGCTCTTCGGCATCAGTGTGATCGCGCCGAATCTTTTTGTGTTTCTAGGCGGGAAGTAGGAGAAGTAGTATGCCAGCAAAAGACAAAGGACACATTTCGATCACCTCCTCTGATCAAGAACTGGTGCTGTCCTCACTCGAGCCGGAACAGCTCGCCGGACTGAAAAAGCATCTGATTCCGCGGCGGCACCTAAAAGGTCCTGAGAAGTTCGTCATGTGGTCACTGCGAATCTATCTGCTTTTTATGATCGTGGTAGTGATTTACCAAGTGTGGGCTGGCCTGCATTAGGATCGTGAGGGAATTGGGAGAGTTCCGTGATTTTTCGACACTGGACGCGAGGTTTTGCCGGCTTGGGAGGTTAAGTCGTTTGCCTCTGTGAAATTGGTGCCGGCGGGGGGAATCGAACCCACGGCCTAGGGATTATGAGACCCTCGCTCTACCACTGAGCTACGCCGGCATCAAGTAATTTTCCATCGTACGAACGAACTGGCGAGAGTGTCAAGCGCGGCAGGGAGGTCGAAGATCCCTGTCACGTCGTATCCCCCTGCCAAGTTGAAATGTCTGAGCAATAAGAGGGTCAGGGAGATGACTGTGAGCAAACCCAGGGAAGAACCTAGATATGAGCGAGCTCGTGATGCCTTCTGAACAGCTCTGATAGGGGGGCATAGTACTTTGGTACTGCAAAGATAGGACCTCGGTACTGTTGTTACCGGCCGGACCAGAACGCTAAGCTCTCCCCACACGAGGTCATCTACCTGACAGCCATGCGAAGATATGGCGAAAGGAGGTGGCAGCTGTCTATTAATGCTTTCTTTACAGGGTCGTAGTGTGTTCCTCTTGACACTATCCGAATTAAGGATAGAGTGTCTCCGAATGCTTTATTCCTCGGAGGCACCATGTCTAAGAGACTTGGAGCACTTACCCTTGTGTTAGGGATTCTTGTCTGCTCAATGGGACTGAAGACAGTCCTGAGCGGCAATCATTCCAGCGGTGCGGTGATGGTAGCAAATGGACCCGATCCAATTCCACCACCGAAGCCGACCCCAAAGCCGCAACAGCCGTAACCTGGTCGATTCCGGATCTATGTTTTTGTAACGCCGGAGGGGGCCAGGTGAAACGAGACCAATGCCTGGCTCGGTAGCTTCCATTGTATGGTACTTCGGAACAGCCTTAGAGCTGGCCTTCGTGGTGTGCTCAATCGCACGAAAATCCTTCTTCCGTTATTTTTTCCTTAATTTGTATTTCCTCTTGGCGATTGGCTCGGGACTAGGCCGGCATTTCACCTTGGGCAGGTTCGGACTTGACTCCGACGAATACCGCTACGCCTATTTTTACACTGATGCACTACTGACGTTGGCGTTGTACACGGCATTAGTCAGTCTTTACTCGCATGTTTTTGGTGAACTGCGCTTCGGGAAGTATCTTCGACTCACTGCCGTATTCCTACTTATGGGCACCGCGCTTTTCTCCTACGCGGTGGTGCAACAATCGACGGATCGCCTGTCTACTAATTTTGCCTACGAGCTATCACAAAACCTCTACTTTGTAGGTCTCGTGCTTACCTACGTTCTGTGGGGCGCGGTTTTAAAACTGCGGGAAACACGCACACGATTAGTGCAGTTTGTGCTGTCGCTTGGACTCTATTTCAGCGCTTATGCGGCGGCCTATGCCTTATTGAACCTGGCGAACAGATACTCGGTTGTGCTTTTTATCGGACCAGCCCTCGGCTGCTTTTTGCCGCTTTCGTGGACTATAACCATGTGGCGTCACTCGGAAGAATCGCGCTTGGTGCCGGGCCAATTGGTGGCGGTGCCGCGATGATGGCCGCGCTGATTTTCGTTGTGTCGCTTGCCACACTGTTGATGTTTTTTGTTTCCTATTGCCGGTCGCTGATGGCTTCTTCCTCTCGCCACCCGCTCTCCAAAGAAGTGCGCGATGTCACCGGGATATCCGCGTCTGCCTCAGGTCAAGACTTCGTCCGCGTGATGCAGCTCCTGCGGTTATGTCCGGAACGGCGAGAAGACCGCGCCGGCCTTCGGGCAGTGGAAGTCTATTACGGTATTTTGGATCTGTTGGAAAAGACGCTAGCTCGGGTTCTGCCAGCGCTTCATTTCTGGACAGAACAGGAGCGTGCCGGTTGTGCCAACTTTGCGGTTGTCCTTCTGGACCGTCGCATCGCGTTCAGCCGAGAAATCCTCGCCCAACAAGACGAGTTCTGATCCCCTCCCCCCTGTCACTTACGCTCCCTGCGTCGATTCCCCTGTTTATGGATGCCCCGCAATGATGGTAGTCTGGGGTTGCTCCTCCTCACCGGAGTGAGAGCGTCCGCAGCGCAAAACGCACCGGTGAATACAATCTGCTCGCAGTGTGGCTCCGTGCTCGCCATTGGCGAGGACACGTGTAGCTTTTGTGATACCACGGAAGTGCGTCCACTTCCGAAAGAGAAAGTATCCACGAAAGGCAATCTCGCGTTGAGTACACGCACTCATGAAGAGTGGCGTGGTGAACTCAATCAGCGCCTGCAAGCCTATCGTGCCCGTCGACGGAAGACATCGCCCAACGAGACGCAGACGGCGCTCCCGTTCGACGATCACGTCCTAGCTCCCTTGGACAGGATCGCTATCGATGTGGAGGATCCCCCTTGTCAGAAGCATTTGCCGGCGACGGACGATTTTGCCTTCACAATTGCGATCGGCCGTGTTGCCAAGCAGGCGGAACTCGGCGATCCACGCGTTATGATCGACGTATCTGTTCCGCCGCAATTGGAATCACCCCTGGAAGAGGCTGCCCCGGAACCACTACAGCCCGTGCAGAACGGTCTGTTTCCCACAGCGACGCTGGACGAACGGCGGCACGCCCTGTTGATTGATGCAGCCTGCCTGGCATTTGCGTATGGTGGTTTTTTGGCGCTTTTCGGATCGCTCGGCGGGCATTTCACTCTCAGCAAGCTCAGTGCGACAGTCTGCTTCTTTACCTTTGCCTTTGTTTATTTGCAGTACTTCGGCTTGTTCACGGTTTTTGGCGGCAGCACTCCAGGGATGATGGTCTCAGGGATCCAGGTGGCCAGCTTCACCGGGGACAGCCCGACTCCTCGACAATATATGATGCGAGCCGTGGGTTACCTCCTTTCCGCTGGAACATGCTTTCTTGGCTTCTTGTGGGTCATCTGGGACGAGGATGGATTAACCTGGCACGATCGCCTGTCGAAGACGTACTTGGCGCGCATCGAACCTCTCGGAGAATTAGTAGAAGAGGACTTGTCTCCCACAGCCGCTGTGCGTTAGACGCGTTTCAGTCGCGAGGAGCGGTGTGGAGATTAAGTTTGTCGGGGTGCGCACCTGGTTCTGTGGGAGAAACTCTGTCGAGAAAGTCCTTTTCAGGTCGTCAATCGCCCACAGACTGCTTTTTCACCACTTTTTCGTCTGAAGCGATCCTTCCATCACGAATGAAAATAACCCGGTGGGCGTGTTGTGCGATGTCCATCTCGTGGGTCACCAGAATGATCGTGTTTCCCTGACGGTGGAGATTTGCAAACAAGCCCATGATTTCTTCGCCGGTTTTCGAATCCAGGTTTCCCGTAGGCTCGTCGGCCAACACGATGGATGGGTCATTGACCAGGGCTCGAGCAATGGCAACTCGTTGGCGCTGTCCGCCGGAAAGCTCGTTTGGCTTGTGGGTCATGCGCGAAGTAAGATCCACGCGCTGCAACGCCTGCTTGGCTTTTTCCACGCGTTCTTCGGCCGGCGTACCGTTATAGATCAGCGGCAGTTCGACGTTGTGAAGAGCTGTCGCGCGTGGCAACAGATTGAAAGTCTGAAATACGAAGCCGATTTCCCGATTGCGAATATAAGCCAATTCGTCATCATCCAGATCGCTGACCAATCGTCCCGCCAGCCAGTAGCGCCCTGCACTTGGCGAATCCAGGCAGCCGATAAGGTTCATCAATGTAGACTTGCCCGATCCCGAGGGCCCCATGATCGCCACGTATTCGCCCTTGCGGATTTCGAGGTCAATGCCTTGCAGCGCATGTACAAGCTCCGCGCCCATCTCGTACGTCTTGGTTAGGCCTTCCGTACGAATGGCAATCCCGGAATCAACCAGGTCCTGTCGGTAAGATTCCGGCGTCGTCGTTTCAGCGGGCATGTTTTCTCCCTATTGACCCATTCCTTTATTGCGAATCATCCGTTTTCTTAGGGGCTGTGTTATCCACCTTGACGCTGGCTTCGGGCTTTAGAGTTCTTAACGCCTTATAGCTGCCCACCACGATCTCATCACCTGATTGGAGTCCCTTAGTTATTTCAATGTCGGTGACACCCGAAATCCCAGTCTCCACGGGACGGAAAGCGGCTTTTTTCCCGTTCACTACGAAAACACCTTGAACTTCGTCCTTCTTTGGATCTCCGGCTCCTGCGGGTGGCGGCGCTGCCAAAGTCACATTTCCCCCCTTTTTCGCGTTCTTGGCCGCCTCTTCCAAGTCTTTCCGAGACCTTACGGCTAGTGCCTGGATCGGGATTCCAATTGCGTCCTTGCGCTCGGCAGTCTTGATCTTCGCGGTGGTGGACAGGCCGGGCCGGAGATTCTCTGGGGGATTCTCCAGCGTAACTACTACTTTGAAATCTTTTGCTTCCTGGTTGCTTGTCGTCGATTGCGTCGTTGCCAGCCCGGAAGTGCGCAGCACAGCTTGTGACCCGATCTCAGTTACTTTCCCCTTAAATACTTTTCCGGGCACCGCATCGATGGTCACGTCCGCTTCCTGCCCGGCTTTTATGTTGACGATATCGGTCTCATCGACCTTTACTTCTGCAGTGACCACGGACATATCCGAGAGTGTCATCAGGAAGCTTCCCGTGGCGTTCTGCATGCCCAGCACAACGTACTCTCCGACCTTCACGGGCAAGTAGCTCACAATTCCATTGATCGGCGATAAATAGACCGTCTTGGACAGAACGTCTTTCGTGTGTACCAGGACTGCCTTGCCTTGAGCGAGTTGTGAGCGTACCTGTTCGAGCTGCGCTTTTTGTGCCAGCATGCGCGCTCTCGAAGCATCCACGGTGGCCACCGCGGCGTCGTAGGTCGTCTTCCGCTGATCGAAATCCTGCTTGGCAATCAGGCCATCTTTGTACAAGCCTAGGCCACGGTCATAATCCAGTTTCGCCTTCTCAAGATTGGCTTGTTGCATTATCAAATCTGATTGCGTCGCTCTATAGCTCGCTTCTGCCGCTTGCACACCCGATTCGCTCGAATCGATGGAGGCATCTTGAGCCTGGACGTCGGCCCTGGCCTGAACGTTATCCTGAAGAAGCAGCTTGTCGCCTTTTTTAATGTGGTCGCCTTCCTTCACGAGGATGTCCGTGATACGTCCGAAACCCTGCGCGGTAATGTTGGTGTACGTAGTAGGCTTGATTTCGCCCGACGCCGTCACCTGGGAAACCAGCGAATCCAGTTTTGCCACCTTGGCGGTCTGTACCGTCACCACTCCCTTGTTCGCCTGGTTGATGCTAACCCACACAATGGCGCCCACGACCGCTGCTCCGCCAAGACCGATTGCGAACTTCTGCCACGTCTTCATGCTCTTCCTTTCGCCATTCCGCGACGGACCACCCCCGCGGGGATACACCTGAGGTCAGCTATGCTGTTGTTGTGCCTATCTGTAATACGACCTTCCAGGGTCAAATGTTTCGCAGGTGGGTGCCAACTCGCTTCTGCTGCTTTGGACCTGCCGGTTGCCGAGTATGTTCAAATCGCCGCCGGGCTGCGCACAGCCTATTACTCTCTCATTGTAGGTCCAAAATAAAGGAAAGAAAAGAGTTGCATCGGCCCACCAAATCGCCAGTTCCAGGGATGCGACACCTGAATAATAAGACGCCAGAATCTCGTTTTTAGTCAGCTGGGCCCACCGCCGGCCACCCTTAGACCCGCCGGGCCTGCCGATACTGAGGCATCGTTGATACCGTCCAATTGAATTTCCCTCACGTTCCGGGCTTAATCGCAGCGACGTATTGAACCAAACTGGCGCGGCGACGCTTGCGTCGCATGAGCCACCAGGCAGTGATATGGGAACAGACTTGGGAACTACATGTTCGAGGTGCGCGAACGCATTCTTCCCAGAAGCGCTCAACGGGATAATCTTGGCTCGACGCACTATGCCGGCGGGAAGAGAAGGTGAGTTGGCCAAGCTTTCCAGCTGTTCACCCAGCTCCGATTATCGACTCGGTACGGCAAGGAGACCCTAAGGGCGAGCCAGGCGCGCGTGTAGCGCGCATATATACATATATAAAGGACCGACCGAAAGTCGATCCGCACTATGCCGCTCGATTGTAACGATGGTGCAGCCCTCCGAGTCGCTCCTGTGAAAGGACCCGACCCGAGGCTTCGGAACGAATTCTGCCCTCAGGTGTTCCCTTCTCAAGTCCGAGATGCGTGCGGACCTCATGATGGTAACGAACATATTCTGAGAGCAATCGCTTCATATGCTGTTCATTCAGTGCAACCATGTGTTCCAGTAGGTCTCTTCTGCAGCTTCCCAATCAGCGCTCCGCGATGCCATTCTGCCAAGGACTGCGAAAGGAAGTTCCCTTGGGAATAATCCTCGTGGCTTTCACCGCTGCGATCACTTTGAACCCGAACTTCAAAGATCAGGTATTTGCGAGACGCTTCAAATGAAAATGCCTCGCGCAGCTGCTGGATAATCCAAGCGCTCGTCGGATGCCATGCGTCGACGATCGTGGCTGATGATGAAGAAGCAGTAGAGCACGCCGAACGTGATCGTTGGCACCGTGAAGAAATCCATGGCGGCAATCGCTTCCGGATGGTTGCGAAGGAAGGCCAGCCAGCGCTTGGCCTGCTCAGGACCTCTCGGCGCCCGCTTCCTCCAATGGGAGATGGTTCGCTCGGAAAGATCAAAACCGAGCATGCGGAGTTCCCCATGGATCCCCGGTGCTCCCCAGATGTGGTTCTCAGCAACCATCTGGAAGATCAATTCCCGAATCTCCTTCGGTGTCTGTTTCCTTCCAACCTGTCTCCGGACTCTGGAAATTAGCCTCTAGTACATACGAAAACCTGCCCGGTGCGAGCGGACGACAGTTTCAGGTGTGACGACGAGGAGAGCTTGTTTCCATCCTGACTAGACCCGCCGAGCGATTACCCAGAAGAGCTTGTCGAGAAGTCCGAGACTCGGGCGAGGATGTCGATGCTTCAGCGCGAAGAGTTGTTGACGCAAAGCGAGATTCTCGAGAAGGAGACTTCGCCGCGTGCGAAAGAGGCGGACCAGCATGCCGAAGCAGAGCCTGACGAAGTGCACCATGGCCAGGATTTATAACAAAACGGTGGTGAGATGGCACAGCAATGTTATTGATTTCACGGTCGGCTGGAGTTTTGGCGAACCACAGTTAGCACCGACCTTAGGGTAGTCGGAGCATTCGTCACAAAAAGTGTTCCGCTATACTCAACAGTCGTGGGTAATCTCGCCAAGATACTCCGGACCAATTGCGTCCCTGACGCGACGAATCCATACCCAGGCTAATGACGCAATAATTCGGCAGCAATCAATCATGCATCACGGATGGCTATTCACTGCCTATCTAGTCAATAGATTCTCATATGTTAAATAACAGTATTTGTATAGCGGATCTCGGATGCTCTATCCAAAATCTAGATTTTGAACGAACGCATATATCCAAACCTATTCCTCTAGCTAGATAAAGTGCTGATTTCACGAGGGATCCCCGAGAAGTGACGATCGGCAGGAAGGTCCCTAAATTGCTACGTTAGAGCTTTGCCAGGAGGGGTCTGCGCCTGAGAGCGGTGAGGGGAAGGAAGCCCATGACGAGAAAGCGCAACAAGCTATTGCGTCCGATGAACACTTGCCGGAGGATTTGGCGTGGTTATGTGTGGTTCAGCAGTACAACAGCCTTTTTTCTTCTAGCACTTTGTCCCGCGAATCGGGCACAGTTGCAAACTCAAAATCAACTGAACGCTGCGTCTGCTGTGGAAACGGCGGGCGAGGCGAACGATAGTCTCCTCAAATCGGTACAAAACCCGGTAGCGGATCTCATTAGTGTTCCCATTTTAAACACTACGAATTTCAACATTGGTCCCAACAATCGCGCCCAAAATGTCCTAGCAGCGCAACCGGTGATTCCGGCGAACCTGACCGAGGACTGGATGCTAATTAGCCGCATTATCCTGCCCCTGACTTGGCAACCTTACCAGGATAAGAGCACAGGCGGACAGTTCGGTCTCGGTGACATGACACCATCTTTCTTTCTCGCACCTCGTAATCCTGGCAGCGTGATTTGGGGTGTGGGCCCGGCCATGGTCATCCCCACGGCTACCAGTAACATTCTCGGACAGGGCAAGTTTAGCCTCGGTCCGTCGGTGGTCGTTCTGGCTCAGCCTGGTCAGTGGACTTTGGGTGCTCTGGTGAGCAATGTGTGGTCGGTGGCGGGACCGGGGAGTCGCCCTCCCGTGAACAGAATGACCTTTCAATATTTTCTCGCCTACAACCTGAAACACGATTGGTATTTGACCTCTGCTCCAATTCTGGTTGCGGATTGGCGCGCGCAGGCTGGTAACAGATGGCTTGTGCCAGTTGGAGGAGGTGTGGGCAAGCTGGTTACTATCGGGTCCCGGCCCGTTGATTTCGCCGCAACGTTTTACGGCAATGCGGTGACTCCGGCCGGTACGCCCACTTGGCAGATGAACCTGCAGATGACTTTGCTGTTTCCCCAAGGGCAATAGACAGGCGGGCTTCGGTGTCTTTCCGAATTTCACTTACGCTGCTCTTGCTGCTTTGGATCCATCCAGACGCGGTTTTGGCTCAGTCTAGCAACGGAACTCCTGCGCCCGAAACACAGCAGATGGCCCTGCAAGACCGTCCGGGTCTGTTCGATGGACCTGGCAGTCCATTCGAAAGCTTGCGTCAGCACGGTATCAACCTGACCGTTTCCTACACCGAGTTTGGTCAGGGTCTGGTCGTCGGTGACGGCAACAATAGCTGGCGGCTCGGCGGAAAAATGCTGGGAAAAGCGACTTTAGATGGCGCCAAGCTTCACCTATGGAAAGGCTTCTCGATCAACATGACAGGCGAGTTGAACAATGGCGCCAATATGAACGGCATGGGCGGCACAATTCTCGTGGAAAACACGGCACTGGCGTTTCCGCAAGATGCAGGTACAGGGGGCGATTTCTCGCTCAACTTTACCCAGAAGTTCGGTGACCGGATATCTCTAAGCGTAGGGAAGTTCGACATGATCAATGCCCCGTCTCGTACTCCCATACTCGGTGGCGGAGGCCTCGACACGTTTTGGAATATTGCGTTCGCGGCGCCGCCGAGCGGTGTACTGCCTCCCTATATGACCGGCGGAAACCTAAGCATCAGCACCAAGCCGGCAACCATCACTCTGATGCTTTACGACCCAACCAATGCCCAGCAGACGGCTGGTCTTAAGGGATGGGGAACGCAAGGCATTACCGGTAGGATTTCCGCACGTTTCCCTGCAAAGATCTGGAGCTTGCCCGGTTATCACACATTGACGTTTGCCTCATCCAGCCAGACGGGACTAAACCTCGAGGATATTCCGCAGCTTCTTCTGCCTCCTGAATCAGGCAACGTCCTGAGCGCGAAATCCGGATATTACTTCGGCAGCTATGCAGTTCAGCAGTACTTGCATCAGGACAAGAGTCGAGAGGGCACGGGTTGGGGAATGTTCGCGCAGCTGTCTATCTCAGACTCCAACCCGAATCCTTTAGGAGGAAGTGCCCTCGTCGGCCTAGGCGGCACTGGCCTTTTAGAGGGACGCCCTCTCGATCGAGCGGGTATCGGTTACTTCCATTACTACTTCAGCGATGCGCTGAAACGCGGTCTCGAAAACACAGTTAACTTCAAACTTGGCGATGAACAAGGGATGGAAGCTTTCTACAACTTTGCGGTTACGCGATGGTTTCGTATTGCCGCAGATTTTCAGGTGATCCAGCCGGGAAACCGTAGCTTCACCAACGAACTTTACGCAGGAATTAGCGGCCAGCTAAGGTTCTGAAGTTTCTGGACCAGGCCGCGGGAGAGTCCGAGCAAGCTGAACCGAGAGGAGCGACGAGCTTTGGGGATGAGTTAGCGGTTACTCAATCGCATTCGCGCGGAACGCGCACACAGAAAGGATTATCGGATATGAAGATGTCGAGAAAACTAGCATTCATTCTTGGTCTGGGAATGGCTGTCCTCATTCACACGACAGAAATACTCGCTGGAGAGAAGGCGGACTATGTATTCAAGAACGCCGCGATCTACACCATCGATGCCAAGAACCCGCAGGCGCAGGCCATTGCAATCACCGGCAAATGCATAACCTATGTAGGGACGAACGAAGGAGTCCAACCGTTTGTAGGTGAAAAGACCAAGGTCATCGATTTGCATGGGCAGATGCTGCTACCGGGGTTCGTTGATTCGCATATCCATCCGACGCTGGCGATGTTCGCAGGAGGCGCCGATTTGCAGTTTGACTCAGTGGAAGAGGTGCTGGCATCCGTAAAGAAATGGGCTGAAGCTCACCCCGATGAGAAGGTGGTTCGCGGCTACGGATGGCGCTATACCCTGTTTCCTACCACTGGCCCGACTAAACTTGCTCTCGATAGACTGTTCCCCGACCGTCCTGTACTTCTCGTTGCGATTGACGTGCATAGCGCATGGGTCAACAGCAGGGCGCTCGAACTTGCGGGTATCGACGCCAAGACTCCGGATCCCCTGCCTGGTTTCAGCATTTACCAGCGAGACCCCAAGACCGGCGAACCTACCGGCTGGCTGGTTGAGACTCCGGCAGAACAAGCCGTGTTGGCCAAACTGACGCCTCCGACCCCCGAGGCCCAGATGGCTGCGACGGCAGAGTTGTTACCCCAGTTTTCGGCGGTAGGCATCACGGCCGTGTTTGAAGCGGGAATCGCAACCATGCCCACCGAGACGGGATACGACGGTTACCAGCAATTAGAGAGAGAAAACAGACTGCCGGTGAGGGTGGTAGGCACCTACTACTGGAATAATCCCGAGGTAAAAGATCCGGTCGAGACCGTCCTTAAGCTCCGGGACAAGTACAACTCAGAACTGGTACGGGCTAGAACGCTAAAAATCATGTTCGATGGTGGCGAGGCCCAGCACACTGCTGTCCTGCTCAAGCCTTATTACGACAGGCCGGGCTTCAATGCGGAATATCAGCTCGATCCCAAGCTAGTAGAGTCCGCGGTCCTGAAGGCACAGCAGAACGGAGTGGACACCCACTGCCACTGCTACGGAGATGCCGCGATCCGTAAGTATCTGGACATCGTGGCCGAAGCTGAAAAGCAATATCCCCACAGCCCTTCACGGCACACGATCGCACATTCGCTGCTGATTACAGACCAGGACGTACCGCGCTTTAAGGAACTCAACGTCACCATGCAGACTTCGCCCCAGTGGCTCACGCCTGACCCGTATAGCGAAAAAGTCACACACATTCTCGGGAACGACGTGGTCAATGCCGAGTGGGCCCGTATGAGTTCGGTGTCGAAGGCGGGAGGCCGGCTGGCATTCGGCTCCGACTGGCCGGCATCAGGCTACTTTTCCAGTTATCGTCCGCTCGACGCGATTCAGGTGGCACTAAC